>Ga0208849_1000266_pt1 | contig 50722 bp, 43 predicted proteins | sample NGESurdeep072012_10_FD_184470 | JGI IMG/M metagenome (GOLD analysis project Ga0208849, IMG submission 184470) | Arctic peat soil microbial communities from Barrow, Alaska - NGEE Surface sample 53-3 deep-072012 (SPAdes) | ecosystem: Environmental > Terrestrial > Soil > Wetlands > Peat ... | reverse complement strand
ATCTTTCCGCCGTAACGGCACATCTCGATCTGAAGAACGCCATTCATATCGGACACTCGACCGGAGGCGGCGAAGTGGTACGCTATCTGGCGCGGCACAATGACAGAAGCTTCGTCAAGGCTGCGATCATTTCAGCGGTGCCGCCGTTGATGCTCAAGACGGCCGCCAATCCAAACGGACTTCCAAAGGAAGTCTTCGACGGGTTGCAGGCGCAGCTTGCGGCTAACCGCTCGGAGTTCTATCGCGCGTTGCCGGAAGGGCCGTTCTACGGTTACAACCGGCCGGGAGCGAAGAAATCGGAGGCGATTATCGCCAACTGGTGGCGCCAGGGCATGATGGGCGGCGCCAAGGCGCATTACGACGGGATCGTCGCGTTCTCGCAAACCGACTTCACCGAAGACCTGAAGAAGATTACGATACCGGTGCTCGTGATGCACAGCGAGGACGATCAGATCGTTCCCTATGTCGCTGCCGGTCCGCTGTCGGCGAAACTGCTGAAACACGGCACGCTGAAAACCTACAAGGATTTCCCGCACGGCATGCCGACCACGCAATCCGACACGATCAACGCCGACCTGCTGGCGTTCCTGAGGGCTTAATTTCGAGTCCGGAGCGTCCGCGCTGGCCGCAGACATTTGCAGCCAAGGCGCTGCGGCGCAGCGTCGCTTAGGGTCCGCTTAGGGGCACGCGTCAATCGCGGCGAGGTCCGGGCCATGTCCGCCTGCACCCAACAAAGACCAGACAACGCACATCGTGCCGGTTCGATTTTGTCCGACTGCCGATATCGCGGCTTCTTTTGATATCATTTATTTCGTGACATTGCACTTGACATTGTCACCGTTTGTGGTAGGAGAATAATCCTCGCCCGGGGCGATGATCCCGGACTTGACGGATGTTCGGTGACATGCTATTGACTTGCCTACGTTCGGAAGTAACCGAACCTTGGGATTTAAGTCATGGCCCGGAAACAGCCCCGACAAATCATGCAAATGAGCGTCGCTCAGTTTGAGACAACGTTCCCGAATGAGGAAGCGTGCGATGCCTACGTAGTCGCGCACCGTTGGCCTAGCGGCGTGCGCTGCCCGCGCTGCAATAGCAGCGAGACCTATCCGCTTAAGACCATGAAATATCGCTGGGAGTGCCCAGATTGCCGCCAGGGCGGGGCCTATCGCTTTTCGCACCTTGTCGGCACAATCTTTGAAAACACGAATGTAGACCTTCGCCAGTGGTTCCGGGTGGCACACCTCATGCTCGTCAGCAGGAAGGGTATCAGTGCCCGGCAGGTCCACCGCTACATGGGATTTGGCTCCTACAAAACGGCTTGGTATATGTGCCACCGCATCCGCGCGGCGTTGCAGGATAGCGAATTTAAGAAACTCATGGGCATCGTCGAAGTTGACGAAACCTATGTCGGCGGGAAGGACCGCAACAAACACCGTAACAAGCGAAGCGGCGGCGGCGGCGGAACCGGCTCCGGCAAGGTTGGCGTGATCGGCGCGGTAGAGCGTAAAGGCAATGTGGTCGCCCGCGTGATCAAGCGCGCCGACTCCTACACGTTGGAAAAGTTCATTCGCGAGACCGTTTCCGACAAAGTCAGCCTGCTCGCGACCGATGACCACAGCGGCTATCACTACATCGGCAAGCAATATCCGCATGGCGTTGTCCGCCACAGCGCGGGTGAATACGTTCTTGGTGCCGTCCACACGCAAACGATTGATAGCTTCTGGTCGCTGCTTAAGCGGGGAGTCATGGGCACGTTCCACAAGGTCAGCAAAAAGTATCTTCCGCTGTACGTTGCGGAGTTTCAGTTCCGCTACAACAACCGGGATAACCCCGATATTTTTGGTGCGGCGATAGCAGGCTGCTGAGGCGTGGTCACTGGCATCCGTCTCAGCTAGACGGAAACGATGCCAGCGAGCCGAATGAGCTGAAGCAATTGGAATTGCCATTCTGATCATTTGAAGCAATCCGGCGAGAGTCTATTGCCTTGCTGCCAAGGCGAGCCGTGACCTATTTCAATCCACGTAATCTGCCGATTTTCGGCACGCTCGGACTCCGATAATCGTTTGTTAAACCAGTCTTTTACGCCATCAATCTCTCGGTCAGTTCTGCGGACCACAAAGCACGATTGAAAAATCTGAGATATGACCGTATTTAGCGCATTATCGCCATGCAGAGTTATTCCCGGCTCTACAGATGGAGCGGGAAACGTTGGGGCATCTAAATCCGTTGAACTGTCCGGGGCGTTCATGATCCACGGACGCCATGGGTCATCGATTTCTCTTAGCAACGCGACGAAAGTATTGTAAAATTGCTGATTTTCAGATGGATAGGTGATGAAAACCACCCAATGTATTTTGCTTGGAAAAGTCTTGGAATCCCACAGATGACTTGCTATTGCTAAAACTTTTTCCGGTCCGAGTTTATGTGATTGCTGCTTCAAGGAAGTGATTTCATTATTAGCGTTTGTGAGATTCCTTTGAAGATCGGCAATCTGCCTTTTTACTTGTTCGCCGGTGAGGCCAGGTGAAATCGTTTGGTCATGAATCACAATCGGAAACCACGCGGAAAACGGCCACTCCCGTTGTTCAATGAACGGCAAAAACAACAGAATTTGCAGTGCGACTAACACCGCGACGTAAACCCAATTAGGGCTGATCGACAGAGCCCAAGATCGCGCTTCCTTGCCGTGCAATAGCATTGCACTCACCACGCAAAGGAAGAATGCGGCGACCAGCGTATGGCCGTAATCGCCTTTAACCAGATAGGCGCAAAATTCCAAGCCAAAGCCGAGAATGAGAACACCCCAAATCGTAGCAGCGAGCCATTCTTCCCAGGTCTTCGGCTTCCATGATCCCTCAGACATAGTTGTCTTCTCCGAAGGTCGCTCGCTTTGCTCGATAGCAGCGACGATGTCCTGCCGTAGATCGTCGCGCCTTGGCGGATAAGGCAACGGGGGGGCGTCCTGCGGATTCGCGCCAAGCGTTCGCGCCAAACTATCGTATGAGCCGCGCCATACGTCGTCCGGGACTGTCTTGCGTCCCGGACCTTTCTTTTCTGATTTATTGTCGTCAGCCATAGCTTTCGTTCCGAGGGAATCGCACCCCCCGGTAGAGTGCCCCCACGGGCCATATCCGTCAAGTAAGGGATCATCGCCCGTGAAGGAGGTGGTCCGGAGGCATGCCGGGCCATTGGGCGAGGACGGCGCCCGCGGACGGAGTTGCAAGCCGTTCCCGGGCGGTTTCGGACATCATGTCTGCCGGCATTATGACCGGCATGCGAGGTGCTCGCTGCAACCGGGGCAGGCGCCGGCGGGATAACCCCGCCGCGTCTCGGCGCTCCGCTCCGCGAAACCTGGTCCGAAGCCGCACCTTGGGATGCGTGAGTCCCAAGGGAAGAGCCGCGGTGGAACGCCGGAAGGCGAGCGCGCCCTGCAGGGTGCGCGCCGCAACGCGAGTTGCGGAGGATAGGTCTGCGTCTTACGGCGTTCCGCATCCTTCTTTTTCTTTCGTTGTTTTGTAGCCCGGGCGAGCGCAGCGAAACCCGGGAGCCGCGACGGAGTCGCATTGTATTTCCCGGATATCGCTGCGCTCATCCGGGCCACAGCCGCCATAAAACAAAACTCGGGCGCGAAGGTGCGCCGCGAGAACGGAAAGGTGCGTCCGCATGAACAACGCCGAATACCGCGCGCTCCGCCATGCTCAAGGCGGGGCTCAAGCGGAAGGCGAAGCTCACCCCGGTGACGCACGCGCGGCGCGTTGCCGCAGAATCCGAACGGCAGGCGCATCGCTATTGCGAGGCGTTCGAGCTGTGGCGCCGCTGCCGGGACAAGAGCTGCCGCCGGCGGCGTGCCTGCAACGGCGATGTCCACGCTTGCCTCAAGCGCGCGGTCGCCCGGGTGCCGCACGCGATGCAGGCGCAGGCCCGCGACAGGATTCTCCGCGCCATGCCGCACAATATCGCCGCGCCGGAACGCGAAGCGCGCCAGCGCATGCCGCGCGATTTGCATGAGTAGGGGAGGCGCGCTGACGCTTTGCGAAGTTTGCTTCGTCGCTATCGCTCCTCGCAATGACGGACGTCTTGATTCGCGCGACGCACACAGCAAACGCCTACGCGGTGACGCCCATATCCGGCGTGTGGACATGCTCCGGCCGGAAGCCAAGGCCCAAAAGGCGCGCCGGGATGCGCCGCAGCGGCGGAAATGCGTTGAGCAGTTTGAACAGCAGCGGCGGCTTCGGCCGCGCGGTGCTGGCGAGCGCCGGGGCGATGATCTGGTTCTGCATGGTGAGCTGCAGGCGCTGCGTGGCGCGGACCGGAAAGCTGCGCCGCTGTTCGATGGCGCGGAGATCGTCGCCGCTTACGGTGCGCGCCTTGAGCGGCGCGGCGAGCTGGTTGGCGGCGGCGACCGCGTCCTGCACCGCAAGATTGATCCCGACACCGCCGATCGGCGACATCGCGTGCGCGGCATCGCCGATGCAGATCAGCCCCGGCCGCCACCATTGGCGCAGCCGGTCGACCGTCACGGTGAGAAGCTTGATGTCCTCGAAGCTTTTCAATTCGCCGATGCGATCGGCGAGATCCGGCGTCATCGCGACCACGCGCTGGCGAAAAGCGTCGAGGCCTTGCGCCTTGATGCGATCGATGCCGCCCTTGGGAATAACGTAGGCGCATTGCCAATAGTCGCCGCGGTCGAGCATCACCATCATGCGGCCGGCTTCGATGTGGCCGAACATTTCGATGCCGTCGGCGTCCTTGCGGCTGATGCGAAACCACAGCACATCCATCGGCGCGCCGTAGTCGTCGCTTTCAAGTCCCGCCTTGGCGCGTATTGTCGAGTGCCGGCCATCGCAGCCGACAATAAGATCGGCGCGGATCGACAGCGTGCCGTTCGGCGTGGTTGCGCGCACGCCGGCGATGCGGCCGTTCTTCTCAATCAGATCGACCGCTTCGGTATTCATGTGCAGGTCGAAGGTTCTGTAGCGCTTACCGCGGTCGGCGAGAAAATTGAGAAAGTCCCACTGCGGCATCAGGGCTACGTATTTGCAGTGCGACGGCAGGTGCGTCAGATCGATGATGTTCAGGCTCTCTGCGCCGACCTGAATGCTCAGGCGTTCCACCTTCTGGTGCGGAATCGTGAGGAACACGTCGAGCAGGCCAAGCTCGTACATGATCTCAAGCGTCGAAGGGTGAACGGTGTCGCCGCGGAAATCGCGAAAGAAGTCGGCATGTTTTTCCAGCACCACCACGTCGACGCCGGCGCGCGCCAACAAAAAGCCGAGCATCATCCCGGCCGGCCCGCCGCCGGCGACGCAGCAGCGCCTTTCGATCGTGAGTTCGGCCATCGTTGCATGACTCCGCGGAGCGCGCCTTGCGCCTCGGCACGGGAGAGTTCAATCTGCTCGCAATTCGCAAATCTTTCGGAAAACGCCGGCAGGATCGGCGCGTTCCGCCGAGATTGTCAAATAAGGGCAGGAGGCGCCGATGTTCGCAAAGATCAATCACGTCGCCATTGTCAGCGACAATTACGCCAAATCGACCCTGTTCTATCAGGCGGTATTCGGCATGCGCGCCTCTGACAAAGCGCGCCCGGCGCGCGCCCAGACGGTCGGCGACGGCTATGTCGGGCTCAATATCAATCCGCGTCGCGCCGGGCGGCAGGCCGGCCTCAATCATTTCGGCATCGAGGTCGAGGATTCCGAGGCCGCGTTCGAGCGGATGCGCAAGAAATATCCGACCGTGAAGTGGCTCAAGCGCCCGTCGAACCGGCCGTTCGCCGGCATCTCGACGCACGATCCGGACGGCAACATGTTCGACATTTCGCAAAAGAACATGGCGAACCGCACCTCGGTGTACCGCGACCAGGAAGGCGAGGCGGAGATCAACGAGCGCCACATCGATCACGTGGCGCTGCGCACGATGCATCCCGACGAGATGGCCGAATTCTATCGCGACGTTTTCGAACTGGCGCCGTCGAACAAACGCGAAGGCGACAAAAATCACTATCTGACCGACGGACACATGACCTTGGTGATCATGCCGTGGGATATCACCGACTATGACGGCACCGGTATCATCACTGCCGGCATGGACCATATCGGTTTCAAGGTGGAGAGCGTTGAAAAGCTAAAGGAGGATGTCGAGCGCATCGCCGCCGATAATCCGCTATTGGCGCCGGCGGCGCTCGGTACCGGCGCGGAAGGCAAGGCGCTGCTCGACCTGTTCCGGCGCTCGTGCCCGCTCGGCCAGCATCAGATGACCGATTGCGACGGCATACTGATCGACGTCGCCGCGGCCTGATGCGAATGCGAGGTTTGATCGCCGCGCTTGCTCTGGTGCTCGCCGTCGGCGGCGCAGCGCGCGGCGATCCGATCGCCGATTTCTACCGCGGCCGCTCGATTTCCTGGATCCTGAGCGCCGGTGCCGGCGGCGGTTACGCCAGCTACGCGGAGGCGTTCGCGCCCTATTTCGGCGCGCACATTCCCGGCAAGCCCTCGATCGTGATCCAGAACATGCCGGGTGGCGGCGGCCTGCGCGCGATGCTGTATCTTAATTCGGTCGCGCCGAAGGACGGCACGACCTTGGGACTCGTTCATTCCAGCGTGCCGTTTGCCCCGCTCTATGGCATCGCGGCGGCGCGGTTCGATCCGCGCAAGATGAACTGGATCGGCAGCATCGATGCCTCGACCGGCATCTGCGTGTCCTGGCACACGTCCGGCATCGCCACCTGGCAGGATATGTTGAGCAAGCCATTCACTGTCGGCTCCACCGGCGCCGGCTCGCAGATGGAAACGATGCCGATCATGCTCGACAAGCTGTTCGGCACCAAGATCAAGGTCGTGGCCGGTTATGTCGGCGGCAACGACATTTATCTGGCGATGGAGCGCGGTGAGATTGGCGGCCGCTGCGGCGGGCTTATTTCCTCGATCAAGTCGACGCGGCCGGACTGGTTTCCGCAGCACAAGGTCAACGTGCCGATCCAGATCGCCGAGTGGCGCAATCCGCTGTTTCCCGACGTGCCGGCGGTCGGTGAATTCGCCAAGGACGCGCGGACGAAGAGCATTCTCAAGCTCGTGCTGTCGCCGCTGAAAATGGACCGCCCGATCCTGGCGCCGCCCGGTGTACCGGATGAGCGCGTTGCCGCTCTGCGCGCGGCATTCCATGCCGCCATGCACGATCCGGGTTTCATCGCGCAAGCCGGGAAGCAACAGCTCGAAATCGGCGAGGTGACCGGCAGTGAGGTCGCGCAGGTTCTTGCTGGCGCCTACGCGATGCCGCCGGACATCGCCAAAGCGGCGTCGGCCGCGATGCGCGCCGGCGAGTAAGCTTAAGTCGTGTGCCTATTGGGCCGGTCTGGACGCGGCGGTGATCTGCGAACGCTCGATGCGATAAAGAATGAATCGATCGCCGACATACATTTCGGTCAGATGCGCCGGATCGGGGTTCTGAAAGTTTCGCTTGGTGAACAGCACGTAGAGATAATCGTAATCCGCCGTCCACCGCCGCCAATATTCACCGTAAGCACGCGGGAGTTTGGAGCCTTGCACATCGGCGATGCGCACCATTTCACCGATCGTGGGCGGCGTGCCGTCTTCGGTGTCGACGCGAGTGCGCCAAGCGGGGCGCGCATGCAGGATCTGCTTGCCGACGACGGTAAATTCCGTTGTCACCAGCGCGGAGCGTTCGATGACGGCGATGCAATCGGCGTGCACCAAGCCATAATCGAGCAGGCTGTCGCCGCCGTTCGGGTCGGCATAGGCGACGGCGACCTTGGCGCCGCGATTGAGCAATTCGACCGACTGACGGAACGATTCGACGTCCGCAGAAAGCGGCGCCCAGACATATTCAACTTCGGCGACGCGTGCGGTCACGATCAGAACGAGCGCTGTTGCAAAACCCCAGCGCGCAAAACGGTTGCGAAAATCGACGTCGAGGCAGGCGATCAGCATGAAGGCGAGCGAGATCGGCATCCGCTGATCCGCCAGGTAGGTCTCGAAGATGACCTGCGGCAGTGCCAGATAGGTCAGCACGCCAATGGGAAAAAGCACCCAGCCGAATCCGTGGAACGCCAACGCGCGATAGCGCAGCGCCAAGCCGGCGCCTGCCACGAAGATGCCCGCGAGCACGTAAGCGAGTACGTCGGAATAGGCGCGGATCGCCGCCAACGCGCCGTCGCCTTTGCCTTGCAGAGACCAGACGAAGTCCCACAGGCCGCGTGTCGGACTGAGCATCAACAAGAGCGGCACCGGAAGAAACGGCACGCCGGTCAGCACGTAATCGAGAATGAGGCCGGGCAGGGCGCGACGCGCGGCAGCGCGGCCCGAAGCGCGACGTGCGCCGATATAGGCGGCGCAAAGCCGATGCGACTCGAACGCGAACAGTCCAATGGCATAGTCGCCAAGGACGAACAGGTGACAAAAGAACAGGCCGAGCACGAACAGCGCCGAAACCGCAAGCCGCAACGCGCGGCGGCGTTCACGCAAGGCGACCCAGGCTGCCAGCGCCCACAGCATCAAACCCATGCCGAACACGAAATTCATCGTGCCGACCAGGAACATGTCGTTATAGAGCAGCGGAAACGCGATCATCGGCAGCGCCGACCAGCGGCCGAACAGCGATCGGTGCAGTGCGAGCGCGCCCGAAATGATCAGGGCGAAGCTCAGCAGCGTGTAGATTTCTCCGGCCAGATAGACGTTCATGATCCGCTCGAACAGCGGGACGATCATGTCCATCATCAGATTCGGAATAACCTGCCAGTTGATCTCGTAATACCGGTGCAGGAAGGGATCGCCGTTTCCCGCCGCGATGATGTGCATCCGCGCCAGGTGATTGATGTAATCGGAGATCGGCGGCAACGGATTGAGCAGGATGGGCACGGCGGCGATCGCCAGCAGCGCGGCAAACAGAAGGGCAATCTTGCCGGCGCTGAACGCGGCGGTCGGTCGGGCGCGCATCGGGGCTGCTGTCGCGTCGGCGGGCGCGAAGTCTGGAGCAAAACCCGGAGACTGCGTCAGAGCGAGCATGGCGACGTCGTGCACAATAAATAATCGTGTCCCAGAGACGGGACGGGCAGGGAACGAGCTTGGATTGACCCCCACGATCTATGTGTCAGAAGCCACGTGAACGCACGATGAATACCACCCGGAACCGATTGGCCGGCCGCGGAAAAACCTGCGGAGCAGCCGCCGTCGTGGCGCTCCACTCCCCCCTCACACTTCCGCCGCAAGCGGCGTGCTAGGAAGGCTTAGCCCTCACCGCCGCAGCCCGCGTTCATCCCGACCATGCGCTATCCGATTATCCTCGCGTTTCTCGCAGCATTTCTCGTCAGCGCATCGCTCGATCCGGCCAGTGCGCAGCTTGCGGATACCGGCAATTTTCACATTGTCTGGGAGGTGAAGAATCGCTTCCGGTTATTCCGCAAGGAGAGCGATTTCCTGCATCAAGTGGCGGCCAGCCGCGGCGATGGCGTGCTTGCCGAAGAGCGCCGACTCGAGGCCAGCAACGGCGGCGTCGGTTGGGCCCAGGACGTCGTCGGCAACCTCTGCCTCGACGATTACGGCAACCTGCTGCAGACCTGCAGCCGCGACGGCGCCAACGAGAACTATCTAACCCCCCGGGATCATGCGATTGGCGTCGCGATTTCCGGTCCGGTGCCGCAGGGCGAGACCTGCGCCTGGACGTTCGACGACGGCAGCGGACCGCTTCAGAAGGTCAGCGCGTCCTGCGATGCTGAAGTCAGATTGCGGGTACGTTATGGCCATACCACCGTTGCGACCGTCGACGTTCCGCTCGGCGACGGCACTGCCCAACGGGTGGCGACCGAGATCAACGTGCGCGACCTGCTCATTGCCGGCCTCGGCGATTCGATTGCGGCCGGCGAGGGCGATCCCGATCAGGCGGTCCAGCTTGAAGGCGGCTTCTGTTTCCGGCGCTTCGGCGGCGGCCAATATTATCGGCCGGGCCGCGCCGGCTTTACCGGCGACCGGTCATGCGAGAACGGACCGGCGAACGAAGCCGCCGCCAAGGACTGGGCGCATCACGGCGCGCGCTGGATGAGCCCAGCCTGCCATCGTTCGCTGTACAGCTATCAAATCCGTACCGCGCTCGCGCTCGCCATTGAGCAACCGCACGCTGCCGTTACCTTCCTGCCCCTCGCGTGCAGCGGAGCTTCGATCGACACCGGCATGTTCAATGGACAGACTTTCGACGATTGCCCGAGGGACGTTGGCCTCGATGCGTGCGCCGGAACCGCGCCGGCTCAGCTGACCGAGCTGAAAAATATCATGGCGCGGGTTCACAAACAGGACCCGCAGCGCAATCTTGACATGATATTGCTGACGATCGGCGCCAACGACGTGAAGTTCGCCTCGCTGGTTGCTAACGTCATCGTCGACGCCAGGACCGAACGGATTCTGCTCGGCCGAGGCGGCGGCATCGTCAGCGTACAGGACGCGGAAGCCGCGCTCGAGCAAAACCTGCCGGCGGCATTTGCGCGGCTGCGTGCGGCGCTCAAACCTTACGCCGGCGGCAATCTGGCGCGGGTCGTCTTTATCTCCTATGCCAACCCTGCCATGCAGGCGCCGGACAAACCGTGCCCGGGCGGCCGCTTCGGTCTTGATATCCATCCGGCATTTTCCGCCGATGCGACCCGGCTGCGCGACGCGGCGAATTTCGTCGACAACAGATTCTTGCCGACCATCCGGGCCTTGGCGACGTGTGACGGTAAAAACGCGTGCCGCGATCCGATGACCGATCGCATGACATTCGTCGATGCGCATCAATCCGAATTCGAAAGCCACGGCATGTGCGTGCAGGGGCCGGACGACCCGGTGTTCGATCGGCAGTGCTTTTCGCAGGACGGCAAGAGCTTTGCGACCGACCTGGTCGCCGCCTCCACAGATCCGCTGGTCTGTGCGCTGCCGCCAAGCGATTACCGCCCCTATGCGTCGCGGGCGCGCTGGGTCAGAACAGCCAACGACAGCTATTTCACCGCTATGACCTATCCGGTCGGCATCCCGGCGATGCTGCGGCCGACCGACATTCACGATGCGCTGTGGGGAGTCGTCAGCGCGGTCTATGGCGGCGCCATCCACCCGACCGCGGAAGGTTATGCGGCGATGGCCGATGCGGCGATGCCGGCCGTGCGGGTGGTGCTTGGCGTGCCGCAGCCGCCCGCTGTGAGCGTCGGGACGTTGCCGCCACCGCCGGGGCCGGAACAATCTCCGGCGCCATCACCCGGACAACCGCCGGCCGCCGCGCCTGCGCTGCCGCCGCCTCCGGTTCAAGCGTCACCAGCGCCGGCTGTCGTGCCCCCGCGCAGTCCTTAGGCGGTTGCCAATAGCGCCCGCTTCTTCGCGCCGGTCGAAAGATTCTTTCTTCAACGCGCCGGTGCGACGCCGAGCTTCTTCTGTAAGCTTGTGGAGGACGTGGTGTATTGGAATACCAGCCGCTTGTCGGGATAGATGTAGTGGTGGGCCTTCTGGGCCATGAGCGCCGCCTCATGGAATCCAGAGAGGATGAGTTTCAGCTTCCCCGGATACCAGTTGATGTCGCCGATGGCGAAGATTCCCGGCACGCTGGTTTCGAAGCTTGCGGTCTCGACCGGAATAAGTTCGTTGTTCTTCAGCTCGAATCCCCAGTTAGCGACCGGGCCGAGCTTCATCGTCAGTCCGAAGAACGGCAGCATCACGTCGCAGCCGAGTTCGAAGGTCGAGCCGTCATTGCTCTTGACGTTGACGGTGCCGATCTGACCGTCGCTGCCGACGAGCGACGTGACCTGCCCGGTCACGAAATCGATTTTGCCCTGGCCGACGAGCGCCATTATCTTGTTGACGCTGTCAGGTGCGGCTCGGAAATCGTTGCGCCGGTGCAGCAGCGTCAGGTGTTTGGCGAGCGGCGCAAGGTTGAGCGTCCAGTCGAGCGCGCTATCGCCGCCGCCGACGATGAGGATGCGCTTGTCGCGGAACGCCTCCATTTTCCGCACGGCATAGAATACCGATTTCCCTTCATAGGGTTCGATGCCTGGAATCGGCGGACGCTTGGGCTGGAACGAGCCGCCGCCGGCCGCGATGACGACGATCTTGCTGATGAATTCCTTGCCCTGGTCGGTCTTCACGCGAAACAGCGGATCGCCGATCTTCTCAACCGACTCCACCATCTCGCCGAGATGGTATTGCGCGCCGAAGGGCTTGATCTGCTGGAGCAGCGAATCCACCAGACCCTGCGCGCTGGTCATGGGGACTCCCGGAATGTCGTAGATCGGTTTTTCCGGATAGAGCTCGGCGCACTGACCGCCGATCTTGTCGAGGATGTCGATCAGATGCGCCTTCATATCGAGCAGGCCAAGCTCGAACACAGCAAACAGGCCGATCGGGCCGGCGCCGACAATCAGTACATCAGTCTTGATAGGTTCGCTCATAGCGCGTCGTACCCTGAGGGTTCAGTGGAAACGTCCAAAGGTGGCGAGTGTCTAGCGTGCTCGCAGCGGTAGGGAAAGAGGAAGCCTCAGGAGCCTTAACGGGGCTCGGAAATTGTTCCGGCCGGCTCAGTTTCGTCCCAGCCGGCGTTCGCCGCTAAGCCTGCCGTTCCGGCGTGCGGACCGTCAGACCGTCGAGATCCTCGCGGACCTTGATCTGGCAGGACAGGCGCGAATTCTGCTTCACCTCGTAGGCGAAATCGAGCATGTCCTCTTCCATCGGCGACGGCTCGCCGACCTTCTCCCGCCAGTCTTCCTCGATATAGACATGACAGGTCGAACAGGCGCAGGCGCCGCCGCATTCGGCTTCAATCCCCGGAACGCCGTGCTTGATCGCGGTCTCCATAACCGTTGCGCCGACGTCTCCCTCAACCGTGCGTGTCGTGCCTGCGGTGTCGATGAAGGTGATTTTGGGCATTGGATAATGACTTGCGGCTGAGCAACGAGAGACTTGCGGCTGAGCAACGAGAGAACAGTCGATCGGCGGAGGGGAGATCGGCGGCGCCGCCACGCCAACGGCACGCCTCTTCTATAGGCTCATCCCGCTCTGCGCCAGTGCGCTACGGCGCGATCGATGGAGGGCGGAAAAGCCGGCAAAACTAATGCGAGGGCTCCGTCAGCCGGGCGCCGATTGCCGCCGTGGCTTCGAGGCTTGCCGCCTTTAATTCGGCAATCGCGTCGCCGATCTCATCCTCGCCGCCTTCACAGTTGGCGCGATCGAGCCGTTCCGCAGCGCCAGCGATCCGCCACGCGCCGATGCCGCGCGCCGAACCGATCAGGGTGTGGGTCGCCGTCGCCACCGCCCCCGGCTTTCCGCTCGAAATTCGCTCCAGCATCATGGCGGTCTGGCGCACGAATATCTGCAAAACCTCCTGCTCCAAGCGACCGTCGCCGAGCGTCATGCGCTTGAGGTGCTCCTCATCGATGGCGGGTCGATCAGTGAGTGCGCCCGTTGCGCGCGTCTTTCGGTTGTCGCCGGCCACTTTGGCGCCCGATGCGATCATGTCGTCCTCCCGTCGCCAATTATTGCGACCGAAGGCCAAGTGTGCGCGGAAACCAGCCAAGACCGGGTAAAAACGCCCGGAACACCCGGCATCGGTACGTGTTCTTTCGCCCGTGTGGTGAGCAAATTCCTACGCCGCGGGCAGGACGGGTTCCAACTTATCCACCGGACCGGCGTGCTGACTGACTGCGGCAGGCGGATTTTGCCGGTCCCGGCCTAATGCGGGCCGCATTATTGGCATTAAAGGGCAATTGCGCTCCCGGCGGCCGTCGCGTGATGCTATGGTAAGCAGACCGTTAACGATGATTAAAATGTCGTTACCGGAGCTAGTTTTCTTCGATGGGCCAGACCGATAGGATGGGGTATGGGAGTGCAACATGAGGGCGGGGGAGCCCTCTGCACCGCATCGAGGATTTAGACGATCACGCGCTCGTGGCGCGGCCGGAGCTCGCTCCAGGCCGACCTCAGTCCAGCGTAACACGCGAGGCGACGACCGACATGGCCAACTACCCGAAAAAGACGATCGATCCGACTGAGGCGGCGCTGTCGGCGATCCAGGAAGCCCTCAACATCCCGGACGACGACGAGGATCATATCCCGCCGGCCGAGCCGGCCGCGGAGGTTCCTGCAGAGGCGATGATCGACCACGGCCCCGAACAGGCCGTGCCGCCGCCTGTCTTCCACAGCGGTCTGCGCGCCGAGCCCGTCGGCAGCCGCGATCTGCGCCCTGAGGCGGCTCCCCTGGCTGCCAACGACGACCGCCGATCGATCGGCCAGATACTGCAGACGCTGCAGCGCCGTCCGGCACACACGTCCTATTTTGTTGCCGCCGTGTTCTCCGCTGCCTGGATCGTCGGCTGTCTCGCCTTGTCGTGGGCCTTTCTTTCCGACCTCACAGCCGCCATGGGCCCCGGCCATTCGGTGGCCGCGATTGTCGTCGGGCTCAGTGCCGCCGCGTTGCTGCCGATCATCTTTTTCTTTGGCGTTGCCCACATGGCGTGGCGTGCCCAGGAGCTGCGGCTGATCGCTCAATCGATGGCCGGTGTCGCCATGCGGCTTGCCGAGCCTGAGAGCGTGGCGCGCGATTCCATCGTCAGCGTCGGCCAGGCGATCCGCCGCGAAGTGGCGGCCATGGGTGACGGCGTCGAGCGCGCGCTGGCGCGCGCCAGCGAGTTGGAAAGCATGGTGCATAACGAGGTCGCAGCGCTCGGCCGCAGCTATGGCGACAACGAAGTGCGCATCCGCAACCTCATTCAGGATCTCGCCAGCCAGCGCGATACGCTGGTCAGCCAGGCCGAGCAGGTGCGTTCGGCTATCAACAATGTGCACATTGATCTGACGCAGGACCTGTCGACGATCAGCGAACTGGTCGGGCAGCAGGTCAACGAAGCCGCGCAGCGCATTACCAATTCGCTCGCCGAGAAGGGCGAGCACATCACGCTCTCGCTGGGCCAGATCGGCGACGACATGATCCAGCAATTGAGCGACCGCGGCGGCGATCTGTTGGAGCGGCTGGAAAGCACCAGCACCGAAACATCGCGCGCCATCGTAACGGCCAGCGACCGGCTGACCTCGAGCCTGAAATTCAAGACCGATCACATCGGCGAGGAATTTTCCGACATCGCCCAAGGCCTCGAAGACATGATGACGGCGCGGCTCGATGCCGTCACCGACGGGTTTTCGGAAAGGTCCCTTGCGGTCGTCGATCTCATGGTGTCGCGTTCGCAGGAACTGACGGAGCAGATGGTGTTGCGCTCGCAAGAGCTGACCGACCAGATGGTCGGACGCTCGCAGGAGCTTTCCGACACGATCATCGACACGTCGAGCCGGATCGCCGACCGGATTGCGACCAGCGCCGAAGAGGTCAACAGCACGCTGAAGACCTCGAGCGAGTCGCTCGTGCTTGACCTGAATCTGCGCGGCGGCGAAGTCGCCGCCAAGCTTGAACAGGCCGGCACGCGCATCACCGACGCGCTGGTTTCGCGCAGCTCCAAGATGACGGAATCGGTGCGCGAGAGCGCCGAGCAGCTTGTCTCGGTCATCGTTTCGCGCAGCGATGCGATGAAGGAACTGCTGGCGACGCGGCTTGCCGCCTATGAGGAAATGTTCAGCCATTCGGGCGTCGAACTCGGCGAGCGCATTTCGCGCGATGCCGGCACGCTCGGCAATCTGATCACGCGGCACCTGACCGAATTCGACCGCACGGTGAAGACCTACGGCGCCGAACTGGTCGAACGTCTCGGCGCGCGGACCCAGGACGTGTCCGAGTCGATGCGCGGCTACATCGACAGCTTTGATAGCCGCGTCAGTTCGCGGGCGAACGAGGTCACCACGACCCTCGATCAGCGTCTGACGCGTTTCCAGGAGACGCTCGACAGCCGCACGCAGTCGCTGACCGAGGCGCTCTCTTCGCGCGTCATGGACATCGCCAAGACGCTCGCCGAAGGCGGCAAGGATGTGGTCAACGCGATCGACAAGCGTGTCACCGACGTCGCCACCTTGATCGACAGCCGCGGGCAAACGCTCGCCGACGCAGTGAGCGAGCGCGTCGCCACTATCGATAAGACGCTGGGCGTGGGCGCAATGCAGGTCGCCGGCACGCTCGATTCGCGCATCGAGCAGCTGGAGCAGTTGCTGATCGGACGCGCCGAGGCCGTCGTCCGCGAACTTGATTCGCGCTCGCGCTCGGCTGCTGAAACACTCAGCGCGCGTGTGACCGAGTTGTCCGAGGCGGTCAAAGTCAACGCCGACTATGCCGATAAGACTTTGAGCCAGCTTCTCGCAACCACCAACGACTCCCTCGGCAAGAGCGCGGCGGCGACGGCGGCGGTGACCGAGGCACTTAACCGCAGCGCTCTCGAAACCGCGGCATCGATGAATCACAGCGCCGAACAACTGACCAATTCGGTCGGAAAAAGCACGGCGGAAGCCACTGCCTCGCTTAGTCGCACAGTCGAGGTGCTTTCCATCTCGGTTGGCAGGAGTGCGGCGGAAGCCGCTGAAGTGCTTGGCCACAGCGCCGAACAACTGACCAATTCGGTCGGAAAAAGCACGGCGGAAGCCACTGCCTCGCTCAATCGCACAGTCGAGGTGCTTTCCATCTCGGTTGGCAGGAGTGCGGCGGAAGCCGCCGGATTGCTTGGCCACAGCGGTGAGCAATTGACCAATTCGGTCGGAAAAAGCGCTGCGGAAGCCACCGCCTCGCTCAATCGCACAGCTGAGCTGCTCACCACCTCTGTTGGCAGGACCGCGGCGGAAGCCGCAGCAGCGCTCGGTCAGAGCGTCGAGCTGCTTACGACCTCGGTCGGCAAGAGCGCGGCTGAAGCCACCGCTTCGCTCAATCGCGGCGCCGATGTCTTGAGCAATGTCGTCGCCAAGAGCTCTTCGGATGCGACCGCAGCTCTCCATCGCGGCGCCGAATTGCTTGGGACGGTTGTCGGCAAGACCTCCGCCGAGGCAAGCGCGGCGCTCGTCCGGAGCGCTGAATTACTGACCAACGCCGTCGGCAAAAGCGCGACCGAGGCCGCCGCGGTGCTCAATCGCAGCACGGTGGCGCTCAACAATACGATCGCCAAGAGCGCCGCCGCGGCCAGCGAAGTCATCGACAAAACGGCCGCTGGCAGCAGCCAGGCGCTTGCGCTGAGCGCGGCTGCCGCTAGCGACATCATCGAGAAATCGACCGCCGGCAGCAGCCATGCGCTGAACCGCAACGCCGCCGCTGCGACCGAACTGGTCAATCGCACGGCGGTGACCGCCAGCGAGGTGCTCGGCAGGAGCGCTGCCGCAGCAACCGAGACCATTGGCAAGACGGCGGCGGCCACGACCGATCTGATGAACAAGACCGCACGCACCAGCGCCGACGTCATCGGCCGTACCGCGAGCGAAGCGGAACGCACGCTGGTCGGCATGAGCGCAGACATCGCCAAGAACATCTCCAGCAAGGCCGAGGATATCCACTCCGCGGTGTCGCAGCGCGTCGGCGAGCTCCGGCAGGTACTCGAGGAAAAATCCGACGAACTGCTCGGCTCGCTGACGACCAAGGGCGAACAATTCGCCAGCGAAGTCGGTCGTGTTACCGACCAGGCTGTGAAGTCGATCGAGGCCAAGGGATTCGTCTTTACGCAGACGATGATGGACAACAGCGAGGAAATCGCCCGCCTCATCAACGATGCCGGTCATAACGCGACGTCCGCGGTCACCCGCACGCTCAGCCAGCTTCAGGAGGGCTCGCAGGGCGTCGCCGACGCGGCCAAGACCAATATCTCGCGCACACTTGCGGATCTGCACGAAGCGACCCGCACCGCGATCGACGAATCCAAGCAGACCGCGTCGGCGACCGTCGCCGATATGCTGGAAACGCACAACATGCTGCGCAACGACTCGACCGCGCTGTTCGAGCGACTGCGCGAAGCAAACATTCTGCTTCAGGAAGTGCTGAGCGGCGCGCACGAAAATATGAACGCGATCGAGCACACCATGGTGTCGCGCGTCTCGGAATTCGTCACCGCCATGAACGATCTGAATTTGAGGAGCGGCACCGCGACCTCCAAGGTCGAAGAGCATCTCGGCTCGTTCAACACCACGACCATCAAGGTGTTGCGCGATCTCAGCGAACTCGCCACTCAGTTCACGTCTCACGGCCGGGGGCTTGCCGAGGCGGTCGAGCTCCTGGAGAAGAGCAACCGGCGTACCGACGACTCGATTGCCACCCGGCACGCCAATATCGAGGCGCTGGTGACGACGCTCGATGCGCGCACCGACGACTTCGAGCAACGGCTGCGGCGGTTTTCGGGACTGCTCGACGAGTCGCTCGACTCCGCGACGTCGCGGGCGCGGGAGATTGCCAGTATCGTAGCCGAAAGCAGCAATGACAGCGTGCATACGATCGAGCAGCAATTCGATCTGATGCGCGGCCAGGCCGACGAGCAGCGCAAGCGCACCAGCGAGACGCTAAGCTCCGCCTATGAGGAGAACGCCGGCGAATTGCAGGCCATGTTCACGCAAACCGCGGAACGCTTCGCCGACATCATGCAGGGCATGAAGCAGATGGCGTCGGACATGCAGCGTGAACTCGAAAGCACGCGCGCCGAGCTGCGGCGGGGTGTGTTCGAGTTGCCGCAGGAAACCGCGGACAGCGCGGCACAGATGCGGCGTGTCATTGTCGACCAGATCGAAGCATTGGCCGAGCTTAATCGCATCGTTGCCCGTCACGGCCGCGCAATAGACGCAGTCGAGCCGGCCCGCCGCGAAGCGGAGCCGGCCTACGCGTCCGCCGGTGGGCGCGCGCAGCCGCGGCCGGTTCGTCCCGAGTCCGGCGCGCCCGCTCGTCCGGCGGGGCGCGACATAACCGGTGCACCTGCGCGGCGATCCGATGCGCCGTCACTGAGCCCGATTCAGGGCGGTAAGGACGCGGCGGGCAATCCACGCGGCGGCTGGCTCAGCGATTTATTGACGCGCGCGTCGCGTGACGAAAGCCCACCGGTTGCGCCGGCCACCCCGTCCACGCCGCGCGACCCGTCACGCCCGGTGCGCGACTCGGCGAGCGCGCTCGAGTCGCTGTCGGTCGACATCGCGCGGATGATTGACCATGACGCGACGGCCGATTTGTGGGAACGCTATCAGCGCGGCGAGCGGGGCTTCGGCAGCCAGCAGCTCTATACCGCCCAAGGCCAGAAGGCGTTCGAGGAAATCCGCAACAAATACCGCGCCGATCCGGAATTCCGGCAGACCGTGGAGCACTACATCCACGAGTTCGAACGGCTGCTTGATGAGGTCTCGCGCGGCGATCGCGGCCCTGCGGTGGCGCGCAATTACCTCACGTCGGATACCGGCAAGGTTTACACCATGCTGGCGCACGCGGCTGGACGGTTCGACTAGCGGCCAAAAAAGCCAAGCGCAGACGCGCCGGAAGGTGCGTCTGTTTGTTAGGCGCGCACTGCGACGCTGGCTCTTGCTGTTGCCGCAATCGCGGCGCTACCCTTGTGGCATGGACGCCCCGGTAATCCTGCCGACGGTCGCCGACGTGGATGAAGCCGCACGCCGGCTCGCCGGTGTCGCGTTGCATACGCCGTTGCTGTCTTCGGCCGCCCTTGACGACATGACCGGCGGACGCGTCTTTCTCAAAGCCGAAACCTTGCAGCGCACCGGCTCGTTCAAGTTTCGCGGCGCCTACAACAAGCTCGCAGCGCTGCCGCCCGAACAGCGCGCCGGTGGTGTGGTCGCGTTCTCGTCCGGCAATCATGCGCAGGGTGTGGCCGCGGCGGCGCGGATGCTCGGCATGCGGTGCGTGATCGTGATGCCGAGCGATGCGCCGCGCGCCAAGCGCGAACGCACAATCGCGCTTGGCGCTGAAGTCGTCCTGTATGACCGCCTGCGCGAGGACCGTGAGGCGATTGCCGAGGCAATTGCCGCAAAACGCGGCGCTGCGCTGGTGCCGCCTTACGATGACGCCTTGATCATCGCCGGTCAGGGCACGGCGGGACTCGAGATCGTCGAGGATTTGGCGGCGCTTAGTCTGGAACCCGACGTTGTCGTGGTGACCGCGTCCGGCGGTGGGCTGACGGCCGGCATCGCGCTTGCGGTCAAGGCACGGGTGCCGGCGGCCCGCGTCTACACCGCCGAACCGGCCGGTTTCGATGACCACGCACGGTCGTTCAGGAGCGGCCAGCGCGAGCAGAATGCGGCGCTGACCGGCACCATCTGCGATGCGCTGATGGCGCGTACGCCGGGCAAGCTTACCTTCGCCATCAATCGCTCGCTGGTCGGTGCCGGTGTCGCGGCGAGCGATGACGAGGTCGCGGCCGCGGTCGCCTTTGCGTTTGCCGAGCTGAAGCTCGTGGTCGAACCCGGCGGCGCCGTTGCGCTGGCGGCCCTGATGACCGGGAAGATCGACGTCCGGGACAAAGTCGCGGTCGCCGTCCTGTCGGGCGGCAATGTCGATCCGGAATTGTTTTCACGGCTCGTCGCGTAATACGCGGACAATCGCAGCATAGCCGCACTCAACCGCTCTCCGCCGTCACGGAGTTCACAGGCCACGCAAGCCGGCGCCTATCAGCTCCGTTCCGCGCAGCCCACGGGCGGAGCAAATAATCAGGCACCCGCGCCAGGTATGAAACAGCGAATTTGCGTTGCGCCGTTCATGTCCTGGTACGGCCATACCACGGCCGGCCCGAAGCGATTGGGCTCGGTGACGACTGCGACATCCGGCACGACGAGCCACTGCCCGTTGAGTCGTACGCGGTACCGGCCGTCCTGGGTATCCCAGTCGACATTCTCGACCTTGACGCCGTCCGCAAAAGAGCAGCAAAGGCCTTTGCCGCTGGCGAGCTGATCAAACCAAGGCTTCAGCGGCGAATTGGCAAACCGCCCATCGTCATGTGCAAACAACTGGCTGGGAACGAAAGCGTTGATGCACAACGCCACGGCCGCCAATGCGGGTACGGTAAGTCTGTGCATTCTGGCCTCCAGTAGCTGATCTGTACGGACCACCAACAACTGGTCCTCCTGACCTGGAGAAATCGCACATTGCCTACGCGTCGTTGTCGATCCGCAGTCTCCCGTGAAAGCAACTTCTGTGCCGCTTACGCGACTCACGCATTGGAGGAAGAGTCCGACTAATAAAGGATTGATGACCGCGCGGCGACACTTTTTCGGATCGGAAGAACCGCCAAGATAACGCTGCCGAACGCCGCTGGTTCACTGTTACGTGAAGAGGGCGAGCAGTTCTTCCGCGCTGAGCGTGTGCATGGCTGCGAGCGGATCAACGGTCGCCGCCGCAGAGTGCGGCTTCATTGCGACGGCATGTATGGAGATTTCGCTCGCCAACCCGGATACGGCGAGAGTCGCCGCGACAATCGGCGTCGCTGCGTCTGCGGTGGGCTCGAACAGATCACCCGGGTCGTCCTGCGGATCTACCAGCGCAAGTTCGGGCAGCAGAGATTGCGATGACTCCGTGACGTGCGGCGGCGGCTCATCGTGGGTCGCGGTCTCCGTGGCCGCTTCAACGGCGTCGTACGGGTTTGACTCGCTGACGATTTGAGTCGGGCCGTCGCCAGCGTCGCGAGGCATGTCTTGACCGTATGGCTGTTCAGCGGCGGTGACGGAGGTGGCTATGTCCGCCGGCGGTGAAATAGGTTCGTCCCGCGACGGTAGTTCTGGCTCTGCGACGGAAGCTGCGAGTGGCGAGCTGTCCGGCACCTGCGCGGTCTCGCTGTCAGGCATCGCCTCCGGCACCGGTGGCGACAGCGCTTCACTCGGTATGTGGGGCGAGTCGATATCAGGCGATAAGGCGACCGTGTGCCCATTCAACAATGAATGATCGGGAGAAGCTTCAGGCAAGTCTGATGACGGCGGAGCGTCGGCGCCAACCAAAAGGGCTTCTCCGGATAGCGTCTCGCTCAATGCGCTTTCGCTCAACAGCGTCGCGTTCGCATCATCGTTGGGCTCATCCGCAAGCGCATCATGCACAAGAACTACGTCGTCGCATGCAAGCGGCGCGTTGATCGCCTCGGCAATCGGGAACTCTTCGGCCGGCGGCGGCTCGATCGCGGCCGGCGCATCGCCCATCGCTGGCTGTTGCTCGGGCGCGAGCGTTGGCCCATCGGCCGCGAACTCGGTCGGCTGATGCTGTGTTTCGGGAACTGCTTGTTCTGGCGCCGGCGCCGGGAAAGCCTCATCGGCCGCGAATTCGGCGGGCCCGTCTTGCGCTTCAGGAATCGCTGCATCCAGCTCTGGCGCGGGGGTAGGTTCCTCTGCTGCGAGATCGGCGGGCTCGGGAGCAAGAGTGGATTCATCTGCCGCGAGATCGGCAAGTTTGTCTTGCGTTTCAGGAATCGCTTCATCCAGCTTCGGCGCGGGGGCAGGCTCCTCTACTGCGAGAGCGGCGTGCTCGGCTTGCGTTTCAGGAATCGCTTCATCCAGCTCCGGCGCCGCCGTAGGCTCCGCTGCGGCAAGGTCGGCGCGTTCGTGCAGCGTGACGACAACCGCTTCGATCGGCTCGGTGAGGGCGACCGGCGAATCGGAACCCGCGGGATGCGGCTCCGGTGCGGGGGCAGGCTCATCCACTGCGAGATCGGCGGGCTCGCGCAACATGACGACAACCGCTTCGACCGGCTGGGCGAGCGGGGGCAGTGAGGCAGCAAGCTCCGCGACTGCTTGTGCGAACTCATCGTCTTCCAAAAGTTCCGCGCCGAACAGGCCCTCACGCGGTATCTCGCCATCCAGGGCGTCCTCGCCTGTTGGCAGTTCGGCAGGTGCGGGTTCGCCTTCCTGGGGCGCCGCTTCGGTTGCCGCAGTATCGTTCGCGGCGGGTGGCGGCGAAACTTGCAGCAGCGCAATCATGTCGGCGACACGCTGCGACAGTTCGCGCAGCAGTTCGGCGGCTTGGCGCACATGCAGCACGTCCGCGTGTCTGGCCGCGTTGGCGTTGCCGAGCTCGCGCACAGCGGCGTCGAGCGCGTCGCACAGCGAAGCCTCGACGTCCCGTTCGTGCAGCACAAAGGCGATGTCGGCGATGCGCTCAATCGCGTCCGCGCCTTCGGGGGCGGGGCCACCCGTCGTGAGTAACGCCTCGACGCGTTCTATGGCCGCCGCAATGGCGGTGAGTTCGTTGGTGGGTTGGGCCGCGATCTGCGGCGCGCACACGGCAAGACTCGCGTCGTCGCGCTCAAATACAGCGCCGATGGGGTCGGTGGACATTTTTGCAACCACTCTTGCGCGAGCCGGCGGCCTGCTTCGATAGCGGCGCAGCGGGCGGCTGGCATAAAAGGCTTAAACGCACGCAACGGCTAAACGCAACAGCTGACGCAACGAAGATACCCAACAACAGTGACGCGACGGCAATTTAGTCGATTCGCGCCTTGGCAAGCTTCACGATCGCGTCCCATTTTTGCGTCTGATCGGCGAGGAACGTGCTGAAGTCGTCCGGCGTGCCGATTTTGGCAATGGCGGAAAACTTGGCGAGGCTCGCTTGCGCGGCTGGCGTCTTCAGCGCGGTATTGATTGCCGCATTGAGCTTCGCGACGATCGGTGCGGGTGTTCCGGCAGGCGCCACGACGCCGGTCCATGCATCGAGGACAAAATCCGGATAGCCGCTCTCGACCAGCGTCGGCACGTCGGGCAGCGCCGGCCAGCGTTCGCCGCGTGCAATCGCGAGAGGGCGTACCTTGCCGGCCTTGATCAGCGGATAAAGCGTCACCAAGCCGTCGATGGTGAACTGCGTGCGGCCGCCAAGCAGATCGGTAACCGATTGAGCCGAGCCATTATAAGGGATGAAGACGACGTCGATGTGGGCTTCGGTTTTGAACAGCGTGCTGAGCAGGTGCGGCGGCGTCCCGAGTCCTGCGCCGAAATTGATCTTGCCAGGATTGGCTTTGGCATAGGCGACGAATTCGGCGATCGTCTTCGCCGGGACGTCGAGATTGACGACGAAAACGTGCGGCAGCAGCGCTACCGTAGCGATCGGGGTGAACGCCTTGCGCGGATCGAGGCCGAGGCTCGAATAGAGCGCGGGTGCGACCGCGAGCGACCCGGACGAGCCGAACATCAGCGTGTAACCGTCCGGCGGAGCGCCGGCGACATATTTGGTCGCGATGGTCGAGCCGCCGCCGGGGCGGTTTTCAACGACCACTTTGCCAATGCTCTCGCTCAACTCCTGGCCGACCAGTCGCGCCATGGTGTCAATCGGGCCGCCGGGCGGAAACGGTACGATCAGGCGGATCGGCCGGTCGGGGTAGGTCTGCTCCGCCCGCGCCGGGCACAGCTTGGCAAGCGGCAGCGCGGCGCTAGCGCCTGCAACGGCTCTCAGCACGCTACGCCGTGTTGTCATGGCAGGTTCTCCCTGCTGTCCCAAGGGCTCGGGTCTGATGGCATGTCTTGATAGCACCGGCACCCGTAAGCCGGTAGCGATCATACATGATTGCACGCCACCGCTCACCCCCGCAGCGTCGAATCAGGTGGATAGATCAGGCTGCCGTCGTAGTGCCGCCCATTCGACCGATCCTTGGCCGGCAGCAGGCGGTAACCCGTGGCCCCGGCGTGGATGCCGCCGCAACCCGGTCCAGGCTTTCGCCGTAGCGTGGGTAGGGGACGCATTCTCCGTGTCCGCAGTGAGTTCCGTCGCTGGTTGCGGCCACGGCCACGACGGTTTCGGTCTTGCTGCCGCGGCTGATGGCCCGCGCACGCTCGCCGATCTGCAGAAGACCATCAAGAATATCAACCGGCACCCGAACATCCTGGTTTTCGGGCGGTGACGGGCCGCGGAGTTTTTTCGTTTCGAGCCATCCCGACAGCGACCGTGCGGGCTTCGCGCAGGCCCAACAGCAGCGAGGCTAACAGCAATGGGACGACGAAATAGAACAGCCGGAACGTCAGCAGCGCCGCCAGCAAGTTCTCCTTGGGAAATTGCGGCAGGCTGAGAAACATCGCAGCCTCGATCACGCCGAGGCTGCCCGGCACGTAGCTGACGACCCCAACCAGCATTGCGGCGACGAACACCACGACCAAGTCGAGGAAGTCGATTGCCGGTTGCGCCGGCAGCAATGCGTACATGGCGAGTGTCACGAAAACCAGATCGAGCGAGCCGATGGCGATTTGCATGAGCGTCGACGCCGGATTGGGCAGAGCGACGCGCCACGGCGAACGGCCGATGCTGCGCGGGCGGGGCAACAGCCACAGCATGTAGCAATTGATCGCGGTAAGTGCCGCGAGCCCGATGAGACGATTGACCGGCGCTGGCAAATGATTGACCGCACTGGCGGCGCCCGGCGCGAGCGCAATGCCGCAGCCGAGCACGAACGCATTGCCCAGCCAATATGTCAGTCCGGTGATAAAGGCGATGCGGGCAATCTCGCCGACTGACAGGCCCCACGTCGAGTAGATGCGATAACGGATGACGCCCGAAGTCAGGATCGCCGCGCCGATATTGTGGCCGATCGTATAGCTCGTGAAGCTGGCGAACGCGGCAACGCGGTAGGGCAGGTGACCGCGGCCGATCGCCCGCAATGCGAATACATCGTAGCAGGTCAATGTGAGATAACCTGCGGCGACAAATAGACATGATAAGAAAATGGTTCGCGGCGTCTGCGTTTTTAACGCGTCGATGACGCGAGCAAGTTCAACTTCCCGGAAGACGTGATAGAGCGTGATGCCCGCAATCGTGACGATTGCGAGACTGATCGCTCCCGCAAGCCACCGCCAACTTGGCCGCCGGTAAAGCGCACGCTGCGCGGCGTTCATCACATTCGACATCGGCCCATTGCGATGAGCGTTCCGGCGTTTTGTTGATTCGCCATCTCACTTTCGCATCGGACTGCGACATTATTGTTACGTCATGTCCTAATGCGGCAGGCAGAACAAATAGTCCGTCACATAACTGAGACATGAAATGGCAATGTTTGTTGCACTGGATTCGTATTTCAGACGGACGGATTGTCCTCGTGGGAACAATGCATGCGGGTTCTCATCGCAACTGACGCCTGGCCTCCCCAGGTCAACGGTGTTGTCCGCACCTTGCTGTCGCTGCAGCTCGCGGCGCGAGCGCTCGGGGTTGACATTGAATTTCTCTCGCCCGATGGGTTCCGCACGGTGCCGGTGCCGACTTATCCGGGTTTGCGGCTCGCCATTCCGAGCCGACGCCGGATTGCCGAGCGCATCGAAATGGCACGACCGGATGCGATCCATATCGCCACCGAGGGGCCGATCGGACATTCGGTGCGCGCGTATTGTCGCCGACGCGGCCGACCGTTCACGACGAGCTACACGACGCGCTTTCCCGAATACATCGCCGCGCGCGCACCGATTCCCGAGAGCCTGATCTACGCGGCGCTGCGCCGCTTTCACGGTGCGGGCGCCGTGACCATGGTGGCGACCCCATCACTGATGAGCGAACTGCGCGAGCGCGGCTTTGCCAATCTCGGGATGTGGACGCGCGGCGTCGACACCGAACAGTTTCGGCCCGATCGCGCCATCGATCCGGGCTTTCCGCGGCCGATTTTCGCCTGCCTCGGGCGCGTCGCCGTCGAAAAAAACCTCGACGCGTTCCTGTCGCTGGATCTGCCGGGCACCAAGGTCGTGATCGGCAAAGGCCCGATGGAAGACGACCTGAAGCGTCGCTTTCCTCAGGCGAAGTTCCTCGGGCAGCTGGAAAATGGCACGCTGGCGGCGCATCTCGCCTCAGCCGATGTGTTCGTGTTTCCAAGCCTGACCGACACGTTCGGCGTGGTGCAACTCGAAGCGCTGGCAAGCGGGGTTCCGATCGCCGCATTCCCGGTGACCGGGCCCAAGGACGTGGTTGCCGATAATCCCATCGGCGTGCTGAACGAGGACTTGCGTGCGGCTTGCTTGGGCGCGCTGCATATCTCGCGCGAAGCCTGCCGGACGTTTGCGCTGCGCTACTCCTGGGAGAACAGCGCGCGTCAGTTCATCGGTCACATCCGCAAGGTAGCAATTCAGGGCGCTGAGGCGGCGCAATCGGCTGCGCCGGTCGCCGCGGCCGTGCGCGGCTGAGAACCGGACTGTCCCTTTCATGGGCATGCCGCAATACCGTAGCTGCGAATACATCAAGCAAGAGGCAGGCGATGACTGACACGACGCGGACCGACACTGCGCGCAGCGAACTCGACAAGGAGACGATCGAAAGGGCCTACGCGCGATGGGCGCCGGTCTATGACTTGGTGTTCGGCGCGGTGTTCGAGCACGGCCGCCACGCCGCGATCGCGGCGGCCGAACGCATCGGCGGCCGTATTCTTGAAGTCGGTGTCGGCACCGGGCTGTCGCTGCCGTACTACTCGGCCGATGTCCGGCTTTGCGGCGTGGACATTTCCGAGCCGATGCTGCGCAAGGCACAGCAGCGCGTAGCGGAGCTCGGTCTCGGCAACGTCGAGGCGCTCGCCGTCATGGATGCCGAACACCTTAATTTCCCCGACGCGTCCTTCGACGCGGTGGTGGCGCAATACGTCATTACCACGGCGCCGAATCCCGAAGGAACCCTCGACGAGTTCGCCCGAGTCCTCAAACCAAGCGGGGAAATCATCCTGGTCAGCCGCGTCGGCGCCGAAGCGGGCATGCGCCGCGCGCTGGAGCGATGGTTTGCGCCGGCGGCGCGCAAACTCGGCTGGCGCACGGAATTTGCGTTCAAGCGCTATGCGCAATGGGCCGGGAGCGTGGACGGTGTGCGGCTCGTCGAGCGCCGGGCGATGCCGCCGTTCGGACATTTCTCGCTTATTCGCTTTGCCAAAGGCGGCGAGGCGGCGCGTGACCGCGAAACACCAAACGCCTCCGCCCGTGCAGCCGGCTGACAAAAAGTAGCGCCGGCGTTCACACAAGCGTCACGCATTGTCTCTGTCACGGCGGATTCATCGAATCTCCATAGCGTTTAACGAATCGACATGGAGGCGAAGGGGTATAATGGCCGGCTTTCTTGAAACGCTGAGAATCCAGCGCTGGGACGATCATCGCTACTATCACCACAGCCGCATCAATCAGTCGCTCCACTTCGTCAGCGCGTTAAGTTTCCTGTTCTCCTACGTCATGATTTTCAAGGATCCGGCCATATCGGCACTGGCCGGCTGGCTGGTGGCGATGACCACGCGGCAAAGCGGCCACTTTTTCTTCGAGCCGAAGGACTACGACGAGGTCAACCACGCCAGCCATGAATACAAGGAACAGATCAAAGTCGGCTACAATCTGCGGCGCAAGGTCGTGCTGCTGTCGATCTGGGCGTTGTCGCCGGTAGCGCTCTATTTCAGCCCGAGCTTCTTTGGCCTGTTCACGCCGGCGAGCAGCAAAACCGAATTTGTGCGTCAAGTCGCGACGATCTGGCTGGCGCTCGGGGTCGGCGGCGTCATATTCCGCACCGTGCAGTTGTTTTTCATCAGGGACGTGCAAACCGGGCTGGCCTGGGCTACTAAAATTCTGACCGATCCGTTTCACGACATCAAGCTGTACCACAAGGCCCCGCTCGCGCTTATGCGCGGAGAACTGATCGATCCGCATATTGGCGCTGACTGGGACGACGAAGAAGAGCTTGAGGACGCCGAGGAACTGCCGCGGGCCACCTGAAGCGCCGCAAGCCTACTCGGCGGACTTACGTTCCAACGCGGGCAGTAATCGATGGGCGAGCATTTCCTTGAGGATCGTTCGCTTGATCGCTTTGTTGGTCGCCGCCGGGTCATGCCAGAACCAGCCGTCCCGTTGCATGGCCGTGGCCGCGGCCACAAACCGGTCGGCCACAGCGGTGAAATCGGCATCGGTGAAATTGAGGCTGAAAATCAGCCGGCCGGTGCCGACCCAACTCAACGCCAGCCCCTCGGCGCGCAGGTAATATTGCAGCATCCAATTGTAGCGGCAGGGCGCGGTGTAACACACCGTCCAGATCGAGGAGATATTGACGACCCGGACCGGGAGGTCCGCGTCGCGCAGCCGCGCATTGAGCTGTTCTGCGCGTTCGTTCCAGGTGCCGTCGAGTTCCGCATAGAGCGCTTGACACTCCGGTGTTTCGAGGAAGCGCAGAAACTCGTTCATCGCGGCCATCACGTAGGGATGCGAATTGAACGTGCCGCGGGCAAAGCAGATATCGGCCGGGCGGTCGTCACGAAAACGCCGCATCAAGTCCTTGCGGCCGCACACCGCGCCGATCGGCAGACCGCCGCCGAGCGTCTTGCCATAGGTCACGAGATCGGCGCGGACGCCGAAATATTCTTGCGCGCCGCCCAGGGCCAATCGGAAGCCGACGAACACTTCGTCGAAGATCAGCGCAATGTTGCGCTCGGTGCAGACGCGCCGCAGTTGGCGGAGCCATTCGCCATAGGCCCGTTTGTCGAAATGCGCGGTGCGTGCGCCGTCGACCAGCGACGAATCCGAAGGAGCATTGGCGTTGGGATGCAGCGCCTGCAACGGATTGACCAGCACGCAGGCGACATCGCGCCGGGTCCGCAGTACGCGCAGCGAATTTTCCGACATGTCCTTGAGCGTATATGTCTCGTGCGCCGGCAACGGATTGCCGATGCCGGGCTGCACGTCGCCCCACCAGCCGTGATAGGCGCCGGCGAAACGCACGAGGTGGCTGCGGCCGGTGTGGTAGCGGGCAAGCCGTACCGCCTGCATGACGGCTTCGGTGCCGGACATGTGGAACGACACCTCGTCGAGGCCGGAAATCCGTTGCAGCCGTTGCACGTTATCGGCGACGACCGGATGATAAGGGCCGAGCACTGGGCCAAGCGCGCGCACGTGCTCGAAGCCGCGCGCCATGGCGTCTTTGTAAAAATCATAGCCGAGTACGTTGACGCCGTAGGAGCCGGTGAGGTCGTAGAAAACGTTGCCGTCGAGGTCCGTTACGGTAACGCCTGCGGAAGATTGAAGAAACGTGCCCGCCTTGAGGTGCGTGCGCACCATGCGGCTGAACTGAAACGGCACCCGGTAGGCCGCGGTGAATTGCAAATCGGAAATGCCGTCGATCGTCGCATCGGTCAGAGCAACGGTCTTGGCAAAACGCAGCGCAAACAGGCTCGACAGGTGCATGAAAGCCACCCGCCGGCGTGCCGCAATGTCGTCGGGTGCGTCGTCGGCACGAAAAAAGCGGTTTTCGTCGTATTCATAGAAGCGAACGAACGATGCCAGTCGCCGCGCCAGGCGGCTGTGGCCGGCAAGCGAGCGATGTTTGCCGTTGGAAAGCAGCAACCGGTCTTTCAGCCTTGCCACCGAGGTGGCGACCGCGGCAGCGCCCAATCCGTAGAATGCCAATGTGGTGCCGGCCAACTTCATCGAAGCGGCTATAGAACACGGAGTTTACGACAACATGACGGTGAAGAGCCTCATCCTGAAGACGCTCGACCGCGAGGACGTAAACTTCGTCCTCACCAATCGGCTTCCTCGGCGTTTCTTGAACAGGTTTGCCGGCTGGTTCAGCCGCATCGAGCAGCCGCTGGTGCGCGACCTGTCAATCGGGGTCTGGCGGTTCTTCTCCGGCCTCGACTTGAGCGAGGCGCGTGATTCTCAATTTCGCAGCATGCACGATTGCTTCACGCGGCGACTAAAGCCGGGTGCGCGGCCGATCGACGGCAATCCCAACATTCTGGTCAGCCCGTGCGACGCGATCGTCGGTGCGCATGGCGCGATTTGCGGAACCGAGCTTTATCAGATCAAGGGTGCGCGTTATGCGTTGCCGGAGCTGTTGTGCGACGACTCGTTGACCGAGAGTCATCGCAACGGCCGCTATGTGACGCTGCGGCTCACCTCGAGCATGTATCATCGATTTCACGCGCCGCACGATTGCCGTGTCGAGCATGTCTCCTACATTCCGGGCGACACCTGGAACGTCAATGCCGCGGCGCTGCGGCGCGTCGATAAGCTCTACTGCAAAAATGAACGCGCGGTGCTTCGGACCCGCCTCACCGCGACGGGTGATGTCGTTTCCATAGTTCCGGTCGGCGCCATTCTGGTTGCCGGTATCCGGCTGCATTGTGTCGATGTCGAAGGCCGCCTCAAACCGGCTGGCCGCAACGGCATCCACTGCGCCGCGGAGTTCCGCAAAGGCGACGAAATGGGCTGGTTCGAACATGGTTCGACCATCGTTGTGTTCGCACCAGAGCGGTTCTCGTTGTGCGGCAACGTCAAGGATGGCGCAAGAATCCGGGTCGGTGAGCCGCTGATGCGGCTGTGCTGAACGCGTATGGAGTCAGGCCGGAATTCTGTTCACGCCGCTGAACAGTTCGCTGCTGTAGCTCGACGTGTCGCCTTTTGGCCGCTCGCCCACGATGGCGTGGCCTTCGACCATGTAATGCACCGCCTCGGCGATATTGGTCGTGTGATCGCCAATCCGTTCGATATTCTTGGCGCAGAACAAAAGATGGATGCACATCGAAATCGAACCCGGATCCTCGAGCGTGTAGGTAAGCAATTCGCGGAACAGCGACACGTAAAGCGCATCGATGTCCTTGTCGCTTTTCCAGACTTCCAGCGCCTTGAGCGGGCTGCGGCCGACGAAGCTGTCGAGCACTGAGACCAATTGCGCGACCGCGAGCGTCGTCATGTGGCGCAGGCCGCGCATCCATGTGCGCTGGGAATGCTGGTTGCCCATTGCGATGGCGCGCTTGCCGATGTTTTTCGCCAGATCGCCAATGCGTTCGAGGTCGTTGGCGATGCGCAACATGGCGACGATTGCCCGCAAGTCGATGGCCATCGGTTGCCGCAACGCGATGGTTTCGACCGCCTTTTCCTCGATCTGCCGCTGCATGTCGTCAACGACCGCATCGGCAGCGACGACCCGATGGGCGAGAAGGAGGTCGCGCCGCGCCAGCGATTCCATGGCGTCGGTGATCTGCTTTTGCGCAAAGCCGCCCATTTCGGCGACTTTCTGGGTCAGCTTGACCAAGTCGGCATCGAACACTTTGGTGGTGTGATCGGAAACAATCATGATCTGCTGAGATCCCGAGCGATTCCTGCAACGTATTGATGATTCTACGCTTTATGAGTGACCGTCGGATGACAAAGCGGCTCGCAAACGTCGACTCGCACGGGCAGGTTTTGACAGGATGCGTTGTTATCCGGGCCTCACCGTCACCCTCGCCATCACGGCAATGATCCTGGCGCTCAAGATTCGCCACGGCTAATTCGCCACGGCTGATCCGTCGGCGGGTCCCGCAGCGAACCGCCGCCTTCTCAGGCCGCGATTTCAGTGTCCTCGTCTTCAATGGGGAGTTCCGGCGAAGCCGCCAGCAGCTTCGCTCTCTCCTCTTCGCCGGTCCAACTGATGATTTCCAGGTAGCCGTCGGCATGCTCGGCCACCGCGGTGCAGCTCTCGACCCAGTCGCCGCAATTGACGTAGCGGATGCCGAAATCGTCATGGATGACGGCGTGATGGATGTGGCCGCAGATCACGCCGTCGACGTGGTGGCGCTGCGCTTCGGCGGCGAGTGTCTGCTCGAACGCGCCGATGTAATTGACAGCGTTTTTTACTTTGTGCTTGGCCCATTGCGACAGCGACCAGTATGAGAAACCCAGCCGGCGGCGGATAGCGTTGAAATAGCGGTTGATCAGGATGGCGAGGTCGTAGGCGGTATCGCCAAGCAGCGCCAGCCAGCGCGCGTGCTTCACCACCATGTCGAACACGTCGCCGTGCACGACCAGATAACGCCGGCCATCGGCGGTCTGATGAATGGCCGTCTCCGTCACCTCGATGCCGCCGAAATGAGTGCCGTAATAATTGCGCAGGAACTCGTCGTGGTTGCCGGGCAGATAGACGATGCGCGCGCCCTTGCGGGCCTTGCGCAGCAGTTTCTGCACCACGTCATTGTGTTGCTGCGGCCAATACCAGCCCGATCGGAGCTGCCAGCCGTCGACGATGTCGCCGACCAAGTAGATCGTGTCGGCGTCGTGATAGCGAAGGAAATCAAGCAGACGGTCGGCCTGGCAGCCGCGCGCACCGAGATGGACGTCGGAGATAAAGAGCGTACGGAACGAAATTGGACCACGCTCAAATGTCACGAATCATCATCTCGCATCTGTTTGATCCTGTGCTTTGATATTTGCATTCCGTTGCAGCGCGATGACACCAAACGTTAACGCGGCGCTTCGCGGAAGCCGCCGTGATTGGAACCTGAGTCACTTTCCTGTCATGCCGCCCCGTTAGACGCGCTGCGATGACACCGTTGATTCTCGCCGCCGCGGTCTTTGCCTTTTCGGTCACCGCATTTCATGTCGCAAGCATTGTCGTGGCGATTGGCCGGTTTCGGCGGCCGCCGCGCCTTGCAGCGCTGTCGAGCCAACTCCCTCCAGTCAGCCTGGTGCGCCCGCTATGCGGAATAGACAACTATGCCGCCGATACGCTGTCTTCGACATTCGCGCTCGATTATCCGCGCTACGAAATCCTATTCTGCGTCGCTTCCGCAAAAGACCCCGTCGTACCGCTCGTCGAGCGATTGATCGCCGACCATGCCGGTGTCCAGGCGAGGCTTCTGATCGGTGACGAGCGCATCAGCACTAACCCGAAGCTGAACAATATGCTCAAGGGCTGGGCCGAGGCGGCCCACGATTGGATCATCCTCGCCGACAGCAACGTGCTGATGCCGCCGAATTATATCCAGCGGCTGTTCGCCAGTTGGCGCGACGATACAGGCCTGGTCGCTTCTCCGCCGGTTGGCTGCCGACCCGATGGATTTTGGGCCGAGCTGGAGTGCGCGTTTCTCAATACTTATCAGGCGCGATGGCAGTATGCGGCGGATACGGCTGGATCGGGTTTTGCTCAAGGCAAGACCATGCTGTGGCGGCGGGCCGATCTCGATCGCGTCGGAGGCATTGCCGCGCTCGCGCGGGAAGTCGCCGAAGATGCGGCGGCGACCAAAATCGTCCGCGGCGCCGGCCTCAAAGTGCGGCTGGTCGATCGCCCGTTCGCGCAGCCGCTCGGTCGGCGTACGGCAGCCGAGGTTTGGAATCGGCAACTGCGCTGGGCACGGCTGCGCCGTGCGAGTTTCCTGCTTTATTTCCTGCCAGAGATTTTTTCCGGTGGTGTGTTGCCGATAATCGCCGTTGCCATTGTTGGCCACGGACTAGGTGCGCCTGCGTTTCTGAGCGCGGTGTTGTTCGGTACCCTCTGGTATGGCGGTGAGATGCTGCTTGCCGCGGCGGCCGGATGGCCGGTGAGCGCGCTGTCGCCGCTCTGCGGGCTCACGCGCGACATGTTGTTGCCGGCGCTGTTTATCAGCGCGCTTCATGGCAACGACTTCACCTGGCGCGGCCACGAAATGCAAGTTGAACGCATGCGGCCGCGGCGGGCTATCGCCGTGATGCGCCCTCGCATTCACGAGTTCGCCCAAGGCGGACGCCGTCGCCTGCGCACGCTGCGCGCCAAGGCATTGGCGGCGGCTAACCGCCTGACGTAGCGGTCACTGCCGCGCGTTCGACGATCGCTTCAACGGTGGCGCGATCTTGCGGAAAATCCGCTGCGATCCAGGCATCCTTGGCGGCGCGCATGGCGGCACCGAGCGCGGGGCCCGCGGGTACGCCGCGGTGGATAAAGTCGGCGGATTTGAGTTGAAACTGCGGGGCTGTCCAGCGGTGCGGGAGGCTCAAAAGCTCTCGCCAGGCTTCGTCAGTCGCTCCGGTATTGGCATGTGCCCAGGCGTGCAGCACGCGGTCGGCAAAACATTGCGGGCCGAGACGATAGAGCAGGGCGTGGGCGGCCTGCTCGCTCAGTGACGGCTCGATCAGCCACCAGCCATCGAGTGCAGACAGTCGTTCAGATTCAACGTTAAAGAGCCGCAGCCGCTGAGCCAGCCGCTCGGCGTCCTCGCGGACCATGACGCCAAGCGCGCCCAGACGCCGCACCGGATCGGGCGCGGAGCCGAGCGCCGTTTCGATCGCGGCGAGCTTCGCAAAACTTGCGACATACGGCACGCCGCCGAGCACCGGACCTAACAGACCGCTTTCGGCCATGACGGTAAGCGTGGGTGCACCGCGCGGCGCGATAAAAAGCTTGAGCAGTTCCATGCGCACGCGCTCGCGCGACAAGGTGTCGAGACCCGCGCGCGCGACAATGCAGGCATGCAGCCCGGCGGCATCCGGCTCGCCTTCGGCGAAATACGCGTGGAAGCGAAAGAAGCGCAGAATGCGGAGGTAATCTTCGGCGATCCGCTGCTGCGGTTCGCCGATGAAGCGCACGCGGCGTGCCGCAATATCGTCACGGCCGCCGACGTAATCGAACACTTCCCCATCAGCCGATACCGACAATGCATTGATGGTGAAATCGCGCCGCTCGGCGTCGGCGCGCCAGTCGCGCCCGAATTTTACCCGCGCCTTGCGGCCGAACGTTTCCACGTCCTGGCGAAGCGTCGTGACTTCGAACGGACGGGAGTTGATGACGACGGTGATGGTGCCATGCTCGACGCCGGTCGGCACCGCCTTCCAGCCGGCTGCCTCAACGCGGCGTATGACTTCGTTCGGCTCTGCCGTGGTCGCGACATCGATCTCGGCGACCGGCAGATGAAGGAGTTCGTTCCGCACCGCGCCGCCAACGACGCGCGCCTCTTCGCCGCCTTGGTTGAGCAATGCAAGCAGCCCAGCGGCTTCATCTTGCGTGAGCCAAGCTGCGTCGGCGAGCTGCACGGGCGCCGTCACCGCGTCGTCCCCGGTACGAATTTGCCGTTCTCGATGTGCGCCGGCACGTAGGTGGAGCCGGGCGGAGCGCCGGAAAATTGCGCCAGGATCAAGAAACTCCCGAACATCAATAGCAGCGAAACGGCTAGCAGGGCGGCGAGCCGCGACGGCCGCCACGCCTTGGGCTGCAGCACGCCCGCATTCGTGATTGCGAGAAACACCGCGTAGAGCACGAACGGGACGAGAAACAGCCCGATTTCCGTGAAGATCGGCCTGATCATGGGCCGCAAATCCGGTCGTAAAGATTGCGCAAAATACCGGCGGTGATTCCCCAAATGTAATGGTCGCCGAACGGCATCGCGTAATACTCGCGCGCAATGCCCTTCCAGTCGCGGGTGTTGCGCTGGTGATTCGCCGGATTCATCAAAAACTCGAGCGGGACTTCGAAGGCCTCAGCGACTTCGCCAGGGTTCAGCGTCAGCGTGAAGTCCGGCTTGACCCGCGCTACCGTCGGCAGGATGCGAAAACCGGAGAAGGTCAGATAGAGATCGAGATAGCCGATCGGCTCGACCAGCATGGGCGCCAGTCCGACCTCTTCCTTTGCTTCGCGCAGCGCGGCGGCGACCGGGCTTTCATCGCCGGGGTCAATCCTGCCGCCTGGGAACGCTATTTGGGCGGCATGGCTCGACAGGTCCGCGGTGCGATGAGTGAGCAGCACCGTAGGTTCGGGACGATCGACGATCGGCACGAGGACCGATGCCGGTTTGGTGGCGCGCACACCGGCGCGCTCCCACAGCGCCGGATCGAGATCGAGATCGCCGCGGCGAATGCCTGGTGCATTCTGATCGGTCAGCGCCGGCGGCACGTCGAGAGACAGCCGCGTCCGCGCGCGCGCGAAGAAATCGTGCCTTTGTTGTAGCTGCGCCACTGCGCCGAGATCGTTCACGCGAAGTCCCTCACTTGTTCGGCGCCGGCCATCGCAAAAAAGCTGGCCATCGATACCACGCCGAACATCGGCCTGCCCGCGACATCTCGTTCTTCGCCGAGTTCGACCAGATCGAAGAATAGCGTGCGCGTTACCTTTGCCCACAAGTCGCGGCGCACGTGGAGGTAGGGCTTCAGGCCTCCGGTGCCCGTTTCTGGCTCGAAGCGCAACGCATGCTCCGGCCCGCAGGTGACCCAGTCGTCGACGTTGGTGCGGAAATGCAAGACGCGTCCACTTGCGCGCTGCTCGACATTCATCTCGACGGCAAGGAACGGTGCATCGTCGACTTGGATGCCGCATTTCTCGACCGGCGTAACCAGGAAATACTTATCGTCCTCGCGTTTGAGCACCGACGCGAACAGCTTCACGAGCGCAGGCCGCCCGATCGGCGTCTTGAGGTAGTACCAGGTCCCATCGGCGGCGATGCGCATGTCGAGGTCGCCGCAAAACGGCGGATTCCAGCGCTCGACCGGCGGCAGCCCCTTGGCGGCCGCGCGCGATACCGCACCCGTGATCGACTCAAGCTCTGCTTGCCCTGCCTTCGCCATGGTTAGCCTTGAACATATCTGCTGGGCGCGAGTCCAATTGGTCCATCGTACGGGGGGCGCTCGCGCGATCGTGATAAGGCCGTGACAGCCGCGCATCCCGGACTCACATTGCGATTTCTGTGGATGAAAAATTAGGCGTTTGGTCTGCTCTCTATGCAGCTGGCGCATATATTGCATTGCCTAATCGCCGTGCAATCGCGTTTGCCGCGGTTTCGACGCGATTGAAGCGATTCTGGGCGGATCGAAAATACGTCTCCGACACAAGGAGTTAGCTATGTCCGCTGCAGGCGGCGAGGGACTCGAGAAGCTGGAAGACATGATCGTGCGTGCCGCCGAATCAACGGCCGCGCATGTCCGGGACGCCAAAGCGGCCATCGGCACGGTGATATTCGGCCAGGACAAGGTCGTCGAGCAGGCCCTGGTGACGATCCTGTCCGGCGGGCATGCGCTCCTCGTCGGCGTGCCCGGCCTTGCCAAAACCAAGCTGGTCGATGCCATGGGCATCGTGCTCGGACTGGACGCACGGCGCATTCAATTCACCCCCGACCTCATGCCTTCCGACATTCTCGGCACCGAGGTCTTGGAAGAGAGCCAAACGGGCAAGCGCAGCTTCCGCTTCATACCGGGCCCGGTATTCGCCCAGTTGTTGATGGCGGATGAGATCAACCGCGCCAGCCCGCGTACGCAGTCCGCCTTGCTGCAGGCGATGCAGGAACAGCATGTCACGATCGCCGGTGCGCGCCACGACTTGCCCAAGCCGTTCCATGTACTCGCCACGCAGAATCCGCTGGAGCAGGAAGGCACTTATCCGCTGCCGGAGGCCCAGCTTGACCGCTTCCTGATGGAGATCGACGTCGACTTTCCGGACCGCGACGCCGAGCGAAGGATTTTGTTTGAAACCACGGGCTCTGAGGAAACACGTCCGAAGGCGGCCATGACGGCCGAGGATCTCCTGGCGGCGCAGCGACTGGTGCGGCGTTTGCCGGTCGGCGAGTCCGTCGTCGAGGCGATCCTCAATCTGGTGCGTTCGGCGCGCCCAAGTCCGGGCAGCGGTGATGCCAAGCTGATCGCCTGGGGTCCGAGCCCGCGCGCCAGCCAGGCGCTGATGCTCGCGGTGCGCGCCCGCGCGCTGCTCGACGGACGGCTCGCGCCATCGATCGACGATGTGCTCGATCTTGCCGTGCCGGTACTCAAACACCGCATGGCGCTGACCTTCACGGCGCGCGCCGAGGGCGAGAGCATCGAGGCGGTGATCGGGCGGCTGAAGGCGCGGATCGGATAGGCGAATGGCCGTCGATCCGAGGCGCGACAGTCAGGAAAGCGCGGCGGTTGGACGGGCGATTGGCGACAGCCGGACGCTCGCCGCCAGCATGCCGCGTCTTATTCTGGAGGCGCGCCGCGTCGCCGCAACGGTGATCCACGGTCTGCACGGCCGCCGCCGCGCAGGGCCAGGGGAAAATTTCTGGCAATACCGCCGTTTCATGTCAGGCGAGCCGGCCGCGCGTGTCGATTGGCGCCGCTCGGCGCGTGACGACCATCTTTATGTGCGCGAGCTCGAGTGGGAGGCCGCGCACACGGTGTGGATCTGGCCCGATCGCTCGCCGTCGATGGCCTTTGCTTCGCAGCTCGTCACCGAATCCAAGCTCTATCGCGCACTGGTGATTGCGCTTGCGCTCGCTGAGGTGCTGGTGGAAGGCGGCGAGCGCGTCGGCATCCCGGGTCTTACGCGCCCGACCGGTAGCCGCAACGTTGTTGAACTGATGGCGCAGGCCTTCGTTCACGACCGCAGCGAGCGCGCCAGCCTGCCGCCGAGTTTTTCGCCATCGCCGCTCGCCGAGGTCGTGCTGCTCTCCGATCTGTGGAGCGACATCGGCGAAGTGCGGCGCACGGTGAGCCAGCTCTCCGGCAGCGGCGCGCGCGGCCACGTCGTGCAGATTGTCGATCCCGCCGAGGAGACATTTCCGTATTGGGGCCGCATCGAGTTCGTCGAGCCGGAAGGCGGTGGACGCATCACCGCGGGGCGTGCCGAAACCTGGAAAGCGGACTACACGTCGCGCGTCAAACGTCATCGCGATGAGATTCGTGCCGAGACCGACCGGCTCGGCTGGAGCTTCACCATCCACCGCACCGATCGGCCGGCGAGCGAACTCTTGCTCGCGCTGCAAGCCCGGATAGGGGCCGCAACGGATGGCGATCCGCATGCCCACACCACGGCAGATGCAAGGGCGGCGTCATGATTGCCGGTCTGGCCATCGGTTTCGCCGAACCACTGGTGCTGATCGGATTGCTGACGTTGCCGGTCTTGTGGTGGCTGTTGCGGATGATTCCGCCGCGGCCGCGCCGCATCGATTTTCCGCCGACGCGCCTGCTGCTCGAAATCGCCCCGAAGGAAGAGACGCCGGCGCGCACGCCATGGTGGCTGACGCTGCTGCGGCTCACGCTCGCGGCCATCATCATCGTTGCGGCCGCGGGGCCATTGTGGCACCCGCGGCTCGCCGCGACGCAAACCCATTCGCCGCTCGCCATCTTGATTGACGACGGCTGGGCCGCCGCCGCGACCTGGGACGCCCGCGTGCGCACCGCCGACGATATCATTGTCCGCGCCGCCGACGATCGCCGCGCCGTGGCGCTCATTCGGCTGTCCGATGGGACGCGCGACATTTCCCTTGAGCCGGCTGAATCGGCGCGCGTGCGGCTGCATCAGATGAAGCCGGTACCGCAAACCATCGCGCGCAGCGACGCGCTTCCCGCCATCGCGCGGTTTCTCGCGTCGGCGCACGATGTCGAACTGGTCTGGCTGTCCGATGGCACCGATCTCGGCGCAGGCGCCAAGTTCGTCAAGGATTTGGCGCAGACGGTCGGTCAGCGCCAAATCACGATCGTATCAGGGGGCGTTTCCGGTGCGCGCGCGCTCGCCGCGGCTGACAACGAGGCCGGCGGGCTGTCGGTCAAGGTCCTGCGGGTCAATTCCGGCGCGCCGGAATCCGGTACGGTGCGGGCGCTCGACCTCAAGGGACTGTCGCTCGGCGAAACGCCCTTTGCCTTCAAGGCCGTCGACCTCGAAGCGAACGCGCGGTTCACGCTTCCAGTCGAGATCCGCAACGATATCGCGCGGATTGAAATCGCCAACGAGCGCTCGGCGGGTGCCGTTCAACTGCTCGACAAGCGCTCGCGGCGGCGCACCGTCGGCATCGTTTCTGCCGCGACCGCGGACACGGCCGAACCGCTGTTGTCGTCGAGTTATTACATCGAACGCGCGCTGACACCCTTCGCCGATGTGCGCCTCGCACAGGGCGAAGCACCGGCCGATGCAGTGACGCATTTCATCGATCAGAAATTGCCGATGCTGATCCTGGCCGATGTCGGCACCGTGGCCGGCGAGGCGCACGATCGGCTGGCGCAGTGGGTCGAGAACGGTGGCGTGCTGGTGCGCTTTGCCGGACCGCGGCTCGCGGCCGCCTCGGACGACGATCTCGTTCCCGTCAAATTGCGGCGCGGCGGCCGCATCCTCGGCGGCAGCCTGAGCTGGGACCAACCGCAGCCGCTGGCGGCATTTTCGCGCAACGGCCCGTTCAATGGCATGCCGGTGCCGAACGATGTGACGGTGAGCCGTCAGGTTCTTGCCGAACCCGACGCCACCCTGACCGATAACACCTGGGCGACGCTCGCCGACGGCACGCCGCTCGTCACTGCGGCGCGGCGCGGCAAAGGACTGATCGTATTGTTTCACGTTACCGGCGATACGCGCTGGTCGAATCTGCCGCTTTCGGGCACCTTCGTCGACATGCTCAAGCGCATCGTCGATCTGGCCGGGACAAGCACGGTCGCGCAGACTGCCGCGCAAAGCGGCGCCGCCCACGAAGTCGTCGCGCCGAGCCGGATGCTCGATGGCTTCGGCGCCTTTGTTTCACCGCCGCCGACGGCGCGGCCGGTGCCGACCGATTTCGTTGGCCGTGCCACCGCCGATAATCCGCCGGGCTTCTACGGCCGGCCGGAGAGCTACGTGGCCGTCAACACGCTCGCGCCGGCCGACCGGCTTAAGCCGCTCGATTTCAGCCCGCTCGTCAATGCGCGCCATGAGGTCTATCGCACCACCGCGCCGCTTGATCTGCGCGGACCGATTTTCCTCGCCGCGCTGGCGCTGTTCCTGCTCGATACGTTGGCGGTTCTCTTCCTGGGTGGTGGCATCCAGCGGCTCATCCCACGGCGCTCACGCGCGGCGACCGCGGTGGTGGCGGGCCTGGCGCTGCTGGCGCTCGCGTTTGTACAAGCCCGCGCGCAAGACCCGTCGGACTCTCAGGTGCCGCCGGCCGCGCTGCAGACCAGGCTCGCCTATGTGGTCACCGGAGATTCCAATGTCGACTCGATCAGCAAAGCGGGACTTGCCGGGCTTACGCTGTTTCTCGCGCAGCGCACGGCCCTCGAAGCGGGCGACCCGATAGGGCTCGACGTCGCGCACGACGAGCTTGCGTTCTATCCGCTGATTTATTGGCCGATCGTGCCGGGCACGCCACGGCCGTCGGACGAGGCGCTCAAGCGCATCGATTCCTACATGAAGAACGGCGGCACGGTGCTTTTCGACACGCGCGATGCGATCGACGCGCCGCCCGGAGGCGGCGGAGAATCGCGCGGTCCCGGCATGCTCGAACTGCGCAAGATTCTGTCCTCGCTGGACATTCCCCAGCTTGAGCCGGTGCCGCGCGATCACGTCCTGACCAAGACGTTCTATCTGCTGCGCGACTTTCCGGGCCGGTTCGACACCGGGCAGCTTTGGGTCGAGGCGCTGCCCCCTGAAAATGAGCAGGAGCGGGAGACCAGGCCGGCGCGCGGCGGCGACGGCGTGTCCTCCATTCTGATCACGTCGAACGATTTGGCTGGAGCCTGGGCGATGCAACCGGACGGCCAGCCGATGCTGCCGATGGTCGACAGCGAACCGCGCCAGCGCGAGTTCGCGTTCCGCGCCGGCGTCAACATCGTCATGTACACGCTGACCGGCAACTACAAGGCGGACCAGGTCCACGTACCGGCGCTGCTTGAGCGGCTTGGGCAATAGCCGGGGCAGGAGGAGAGACCTTTGAACTTCGGCGTCGCATTTGCTCCGCTGGTCAGCACTCCCATTCTGTGGGCGGCTGTTGCTGCGGTCGCGATCCTGGTGCTGACGCTGTTTCTGGCGCGCAGCCGCGGCGCGGCGTTGCGCGCGTTTGCGCTTGCCCTCGTCGTGCTGGCGCTCGCCAATCCGTCGCTGACGCGCGAGGACCGGCAGCCATTGTCTTCGGTCGCCGTCGTGGTGGTCGACAAGAGCCCGAGCCAGAATTTCGGCGACCGCAATAAGCAGACCGAAGCGGCGCGCGCTGCGCTTGTCGAGCGGCTGCACCGCATCCCGGGTCTCGAGACGCGTGTTGTCGAAGCCGGCCAGGCGGACGGCGAAAACGATGGCACACGACTGTTCACCGCGCTTGGCTCGGCGCTCGCCGATGTGCCGCCCGATCGCGTCGCCGGCGTCGTCATGATTACCGATGGACGCGTCCACGACGTGCCCACCGAGGCGAGTGCCCTGGGCTTCGCGGCGCCGATTCACGCGCTGATCACCGGGCACAAGGATGAACGCGACCGGCGCGTCGCGCTGATCGCTGCGCCGCGCTTCGGTATCGTCGGCCAGCCGCAAACCATCACCTATCGGGTCGAGGATCACGGTGCCAGCGAGACCAGCGCCGAAGTTACCGTACGCCGCGACGGCACCGTGCTGCAGACCCAGCGCGTTCCGGTCGGCGCGCCGCAGAACGTCGAAATTCCAATCTCGCACGAAGGCCAGAACATCGTCGAAATCGAAGCCGCGCCGCTGCCCGGCGGAGAACTGACGACGGTGAACAATCGCGCCGTGGTGTCGATCGACGGCGTGCGCGACAAGCTGCGCGTGCTCTTGGTCTCCGGCGAGCCCAATCCCGGTGAGCGGACTTGGCGCAACCTTCTCAAGTCCGATCCGTCCGTCGATCTCGTGCATTTCACCATTCTGCGGCCGCCGGAAAAGCAGGACGGCACGCCGATCAACGAACTGTCGTTGATTGCGTTTCCCACGCGCGAGCTGTTCCAGCAAAAGATCAACCAGTTTCAGCTCATAATCTTCGACCGCTACGCACGCCAGGGCGTGCTGCCGATGCTGTATTTCGACAATATCGCCCAGTACGTGCGCAACGGCGGTGCGGTGCTGGTCGATGCCGGACCGGATTATGCGAGTCAGTTCAGCATCTGGCACACGCCGCTCGATGCCATTCTGCCGGCGGAGCCGAGCGGGCAGGTCACTGAACAGGCGTTCCATCCGCGCCTCACCGACTTGGGCAAGCGCCATCCGGTCACGCGCGGTCTCGAAGGATCCAACAGCGATCCGCCGCACTGGAGTCAGTGGTTCCGCGTCGTTGACAGCGCCAACACCACGGGCACGACGGTGATGAAGGGAGCGGACGACAAGCCGCTCCTTGTGCTGGCGCGTCAGGGCGAGGGTCGCGTGGCGTTGCTCTTGTCAGATCAGATGTGGCTGTGGGCACGCGGCTTTCAGGGCGGCGGTCCGCAGCTCGATCTGCTGCGCCGGCTCTCCCACTGGCTGATGAAGGAGCCTGACCTCGAAGAGGAAGCGCTGCGGCTGAAGGTCAACGGCCATAACCTCGTCGTTCAGCGGCAGACGATGTCCGACCACGTCGCCGATGTGACAGTGACCTCGCCGTCGGGAGCGGCGCGGACGGTCAAGCTCGATCCGGTCCTGCCGGGTCTGTGGCAGAGCACGATCGCGGCCAGCGAACTCGGCTTGTGGCGCGCCACCGATGGCAAGCTCAACGCGCTGATCAATATGGGGCCGGCCAATCCGCTCGAATTTGCCGAGGTGACGTCGACCACGGATGTGCTCGAACCGATCGCCAAGGCAACCGGCGGCTCGTCGCGCCGGCTCGACGACGGCGACGGGCTGCAGGTGCCGCGAGTCGTCGCCGTGCGCTCCGGCGATACCTATCAGGGTGACGGCTGGATCGGCCTGAAGATGACCGATGCCAGCGTGGTGCGCGGCATCGGCGTGCTGCCGGTGTTCGTCGGCCTGCTCGGCTTGTTACTGCTGGTCGGCAGTCTCGCGGGCACCTGGGCGCGCGAGGGGCGGTGACTGTTTTCGCGCTCGATTGCGCGGCTCTAACGGCTCGCGGCGGACCATGCCAAGGGATGGTCGCGCAGCGCCCGATCAATAGTAATGATACGCAACTCTTCGACAGCGCACTGCGCCAGAAGAAGCCTATCGAACGGATCGCGCGTCGCCGGTTCAGGTTCGAGCGACCATACCGCATGGCGATGATTGATCGCGAGCAGATTCAAACCTATCGCTTCAAGGAAGTCCGGCAGATCGTCGAGCGCAAGACCAGGATCGATTTTCCGAAGGCGAGCTTTGATCGCGATTTCCCACAAGCTGGCCGCGCTCGCGAACAGGACATTTTCTTCAGCGGCTAATGCGGCGGCTATGCTTGCGCCGAGTGACGAAAGTTCTCTACGCGCCAAAGCAATCAGAACGTGCGTGTCGAGCAACAGCCGCATCGTCACGGCAGGGGCTTGAGCAGGAAATCCTCAGGCAGCGGTGTGTCGAAGTCATCCGCGACGAACGGAAAAATCTCTTTTACACCGCGCTGCTTCAGAAACTTCTTGCCCGCCTCCAAATTGAGCGCTTTCCCGCGATGTGGCACGAGGTCAAGCACCGGCCGGCCGTTCCGCGTGACCACCACTGTTTCGCCCTTCTCAACCAGCCGTGCGAGTGCGGTCAGGCGATTTTTAGCATCTTTAATTGAAACCGTAGGCATGACGGAAAGGTAGCTACATGTAGCTACTTTTGCAAGCTTTAGAATCGGAAAGTAGCGACTCTCAGGGAGCCGATTGGCACCTTTCCCACTCCGCCCGCACGCGGCCCGAGACGCCATCGAACGCACCATCGACAAGCTCGGCGATCAGGACGCGCGCCGGATCGACAGGACCGGGCATCACGACGCGGTCCTCAGGAACGCGGCGAAAGCCGGCCTTGCTGTAGTACGGCTCATCGCCGACCAGCAGCACGAGGCGGTGGGCCGCTATGGCGGCCTCCTTGAGCGCGCGCGCGATCAGGGCCTGACCGATGCCGCGCTCGCGGAATGCCGGTTCGACAGTGAGCGGCCCGAGCAGCAGCGCCTTGTGGTCGCCGATGCGAATGGGCGACAGCCAGACCGAACCGACCAGCAGCGTGCCGATGCGCGCGGTGAACGACAGTTCGATGTTGTGCGGCACTTGTTCGCGCAGGCGGTACGCCGTCTTGGCGTAGCGGCCCGGGCCGAATGTGCGCTCGTGCAGGCGTTCGATCGCCTCGGCGTCATCCCTGCTCTCCGGCAAAATGGTCAGAGCAACGTCGTTCATCGCGTCGCCGCGTAGCATTTGGCCTTGCCGCGGTCCAGCGCGAGGCCCCATCTTGGGCGTGGCCGATGAAAAGGTTCGGCAACGTTGGAGATTTGCAATGGGTCTGCTTGTGGATGGGGTCTGGCAAGAGGACGTTTCGCGCACCAAGGACGGTCATTTTGTCCGGCCGGCGACCCGGTTTCGGAATTTTGTCACTGCCGACGGCGGCCCGGGCCCGAGCGGGGAAGGTGGCTTCCCAGCCGAGCGCGGCCGCTACCATCTCTACATTTCGCTCGCCTGTCCGTGGGCCCACCGCACGCTGATTTTCCGCGCGCTGAAAAAGCTCGACGACGTGATCTCGGTTTCGATCACCGAGCCGCTCTACGGCAAGACGGGCTGGGAATTCGGCACCACGCCGGGAACGACGCCCGACACGGCCAACGGCAAGGCGACGATGACCGAGGTCTATCTGCTGGCCGATCCGCGCTACACCGGACGCGTCAGCGTGCCGGTGCTGTGGGACAAGGCGCGCCGTACAATCGTCAACAATGAGTCGGCGGAGATCATTCGCATGCTCAATGCGGCGTTTGATGCGTTCACTGATGTGAAGACCGACTACTACCCGCGCCCGCTGCGTGCTGAAATCGATCGCATGAACGATCTCGTCTACCCGAATGTGAACAACGGCGTTTACCGCGCGGGCTTCGCGACCGTTCAAGCGGCTTACGAGGAAGCCGCCCGCGGCGTGTTCACGGCCCTCGATCAGCTCGAGCAGGTTCTGTCAGGTCAGCGCTATCTGGTGCGCGACCAGATCACCGAGGCGGATTGGCGGCTGTTCACGACGCTCATTCGCTTCGACTCGGTCTACTACAGCCATTTCAAATGCAACCTGCGCCGCATCACCGACTATCCCAATATGTGGAGTTATCTGCGCGAGCTTTATCAGGTGCCTGGAATTGCCGGCACGGTGAGCATCGATCAGATCAAAACTCACTATTACGGCAGCCAACGGCAGGTAAACCCTACTGGTATCGTGCCCATCGGGCCCTTGCTCGATTTTGCAGCGCCGCACGACCGCGGACGTTTTGCTTAATGAACAACGCGCCGCTGCTGTGTGGCAGCGGCGCGTGCCTGAACGGGAACCAGGCGCTAGTAGCAGACGTTCATCAGGCGCCAATGCCAGCCGTATGGCGTCCATACGCGCCGGTTTACCCAGCAGCCGTCGTCATACCCGTAGCCGTAATCCCGGCCGCCATACGCATAGAGGCCGATGCCGGGCCCGAAGAAGCGCCCGTGGCCGCGGTGAAAGGCAAAGTGCCCCGGATGACCGCCAAAGGCGTGACCGCCCGGCGCCATGTGGGCCCCGGCAAACCCACCGCCTCTCCGACCACCGAAGCCGCCCGCGTGACCGAACCCGCCAGCATGGCCAAACCCGCCGGCGTGGCCCATTCCACCAGCGCGGGCCATTCCACCGGCGTGGCCCATTCCGCCAGCGTGGGCCATTCCACCGGCGTGGCCCATTCCACCAGCGTGGCCCATTCCACCAGCGTGGCCCATTCCACCAGCGTGGCCCATTCCACCGTGTGGCGCCGCCATCGCGCTCCCGGTCATGGTAGTAACGCCGAGCGCCACGGCCGCAGCGATCGCGAATACTGTCTTACGCATGCAATTCCTCCTCTGGACGGCACATACGCGTCCTTCAAAATTAAAACGCCCGTTCGGCTGGATGGTTGCAGCGCCGTTGAGGCTTGTGATCAAAATCTCGTGGCCAAAACGACTTGCCAGTAAAGCCGACATTGCAAAATCAGTACGCGCAACCGCCTCACCAGATCGGAGCAGGCGCGCGGCCTTCAAGCACTTCGGCGACGCGAGTGCGGGTGGACGCCGTCGTTCCGACCGGAAAAGCATCCGGCGCAAAAAATCCGTGCGCGATAATTTCGCTGTTCGGTTGCGGCGGCGCGCTCTGGCGGAACGAACGCACCACATACACCGCCACATGATCGCGCTTCGTCGCGCGTCGGTTCCAGTAGATGCCGAACAGCTCTGGCGCGCCGGTCAGTTCAATGTTGCCTTCCTCACGCAATTCGCGTTCCAGCGCCATGCCGAGCGTTTCGCCGGCCTCGACACCCCGCCTGGCAAATGCCAGCCCGTCACGTAACTGTGCTTGATCAGAAAGACGCGGCCCTGCGCGTCGAACACAAGACCGCGCACACCGAGAGTGAGGCCGCGGGAATACCGCCAATAGAAATGCAAGAGCCGGCGCAGCGCTGGCTCGAATGGGCGGCGGATCGTGTCGAACTCCATGGGAATAGCCACTAGCTTATTACTTTAGAAGTATTCTAACATATGTACACTGAGACATCAGCTTTTCCAGGGGCGCCGACGTGAAGCGTTTTGCCGACCTCAGCGAGCAGGAAGTGCTTGCGCTCGCCATCTCCAACGAAGACGAAGACAACCGCATCTACCGCTCCTTTGCCGACGCGCTGCGCAGTTCCTACCCTGATACTGCGGCAATGTACGACAAGATGGCCGAGGAGGAGATCAGCCATCGCGACATGCTGCTTGATCTGCACCGCAAGCGGTTCGGCGAGTTTCTGCCGCTTATTCGCCGTCAGGACGTCAAAGGCTTCTTGACGCGGCACCCGATCTGGCTCAACCGGCCGCTGGCGCTCGATGCTGCGCGCAAGTTCGGCGAAGAGATGGAGTACGAAACCGCGCGCTTCTATCGCCGCGCAGCGCACCGGGCGCATGACGACGCCACACGCGACCTGTTGCGGAACCTTGCCGAGGCTGAGGAGAAGCACGAGCAGCTCGCCCACGAGCTTGGCAAGGACATCACGCCGATCGAGCGCGCTGCCGAGGACGAAACCGCCAGGCGGATGTTTATGCTGCAATACGTGCAGCCGGGACTGGCCGGGCTGATGGATGGCTCGGTGTCGACGCTGGCGCCGCTATTTGCGGCGGCATTCGCGACCCACAACACTTGGTCGACTTTCCTGGTCGGCCTCGCGGCGGCCATTGGTGCCGGAATCTCGATGGCCTTTGCCGAAGCGCTATCCGATGACGGCTCGCTCACCGGGCGCGGCGCGCCGGTGGTGCGTGGCCTCGTGTGTGGCGGCATGACAGCGGTCGGCGGACTTGGGCACGCGCTGCCCTATCTCATTCCACACTTCTACGCGGCAACCGGGGTGGCGTTTGCGGTGGTCACGGTCGAGCTTGGCGTCATCTCCTGGATCCGCACCCGCTACATGGATACGCCATTCCTGCAGGCCACGTTTCAGGTCGTGGTCGGCGGCGTGCTGGTGTTTGCTGCCGGCATCCTGATCGGAAGCTCATGAACAGGAAACCGCCGGGCTGCGTAAAGACGTTGTCTGGCGCCTGATTCGCAGCGCATCATGCGGCGATGTTTGTGCTCGCGCATTTGTCCGATCTGCACTTGGCGTCGCGGCCACGGCCTGCCGAGCTTATCGGCAAGCGTGGCCTCGGCTTCATCAACTGGCAGCGCAAGCGCAAATACATTCACCGCCCGGAGATTGCAGACGCGATCGTGCGCGATCTGAAAGACTTGGCGCCCGACCACATCGCGATGACCGGCGACCTCGTCAATCTGTCACTTGAGGACGAATACCGCCGCGCTCGGGCTTGGCTCGAGCGGCTTGGTTCGCCGCATGACGTGACGGTCGTGCCTGGCAACCATGATGTCTACGTGCGTGCCGTCGCACCGTCGCCGGCGGCCTATTGGGGCGATTACATGCGCGGCGACGACGGACGCCAAACCTTTCCGTTCGTGCGCCGGCGGGGCAATGTGGCGCTGGTCGCGCTATCGACGGCCGTGCCGACCGGCCCGTTCATGGCGACGGGCCGCCTCGGCGGACGCCAGCTCACAGGACTGGCCGACGCGCTCGACGAAACGCGCGGCCTGTTTCGCATTGTGCTGATCCATCACCCGCCGCTAAGCCCACCCAAGCGGTTCATGCGGCGGCTGACCGACGCGGCGGGGCTGCGTGGCGTACTCGCCGAGCATGGCGCGGAGCTTCTCGTCCACGGCCACGACCACCGGCGTGCACTTGTTTGGCTCGACGGGCCGGGCGGTTCAAGAATTCCTGCGGCCGGTGTGCCATCGGTTTCGGCACGGCTGCCGCATGGCGGTGAAGACGGCGCCGGCTACACGATTTTCCGCATCGGTGGCGAGACAGGAGAATGGCGCTGCGAAATGATTGCGCGCCAGCGCGCCGTTGACGGCGCCCTCCGTGAAGCCGCAAGACAATTGCTTTAGTGATAGCGCATCGCGATCAGCACGCCGGCGGCGAAGAGGCCCACCACGCCGAGCGCAAACCCGAACAGAAATGCGCCGATCGCGCGCCAGCGCCTGCGGCGGCGCTCGCGTTCGGCGGCGCTTTGCGCCACGCGCTGAATGAAGTCTGGATCCTCATCCAGCGCCCGCTGCCGCTCGACGATGCGGCGGGCCACGTAGGTCGTCACCGCCTGCACGATGTCGGAAATCTCGTGCGACTCGGCGAGCACACGACGGCCGACGCGGGTGTCGTGCAGGAAGCGGTAGGCGCGCTTGTCGCGGCCCATCGCGACATGGGCCACGGCGTCAATCCACAGCCGTGGAGTTTCGCCGCGGCTGACGCCGCGATCGAACAGGTCGACGTCGGACGGAATTTCGGCAAATAGCGGATCGAGCGCGTCGTTCAACAGTTCGAGCCGCGCCCATTCGGCATCGCGCAGATCGACGACGACGCTAGTGCGCTCAGCCGCCTCGACGCGCGCCTCATGCATCGCCTCTTTGAGAGGCGAGGGCGGTAGCGTTTCGGCCAGTAACGCGGATTTAGGCTTTCTGCCCCACATCCCCTGTCTTCCCCTGCCAGCAAGAATACACCAACGCCTGTGGCGACAAAAAGGAACGGGAGAGCCGCGCAGAGGCTAAAAGGCCGGCAATTATGGCCGATTCGGCATCAATACGCCTATTTACGAGGCGAGTGGCAGCCTCAGATAGTGCGGCCGCCGTCCACCTCGACGATGTTGCCGGTCAGGAATTCCGCCTCCGGGGAGGCGAGAAACAGCGCCGTTTTGGCGATGTCCTGGACGTGAGCGAGTCGGCCGAGCGGCACAGTGGAGATAAACTTTTCCCGCATGCCGGGCGCGGGCCCCAGGAAACTCGGCAGCAACGGTGTCTCGGTCGCAACCGGCGCGATAGCGCAGACACGGATGTGGTCCACCCCGAGTTCGCCCGC
>Ga0208849_1000265_pt1 | contig 50729 bp, 54 predicted proteins | sample NGESurdeep072012_10_FD_184470 | JGI IMG/M metagenome (GOLD analysis project Ga0208849, IMG submission 184470) | Arctic peat soil microbial communities from Barrow, Alaska - NGEE Surface sample 53-3 deep-072012 (SPAdes) | ecosystem: Environmental > Terrestrial > Soil > Wetlands > Peat ... | reverse complement strand
ACCTCGTCGCGCTGCCCCTCGCCGATCCGGTATCGCCTGATGCTCATGAACATTCGCTCTTCTCCTCTTTCTGCGGCCGATTTGTCTTGTCCATCGAAAGTTTGCGCCTACTTCAGAGCGCGGTGCCTCAGAGGTCGTATTCGGGGAGCTCCACGGCTATCAGGTGCGACGTGTCGGTCGGACGTTCGGAGAAGCCCTGAGCCTCCTCCTCGTACTGCTGATCGACGCCTGTGAGCCGATCGGCGTGCTGTCTCAAGTGTTCCTCCCACGACGAAACCACGTAGAGCTCGACGAACTTGTGGGGGGCCTCGCCGTCCCGGAAAAGACCCCATTGGGTCGCGCCGGTGCGCAGGCGCGACAGCCGCACGCGCGCCATCGCTTGGAGAAACTGCGCCTCAGATGCGGTCGGAATCGTGTAGACGGTCCGGACCACAACGGGGCCATCCTCGGGGGCGGCGTCAAGCGCCAGGCTCGGCTCCGGCCAGTACTGAACGGTGCTGCGATCCATGCCGCTCGTATCGATGATCGGCCAGATTCGCATGGTCGCCACCCCCGCGAGCATCACGGCCGCGGCGATGAGAAAGGTGGTCACAAGGCCGGCCGGCGAAGCAACGAGGCCCCAGAAAAGCGCGCCGACACCCTGCGCTCCAAACAGGACCATCTGATAGACGGACAGGCCTCGCGCCCGGACCCAGGCTGGGAGGAAAAGCTGGAGCTCAGCGTTGATCGTGGAAAGGAACGCCATCCAAGCCACCCCGGCGGGCAGGAGGACGATAAGGATCACCACTGCGTTGCTGATCACCACCACCACTGCCAGCACCAAGGCGTAGACGACTCCGCTGGCGGCCAGCAGTGCGTTGATCGAAAGCCTTGTCCGAATTCGAGGCAGGCCTATCGCTCCAGCGATGGCTCCGACGCCGAGCGCACCGAGCAGCAACCCATAGCCATCAGCTCCCTGGCCCAGTCGCCGGCTCGCTATAAGTGGGAGCAAAGACCACAGCGCGCTGGCGGGAACCAGGAACAAGGCCGACCGCAGCAAGATGCGACGGACCACCGGCGCGTAGCGCACATAACGGCCTCCCGCGCGCAGCGCCGAGATGAATGGCTCTGGCACCTTCGGCTTGCCGGCGGGTGGGTGCCACGCGACGAGCACGATCAGGAAGAGCGCATACATCGCCGTGTTCAGTGCAAAAACCGCACCGACGCCCGCGCGAGCGATCACCACTCCCGCGACGGCGGGTCCGGCCGCGCGAGCGAGGTTGACGCTGATCGACGAAAGCGCGGCTGCCGAATGCAACTGGGCGCGTGGCACGAGGTCCGGAACGAGCGCCTGGTATGCCGGAAGGATGAGCACCGAGCTGGATCCGATCAAGAACGTGAAGGTCAGCAGCAGCGCTGGAGGCATCTCGCCGGCCAGAGTCAGTACGGCCAGCGCGGCACCGACGATGACCAGAAAGCCCTGTACCGCCATCAGCAGGCGGCGCCGGTCGAACGTATCGGCGAGCACGCCGCCGACCAGGCCGAACAACACATCGGGCAGGTAGTCGACGGTCTGGACGAGGGCAACCAGGATCGGGGCGTTCGGCTGGCCGACCAGCAGCCACTGCGCGCCGACTGTCTGCATCCAGCTGGCGACGTTGCTGATAAGGACCGCGAGCCAGAGGGCGCGAAACAGCCCGATGCGAAGGGGCGTCCACGTCGAAACGGCCTTCGGCGAATCGGTCGTCTGGCTCATCTGTTAGCGAGTGAGCTTAAGGCCGAATGCCGTGTGCGGCAGGCCGCCCGAGACCTGCAAAATACTGGAGTGGTGAAAAACGCCGCGCTGACCCGACTCGAGGAGAGCCTCGATCACATTCGCCAGGCGCCGCAGGATGGCGGGACCGTCGAGTTGATCGTCGCCCGGCCGGCCGTTGACCAGCGGGAGACATTGACCGAAGGCTGGCTCGAGGCCGGGAGCGGCTTGAGGGGCGACACCTGGCGGGCGCGCGGCAACAGCAGCACCCCCGATGGGAGCGCCAATCCGGATGCGCAGCTCACCCTGATGAGTTCGCGCGCTGCGGCGGCGATCGCTGGGGAGCGCGAGCGCTGGCCCCTCGCCGGCGACCAGCTCTACGTGGATCTCGACCTCAGCCTCGCCAATCTGCCCGCGGGGAGCCGGGTCCAGATCGGCTCAGCAGTGATCGAGTTCAGCGAGCCGCCGCACACCGGTTGCGCGAAGTTCTCAGCCCGCTACGGCAACGAAGCGCAGGTTTTCGTCAACTCTCCAGTCGGTCGCGAGCTTCGCCTGCGAGGCGCGAACTGCCGGGTGGTCGTGGCCGGCACCGTAAGGCAAGGCGACGCGATCAGAAAGGTGCCGAGCTAGCCCAAGCGCGCCGCACGCAGCGCGAGGTATCTCTGTTCAGGGATGCTCGCGGTCATCCGCGCAGCGCGCTCGCGCAGCAGGTCCTCGATTCGGGGGGATTCCGATCTCAAAAGTCGGGCGGTGCGTCCATCACGCGGCGCACTTCGATTGGAACCTTGACGAAATCGACGATGCGCGAAGCGATGGCGATCGCCCGTGCCTCCTCTTCGACATCGACGATCCAGTAGCCGACGAGGGACTCTTTCGATTCGGCAAACGGCCCATCGGTCGCGACCGAGATGCCATTCTCGAATCGGACGGTCTTGGCCTGGCTCCCGTCCGCCAGCCCCTCGGCGCTCACGAGCTCCCCGGACTTGCGAAGGTCGTCGTCCAGCTTCCTCATGAACTGGACCATCTCGAGCATCCAATCCCTTCCCATCGCCGCCGCGCCCGCCTCGGCAGAGCCGAACGTCATGATCATGTACTTCATCTGATTCCTCCCTTGAATTGCGCTCCCGTAAAGGGCTTACCGATAAGGTGTCGGAGCCGGCTCTCCATTCTCGACATCCGCGTCAGCGATTCTTGGCGGCTGCAGGCGATCGGCTGTTTTTGGCCGCGTGCACCGACCTCTCGTGCCTTTGAGACAGAAAGGGATCTGAGATGGCCACCGCGATGACAACCCCGGCGGCCACGGCCCCGACCACCAGGTCGGGCAGGCCGGCCGCGATTGGAATGAACGCAAGGAGCACGGCTATTGCGACCACGCGCGACCACGGCGTGACGTTCCAGACCGTCACCTTGAACAGGGCGTGACCGGCGAGAAAGAGCGCCGACCCTCCGGCCAGCATCAGGGCGGTCGCAACGCCTGCCGAGGAATCCGGATGGGACACGATGGCGTGGTCGCCCGCGGCGATGGCAACGATGCCTCCGATCATGATCGGGTGGATCGAGTGATAGGCGGAGCGGCCAAGGCTGCCGGGGTTGGGATGCCTTGCGATCACGCTCTGGGCGACCTCGGCACTCCTGTCGAAGTACACCCACCAAAGGCCAACTGATCCCGCAAACGCGACGACGATGGCGGCGAGCTCTCGCAGTCCGATGTTCGGTCCGCTCGCGAGGCCCGCACCGATAACCACAATCGACTCGCCGATGGCGATCAGCACAAACGACTGGCAACGCTCAGCTATGTGTTGGCCGTCGATGCTCCAGTCCTTAGTGGTCGATCGGCCGAGGCCGGGAACGAAGAAGCCGGTGGCGCTTCCTGCCATGTCAACGCTGACGGCCAGCAACCAGAGCACCTCGCGCGCCAGCCCGTGCTGCAGCCCTCCAATGATCGCCAGCGTGCCGCTCACCACGCACCACGCCAGGATCCTCTCGAAATTTCTCTGCAGCTTGTCGCCGCGCAGTGCAGCAACCGCGAACACGCTGCGGCCGATCTGCATTGCGGCATAAGCACCTCCGACGGCAAGACCACGAGCGCCGAATGCATCGGGGATACCTGAGGAGAAGGCGAGGCTGGTGAGCATCAGCGCAAGGAGCAACAAGCGCACCGAGATATGACCCGGGTCGAGCCAGTTGGTGAGCCACATCGTGTACGACCAGCCGAGCCAGATCATCGCCAGCAGCAGCACCGCCTGCAGCGCTCCCTCGATGTTCAGGTGACCGAGAAGAAACCGCGACGAGAGCTGTGTGATGGCAAAGGCGTAGACAAGGTCGAAGAAGACCTCGATGTTGGTTTCGCCACGGGTGCCTGTGTGCTTGCGGAGGATGGCCACGACGAGCAAAGACTCTAAGGGGTGCTCACCAGGTCATCTGTCTTCGGGGTGGCCGGTGTTGCCAAACGCGATCCTGTCGCGGACTACCGGAGCGCGGCCCAGAAGGCGTGCTCGTTGGACGGCGTCCTCGCCAAAGCGATTGCGGATTGCGTCCATCGCCGTCTCCAGGCGAGCGTCGCGCGGCGCGGATGGCGCCGAGAAAAGATCCATCTGGCCTGGACCGGCATCGCTGAGCCCGGCCAGTCCCACCCCGAGAGTCCCAACCGGGCGGCGAGTGTCGCGGGCCGCCAGGAGCTTCAAGGCGGCTTTGTAGATCTCATCTCCGGTCGCGACCGGAGCCGCCAGCTTCGACTGCCTGGAGAGACGGTCTCTATCGGGCCGGTAGACGACGCCGATCGAGACGGCGCTTCCTCGTCGCCCCGCCGCTCGAAGTCGGCGCCCGACCATGTCCGACAAACGCATCAGCAGCTCTTCTAGCTCTGCCTGGGAGGTGGTCGCGCGGGCGAGCACATGCGAGTGGCTGTAGCTCTTGCGCTCGGCCGTCTCGAAGCTGCTCGCCTCGAAACCACGCAGGCGCTGATGCCAGCCGTTGGCCACGTCGCTTCGCATACCCACCAACCCGAGCTTTTCGGGTGTGGCGAACAGGAAGTCGATGGGCCTCTGAATGCCCGCCTTGCGCAGGCGGGTAGCAGTGGCCTCTGCGATCCCCGACAGGTCGGTGAGCTCGAGCCGCTCGAACACCGAAACGAGGTTTGTGTGGTCGATTCGCTGAAGCCCATCACGCTTGTCGAGGTTGGACGCTTGCTTGGCCATCCAGATTGACGTGGACACTCCGACCGAGCAGGTGACGCATTCGCCGATCTCCGCACGGATGGCTTGCTTGATCGCGCGGCCGACGCCCTCCGGCCCGAGCTTGACGAGGTCTGGCGTGCCGGCCAGGTTCAGCGAGGCTTCGTCGATCGACATGCGTAGGACGTCCGGGCTGTGCCGAAGGAGGATCTCGATCAGGCTGTCCGAGGCGGCTCGATAGAGCGGCGGATTGGGCTCCCTGACGATGATTCGCGGATAGATCGCCTTGGCCTCAAAGACCCTCATGCCTGTCTTGACGCCAAGGTCTCGAGCTTCTCGAGACGAGGAGACGATGGTGGCCGCGTCTGTCGCGTAGGCGGCGATCGCCAGCGGCGTGCCTCTCAGTTTGGGCTCGTGCTGCTGCTCGATCGAGGCGAACGCGCAATTGAGGTCAATCACGAGTGTCATGGGGTCGGCACGGTTGAGCCCGAGATCCGCCGCCCCCGTCCCCATAGCGAGCAAATGTTCGCACACGACGGTACTGTCTGGGGAATCCTGAATGATAAGTCGCAAGCCTTATCATTGGCTATCAAATGTCTACAGTCTGGGCCCCCACTCCTTACCGTCCCGGGAACGGTATCGACCCGCCGTACCTGGGTGACCGCGAGGAGCAGATCGAGGCGGTCCGCGGCTTCCTTAAGAACCCGCGGCACCCGCGCAACGTCCTCATCACTGGGCTGCGGGGTGTGGGCAAGACAGTGCTGCTGAACCGGATACAAGGCGAGGCGGAGTCGGGGGGCTGGATCGTGGTCGATCGCGAATTCTCCGAGAGCGACGCCGACCCGCATGCATTCGCGAACGCACTCCTCACTGACGTCAACCGCGCGCTGCGGCGACTCAGCCTATCGACGCGGCTGAAGGACAAGGCCGGGCAGATGCTGCAGGCGGCGATCGACCTGGTGGGTGCGCTGACTGTGAGCTACGGGGAGTTCAAGGTGAGCGTCGACACGAAGCGGCGGCGCGGTGAAGCGCCACGGCGCCTGGACGATGACCTGCGCGAGGCCCTTACCCACATCTGCGAGCTCTGCTTGAAGAGCGAGTACAAGGGCCTGGTCTTGCGCTACGACGAGTTCCACGTGGTCAGGGAAAAGCCCGGGGACCTCACGCTGAGCGCGCTGCTCAGCGCCACGTCGGCGGTGCAGCAGCGGAGCCTCCCGATGATGCTCATGCTCTGCGGCCTGCCGCCTGTGGTCGACAACCTGTCTCGGTCGAAGAGCTACTCGGAGCGCATGTTTGCGACGCAGGAGCTCGGCAACCTGCGGCCACCCGAAGACAGGGCGGCCCTTGTCGATCCAGCTGTCAGGCTGGGACGCCGTTACGCAGATGACGTCGTCGACGCGGTGATGGCCGACAGCGGCGGCTATCCATTCTTCATCCAGGTCTACGGCGACGCCCTCTGGTCGGGATCGCAGGGCGAGACGATCACGATGCTCGACCTGCGGCGCTTGCGGCCTCGCATCCTGGCCACACTGGACGCCGGCTTCTTCCGGGCACGCTATGTCAGGGCCTCACCGCACGAGCGCATGCTGATGCGGGACATTGCGAAATTCGGCGAGAGCGCGACGATCGAGCAGATGCAGCAGGCATCGGGCAAGCGCAACAACGAGATCCAGCCGACGGTGAGCGCGCTCATCCAGAAAGGTCTGGTCTACCGGCCGGAAAGAGCGAGGATCGCCTTCACCGCCCCAATGTTCGGAGCTTTCCTACTGCGCACTCCGAATTGATAGTGAACCCACAGTATCAAGTGTTATCAAGCAAATGCCCCGGCCTGGCGTCGGCAGTGCCGCGGGCCTGAGATGGACCCACCCATCGCTCCGCCCAAGTGGTCACCAGATGGCCAGTGGTGGTGGGACGGCACGCGGTGGCGAGCCCTCAGCGAGCCTGCGCCTCCGCCCGCACCCATGCCGCCTGCGGGCGACTGGGCGCCTCCGCCTGTCCAGAGCCATGCGCCGGTTCATGCAAAGCCGACTCTGGGCTTGCGCGTCCTCCTGCTCGTGGCGCTCGCCGCCACGGGAATGATCAGCGCCCTCTTCTCTTTCTTTGGTTTGCTCGGCCTCAGCAACGGCGCCACCAGCACTGGCGACATTTTGTTTGCGGCTGTGGTCCTCTTCTTGTTTGCCGCCTCGTTGCTGGCGTTCGCCGGCATCCTGATCCAGGCGTCTTGGGCCCGACCGGCTGCGATCATCGCCGGCACTGCAATTTCGCTGACCTGCGTGGGGTTGGTCGTTGGGATACCGATCCTGATAGCGGCATCGCGCGCCAACCTGAACAGGCCGCGCACGAACGCTCCTGACGATACTTAGAGCTCCTCGCGTACCTTCGCTGCAGCCTGCGCGAGTGCGGAGAGCTTGGCGAACGCTTTCGGGCGAGGGAGGTATTTCATGCCGCAGTCAGGGGCGAGGATGAGGCGGTCGGCATCGACGTACTTCAGCGCGTTGCGGATCCGCCCGACCAACGTCTCCACGTCCTCAACCGGGCTGTCATCCGCGAGGTCGATGATCCCGACGATAAGCCGCTTGTTGGCGAGGCCCCTCAGCACAGATAAGTCGACCTTCTGCTGCGCCGACTCCATCGAGATCATGCCCACGTTGACGTCGGCAAGCTGCTCGAGAAACGGGTATCCGTTCGGACGCGAGTGCACGATGTGCGCGTAGCCGAAGCACGTGTGCAGCGCCGTCTCGCCAGTGATCCCTTCGAGCGCGCGATTGATCGCTTTGATCGCGAATCTCTGTGCCTTTTCCGACCTGGCCTGCAGGTAGGGCTCGTCGAGCTGCACGACGTCGGCACCCGCAGCGAAGAGGTCGCGGACCTCCTCGTTGACCGCCTCGGCCAAGCCCATCGCCAGCGCTTCCTCATCGTGGTAGTAGTCGTCCTGGGCCTGCTGCGACATCGTGAATGGGCCAGGCAGTGTGGCCTTGATCTTGTGGTCGGTGTTCGCACGTAGAAACTGAACGTCCCTCACCTCGACCGCGCGAGTTCGGCGTATCGGACCGACGACTCGCGGCACGGGATTGGGGTGGCCGGTCCGGTCGAGCGCGGTACCCGGGTGGTCGAGGTCCATGCCGTCAAGCGCGGTCGCGAAGCGGTTGGAGTAGCTCTCGCGCCTTATCTCGCCATCGGTGATGATGTCGATCCCGGCCCGCTCCATATCGCGAATCGCGACGATGGTCGCGTCATCCTGCGCTTGCTCCAGGTGCTCGGCGTGCGGACGCCAGATCTCCAGCGCTCGCGTGCGCGGCGGAAGGCGGCTCCCGAGCACAGCGCGATCGACAAGCCAGTCGGGCTGGGGATAGCTGCCAACCACCGTGGTCGGGAGGAGATGCGCCATCCCGAAAGCGTATCCGCGCGCGGTGACCTGGCGCACCGACTGCGCGGTGCCGGCGCATCATGATGCTCGCCGTATGAAATCCAAGCCCGCCATCGACGCGACCGGCTCGGCGGCCGGCCGTCTCAAAAGCGACACATGCGATCAAGACTGGATCTGGGAACGTGACGTGGAAACCGCGTCCCCGGCGGACCAGGTCGCTGCCGCCTCGATCGCGTGGGACACTCAGATGCAGCACCTGGCGGAAGGCTCGCCGTTTTATGCACGGAAGTTTCGACAAGCCGGGGTCGGCGACCCAACCAGGGTTCGGCTTGCAGACATCACAAGCCTGCCGTTCACGACCAAGGACGAGCTGAAGAAGTCGGTCGACGAGCAGCCTCCATTCGGCAGCAACGCCGGCGTCCCCGAGGAGCGCGTCAAGCGCGTCTACCAGACAAGCGGCACGACCGGCACCCCGACAGTGATTCCTCTAACCCGCACCGACATGGACACCTGGACGACGATCGGTTCGCGTACTTATTACGCGACCGGAATACACGACCACCACAGCGTCCTGACGACGTTTGGCGCCGGTCCGTTTGTGGCGGGCCACACGCACTTTGTGCTGACGCGCATCGGTTCGCGCGCAGTGCCGGTGGCACCCGGCGACACGGGCAGGGTCCTCACTGGACTCAAGACGGGCCTCGCCGACACGCTGTTGTCGACGCCGTCCTTTGCGCAGTACCTGGCGAACAAGCTCGAGGGCAGTACCCCGGATCCCCGATCCCTTCGCCTGATGCATGTCGTCACAGGGGGCGAGCCCGGCGGGGGCATTCCAGCCATTCGCGACCACATCGAGCGAGTCCTGGGAGCGACAGTCACCGAGGTCATGGGGATCGGCGACGTTGCGCCCTCGCTCTTCGGTGAGTGTCCAGCGCAGAAAGGGATGCACTTCTGCGGCTCGGGGCACGTCTGGCCGGAGCTTGTCGACCCGGAGACGCAGGCGCCGATGGCGATCGAGACCGGGGCGGTGGGTGAGCTTGTGTACACCCACCTCACGCGTGAAGCGATGCCGGTGGTGCGGTTTCTCAGCGGGGACATAGTCCGCATCGAGGGCACGTCATGCGAGTGCGGGCGTACGACCTTCCGCATGCGCTGTCTGGCGCGGCGCGACGACATGTTCATCGTGCGGGGCGTAAACGTATACCCGTCGGCAATCCTGGCTGTGGTTGGCGATTTCAGGCCGCGGGTCACCGGGCGAGCGCGCGTGGTGCGGCGCGATTCCGCTGTCACCGTGCAGCCTCCGGTGCCGGTCGAGGTGGAGGTTCCCGAAGCCGGCCAGGCCGACCCGCAGCTGGCCGCGGCGATCGAGGAAGCGGTCCACACGAGGCTTACCTTCCGGTGCAAGATCGAGCTGATCCCAGAGGAATCGTTCGGCGCCAGCGGCTACAAGACCAACCTCACAGTGAAGCGCCAGTGACCACCGCCAAGAAGCGGTTGAAATCAGGCATGGGCAGCAGCACCGCTGACACGATCACCGTACGGGGCCACGACCTGGTCGAAGACCTCATCGGCAAGGTCTCGCTTGGCGATATGGCGTTCCTCGAGCTCAAGGGCCGTCTACCCAGCCGCCAGGAATCCACAGTATTCAACGCCCTGGCCGTGACGCTGGTTGAGCACGGCATGACGCCCAGCGCGATTGCGGCGCGGCTCACGTATCTCGGCGCTCCCGAGTCGCTGCAGGGTGCGGTCGCGGCCGGTTTGCTGGGAATCGGCGATCGGTTTGGCGGATCGGTCGAAGAGGCGGCCCGCACGCTGCAGGAAGCCCTCGAGGGAGCGGGTCCCAGCCCCGATATGGCGTCGCTGGCGCGGCAGATCGTGTCGACGCACAAAGAAAGGAAACGGCCGATAGCCGGGCTGGGGCATCCGATCCACAAGCCCATCGACCCAAGGACGCCGAAGCTCTTTGCGATCGCCGGTGACAACGGCTTCTCCGGTCGCTTCGTCGAGCTGATGCAGGCGATCTCGGCGGAGGCGAGCCGGAGCTACGGGCGCGAGCTGCCGGTCAACGCCACAGGAGCCATCGGGGCGATCGCCAGCGAGCTCGACATCCCCTGGCGCGTGACCCGAGGACTGGCAGTGATGGCGCGTGCGATAGGGCTGGTCGCCCACATCCAGGAAGAGCTCGAGGAGCCGCTCGCAGCCGAAATATGGAGCCGCATCGACGACGAGTCGTCCAGTTAGTCGACGAAGAGTCGTCCAGTTAGTCGCCAACGAGTCGTGGGGACGGTAGCCGCGGGGGTTCCCGCCGGGAAAGGCAGGGACTAACATTGTTTTCCGCTCCGTTCGATCGGGTTGAAGGAGACGAACAGCTGGCAGCCACCATACCCGGCATCCACCACGTCACCTGCATCACCGGGGACGTGCAAAAGTGCGTCGACTTCTACGTCACCGTGCTGGGGCTGCGCTTCATCAAGAAGAGCATCAACCAGGACTTGCCCGACACGTATCACATCTACTTTGGCGACCTGGTCGGCTCCCCGGGCACGGCGATGACCTTCTTCGGGTGGCCCACGTGGCCGAAGCGGAGGGCGGGCAGCGGCCAGATCACAACCGTGTCGTTTTCAGTCCCACCGGGCTCGCTGGATTTCTGGAAAAGCCGCCTGCGCAAGCTCGGGGTGGAGGCCGGCGCGACGAGCCGGTTTGGCACGGACGCAGTGGTCCTGAGCGATCCGGACGGGATCGAGCTCGAGCTGGTCGCGCAAGCGACCGATCAACCGTGGGTGCCATGGCCCGACGGCCCAGTCGGCCCCGATCACGCCATCCGAGGCTTTCACTCCGTCACCATGACCATCGCTGAAACCGCAGCGACCTTCGATCTCCTGACCAAGACGCTCGGCTTTCGCAAGGCGGGCCAGGAAGGTCGGCGAACGCGATTCGAGACCGACAAGGGCGGCCCGCATTCGATGGTCGACGTGATCGCCGCCCCCGAGGGCCCGGTTGGGGAAGAGTCGGTCGGTACCGTCCACCACGTCGCCTGGAGAGCGCCCGGCGAAGCCGATCAGATCGCATGGCGCGAGGCGCTGGTCGAAGTTGGACACAACGTGACGCCGGTCATTGACCGCTATTACTTCAAGTCGATCTATTCACGCGAGCCAGGCGGAGTCCTGTTCGAGATCGCAACGGACGGCCCCGGATTCACTGTCGATGAAACAGTCGAGTCCCTGGGTTCGTCGCTTAGCCTGCCGCCCTGGTTCCAGGTGCGTCGCGACAGGCTGGATGAAACGCTGCCGCACATCGTCGTACCGACCACGGCGACGAAAGGTGCGGGGCACTGATGCGCACGATTCGAGCGTGGTCGCAATCTCGCCTCTGGGAGGGAGCTAATTGATGAGTACGGCGACAATCGCACCGGTCAACCCGATGGCGGCCGAAGGCAAGGAAACGGTCATGAACGTCATGCGCCGCGACCGCGCCAATTTCACACGCATGGTCGAAGACCCGAAGAACTGGAATGTCATGACGCGCTGTACTGGCTGGGAAACGCGCGATCTGGTCGGACACATGATCGATGTCATGGAGGGGTACTTCAAGAACTGGGATGCGGCCAAGGCTGGCAAAGAAGGCACAGCCCTCGGCCTGCCGATCATGGGCGAGACGCTGAACGATCATGCGCTCGACTTCCGCAAGCTTCCTCGCGAGGAGGCTATCGCCCGCTTCAAGAAGGACGCCCAGAAGCTCGACGGAATGCTCGAGGCGCTTACTCCGGAGGAATGGACCTCGTTCATGGTCTATCACCCGTTCGCGGGTCCGGTTCCGGCCGGCTTCTACGGCACCTTCCAGATCATGGACTACGGCGTGCACCCGTACGACATCGAGTACGGGTTGGGAGACAAGCTCGCGACCATCGACGAGGCGACAGCGGGACTGATCCTGCCGTTTGCATTCATCTTCTGGATGTACACAGTGGACCAGCAGGTTGCGGCAGGGGTCGACTCGCAGTATGGGATAGAGGTCAAAGGTCCTTGGGGCGGCAAGTGGCGGGCCACGATCAAGGACGGCAAGTGGACGTCGGAGCCGGAGACCGGGAAGTTCGAGGGTGCCGACGCGCTGTTCACCTTCGACTCTGCAGCGGACGCAGTGCTGACATTCTTCGGCCGCTTTCCGGGTGGCTCGGCGACAGGAGACCCTGAGGTCATCCACAAAGTGCGCCACCTCTTCTTCTCCTTCTAATCCGAAGCATCCTCTGGGCGGCGGCTCTCGGCGGGCCGCCGCCTCCTCCGCCCGGCGGCCCGTTTGAGGTTCGCGAGCTCGATTCCGCCTGGGCCACCGTTGCGATGGAAGCGGAGTCCGGCCTCGTTCCCGGACGCCTGGCCAGGGGCTCGCGGTGCTTCGGGGCGTGGGTCGGACACGAGTTGGTGGGATACGGCTGGTTGTCGACCAAGTCCGAGTGGATCGGAGAGGTCGAGCTGGAGATCCGTCTTCCCGCCGGTGAGGCATACGTCTGGAACTGCGTGACCATCGCGCGACACCGCAGGAAGGGGGTCTTTCGATCGGTGGTCACCGCCATCGTCGGGCAGGCGCACAAGGAGGGATTGGCCAGGTTGTGGATCGCCTCCCTGGAAGGTGTGGGCGGGAAAACGATGCAGCAGGCTGGTTTTCAGCCGGTGCTGCGGTTTAACTCCGCCAAGAGACTCGGGCTTTATTGGCTGATGGTGAGCCCAGCGGACGGAGTCGATCCAGACCTGCTGGCGTCAGCGCGTGAGTCGGTGTCCGTCAAGGGCGCTGTATCCGTGCGTCGATCCGTGACCAGGAGGCACTGATCGCTGATGAACACGGTGAACTACGTCGATGTCGCCGCCGGGATCATGGTCTTCCTCGTCGCCGCCCTCCACATCTACATCCTTGTGCTCGAGATGTTCTGGTGGCGGACGCCTCGGGGACTCCGCAGCTTTGGCATGACGCAAGAGGTGGCGGATTCCTCGGCCAAGCTTGCTGCCAACCAGGGCCTGTACAACGGCTTCCTCGCAGCGGGTCTGTTGTGGGGCCTGTTCGCTTACGGCGTGGTCAATGGACGAGCGATTCTGACGTTCTTCCTCGCGTGCGTGATCGTCGCGGGCATCCACGGCGGAGCAACGGTCAATCGAAGGATCACGCTGATCCAATCCGTGCCTGCGGCGGTCGCCTTGATACTCGTGTGGCTCTCGTAGGCGGCGCCTCTTAGAGCGCTTCCAGGTAGACCCTCAGCAGCTCCGCGCTCGGATACGTGCCGCCCAGCTCGCTGGACGCTCGTCGCAGCTCGGGCTCACCCAGGCCATAGTCGGCGATGTGCTGGGGCAAACCGAGGGTCGCGATCAGGCGCTGGATGTCCCCTGCCGCGTCGCCCGACCCCGTCGCCTCTCCCAGCTTCGCCACTCGCTCAGGCATCCGCTCCGCGAGAAAGCGCAGCGCGTGCGGGAGGAGCAAGCACGACGTCACCCCATGAGGAATGCCGTGACGCGCCCCGATCTGCTTGCCCATCACGTGGCTGAGGCCGCCGGCAGACAGACCGGGCAGCGTGAAAGTGAACCACGCCGCCAGCTGGTTCTCGGTTCTCACGTCAACATCGGCGGGCGCGGCCATCGCGCGCGGCAGCGAGGCAAACAGGCGCCGGATTCCCTCGAGCGCCAGGGTGTCCGAGAAGGGATGCTCGCCCTCGGCCAGGAATCCCTCGACGCCGTGGTCCATCGCACGAATCCCGGTGGAAAGCCACAGAGCCATCGGCGTCGCCAATGTGAGGTCGGCGTCGTAAATCACGGCATCGAGCAGCAACCGCACGTCGCGCATACCGGCTTTGTCACCGGCCTCGTTGGTGAAGCCGGCCCCGCCTGCGAGCTCGGCGACCGACAGCGTGGTGGGGATGGCGATGTGGGGGAGCCCTCGATACGCGAGCCCACGGCGGTCCGCGAGCTTCACCGCCACGATCTTGGCGGCGTCGATGGCGCTGCCACCGCCAAAGCTCAGGACGCCATCAACGCCCGCCTCGGTTGCCTGCTCGAGGGCGGCATCGATCTCCGTTTGAGGTGCGTGCTGGCTGATGACCACGGTGGTGGGTGCCTCGGCCTCGCCCAGAGCGCCGCGCACCCTTTCGACCAGCCTGCCCTCGTTGAGCAGCGAGCGATTCGTGAAAAGTGCAACGCGGTTCATCTGCAAACGCTTGAGCTCGGGCGCCAGCTGGGTGAGCGCACCAGGCCCCCAGTGGATAGCGCGCGGGTTGGCGTAGCCAAAAGCCCAGGGCATCGCGCCGTCATAGTACGTATCAGTGAGTGGTCCACACCAAAGTCAGCCAATCCTGGAGGCGGGTGAGCCGCTCGCCACCGCCCGCGCCGCGATGATCCTGGTCCACGGTCGAGGCGCCAGCGCGGCCGACATCATGACGTTGGGCGCTGAGTTGATGCACCCGGGCGTCGCCTACTTTGCCCCACAAGCGGCGGGCAACGCCTGGTATCCGAATCCGTTCACCTCTCCGATTGAGAGCAACGAACCCTACTTGAGCTCCGCGCTCGAAGTCGTGGGTTCATTGCTGGCCACGATCGAAAAGTCAGTCCCTGCGGATCGGGTCATCCTGTTGGGCTTCTCGCAGGGCGCCTGCCTCACCCTGGAGTTCGCGGCGCGTCACGCTCGCCGCTACGGCGGGGTGGTTGGGTTGAGTGGCGGGTTGATTGGGCCCGACGGCGCGCCGCGCGACTACCCGGGGAGCTTCGACGGAATGCCCGCTTTCATGGGCTGCAGCGATGTCGACCCGCATATAAGAAAGGACAGGGTCATCGAGGCTGCCGAGGTGTACAGGCGCATGGGGGCCAAGGTCACCGCAAAGCTGTACCCGGGGATGGGCCACACAGTCAACGAGGATGAGATCAAGGCTGCACTGGAGATAGTCGCCGCCACCGCAAGCTGAATGCAATTCGCCGGGTCAGTCTGCGGAGGTGACCCGCATAACCGTTGCAATACTCGTCCTGCTCACAGCGATGGCCTGCGGAGGAACCGCGGCAGCCGTCCCACCCCCGACGCCCTCCGCCACGTTCACGATGGGTGCCATGAACGCCAGCGGCGTCACCGGCACGGGCCAGGTCCACAAGGGGACCGGCAGCTTCATCGTCTCGATCCAGATCCATGGGCTGGCACCCAACTCCTCGCACATTTCACACGTCCACATCGGTAGCTGCGCCAAACCCGGAAACGTTGCCTATGCGCTGTTGCAGGTGATTGCCGACGCCTCAGGCAATGCTTCGGCGACCAGCACCGTCCCGGAGTACTACTCGATGCCGAGCACCGGATGGTACGTCAACGTGCACAAGGGTCCGGACTTCTCCGAGGCTGCATACGCGCCGAGCGTGTCGTGCGGGGACCTGCCCGCGTTTTAGCCGCTCTGGCAAGGCTAGACCTGCTCTTCCGCCTTTTCTCCTTCCTCGCCCAGCTTGACGATGTCCCCTTTGTGGAACAGAACCCTCTTGAGCACCGCCTGCAACTTCGGGTGGCGCCGTGAGATGTACTCGAGCGCCATCGCGAAGTGCTTGAACTCTTCCTGCTGGGCGTTTTCCATGATCGCCTTCGCCTGAGGGTCACGTTCGAGCGAGATGCGCTGCTCGTACCAGCCGATCGCTTCCGCCTCCTCCTGGAGTGAGGTGATGATCCGAGCGAAAGTCCGGACCTCCTGGGTCAGCTCGTTTGCGGGCTCGTGATATTGCTCGGTGCCCATGGTTTATCTCTCCTTTTCTCCCGGTCCGACAGCCAACTCGATCTTAAAGGTGGGCGGGAGTGAGTAGGGCTGCCCGTTTTTGTATCGGTCGTACGCTGGGCATCAATGGACCACGCCGACCTGGTGGCGCTGCTTCAGGACGGTGTGATGGCGAAAGGCGGGAGGTGGGCGGACCTCGGAGCGGGCGACGGCGCCTTCACCTTCGCGCTGGCGGACCTTCTCGGCCCAGGCGCCCACATCACAGCTGTCGACCGAGACGCTGGCTCACTAAGGCGACTCACGTCAGCGATTCGGATCGACCCTTCACCGGCGCCAATCGAAACAGTGGTCTCCGATTTCACGCGTCCGCTCAACCTGTCAGACCTCGATGGCGTGGTGATGGCCAACTCCCTGCATTTCGTGCGGGACAAGGCACCCGTACTCGCCTCAGTCCACTCGATGCTCCGACCGGGAGGCACCCTGATCGTGGTCGAGTACGAAACCGACAGGGGCAACCCATGGGTCCCGCATCCCTTCTCGTTTGCGACCTGGATGGGAATGGCCGCGTCAGCCGGCTTCGAGCAGACCCGCCTGCTTCACCGGCACCCCAGCCGGCACTTCGGCTCGATGTACTCGGCCGCCAGCATCAAGACGCTTGCATCTCGGTCTGTTACGTAGTAATCTTGTAATCATGGATGAGAAAGAGCTCGGAACGATCAAGGGTTGGTTTGCCGGAAGACTCCCAGACGGCTGGTTCACGGGAGTAGAGGTCACCGTCGAGGATGACCAGATAGTGGTCCTCGGCTCCTTGCCGGACGTGGGCGCAGCGGCAGGCTCCACGCCGGAGGAGAAGGAGGGCGCGGCTGCCGGCCGCATCGCGCGGTTCCGCGAGGAGACTCGCGGCCCACGCATCGGCGTCGCCCAGGAGGCGGAGGAGCGTTTCCACAAGTACGTGACCTGGGGCGCGAAGCTTGGCGGCGTGACCAAGCGGTTCAACCCAGGCGGTGGAGGCAGTTCCGAGGGCAGCCGGCGAGTGATGATCGGACGCTGGATGCGCTCTCGAGGACGCCACTCGGGGCAGCACGCGGGCACCCGCACGACGTCAAGCGAATCGCAAGTCTTCTAACCGACCGACCCGGCGCCGCCCAACTGGGTTCGTGCCGGGTCGGTAAGCTGCCCGGTAGATAGATGGGCATGATGCCGCCGCAGCACCCTGGGCCACCGACTGTCATGTGGTGGAGGGGTCGCCGGAAAAACCCTGACTCGGGAACAGCCGACAGCGGGCTCACCGGCGATCCGATGCTCGAGGGACCGCCCCAGGACGAGGGCCCAAAGGACCTTCGGGGCCGCTGGTTGAACCTCAAGCAGGCCGTCACAGGGACCACCGCAGCACTCCCTCGGGTCCTGCGGCTGGTCTGGGACGCAAGCCCGCGTACGACGTTGGGACTTTTCGCTGCGACTGTCGTCGCCGGAATTATCCCGGCCGCCGCGGCCTATACCTCCAAGCTGCTGATCAACGCGGTCGTCCGGGGCATCCTGATCCACAACACCAACGTGCCAAACGTGGTGACGTTGCACGACCTCGATCCGAACCTCCACGGTGGTCCCAGCTTCACCGCGGTCAACATGATCATCCTCATCGCAATCCTGCAGCTGGCGCTGTTCGCCATCACCGCGTTGCTGGGCACCATCCGGAACATCACCCAGCAGCTGCTTCAGAACTCGGTCGCGATGCGAATTCAGCTGATGGTGATGGAGAAAGCCGCATCGCTCGACCTTTCCTTCTATGAGGATCCGGCGTCGTACGACCTCCTCAGGCGGGCCCAGACCGACTCGATCAACCGGCCCGTGATGATGATCTCCACAGCATTCGGCCTGCTGCAGACGTTGCTGACCTTCATCACGATGATCGCCCTGCTGATTGTCGTGAGCCCTCTGCTTGCGCTGCTTGCGCTGCTGTCACCGATCCCGGCCTTCATCGCTGACACGCGCTACGGCTGGCGCGGATACAACATCGCTCGTTGGGGCTCGCGACTTCTGCGTCGCATGAACTACATGGTCACGCTGGTCACCACCGACAGCTACGCGAAAGAGGTCAAGCTCTTCGGACTCGGCGGCTACTTCATCGAGCGGTACCGGATCATTGCGAGCCGCTTTTACGACAGCCAACGAGCCCAGGTCACACAGCGTTACCTGACTGGATTCGGGTTGGGCAACATCAGCACGATCGCGACTTCCGTCACCTATCTGTATGTGGCCCTTCAGGCGATCGTGGGCCGCCTCAGCCTGGGCGACCTTTCTCTGTACACGGCTGCGGCCCAGTCGGTGCAGGGGTCAATCCAGGGCATCCTCAGTGGCTTCTCCGGAATGTACGAACACAACCTCTACCTGAACAACCTGTTCGAGCTCATGGAGACCCGCTCATCGATGCCGATCAAGGAAACGCCGGTCAAGGTTCCAGCGCCCATGCGCGGTGAGATCAGGTTCGAGAACGTCACGTTTGCCTACCCTGGCGCTGAGAAGGCGGCCGTCACCGACCTCAGCTTCACGATCAGGGCGGGTGAGACTCTCGCGGTGGTCGGCCGCAACGGAGCGGGCAAGACCACGCTGTTCAAGCTGATCTGCCGGCTGTATGACCCGAACGAGGGACGGATCCTCATCGACGGGGTCGACATCCGCGATTTCGATCCGAGCGATCTTCGCGAGCATGTCGGCGCGATGTTCCAGGACTACGTCACCTACCAGGCGACAGCGTCCGAGAACATCGGCCTCGGAAATGTGCCTGATATCGGGAATCGCACGGCGATCGAGAGTGCGGGCCGGCAGGCTGGAGCCGATGAGCTGATATCGAGCTTGCCCGAAGGCTATGACACCGCGCTGGGCAAGTGGTTCGATGCCGGGGTCAACCTCTCGGGCGGCGAGTGGCAGAAGGTCGCGCTGGCCCGCGCCTTCATGCGTGACGCCAAGATCCTGCTGCTCGATGAGCCGACGTCCGCCCTCGACGCGCAGGCGGAGTACGACCTGTTCGAGCGATTGCACTCGCTGACCCAGGGCCGCACGGCTGTCTACATCTCCCATCGCTTCTCCACGGTGAGGCGAGCCGACCGGATCGTATTCCTGGAACACGGCAGGCTCGTCGAGGAAGGCACCCACGACGAGCTGATGCGACTCAACGGCCGCTACGCGCGCCTGTTCAGAATGCAAGCGTCGGCATATACGGGGGAAGACATCCTCCCTGAAGTCGAAGTGGAAGATACGGTTAGCGAGGCACTGAGCCGCCAAACCAGTTAACTTCCCCGCGACGCGAAGTCGCGGACCCACGATCGCCGGAATCGTCCTCGGCGTCCTCACCACAGCCGGCGCGACCAGGCAGCCCAGCAGTTCCCTCGGAGGACCATCCTCCAGGCCTATTACCCCGCCGTCGTTCTGGAGCGCTGACCGGCGCGCGGTTTACGCGTGCAGGCGACTGTGGTTTAGCTGAAGGACCTTGACTGCGCGGCCGCGCATGCGGTCGCAGCGCCAGCAGAAGACCACGGCGTCGATACCCCACGGGAGGATTCCCGAGACCAGTATCTCGCGCTCACGACGGTGCATAAGCAGGCAAATGATGAAGCTCATGAGCGTGAAGAAACTATCACGCATTCGCCGACAATCCACAGTGGACTTTGTTAAGACTTCGTCACAAGCTCGGCCATCTGCCGGCCAGGGCATGAAGTTGCGGTTCTCCTCCTACAACCGATCGATCTTCGCCGCCAGGATGAAATCGTTTTGGGTGATGCCGCCCGCGGCGTGCGTCCAGAGCCAGACCGTCACGGAGCCATAGCTGACGAGCATGTCGGGGTGGTGCTGCTCGGCCTCGGCGATTGGGGCGATCCGGTTCACGAGCTCGACGCCGGGAATGAAGCCTTTGAACTTGAAGACCTTCGCGAGGCGCAGATGGCCCTCCGCTTCCTCGACGCTCCAGCCGTCGAGCCGGCCCAGCTGATGCTCAATCTCATCCCGGTTCAGGTGAGGGCTGCCGGGCTTGCAGGCGACGCAATGCTGCTCGGATAGTGGCGGTTGATCCGCGGCGGGCATATAAGGAAGATCGTAAGCCGCGAAGGTAAAATGGTGCCCCCCGAGGGCGGCTAGCTCAGTGGAAGAGCGCTCGCCTCACACGCGAGAGGTCGTTGGTTCGACCCCAACGCCGCCCACCAACACTCCCTCCCACCTCCAGGGCGGAGGGTCGAGGAGACGGGCCGCAACTGGCCGCCTCGCCTGCATGGAACGCGATGCGGGAATAATGCGACTCGTGAAGAGGCGATCCGGGAAGGCAGTCGCACCCCCACTAGCCCGCACTTTGGTCACGGGTGCCGATGGCTTCATCGGCGGGCTCCTATCGAGCCGGCTCGAGGCCGTGGGGAGCGAGGTCTACCGGCTGTCGCGTAAGGGCACTGGCCCGAAAACGATGACCAATGACATCGGCAAGGACCCGATCGTAGGGTTGAACGAAATCAAGCCCCAGGCCGTGTTCCACCTCGCCGGGCGCGTACACAGGATGGACGAGGGGGGAGACGCCGAGGCCGAGCACATCAGGGTGACTGTCGACGGCACGACGTACCTGCTCCAGGCCGCGGCTGAAGCGGGGGTTCAGGCGTTTGTCTTCTTCAGCAGCGTCGCGGTGATGCCGGAGGGATTGGCCTCCGAGCTCGATGAGACCACTCAGCCGGCGCCGACCACGCCCTACGGTCGCGCAAAGCTCCGGGCCGAGGAGCTGGTCCTGGGCATGAACGGAAAATCAGGGATGAGGACTGTGTGCCTCCGGCTACCGATGGTTTACGGCCCCGGGCACAAGGGCCACCTGCCGCGCATGATCGCTGCGATCGAGAGGGGAGTGTTTCCGCCGCTGCCTCAGTACCCGGGAAAGCGCAGCCTGCTCCACGTCGAGGACGCTATCGAGGCCGCCATCCTGGTCGCGCAGAGACCCGAGGCGGCAGGCAAGGTGTACATAGTTTCGGAGCCGCGTCCTTATTCGTCTCGCGAGATCTATGAGATCGTCCTGCACGCGCTCGGGCGACAGGCGCCCGGATGGCATGTTCCGCGCGCAGTCCTGGCTTCGGGCGCGCTGTTGGGCGATTTTGGTGAGCGGATTGCACGCCGAAGGCTGCCCTTTGATTCGGCGGCCCTGTCCAAGCTCTCGATGCCTGCGGTCTACAGCGCAAAGAGGATCGAGCGCGAGCTGGGATTCCGAACGAAGAAGACGTTTGCCACCGCGGCACGCGAAGTGATTGCCCAGCACAAAGCTTCGTGATCGCCGCCTTCGCGCTGTTGCTCAGCTTTGGCGTCGGCGCCGCAACTACCTGGCTGGTTGCCCGCAACGCCACGCGACTCGGCCTGCTCGACGTCCCCAACGAGCGCAGCTCGCACCTCGCCACGACCCCGCGCGGGGGCGGGCTCGGGATCGTGGCGGGAGTGGCGGCCGGGATCATCTTCCTGACCGCGGTGGGAGTGCCGCTGGATCGAAACCTGGGCGTCCTGCTGGCTGGAGTGGTCGTGCTCGCCGCCCTGGGCCTGATCGACGATCTCCGCTCGGTCCCCGCCCTCTATCGCCTGGCGGTGCAGGTGGTGGTCGCGGTTGCGGTGGTTGCCTTGATCGGTGGCGTCGACAGGCTGCCTCTGCCGCCGCCGCTTGACCTGCCGATTGGTTGGCTCGGGGTGCCGCTGGCAGTGGTGTGGCTGGTGACCGTCACCAACTTTTACAACTTCATGGATGGGATCGATGGGCTGGCCGGGGGCCAGGGGTTCGCGAGCTGCGCCGGGGTCATCATCGGCATCTGGTCGGGTGGTGCGGTGGAGCTGGCGGTCGTGCTCGCCGCGGCCTGCCTTGGGTTCTTGCTGCTCAACAGCCCGCCCGCTCGGGTCTTCCTGGGTGACTCCGGCAGTTATTCGCTCGGCTTCGCCATCGCCGGACTGCCGCTTCTAGCGCCCGACTTCGGCCGCCCAATGGCCCTCTTTGGCGTCGCAGTCGGGCTCGCCTTATTCCTTCTCGATCCCTTGGAGACGCTCATTCGCCGCGCGCGCGCTGGAAGGCGGATCGGGATTGGGCATCGAGAGCACTCCTATCAAGCCCTCGCCTCATCCAGGGACCGCCACCGGCGAGTCACCCTCGCACTCGTGCTTACCGGCCTCATGCTCGCCCTGGGCGGTGGGCTGTCATACCACCTCCAATGGTTGGCGTGGCCAACCCTGGTCGCGGCACTGGTGGCCTTTGCCATCGAGTGGTTCCTCGCCCGGCGGGCTGGGGCGGCCCCGGCCGTTCGGGGACAATGATCTTGGTAGCATGTTGCGTCCGTCCGGACGCAATTTCACGACGCGGCCCCGTCGTCTAGTGGCCTAGGACGCAGCCCTCTCAAGGCTGAGATCGCGGGTTCGAATCCCGCCGGGGCTACCAGTCCCACGCCCTAGAAGACGCGATAGCGCACGTCTGACGCCAGCCACTCGCACGCAGATCGCCTAACGGCCGTCTGTCGCTGGCCGTGCGCAACCGAGTCCATCAGACTGCGCGCTAAGACTCCGACAAAAGAAGTCGGCGGATCGAGTCGGAGAGCCATTCCTCGAACTGGTTTGACAGCCAGCCGCGCTCGAGAACGAGCTGACGGTACGTTTCCGAGCCGGCCAAGGTGTACAGGACATCGGCCGCGCGAGCTTCGTCAAGATCGCGGCGCAGCACGCCCGCGGCCGCCAGATGACGCGCCACCTGGCTGACGGCGGCGAGGTGGCGGGCTTGCCACTGGTCCCACAATGCCTCCAACTTAGGGTCGTTTCCCTGACCAGATCGGAGAATCCCGCTAATAACCGTGGTGCGCTCGTGGAGTTGTCGGATGAGGTGCGCTCCAATGGCGAGCTGGGCCTCGGGGTCGGTCTCCGCCAACACCTGACGGACGTCCAGTGCGGGGTCCTCAGCTGCATCGGCGATCAGCGCGGACAGCAGCCCGAGCTTCGAGCGGAACAAGAGATAGACCGTCGCAATGGAAACGTCCGCCGCACTGGCGACGGCCTCTATCGTCGTGCGCCCGTAGCCCTGGGCGGAGAACAGGCGCCGAGCGGCCTCTCCGATCTCCCGCCGCGTAGCACTGGTTTGCTCCGTTCGCTGTGGCGACCGATACCGCCGCTTGACTCTTGAGCTCATTGGCAATAGGATACCTCCAATTGCATAGAATGACACTATAGCCAAATACTGCAACAGGTCCGTTTTTCAGTGAGGTGCAGAGATGCCACGAACCGGCGATCACATCGAAAACGTTCGAACGGGGCAGCGGATGACGTTCCAGATCACCGCCGAGGATAGCGACGGTGCCCTGGTCAGGTTCGACTCCTTTAACCCGCCCGGTCCCTTCGAACCGGTTCACCTTCACCCCGAACAGGAGAGCAGCACTGAGGTCTTGTCCGGCTCGCTTCTGTTCGTGGTCGGAGGCAGAGAGATAAGGCTTGGCCCTGGTGACCGGACCGTGATCCCTGCCGGCACACCGCACACGTTTCGGAACGAAGGCCCAGAGGAAGCCCACTCGATCGCGGAGTTCCGGCCCGCCCTCCGGATTGCGGAATGCTTCGAGACTCTGTTCGCCCTGGCGCAGCGGGGAGAATTGGACGCCCGCGGTATGCCGTCCCCGCTGCAACTAGCGTTGTCCGGACCAGAATTCGGAAGGGAGATGCGGCTGCCCTCGCCTCCCTGGCTGATCCAGCGTCTCGCCCTTGCGCCGCTCGCGCCTTTCGCCCGACTCCGAGGGCTGCGGCCCACCTACAGCTGCGAGCCGATCGGGAAGGGAGCGGCGACCACGAGTCCACCTGGCGAATCGGTCAAGCGAGTTTCCTAGAGGACAGCGGCGTGGTCGGCCATACAGCCTGCGCGACTGGGTAGGTGGAGATAGTCGACACAAGTCCCGTCAACAACTTCTCGAGTCGCTCCATGCGGTTCGAATAGCGTCCCGCATGGGCTAGTCCGCCTACGTGAGGGGCGCTACGAAGTCGCCCTCGAATCCGAGGTCGTGAACGACCACCGGATTGCTGAGGCTGATCCAGGCGAGATTTCCGTCATTAGCGCCGCCGATCGCCAATCGACCTACAAGAGTGTTGTCGTCCAACCAGCCTTCGATATGGAAGTTGCTCGGCATCGCCACTACGGCGCCGCCGCGCGTCTCGACTTTGCTGCGGTCAGCTATCGCAAGGCCCTTCGGCGAGAGGTGGAGCCATTGCGCGTTGGACGCGTCCACGTGAGCAGCCCAGATGAGCTTTCCAGTGGCGTTGCGAACAGTGACTCCTCCCTTGCTGGAGATGCATGCGATGAGGCCTGCGATCGTGATGCTGGCCGCGAAGCAGTCGCTGCCGCCCAATTGATCTTCCTGAATGCCGTCGGGAGCGAGGGTGACAACCTGGAGCTGCCCGCCAGGCCACGCGCCTTTCGTTGCAAGCGAGACGGGATACATCGCGATCGGGCCGGCCGACGTCCAACCCACCGGGAAGGTTGGCCACCAGTAGCCCAGCAGATGAGTCGCCGCGGAAGACAGTTCGGCCGGCGGACCTCCCGAAGCGTCTCCGACGTCTTGGGGCTTCGAGCCCGCAACGACCGACATCAGCTTGAAGTCCCACTGCGCATCCCACGTCGTCCACGAGGTGCCGGGCACGATCGATGACACAGGCGGCAGCGTGAGGATGCCTGCCAGGACATGCGTGCCGTCGGGGTTCACGGCGAACCATGTATCGACCTGGACCGGTTGCTCCGTGAAGCTCGCGATGATCCGGGGCTCGGACCCGGTTCTCAGGACGCGGACAGTCCCCTCGCCGTCGATGTAGTACACGTTCGAGCCCTCGACCTGGGCGGCGGACTGGAGAAGGACGTGGCCTCCGGGGACGACCGGGACCGTACGCGCCTTGAATTTCGCGCTCGTCAAGATCTGGCCGTCCAGTCCCGCGATGGCGACCGTATCAGGCTGGCCGGCAGGCGTCGTGGTCTGGACAAACGCGAACAAAGTCGATGGAGCAGGTGAGGCCGAAGCAACCGCGTTCGACGGTGGTGCGGTTGACGTTTGCGTCCGGGGCGCCGCGGAACCACCGCAGGCGGTGAGGATTATGGCCAGCATCCCGAGCAAGGCGCCCCTCATGCAGGTGTAACTTGGGCTCAGACGCAAAGTTACGTTCAGGCAGTCCCACCAATTGGCCCGTCAGCGGGTGGAAGAGCCGGCCGAGTCTTGCAGTCCCCGAATCGCCTCAATCATCCCGAGGTGGCGGCTCAGGTGCTCGAGGTAGATAAGGACGTTGTCGAGTTTCGTGTCGCCGTCGGGGTCAACCTTCGGAGCCGCCAGCAACTGATCATCTGGTACGAGCGTGATCGACTCTTCGGCGTATGCGAAGGCGAGCCTGGCATAGCCGACCACTTCCTTCTGAGCCGGGAACCGCATGGCATCCGCCGCCTCATCCGACATCTCGGTTCCCGTGTCGCGCCGGCCCAAAGAGTCCGTAGGCAGGGACCATCGATCGGCCAGCGCCTCTCTTTCCCATACCTGAGTACGAGGATCCTGAGCCAGCGCCTTGTGAAGGTAGGACGCAAATACGTCGTCCCAGCGGGCGGCGTGCCACAGCTGCCAGGCGACCGAGTGAAGGCTTGGACCTGCGCTCCATATGAATTGCTCCGGAGACGATGCCTCCGCGGCCGTCAACAATCGCTCGTGCGCGAGCCTGTAGGACCGTAAAAGCGAGTCGCTGAGCAGACGAGGATGCGCAGCCATGACGCGGTTAAGGTACTTCGCCATTCAGGTTTCGTGCGCGCCACGCTTCGATCAGACTGACGATCGTGACTGGCCAGCCCGCCCGCCGACCGCCACGCTGGTTGACGCTCGCCAACAAGCTCAATGTTTCCTTGCTTCGGCGTGGGATCGGCGCCGGCCCACAGCGGTTGCTCTCGGTCCCGGGACGCCGCACCGGACTTCTGCGCACCACCCCGGTCGCCCTGGTCGAGGTTGACGGTCACCGTTACATCGTTGCCGGCTGGGAGACCTCGGACTGGGTCCGAAACGCTCGCGCAGCAGGCTGGGGCATCGTCGGGCGCGGCCGGCAGAGCGAGCGGGTCCGACTCACTGAGTTACCGATCAACGAACGACTGCCGATTCTGCGTGAGTTCGCTCGCAATGTGCGCGGAGGCAGAGCTTTTCTAACGGTTGCGGCCGATGCCTCGGATGACGACTTCGCGAAAGCGAGCGCCAATCACCCTACCTTCCGGCTGGATACCTCTCTCATAGATTGACCGCGCCTTTGCGGGCCTGGTTCAGACGACTGGCGATGAGCTTCTTGACCAGCGCTTTCGGTAGTGGCTTGTCGATCGGGAAGTGCAGTGACCCATCGGTGCTCTCGTAGCCGGCCAGGTCATCGGACAGCTCTGCCAGGACTGATCCGCTGTGGGGCAGGTAGGCGAGGTGGTTCTTGAAGGCGGCGAACCCCGCGATCACCTTTCCGTCCAACCGGAACGCCGGCATACCGTACGAGATGCATTCCTCGGCGCCCGGAATGATGCCGCGGATGGTCTGCCGCAACTTCTCCAGCGTTGTCCGCTTAGGCTCATCGATCGAGGCCAGATAGTCGTCGATGTCTCGAGGTTTCACCTCGTCAGTTTGGAGTACGCAGGCTATTTAAGTTCTGGTCGACAACACCATAACTTCGTGTTAGGGTAACAGTCGTGACGACCAAAACCGGCGACCCTGGCGTTCCGGCCAACTACGACCCAGCCCAGTTCCCCGCCTTCGCTGTGACCGTGGACATGGTGATCCTGACGATGTCGCAGGGCCGTCTTCATGTGCTTCTCGTTCGACGAGGGGTCTCCCCGTTCGCGGGGAAGTGGGCGATCCCCGGTGGCTTCAAGCGGCCCACCGAGACGCTGGACGAGGCGGCGAAGCGAGAGCTTGCCGAGGAGACCGGCGTCGACAGCGCGAGCTTGTTGAAGCAGTTCGGGGCCTATGGCGATCCAGGGCGCGACCCCCGAATGAACGTGGTGACGATCGCCTACCTGGCGGTGCTTCGGGACGTCGGCTCAGTCGTCGCGGGCACTGACGCTGCGGACGCCCAACTGATCCCGATATCCCAGGCGCTCAACGGAAAGATCGACCTGGCCTTCGACCACGCTCGGATCGTGCGGGATGCGGTCGAGCGCGTACGCCTCGACCTCGAGCTCACAGGCATCGCGACGGCGTTCGTCGGCCCAACGTTCACTGTCGCAGAGCTCCGGGCCGTTTACGAGGCCGTTTGGGGCGTGCAACTGGATGGAGCGAACTTTCGGCGCAGGGTTGTCACGGAGAGCGGTTGGGTCATCCCAACCGGACGCCGCGCTCGGCCAGGCTCGACCGGTGGCAAGCCGGCGGAGCTTTTTCGGGCGGGCCGGATGTGGAAGCAGGGCGGACCAATACGGCACCCGCAATCACCCGAGAGGGGGAAGGGGAGCCAATGAGAGCGGTCGTCCACGACAGGTACGGGCCGCCGGACGTGCTGCGAATTGAAGAGGTCCCACGGCCGGTCCCCAAAGCGGACGAGGTGCTCGTGAAGATCCACGCCACCACGGTCACCCGCACCGACACCGGAGTTCGTGCAGCCAAGCCGGTTCTCATCCGCTTGTTCTTTGGGCTCCGCCGGCCGAAGCAGCCGATCCTCGGCACCGAGCTGGCGGGGGAGATCGAAGCAATCGGCGCAGCCGTCACCAAGTTTGCCGTCGGCGATCAAGTCTTCGGCAGCACCAGCTCGTTTCAGTCGGGGGCAAACGCGGAGTTCATCGCCTTGCGGGAGAGCGCGCCGCTCGCGCACATGCCCGCCGGCATGACGTTCGAACAGGCGGCGGCGGTCACCGACGGAGCGATCCTCGCTTTGATGTGCCTGGAAGCGGGCCACATTCACACGGGGCAGAAGATGCTCATCTACGGAGCCTCTGGAGCCATCGGCACAGCGGGTGTGCAGCTCGCCAAGTACTTCGGAGCCGACGTCACTGCGGTGTGCAACACCAAGAACGTCGAGCTGGTGAGATCCCTCGGGGCCGACAGGGTGATCGATTACACCCAGGAAGACTTCACCAAGAACGGTCAGAGCTACGACGTCATCTTCGACGCCGTCGGTAAGCATTCGTTCAAGCAGAGCAAAGGCTCCCTCAAGTCCGGCGGGGCCTACGTCGCGACGGATGGATTTCGGAATTTCTTCCTGCATCTGTGGACCTCTCGCATCGGAGACAAGAAGGCCTTGTTTCCGGTACCACCCCGCTACACCCAGAAGAACGTCCTATTTCTGAAGGAGGTCATCGATGCCGGAAAGTTCCGGGCGGTCATCGACAGGTGCTACCCGCTGGAGCAGGTCGTGGAGGCGACGAGGTACGTCGAAACCCAGCAGAAGACGGGAAACGTCGTCCTGACGATCAACGGGAGCGTGACGCCATGAGGGCCGTGGTCTATGACAAATACGGGCCGCCGGACGTTCTGCGGCTCGAAGAAGTCGCAAAACCCGTCCCCAAGGAGGACGAGGTGCTCGTCAGGGTCCGCGCCACGACCGTCACCCGCGCCGACGTGCACACACGTGAAGCCAACCGAAGCAGCGGCCGGGCCATGACGCTCGTCAGCCGCTCAATCTCAGGCCTGCGCCGCCCCAGGCAACCGATTCTCGGCCGCGAGTTTGCCGGAGAGGTCGAAGCAGTGGGAGCGGCAGTCAGCGAGTTCGCGGTCGGGGACCGTGTCTTCGGCCTTAGTGGGCTCACGTTCGGTGCGCACGCAGAGTTCATGTGCATGCGCGAGAGCGCCCGAATCGCGCGCATGCCTGCCGGCATGAGCTTCGAGGACGCTGCGCCAATCTGCGACGGAGCGCTCAACGCACTCATGTGTCTAAAACAGGCAGATCTCCGGAAGGGGCGGACAATCCTCATCTACGGCGCGTCCGGAGCCATCGGCACCGCGGGCGTGCAACTTGCCAGGTATTTCGGCGCTGACATCACCGCGGTGTGCAGCACGAAGAACCTCGAGCTCGTGAGGTCGCTCGGCGCGGACGCGGTGATCGACTACACGCAGGAGGACTTCACCAAGAACGGCCAGACCTACGACGTCATCTTCGACGCGGTCGGCAAGCTCTCGTTCAGACGGAGCCGCGCCTCGCTGGAGCCGGGTGGCATCTACTTGCCGACTGACGGCCCTGTGAACCTGATGTGGGCCCTGATGCCTTCGCGGAAGGGAGCCAAAAGGGTGGTGTTCCAGATCCCACCTCGACAGCCGAAGAAGGACGTCCTCTTCCTCAAGGAGCTCATCGAGGCCGGGAAGTTCCGGCCGGTCATCGATCGGTGCTACCCGCTGGAGGACGTGATCGAGGCGACGAGGTACGTCGAAACTCAACAGAAGACCGGGAACGTCGTCCTTACGGTCGCCTGAGCTCAGGTGGCAACGTCGCCGCGTCGACCACCATCGTGGTGAGTACGCCAACCGCCTCTTTGTTTGTCAAGCCTTGCTGCTCAACGAGCGAATGCCACGAATTGACTGAAGTTGCATGAGCGATTACTGCCCGAAGGACCTCCCGCCGACGTCCTCGCACTCCCCATCCCTCGAGCAGCACATGGGTCATTGCTCCCAGTAGATCGGCGCGGCTGGGTTGCGGGCGCAGTTCCGGGCGCAGCAATGGTGCGTCTCGCATGATCACGATCAGGCCGCGGCCGGCGACGCGATAGAAGCCGTAGAGCGCACGCAACGCCACGCCCAGGCGCTCAGTCGGGTCACTGATTTGGCGCCACCTCGTCGAATCGGGTGGTGGCCACAAATCCATCGTGTGCCCCGTGCATGCTTTGAAAAGGGAGACCTCGTCGGGGAAGTGGCGATAGAACGTCCGGCGGGTCACGCCCGCCCGCTCTGCAATCGCCACGTCGGTCGTATGCGCCGGACCGATGGTCGTGTGCAGCTTTACTGCGGCGTCGACGATTCTTTGGCGAGTCTCGTCCTGACGCTCCGCGCGTCGCTGGAGGGTGTATTTCCTCGCGATTTCAGGGAACTCCTGTGTGACTTGATTGTTGACATGCAGCCCGGCAACCGTTAGGGTGCGATCAGTATACAGGCGTGACGCGCGAATTCATGAGGAGGAATCAAATGCAGGTTCAAGAGAGTCAGCTGCTGGTGGTTGGTCCGGGAGAGGGGAAGTCGATACAGCTTGGCAAGGGGATGGGTGTTGATTTCAAAGTGTGGGGCCACCAGACAGGTGGGCGCTTCGCGATAGTCGAGCACCCGATCGACGCGCGACGACTCGTCCCCCCGCACACTCATTTGATGGAAGACGAGCTCTCCTACGTGCTGGAAGGCCGCGTGGGAGTGCGCATTGGCAACGAGTACGCAGAGGCAGGGCCGGGGACGTATATCTACAAACCCTGCGGCGTCCCGCACACATTCTGGAACGCGACCGATCAGCCGGCTCGCCTGCTGGAGCTGATTTGCGCCGCGGGTTTCGAGAACTATTTCGTCGAGATCTCAGAGCTGTTCGCTTCAGGTGCGGGGAAGCCGGGTGGGCCGGAGCACGAGGCAATCTCTGCGCGATACCACGAGACGCATTTCATGGATTGGGTGCCGGAGCTCAAGGCGCGTTATGGGCTGAAGCTCCTCGGCGAGCCCTAGTAGCCCGGACGCTCGCGCGATTCTTTACAGATGAGCGAGCACGAGGTCGAGCGGTCGAGGCACCTGGGTGAGATCCAGAGCCTCGACCAGCAAGGCCCCGAACCTGCTCTTCCGGGTGCCCTTGCTGCCGAAGAAGCGCCTGAGCTGTTCCTCGACGTTGCGTCCTCGCCATGCGGGCTGGTTCTGCAGCGAGCGGAATGAGGCCAGCTCGTCCTGAGATGCGATTACGCGTTCGACCGCCGCGGCGCCGAGAGCGCGTATGAGCTCTTCCTCCAGGTCCGCCTGGCACGCGAAGAACCCAAGTCGCTCCATGTCGGAGCGAGTCAGGCTCAAACCGAGGCCCACGCGCTCGAGTCCGCGTTTGAAGTCGTCCTCCTCGCCTTCGTCGTAAAGGCCGGCGAGTCGCTTGTCGAAGCCTTGAGGGCCGTACACACCGAGGAATCGCCCGATGTTCGTCGCCCCTCCCATCGGCACGATGGAAATGCCCTCGGCCTCGAGATTTCGCCGACGGCGCCGAGCCAGCGCCTCCAGCGCGAGCTGGTCGCTTACCCCTTCAACCAGGATCACGGCGCTAGGGACGAACGCGTGATCCGTCTTTGTGCGCCCGACATCGGCGTTGGCCGTGGCGCGCTCGTCCTGGACCATGCACAACAAGTTAGCGCGGTCGATACGGCGCCGGAAGCCGCCGCTTAGACTGCGATGTCCTTCCGTGCAAACCGCGCGGCGCCGATGCCCAAAGCGATCACAGCAACCGCGACGACTTCCAGCACCGACGTCAGCTGGAGGCCGTGCAGAAGGGGCGTGCCGTAGTAGTAGAAGGCTGAGAGTCGCAGGGTCGCATCCGGCAATTTGAGCTCGGGGCCGATGAAGCTGATGAAGAACCAGGCGGCGAGCAGGAAGCTCAGGAGCCCGGTGTCCGCCGCAGTTCGCAGCCAGCCGGCCGCCATGTAGCCAATACCTGCGACCAGCAGACCCAGTGGCACCATGCCCAGCGTCGCTGCGGCCAGGTTGCCCAGGTCGAGGTTCAGCCCTGCGTATGCCGCGGCCGCAGCTGTCGCGAGCAGGGTGATCAAGCTGATGACAATCGTGGCTGTGGCGAGCGCCCCGAATCGACCCAACAGTACCTGGAGCCGTGGCTGCGGCGCCGCCAGGACCAGATCGAGGCGGCCGTCCTGCTCGTCGGCGGACCAACCGTTGACCTGAGTGACTACGAACGCCATGAGGAACAGCGGCAGGAAGAAGAGCATCGCGCTGAGCAAGCCCGTGCTGAGGGTGGCGTCACCTCCGCCGATGTTTTTGATCACGTTGATAAATGCCGGCGAGCTGGCCAGCAACGCGGACAGCTTCGCCTGCAGTTGCTGGACGACGACAACCACCCACACGGCCCACCCTGAGATGAGCAGGGTCCACCACATTGCCGGCACTGCCATCATGCCGAGGCTGCGTGCGTAAACCGACCGCAGTGACCAGTCTCCGACAGGCAGGGCTTGACTTGCTGTGCGCTCGGGCAGCCGGAGCCACCGTGGCAGCGGTACCGTCCCACCGATGTCGCGGCGGGCGAAGAGCCAGACCGATGCTCCGCTGAGGATCAGCGCCAGGGCGAGGAGGACAAGCATCGCGCCCACGTTGACTCCGTAGCTCGGTACCAGCGGCTTGCTCAGGTTGTAGTAGTAGATGGGGGAGAGGCGCGAGATCCACTCGGTGTTGGGGACGACGCGGTGGACCATGTCCAGGACGATGAAGATGAGGAGAAGGCCCCCCGTCCAGCCCGCCGCGGGGCCTTGCTCCTGGGTGAACTGGGAGATGAGAAGCGCCAGTCCGCCGATGAGCGCGCAGACCAGGGCAAGGTTCAACCCGAAGAGCAAGGCGTCGCCAAGGCTGAAGGTGGCGCCGAACTTTTGGCCGCCTGCAAATGCCACCAGGCCGATCAGTACGCCCATCGCGAGGAGCGCGGTCCATATCGCCGCCAGCTTCTCGAGGGCCACCCGCACGCGGGGGCGGGGCACCGAGAGGAGCACGTCGAGTGAGCCCCGGTCTTCCTCGCCGCGCAGCATGCGGCTGCCGGCCAGGAGCGGCCACAGCGCGATCAGGAATATGAAGATGCCGATCTTGAAAGTCGCGTACCCACCGACGGTGTCGACCGCGACCGCGTCCGCATTCCAGGAAAACTGGGCCGCGAGGCTGACCAGCTGCTCGCGCGCTTGTTGCGTGGTGGTCAGCGTGGCCACGCTCGCCATCGTCGCCACCAGTACCAAGCCCATTCCGATGCCCCAGCCCAGGATCGCGACCCGGTAGTCGCGGAGGGTCTTTAGGAAGACGCTCCTAAGCCACCACATGCTCAGCCTCCTTGGCCGCCGCATCCCCTTCGTAGTAGCGGAGGAAGATGTCCTCGAGGCTGGGCTCGTGGCTGGTCAGCGAGACAACCGGATAGCGCGCGGCCGCTTTGATCACTGCATCCGCAGGCCCCTGCATCGCCAGGCGCACCGTGTGCCCGTTGTCCAACGCCTCCGTCTCGATCACGCCCTCCAGCGTCCTGAAAGCGTCGGCCGGAATCGCGTCTCCGAATGTGATCGTCATCTCGTAACGCTTGATGGCGGTGACCTCGGCCACGCCGCCGATGCGCACAATGCTGCCGGCGCGGATGATGCCGACCCTCGTGCAGGTCTTCTCCACCTCGCTCAGGATGTGCGACGACAGACAGACGGTGCGACCTTCGTCGCGAACCTCTTTGACCATACGATCGAATTCGTGTTGGTTCAGCGGGTCGAGACCGCTCGTGGGCTCGTCGAGGATCAGCAGGCGCGGGCGGTGCATGAAGGCCTGGATCAGGACGACCTTGCGCTTGTTGCCGGTGGAGTACTGGCGGAACTTGCGGCTGGTGTCGAGATCGAAGCGCTCGATTAGTTGTTTGAGGTACGCCTGATCGACGCCGCCACGCAGGTGCGCGAAGAACTCGAGGATCTGTCCGCCGGTCAGGTTCGGGTCGAGCGCCGGCTCGCCCGGCACATAGCCGACGAGCTTCTTGATCTCGACGGATTGATGCCAGCAGTCGAGTCCGGCGATCCGTGCGGTGCCTGAGCCGGCGCGGATGAGCGCCATCAGAATCCGGATCGTCGTCGTCTTGCCGGCGCCGTTGGGACCGAGAAAGCCGAAGACCTCGCCCTCATCGACCGAGAAAGAGACGTCGGCGATGCCGCGCTTGCGGCCGTAGCTCTTGGTCAGACCCTGCACTTCGATGATCGCTGCCACTGGATGCCTCCTCCTATCCGAACCAGAAACGGAGGGTCGGCTCGTCCATGAGCGTCAACGACCCTTTTGGAATCCCCAAGATCCGCTCGAACGCGTCGGTGTTGGCCGCGACAGATCGCTGCACGACATCGAAACCGATGGTGCCGGCCTGCCGCGCAATGAACAGATCGTTGGCCTGCTGCTGAAAGCCCTGCATCAAGGAGGTGAGCACTATCGCCGTCTCCTCGGGTGATTGGGCGGCGAAGGTTCCTTCCGAGATGCCCTGTTCGATCACCAAGGTAAGAAGAGGGGCGACGCGGTTCACGGTCAGTCTGCGGAGCTTCTCTCGCACGATCGCGTTGCCGTCGGAGTTCCAGACCTCGATCATCGCGAGCACGAATTCCTTCTGCTGCGCCTTGAAGCTGGCGATGCCGCCGAAAATGCGCTCGAGCTTCCGTGCCGCCGGCATCGCCTTATCAGCCAGGATCGGCGCGAGGGTGATGAGTGCAGCGTCCGCGAAGCGGTCGACCACAGCCTCCAGCAACGCCTGCTTCGAGTCGAAGTAGTGGTAGAAGGCGCCTTTGGAGGCATCCAGCTGGTCGAGGAGGTCCTGGATGCTCATCGACTCGAATCCCTTGGTCTGGATGAGCCGCTGGGCCACGTCGAGGAAGGCCTCGCGCCGCACTGTGTAGAGGGTCGCGTTGACCGTTCGGGCCACGGTTCAACAATAACGGACCGACGGTCGGTTTGCTTATCCGGGCTCGATCGCTTCAGAGAGCCCGATACGGCCGTATCGTGATGCGAGATGCGCAAGGTCTATCGAGGCAAAGACATCGAGGTGAGCTTCGACCTAGATCTTTGCATCCACGTGGCGGAGTGCCTCCGGGGGCTTCCCGGCGCCTTCGACCTCAACCGGCGACCCTGGGTCCTCCCGGACATGGCGGCCGCGGATGAGGTGGCCGAGGTCGTGCGCCTGTGTCCGAGTGGCGCCTTGCTTTATCGCCGATTGGATGGCGAGCCCCAAGAGGAACATAAAGGCTCGACGACCGTCACGCCGATGCGCAACGGACCGCTTTTGGTTGAGGGCAAGGTCGAGGTCAAGCGCGAAGACGGTTCCATCGAGCTCTTACCCCGCGCAACCTTGTGTCGGTGCGGCGAGTCACAGCACAAGCCGTTCTGCGACAACCAGCACATCAAAGTGGGTTTTCGCGCGCCGGGCATTCCTTATCGACTCCACCTCAGCCCGGTCAGGCCTCGACTCGACGAACCGATCAGCAAGGCCGACGATCCACGCGGAAAGTAGAATCGGGTCCGTGTCACCTGCCGACGTCTCACTGGCCGAACAGCTGAAGAAGATTCCGTCGAACGTTCGCCCGACAGTGAAGGCCGCTCTCAAGGCAGTCAACGAGGCCGCTCCTGATGCGGATGAGATCACCTATCGCAGCCAGCCGCCGCGCTCCAAGAGCGCGATGTGGAAGATCGTCCGCTACGCGGTCGACGGCGTGAACGTCGTCGGGGTCGGCACGTTCACCGACCACTCGACCATGTTCTTCTACCGCGGCCGCGACCTCGACGACGGCAGCGGCTTGCTGCAGGGCAGCGGAAAAGACTCGCGGTTCGTCACCCTGAACGCCCCGGCCGACGTCGAGCGGCCGGCCATCAAGCGGTTGGTGCGGCAGGCATTCAAGCTCGCTCGCACCAGCAGACCAGGCACCAAAAGCTAGAGCAGGCGCGTGGTGTTGCGGAGCGCCGATCCACTGAACTGCGAAACCCCGATCTCGGCGCTGATGGGTGGAACGGTGACGCGGAACGAGAATTTCTACGTGCGCAATCACTTCCGTGTCCCTGCCATCGATGGCGCGCGCTGGCGCCTCGAGGTCGGCGGTCTCGTGCGCCGACCGTTGCGCCTTGGCATAACGGATCTCGTCAACTTGCCGGCGCAAGTCCAAACGGCAACCCTGGAATGCGCCGGCAACGGTCGCGCATTCCTGGCACCTCCCGTGAGCGGGGAGCAGTGGGAACTTGGAGCGGTGAGCACGGCGGAGTGGACGGGCGTGAGGCTGGCTGAAGTCCTGGATCGAGCGGGTCTCCAATCGGGGGCCCAGGAAGCGGTGTTCAGGGCCGCCGACAGGGCGATCGGCAAGCATTCACCCGGTGCAGGTCGCTTCGAGCGGAGTCTGACTCTCGACGAAGTCCACCAGGCCGACGTTTTGCTCGCGTACGCAATGAATGGACAACCCCTGCCCATTCAGCATGGCTACCCGCTGCGTGTAATCGTTCCCGGCTGGTACGGGGTCGCGGCTGTGAAGTGGCTGACCGAGATCGAGGTCGTCGGCCAGCCCTTCCGTGGCTACTTCCAGACTGAGAAGTACGTGTACGAATGGGAACGGGACGGCCGTCTGGAACGAGAGCCGGTTCGGCAGATGAGGGTCCGCTCGTTGATCACCGAGCCCGACGCAGACGGTGAGGTCGACATTGGCCCGTTGGCAATCCGCGGACTCGCCTGGTCGGGTGTGGCGCCGCTTGCCCGAGTCGACGTCAGCGTTAGCGGGGGGGCGTGGGAGCCGGCTAAGTTATTCGGCCAGCCTTCTAAGTGCTGCTGGCAGCGCTGGGAGCTGCTGACGAAAGTTAGCGGGCCTGGTCGCATCGCGCTCCGCTCCCGGGCCACCGACGGCGTGGGACGAACTCAGCCCGAACAGCCGGAATGGAATCGCCTGGGTTATGGGAACAACGCCATCCAGGAAGTGTCAATTCGCGCCAGGCGGCCGAGATCCAGGTTCGCTGGAAGGTAAGGCTGTGCGGTTCAGCCGCCGGCTATCGCGCCCACTATCAAATAAGGCTCTCTTCCTGTTGCGACCGGCTCGGGCAGAGGGGCGTCAAGCGGCTCGTCCGAAAGGTCCTCCTCGCAGGCAAAGAACCGCAGCATCGCCCGCCGCTTCTTGGTGCGCGCGTCGCGCACCGTTCCGCGCAGAGCCGGGTACTTCGCCTCGAGCGCGTCGATGACCGACCGTTGCGTGACCGCGCCATCGACCTGGAGCTGCACCTCCCGGCCGACGCCGGCGAGCGTGCGCAGATTCGCCGGCAGCTCGACCCGGATCAAGCCAGCGTCTGCACCTCCACCGACAGCACTGCAGGCAGGTCCCTCGCGATCGCCGTCCAGCTGTCACCCGAGTCGGCCGACGCGTACACCTGTCCGCCGGTGGTCCCGAAGTACACGCCGCACGACTCGGCCTCGTCGACCGCCATCGCGTCCCTGAGCACGTTCACATAGCAATCCTTTTGAGGCAGGCCCTTGGTGAGGGGCTCCCACTCGTTACCTCCGGTGCGGCTGCGATACACGCGCAGCTTGCCGTCGGGAACGAAATGGTCCGAATCGCTGGTGATCGGCACCACGTAAATGGTTTCCGGCTCATGCGCGTGAACGTCGATGGCGAAACCAAAGTCGGTGGGCAGGTTGCCGCTGACCTCGTGCCACGTGTCGCCGGCGTCATCGGTGCGCATCACGTCCCAGTGCTTCTGCATGAACAGCGTGTTCGGGCGGCTCGGGTGCATAGCCAGGTGGTGGACGCAATGACCGATCTCCGCGTCCGGGTCTGGGATGTACGACGACCTCAAACCATGGTTGATCGGAGTCCAGGTCTTGCCGCTGTCGTCGCTGCGAAACGAGCCGGCGGACGAGATGGCGGTGATGATCCGCTCCGGGTTCGTCGGATCCAGGATGATCGTATGCAGGCAAAGGCCGCCGGCGCCCGGCGCCCAGGTAGGGGCGGTTTTGTGCGTCCGCAGGCTTGGCAGCTCCTCCCATGAGGTCCCGCCGTTGGTCGACTTGAACAACGCCGCATCCTCGACCCCTGCATAGACGGTGTCAGGGTCCGTAAGCGACGGTTCGAGGTGCCAGACCCGCAAGAAGTCCCAGGGGTGATCGGTGTTGTCGTACCACTTGTGAGTGCCGGGTGTCCCGTCGTAATGGAATTCGTTGCCGATCGGCTGCCAGGTGGCGCCACCGTCGTCGGACCGCTGGATCACCTGTCCGAACCAGCCGCGCGATGTCGAGGCGTAGAGCCTGTTGGGCTCGGCCGGGGAGCCGTTGACGTGGTAGACATCCCATCCCGCGAAATGCGGCCCATCGATCTTCCAGTCTTTTCGCCGTTCGTCGGACGTCAGGACGAAGGCCCCTTTATGGGTTCCCACCAGTAGACGTAGCGTCGTCATGCTCCCTCCAGTCGCAGTCAGGTATCGCAGCCGGCGTCGAGGCGATCGGCGCTCGACCTTCTCATTGTGACCGATGGCCGCTGGCGCCCGACGATGCCGATTTCTATCATTTCCACATGGCTACGGCGACTGCGCGTCTGACGGTTCTACAAGAGGCGCGCCTGGCTCAGGTCCTTACGGTTGGCTGGATGGTGGTCGAGGCGTCGGTCGCAATCACCGCAGGCATCATCGCGCGTTCCGTTGCGCTCACGGCATTCGGCGTCGACAGCGGTGTGGAGCTCTTTTCGTCAGCAGTTGTGCTGCACCGCTTGATTCAAAGGTCTGAATCCGAGGAACGTGGCTCACTCTCCGGCGGGGAGCGGCGCGCGAGCCGGCTGGTCGGGTATGCGCTTTACGCCCTGGTCGCCTACATCCTGCTTTCGGCCCTTGTCTCGTTGGTTTTGCGAATCGAGCCGCAACCGTCGCCAGTCGGCATCGCACTCACCGTGGCGTCCCTTGGAATCATGGCCGCGCTGTGGCGCTGGCGACTTGCATTGGCCGAGCGCCTTGGCAGTCCGGCGCTTCGAGGCGATGCTGCGTGCAGCGTGGTCTGTCTTTACCTGGCGGCAGTAGCGCTGGCCGGATTGGTCATGAACCAGCTGTTTGGACTGTGGTGGGCCGATCCCTTGGCAGCGATTGCGTTGGTCTGGTGGATCAGAGGCGAGGCGAAAGAGGCGGTCGAAGCAGGCCGGACTTAGGCGCGCACCCCAGCGCCGGGTGAACGCGAATCGGACCTGGGGTTCGCCGCGGCTGGCTCGTTGTCTGCAGTGAACGCGCCAAGGCCCAGGATGACCAGCCAGCCGAAGTCCCACGCGAGCTGAGGCAGTGGGTTTCCAAGGCTGATCGCCTGCATTGGCACGACGCCCAGCAACAACCAGAGCCGGTGCCACAGCACCGGGCCGGTGTGCAGGACCAACCAGGCGGCGAGGATGAGGGCCGCGTAGTCGTATTGATGAAGGTGAAAGGCGAAGACGAGCGAGCCGAGGAGACCAATTGCAAAGACCATGTTCAGGTCGGCTCGCCGGCGCCAGGCGATCACAAGCGCCGCGATTCCTTGAAGACCTTCCAGCGCGTAAGACACAGGGCCCGTGCCGAAAATGTAGGCGAGTGTGTAGTGGGCCAGGCCGGTGTCGGTCTGCCCGTACTCCAGCGTCTGCAGCGCGTTGTTGAGACCCGATGGCCCGAGCGCGATCACGCATGCGATCACGAGCACGGTGCAGACAGCAGCCCAACTCAGGAATGGCCGGAAGCGTCCGCTGACCGCCAGGGCCAGCGGGACCAGGAACACAGTGTGCGGCTTGAGCGCTGTGGCCAGGGCAAGCGCGGCACCGGCGGCCAGCGGTCGGTCCTTGGAGCAAAGCCACCATGCGGTGGCGAGCAATCCCACGATGACCAGCGAAGGCTGGGCGAAGTAGAAGGCGTCCAGCACCGGCCACAACGCGAGCGCCGCCAGTAGCAGGGCGATTTTTCTGAGGCCTGAGTACGGTGCGGCGATGTGCCATGCCCAGAGCAGGGCGGCGAGCGAGATGGCGCTCCAGATGGCATAGGCCACCGGTAGCGGAAGGGCGGTCAGCGGTGCGATCAACCAGGCAAAAACCGGCGGGTTGATGAAGGGCAGGGCGGGACTGATGTCGTTCTGGCCGGCGGGGAACGACGCGGACAGCGCGCGCAGGGTCTGCAGGTCGTAGATGCTCGCCCACCCGTAACGGAGGCCTGCCTCCGCGGCGACGTAAAAAATCCTGAAGTCCGCGTGGACCGGTTGCCTGATAAACAGGATGACCCAGGTGACTACGTCATAGAGCGCAGCCCAACCGGCGATTACGGCGGCGATGGCCAGCCACAGGGGCGGCAGCGAGGGGCGCGATGCCGGAGGATTCACGAGGGTTGAAATTCTGCCGAGCTCTGTGAGCTCGCCGGACGAACCTCAGCGGTTCGCGACAAGTTGCTCGAGCGAGTCGACGAGCCGCGGTCCTGGGCGGTTGAAGTAGGCAGATCCATCCAGTACGACAACGCGGGCGGCGCCCACAGCGTTGATGTTGGTTTGAACCAGCGCGGCTTCCTCCAGCGCGCGATCGCGGTTGAATCCGCACGGCGCCAGGATCAGCAGCTCAGGATGAGCAGCGACCACGTCCGCCCACGATAACGCGATGGAAGGGACGCCCGCGCGCGCCAGCGGGTCCTCGATTCCCGCCAATGTGAGCAAATCTGGCGTCCAGTGACCAGCTCGGTAAGGCGGGTCTATCCATTCGAGGAACACCCCGCGAACCAATCCGTGGCGCTGGGCTTCGCGAGAGGCTGCGTCGAGACGGGCGCGCAGACCGGCCATGAGCGGCGCCGCATCGCCACCGCACGCCGCCGCGACCTCCTCGATATCGGCGAGCACGTCGGCCAGTGAGTGGGGGTGCTGGCGGATCATCGGTATCCCGACAAGATCGTCTGCCACCTGGTCGGCGGACACCGCACAAACCCGACACACGTCCTGCGCGATCACCAGGTCGGGGTGCAGATCTCGAATCGCCTCGGTGTCGACCTCATATAGAGAACGGCCCTCCGCCGCCGCCAGCGCCACGGCGGCCTCGATGCCGCCGCTGTCCTTGTCCTCGAGACCGAGCGTCGATCGCGTGACGATCGGAAGCGATGCGGCCTCGGCGGGGTAGTCGCACTCGTGCGTCACCGCCACGAGCTGACTCCCGAGCCCGAGTGCGAACAGGGTCTCGGTGGCGCTTGGCAGCAGCGAGACGATCCTCAAGACGCTGGTACGAGCTGTCTCGTGGTGGCTGCGCGGGTTCGCAGCATCCGGCGCGCCCTGATCACCTCCGCCACCGACCACGCTTGCATCGGGCATCCTGTAGCACGGTGCGGTGCGTCGCCGTCGGCGGTCTCCGAGACCGAGCCCAACCCCCATTCCCATAGGTGCTGCTCGAGCCCGTCCAACACCCCGGTGACTTGGATGCCAGTCCTGAGCGCGGCCTCGACGTAAGGCCCGACCATCCACGGCCAGACGGTGCCCTCGTGGTATGCCGCGTCGCGTGCGCTGACGCCGCCCCTGTGCAGCCCGCGGTAGGCGGGGTCGGAGGGGCTCAGCGAGCGAAGGCCGAGCGAGGTCAGCAGCTCGGCGCCCGCAATCCGTACCACGCTCGCTTCCAGCAGCGGGGCATGGGGGAGAGAGATCGCGAGCAGGCAGTTGGGTCGCACCTGGAGGTTGTCGGGGTCGACGACGTCGGCGCACCCGGATGGGCTGAGGAAGTGATGCTTGAAGGATTCGCGAGCCAGCTGTGCGAGCCGGCGCAGATCGGTGGTGTCGTGCTTGAGCCTCTCCTCCAGCGTGGCGACCGTGGCCAGCGCATTGATCCACAGGGCGTTGATCTCGACGGCTTTGCCCGCTCTCTGCGTCACCGGCCGGCCATCGACAAGAGCGTCCATCCAGGTCAGCGCGACACCGTCGGCACCTTGGCGCAGAAGGGAGTCGGTAGGATCGACCTTGATCCCGTAACGGGTCCCCGCGAGGTGATGTTCGATCACGTCGCGCATCGCTGTCGACAGCTCCGCCGCGAGCTCGTGGTCGCCCGTCCTTTGAACGTGGCGCCCGACCGCGTGCAGGAACCACAGCGTGGCGTCGGCGCTGTTGTACTCGCTCTCGCCGGTGTCGCTCGTGTTCGCGAGCATTCCCTCCGACAGGGTTTGCGCGGCCCGAAGCAGGAGCTTGCGTCCTTCTTCATGTCGACCCGTGTCGAGGAACAAGCCTTCGTACGAGGTCATCGTGTCTCGCGACCACTCGCCGAACCATGGATATCCCGCCACGACCGTCGGCCCCTCGACGATGAATTGATCGGCCGCCACCGCGAGCAAGCGATCGACCTCGTCAACCGCATGCGCGGTCGCGATGACGGCTCCGGAGCGGTGCCTGGCCTTGGCAAAGATCGCAGCCGGGCGGCGCGGCGGGATGCCGGGTGCGCCGGCCCAGGCGACCAGCTCGTGGGCCTCACCAGGCTCCAGCTGGACGGCGAAGTGGCCGGCGTGCCACAGGTCTTCGGTGGCGCCCAATCCACGCTCGGCCTCGACCCGATAGTGGAAGCCTCGGTACCACTCGCCGCCCGCCACGTAGCCCGCGCCCGCCACCCGGTACGCACCCTCGAAGAGGAAGCCATCCGCGGCGACGTCGACGGCTGGCGCGCCATTGGCGAAACGCTCGCCATGCACATCGCGCCAGGTGCACAGAGGGTGCAGCTCGAGGGAGACGGGGCCTGGCGCCCTGAGAACGCGGTGGATGATGGCAACAGAAGCGCGCCCGTGGTCCATGGCGATCTCGCGCTCGATGGCAACGTCGCCGAAGGTCCACCGCCAACGAGGCAGCCCCTCCACCAGCTCGAAGCTTTCGAGGTGGACGTGGCCGTTCGGGTCGATCGCTCCGGAGGACCATTCGTGTACCGCGAGGGGAATTCGGCGCTCTCCGATGATCAGGATGGGGTCGATGGCGGCCAGGCCGAGCATCCGGCCGGCGGGCGGCCGGGTCGCGACGATGAGCAGCCCGTGATAGCGGCGCGTGCGGAGCCCGCCCACGGTCCCCATGGCGTAGCCCCCGAGCCCGTCAGGCACCAGCCACTCGCGCTCAGAAGCAGCATCGAGATCGCCACAAAGCGCGCGCCCGAATCTCACGCGGTAAGTGTGAGCGGGTGCGCGCGGCATAACCTAGGTCGGTGCAGGCAGAAAAAGGACGCCTCAACGAGGCCGAAGGTCGGGCCCCCTGGAAGCACTGGGGTCCCTATCTCAGCGAGCGCGCTTGGGGCACCGTGCGCGAGGACTACAGCCCCGACGGTGCGGCATGGGAATTCTTTCCCCACGACCACGCACGCTCCCGCGTCTACCGATGGAACGAGGACGGCCTCGCCGGTCTCTGCGACGATCGCCAAACCCTCTGCTTCGCCCTGGCGATGTGGAACGGCCGCGACCCAATCCTCAAGGAGCGCATCTTCGGCCTCACCGGCACTCAGGGGAACCATGGCGAGGACGCAAAGGAGTACTGGTTCTACCTCGACTCGACCCCCACGCACTCGTGGATGCGCTGGCGCTACATGTATCCGCAGGCCGAGTTTCCCTACGACCAGCTCGTGGCGGAGAACGCCCGGCGGAACCGCACGGAGCCCGAGTACGAGCTCCTCGACACCGGCGTTTTCGAACGCGCCCGCTACTGGGAGATCACGGCCGATTACGCCAAGGCCGATGTGGAGGACATCCTGATCAAGGTCTCCGTCCATAACGCCGGCCCGGAAACCGCCCAGCTGGACCTGCTCCCGACTCTGTGGTTCCGCAACACGTGGTCGTGGGGTCTCGACGACCGCATGCCGACGATCCATGCGGACAGTGGCGGCCTGGTCGCAGAGCATCACCTCCTTGGCAGCCGCACCCTTCACTCCGATCGCGCGCCTGAGCTCCTCTTCTGCGACAACGAGACCAACGCGCAGCGCTTCTGGGGAATCGCCGGCCGGAGCCAGTACCCCAAGGACGGAATCAACGACCACGTCACCCGCGGGCTGCCCACTGTGAATCCAGCTCAGCAGGGCACCAAAGCCGCTTTTCGCCATCACCTTTCGGTCGAGCCCGGTCAGACGGCCGTGATCCGAATGAGGCTGAGCCCCGACGGAAAGTCCGGCCAGGACTTCGACCAGATCATGGCCGCACGCGAAAAGGAGGCCAACGAGTTTTACGCAGACCTCACGCCGCCCGGAGCGTCGCCCGACGAAGCGATGGTGCTGCGCGAAGCGCTCGGAGGGATGCTGTGGTCGAAGCAGTTCTACCACTACGACGTTCACCGGTGGCTCGTGGGCGACCCGGCGGAACCGAAGCCGCCTGACTCGCGGCTGACGGGTCGGAACTCGGATTGGCAGCACCTCAACAACCGCGACGTCATCTCCATGCCTGACAAGTGGGAGTACCCGTGGTACGCCGCGTGGGACCTGGCTTTCCACTGCGTGACGCTCGCGCGTGTCGACCCCGAGTTCGCGAAGGCGCAGCTCGTCCTTCTATGTCGTGAGTGGTTCATGCACCCCAACGGCCAGCTCCCCGCCTACGAGTGGGCCTTCGGGGATGTGAACCCTCCCGTCCATGCATGGGCGGCGCTGCGAGTCTTTGAAATCGACGGCAGCAAGGACCACGCGTTTCTGGAGCGGATCTTTCACAAGCTGCTGCTCAACTTCACGTGGTGGGTGAATCGCAAGGACAGCGAAGGCAACAACATCTTCGAGGGAGGGTTCCTGGGCCTCGACAACATCGGCCCGTTCGATCGCTCGCACCTCCCAACCTCAGGGCACATCGAGCAATCCGACGGGACCGCCTGGATGGCGATGTATTGCCAGAACCTGCTCGAGGTTGCGCTCGCCCTGGCGGAGCACGACAAGACCTACGAGGATATGGCCACCAAGTTCTTTGAGCACTTCGCGCTCATCGCATCGGCGATGAATGCGAAGGGTCTATGGAACGAGGAGGACGGTTTCTATTACGACGTCTTCCATTTCGCGGATGGCCGCATGGAGCCCTTCCGAGCGCACTCGCTCGTCGGATTGGTGCCGCTGTTCGCAGTCTCGACCATCGGGCCTGAGACTATGGCGCGGCTGCCGGAGTTCTCTGCAAGGACGACCTGGTTCGTCGATCACCGTCCTGACATGAATGCGGTGATTCAGCACATCCACGACCGGGGCCACGCCGGCTGGCAGATGCTTTCGATCGTCTCGCCGGACCGGCTTCGCCGGATCCTGTCGCGCATGCTCGATCCCGCTGAATTTCTGTCGGATCATGGCGTCCGTGCCCTGTCGCGCTACCACCTCGATCATCCATGCAACATGGACCTGGGGGGCGTGATGGCTTCGATGGCGTATGAGCCGGCCGAGGCGACCAACGGGCTGTTCGGGGGCAACTCGAACTGGCGCGGCCCGGTCTGGATGCCGGTCAACTACCTGCTGGTCGAGGTGCTTCGCGTGTACCACCGCTACCTGGGCCCGGACTTCAAGGTCGAGTGTCCAACCGGGTCGGGCCAGATGCGCGACCTGTCCCAGGTCGCCGATGAAATCGCCGCGCGACTGGTGGGCATATTCCTCGACGATGGCGGTCGCCGTCCCGTGTTTGGCACGGAGGCGAGGTTCCAGGAAGACCACGCGTGGCACGACCTGATCCCTTTCCACGAGTACTTCAACGGGGACACCGGTGCCGGGCTGGGCGCCTCGCACCAGACCGGTTGGACGGGCCTCGTCGCCGATCTGATCATCCGAAGACACAGGGGGGAGTGAGTTGGACCTCGACGGCAAGGTTGCGATAGTCACCGGGGCAGGCAGCGGCATCGGCTACGCGATCGCCGAGCGATTCGCATCAGCGGGCGCGAGCGTTTGTGTCAACTATCTCGGGTTCGAGGACGACGCCAAGGCGCTTGCGCAAAAGCTGCCGAAGGCGATGGCGTTCAGGGCGGACGTCTCGAAGGCGGCCGATGTGCAGGCCATGGTGGACGCGACGATCAAGGAGCTCGGCTCGCTCGACGTGCTCGTCAACAACGCAGGCATCGAGCGGTCGATGCCGTTCCTCGACGTCGACGAGGCGATGTGGGACCTCATGCTCGGCGTTGACCTCAAGGGAGCGTTCTTCTGCGCACAGGCCTGCGCGCGGGCGATGCGTGACTCCGGGCGAGGTGGCTCGATCGTCAACATCTCCTCGATTCACGAGGACGTTCCGTTTCCCGGCTACACCCCTTACTGCGTTGCCAAAGGTGGCCTGCGCATGATGATGCGCAATGCGGCGCTGGAGCTCGCGGAGCACCGCATCCGCGTCAACAACGTCGCGCCCGGCGCGATCGCAACGCCGATCAACGCCAAGACACTGAACGATCCGGACAAGGTCGCGACTCTGCAGACGATCATCCCGCTCCAGCGCATGGGCCGGCCGGAGGAGGTCGCCGAGGTGGCGCTGTTTCTTGCCTCCGACGCCTCGTCCTATGTGACTGGCTCGACCTACTACGTCGACGGAGGCATGGTCCGGCACTCGCAACCCCTTTAGAGGGCTCGCGCTATCGTGGGCGCGTGCCACTCGGTAGAAGGGAACCAGCCGGGTTCCAGCTCATATTCGTAACGTCCCAAGGAAAACCCCGTTGTACCCGGCAGTGAGGCTTGGGGGTGCGCTAGCTGCTGTTCTGACGCTGGCCGCCTGCGGAAGTGCCCCCACGGCGGTCACTTCGAGCCCAAGCCCGTCTGAGATCGCCAGCCCGACGCCCACTCCCTCACCGAGCCCCGAGCCCAGCGCGACTCCATCGCCGTTGCCGCCGCCAAGCCCCGTACCCGTCCCCTCATGGGCGGTCATGAAGGCCACCTGCACCGGCCAGCCAAGCGCCCGCGAGGCGATAGTGCTGATGAAAAGCGCGACTACCAAGGTCATCGCGGATGTCACCGACCCGTTGCACCCAAAGACGATCTGCAAGCTGAGTGGTGGCTGGTCTCCGCTTCTGGTCACTGCCAGCGAGATCTCGTGGGCGGCAAGCGAACACCGTCCGGGAACGGCCGGTGCGAGCGCGATCGTCACGCTCGACGTCTTCTCCGGAATTGCCTCCGTAGTGGTGATGTGGCAGGGCGGCGGTTACCTCGACGGCCTGCATGCGTGGAGCCCTCACCGTGACCTGCTCGCGTACCTCGTGTCCGACACGACCGGCGTCGACCTTCACCTGCTGAGCGGGGGAGGGGACAGGGTCGTCGCGTCCCTCGGAGCGGTACCTGCGCGCGGCATCAACTCCAGCGAGGATGACTCGTTCCTCCAGTTCTCACCTGACGGCGCTTACTTCGCGCTGGAGCAAACCTTCACAGCAAGCGGGGCGCATCTACAGATATGGAAGGCGCCGACCGGGGCTCTGGCGTACTCGCAGACGTCCGCGACCATGGCCAGCTGGGGCAGCACTACCAGCAAGCTCTACTTCAGGCATCCCCTGGCGTCGACCATCTATTCCTGGGACCCGGTCGGAAAACTGACCCAGGCGATCGGCCAGGCGCTCGCCTGGATTAAGCCGCGGGCGGATGCGGGTGACGACTACCTCGCGTTCACTGTGCGTGACTCAGCCGGCATACCGCACGTCTGGCTGTACGGCCATGGTGGGCGATCCGGGTCCCAGCTGGCGAACGTTCGGTCTTCGCCAGAGTTCCTGACCGCGAGCCAGATCTTCTACATCGAGGAGTCGCCGTGTGGCGCCAACTGCGGTCCGGGCCCAGCGACCTTACCCGACGGCAAAACTTTCATCTTCGACATGGGCCACCAGACCGAAACTGCGTCAACCATCGCCACCGTATATGCAACGTGGCCGCTGCCCGGGTAGATCTAAAGAACAGTCCGGAATAAGTTAGGCTATCCTATCTCTCGTGATAGGCATGCCCATAGTGGTGATTAGGACCTCCTAGGTGGTCGAGCTCGTCCGACGACCAGCCTTCACCCGCGCGCAGGAGGACTACCTCAAAGCGCTCTATCTCCTCCATGGCGACCAGCGACCGGTGCCAACCCGCGACCTCGCACAACGCTTAGGCATCTCGTCGCCCTCCGTCAGCGAGATGGTCACGCGCCTCACCGCCCAAGGCCTGGTCGAGCACGACCGCTACAAGGGCCAGCAGCTGACTCGTGAGGGCCGCAAGGTCGCCCTCGAGCTGGTGCGGCACCACCGCCTCCTGGAGATGTTCCTCGTCCAGGTGCTCGGCTACAGCTGGGACGAGGTGCACGACGAGGCCGAGCGGCTGGAGCATGTGATCTCGGAGCGCATGGAGCAGCGCATCTTCGAGCTGCTCGGCCGGCCCGAGCTGGATCCTCACGGCCACGCCATCCCCAGCGCAAGCGGCAAGGTCCGCTCGCTCAGCGAGCGGCCGCTCAGCGAGTGTCGCGCCGGGGAAAAGGTCGTCGTGCAGGGAGTGTCCGATGAGGACGCGGCCCGCCTCCGCGAGCTCGAGCGCCGCGGCCTGATGCCCGGCACCCACCTCGAAGTCGTGTCGGTCAGCGAGTACGAGAGCCCCTTCGTGGTCCGGATCAAGGGCAAGCGGGTGAGCGTCCCGCTCGGGCTCGCCCGGGCCATCTTCGTCGAGGGAGGCCGCCAAAGTGGCCGTTGAGGCCCCGCCGCCAAAGCCGCTCGACCCGGCTCGAAGTACCAAGCCGCCCCTGGTAGCGCCCGACCCCGTAGCCGTCGCGCTCCCCGGTGAGGAGCGTGTCCTTCGCGCTGCGGAAAAGGCGCTGAGTGGCCAGACGCGAGGCCTCCGCGCACTGGTCCCCTTCCTCGGTCCGGCTTTCGTGGCCGCTGTCGCGTACGTCGACCCCGGCAACTTCGCCACCAACATGGCGGGCGGAGCCCAGTACGGCTACATGCTTCTGTGGGTCGTTCTCGCGGCGAACTTGATGGCGATGCTCGTGCAATCCATGAGCGCCAAGCTGGGCATCGCGACGGGAATGAACCTGGCCGAGGTCTGCCGCTTGAAGTTTCCGTTCCCCGCGGTGGTGGGCTTGTGGATCCAGGCCGAGGTCATCGCCATGGCCACCGACCTCGCGGAGTTTATCGGCGCGGCGATCGGAATCCACCTCCTGTTTCCTGGCGTGCCGCTGTTCGTCGCCGGCATCATCACCGCGTTCGCCGCCTTCGGCATCCTCGCGATCCAGTCGCGCGGGTTCCGCGGCTTCGAAGCGGTGATCACCGGCCTTGTCGGCGTGATCGTCGCCGCCTTTGCATTCGAGGTGATCCTGGCGAGGCCTTCCGTTTCAGGAGTGGTTACGGGGCTCATCACGCCGCGGTTCGATGGCACGGAGAGCGTCCTGCTGGGAGCGGGCATCCTCGGCGCCACTGTGATGCCCCACGTGATCTATCTGCATTCGGCGCTCACTCAGCGGCGCGTGATTGGTGCGACCGATGCCGAGCAACGCAAGATATTCAGCTTTGAGCGATGGGATGTGATCATCGCGATGGGTATCGCCGGCCTCATCAACATCGCGATGCTGACAATCGCCGCGGCGGTGTTTTACGGACATGGGCTCGGCCCGATTCAGACCCTCGACCAGGCCTACACAGGCCTCGGCGTCCAGCTTGGCAACGGCGCCGACATCTTCTTCGGGCTCGGCCTTCTCGCTTCGGGCCTGTCGTCGTCGTCGGTGGGCACGCTTGCCGGCCAGGTGGTCATGCAGGGGTTCATCCAGCGCGCCATCCCGTTGTTCCTGCGCCGTGCCATCACCATGGCGCCTGCCCTGCTGGTGATCGCCATCGGTCTCAACCCATCGCGCGCGCTGGTGCTCAGCCAGGTCGTCCTGTCGTTCGGAATCCCGTTTGCCTTGATTCCTCTGCTCTTGTTCTGCCGCAATCGCAAGCTCATGGGCTCGCTGGTCAACCACCGCGTGACGACAATCATTGCGACGGGCGTGGTGGCAGTGATCGTGAGCCTGAACGTGTTCCTGATCACCCTGCTGGCGACCGGCCGGTAGCTCCTAGGGCTTCGGGCTGCCTCCGGTCAGAAGGTCTCGGGCCTTCTTGTAGTCGTCGGCGCTGACCTCGCCGGCGGCAAACCGGCGGTCGAGGATCTGGAGCGGCGTCTCACGCATCGCTGGAAAAGTCACGGGGGAGGGCGACTGGTTGCGCGTGACCAGGTACGCCACCACAGCGACCACTCCGCAAATCATCACCACGACGATCACGCCCACGAACCAGAGCAGGTGCACGGCCATCACGGTATCTCCTTGATCGGTCGGTAGGCGACATGGACAAGAATAGGTCCGTGAAGCTCGGTGTAAGCGTCGGTTACTGGGGCTTTGGGCTGACCGCCGCCGATCAGCTCGACATTGCCAGGACCGCCGAGGACCTTGGCTATGACTCCGTGTGGACGGCCGAGGCCTACGGCTCGGATGCAGCCACCGTCCTGGCGTGGCTGGCGGCGGGAACGACCCGCATCAAGCTCGGATCCGGAATCCTGCAGATCCCCGCTCGCAGCGCGGCGATGACGGCCATGACCGCGGCGACGATCGACCAGCTGTCGGGCGGCAGGTTCATCCTGGGGCTGGGCTCGTCAGGGCCTCAGGTGTCTGAGGGTTGGCACGGGGTCAGGTTCGCCAAGCAGCTGCAGCGGACGCGCGAGTACGTGGCGGTGGTACGCATGGCGCTGGCGCACCAGAAGGTCGAGTTCCACGGCGAGACCCTGGAGCTGCCGCTGCCGGATGGCCCGGGAAAGGTGCTGAAGCTGACAATCCGGCCGGCCCAAGACAAGATCCCGATCTACCTCGCCGTGCTGGGTCCGAAGAACGTGGCGCTGGCGGGCGAGATCGCCGACGGGTGGCTGCCGGTGTTTTTCTCACCGGAGCACACGGCAACGCTGCGCGTGCCGCTCGAAGAGGGTGCAGCGCGCGCGGGCCGGTCGCTCGATGACTTCCGGATCTGCCCGTCGGTCAACGTGATGATTGGCGACGACCTGGGCGCGGCACGCGACGCGATGAGGCCGATGCTGTCCCTCTACGTGGGCGGCATGGGGTCGCGGGAGCAGAACTTCTACAACCGGCTGGTGTCGACCTACGGATTCGAAGCTGCGGCAAAAGAAGTACAGGACCTGTACCTCGCGGGCCGAAAGAGCGAGGCGGCGATGGCGCTGCCGGA
>Ga0208849_1000264_pt1 | contig 50787 bp, 53 predicted proteins | sample NGESurdeep072012_10_FD_184470 | JGI IMG/M metagenome (GOLD analysis project Ga0208849, IMG submission 184470) | Arctic peat soil microbial communities from Barrow, Alaska - NGEE Surface sample 53-3 deep-072012 (SPAdes) | ecosystem: Environmental > Terrestrial > Soil > Wetlands > Peat ... | reverse complement strand
CGCTCCGCACCTCTTCCCGCGGGCAAAACCGGAAATCCTTCACACGCACAACGCGGGGAAGGTGGCGCGGCGCATTTGCTTGCGCCGTGACGGAAGGGGTGCATGGACGAGCCGTTCGCGAGCCAGCCTGTTGAGCGATCGGACGACGATCATTGGCAGGCCCTAGGGGAGTCGAACCCCTCTTCCCAGATTGAAAATCTGATGTCCTAACCGATAGACGAAGGGCCCGGCGCGGCCCCGGGATATATCCGCCGCTCCGAAAGGGCGCAAGCTGACGAGCCCGATGGCGTCGGCGGGAGCGCCTCAGGTTGCGCGGCGAGGCTCGGCGGCGTCCTCGATCTCCAGCTCGACGCCGTCGCGCCCGTTCCAGTCGTCGACCTTCAGCCGGCCCGCCAGGTGCAGGGAGCCGCCGGCCAGAAGGTGGCGGCCAATCTCGTTGTCCGCCGATCGCCAGGCCACCGCCTTCAGCTTTGCGCCCCGCGCATCGACCAGCGTGCACCGCAGATGGCCGCCGCGCAGCGCCATCGTACGTTCGGCCCTTACGTCTGCCATGGCGAAGGTCGCTTCGGGATTGCCGGGGCCGAAGGGCGCCAGCTGTGCGAATGCATCGAGCAAAGGACGCGCGGCTGCGCCGGGGGTCACCAGAGCGTCGATGTCGAGGGCATCGTCGGCGCTGGCTGCGACCATCTCACCAGCGAGCCGCTGGCAGAGAAAGGCGCGGAATTCCGGAATGGCCGACGGTCGAAGGGTCAGACCCGCGGCCATGGCGTGGCCGCCGCCCGCCATCAGCAACCCTTCGTCGAAGGCCGCGCCGATCGCCGCGCCGAGGTTGACGCCGGGCTGGGAGCGGCCAGAGCCTTTGCCGATGTTGGCGAGCGGATCGAGGCCGATCACCACCACTGGCTTGCGGTAGCGCTCGCGCAGGCGACTGGCGACGATGCCGATGACGCCGGGGTGCCAGCCCTCCTCGGCCACGACGATCGCCGGCGCGTCTGGATCGAGGTTGCTGGCCTGTTCGATGGCGGCGATCGCCGCGGCCATGATCTCGCGCTCGACCCCCTTGCGTTCCTCGTTGAGGGCGTCGAGCTGGCGCGCCAATTGCGCGGCTTCCGCGGGATCGTCGGTGGCCAAGAGGCGGGCGCCCAGATCGGAGCGGCCGATACGGCCCCCCGCATTGATCCGCGGCCCTAAAATGAAGCCCGCATGGAACACGCTCGCCGGGCCGCTCTTTGCGCCGGCGATCTCGATTAGCGCCGCCAGCCCCGGATTAGCCCAGCGCGACATCACCTTCAGCCCCTGCGAAGCCAGGGCTCGGTTGAATCCGGTCAGCTGGGTGACGTCGCACACGGCGCCGAGCGCGGCCAGATCGAGCCATTGACGCAGGTCCGGCTCTTTGCGGGTCTCGAAAAGGCCCCGGCGGCGCGCTTCCCGGGTCAACGCGACCAGGAGCACGAAGGTGACGCCCGCCGCGGCCAGGACGCCCTGCCCCGATCCGCAGTCTGGCCGGTTGGGATTGACCAGGGCCGCGGCGGCCGGCGGCTGGCCACGCATCAGGTGATGGTCGATGACCACGACATCAAGGCCGATTTCCGCCGCCGCAGCGACAGCATCGCCGGCGGCCGCGCCGCAGTCGACGGTGATCACCAGCTCGACGCCGCGCGCCCGCAGCGCCTGGAAGGCGCCCGGGCTGGGACCGTAGCCCTCGGTGAGCCGGTCGGGCACATAGATCGGCAACTCTACCCCCATGTGACGAAACCAGCGGACGAGTTGCGCGGCGCTGGCCGCGCCGTCGACGTCATAGTCGGCAAACACCACCGTCGGACGGCCAGATTCGAGAGCGTCGACGAGGATCGTCGCGGCCAGATCCATATCGGCGAAGCTCGAAGGATCGGGAAACAGCGCCCGCAGGGTAGGATAGAGAAAATCGGCCCCCTGGCCGCTGGCCACGCCCCTTGACGCCAAGGCGCGGGCGAGAGGCTCGGAAAGCGACAGCGTGGCCTGATGGTCGCGGATCAGGGCCGGGTCGGCTCGCCGCTCACGCCAGCGCCGGCCGGTGAGCGACCGGGCGACGCCGAGGAAACCGGCCGTGGCCTGGCCGCCATCGGCCATCAGAGTGGTCGCTTCATGCGCACCTGGCGCACCGTGCGGGTCGAGGAGTTCATCACCAGGGTGTGGGTGTGCACACAGCCGCCGACCACGCGGACACCGTCGAGTAACGCGCCGCTGGTAACCCCCGTGGCGGCGAAGATCGCGTCGGCCCTGACCATTTCGTGAAGGTCGTACTTTCTATCGAGATCGGTGATCCCGTGGCCGCGCGCGCGCTCCCGCTCCTCGGCATTGCGGAAAACCAGCCGGCCCTGGAACTGTCCGCCGACGCATTTCAGGGCGGCGCAGGCCAGCACCCCTTCGGGCGCCCCCCCCTGCCCGACATACATGTCGACGCCGGTATCGGGATCGGCGGTGTTCATCACCCCGGCCACATCGCCATCGGTGATCAGGTGAACTCTCGCGCCGGCGTGGCGCAAACCGGCGATGATCTTCGCGTGACGCGGCCGATCGAGCACGCAGACGGTGATCTCGCCGACGTCGACCCCCTTGGCCAGCGCCATGGCGCGCGCGTTTTCAGCCGGACCGCGGTCGAGATCCAGAAGCCCCGGCGCATAGCCCGGTCCACAGGCGATCTTGTCCATATAGGTATCGGGGGCGTTGAGCAGCGTCCCCTGCGGCGCCCACGCCATCACCGCCAAGGCGTTGGCCATCGCCTTGGCCGTCAACGTCGTACCCTCGAGGGGATCGAGAGCGATGTCGATCCGAGGGCCGCCGCGCCCGACCTTTTCGCCGATGTACAGCATCGGCGCTTCGTCGCGCTCGCCCTCGCCAATGACGATGGTCCCGTCGATGGGCAGCTCGTTGAGCGCCGTGCGCATGGCGTCGACAGCGGCCTGATCCGCCGCCTCTTCATCGCCTCGGCCAGCCAGGGCCCAGGCGGCGATGGCCGCCGCTTCGGTGACACGGACCGCCTCCATGACCAGGCCGCGATCCAGAACCAGCGAACTCATCGACATGTCTCCCAGCGGCCGGCCGGCCACGCGGTTTCCACTATCCACGGATTCTCAGATCGGCGCGATGCGGATCAGGCGCGGCGCCTCAAGAAGCGCCGGCAAGGCGGCCATGCGCCGCACAGCCTGCTCCAGCACCTCCGCGGCGACGGTGTGCGTCGTCAGGACGATGGGCACGCGCCCGGTGTCCTCGCCCGACTTCTGCAGAAAACTATCGATGGAAACCCCGCTTTCGGCCAGGGTTTCGGATACGGCGGCGATCACGCCGGGCTGATCGCGAACAATGAGGCGCAGGTAGGCCCGGCCGACGGCGTGCGCGGGGTCCAGCGGCGTCAGCGTCGCCAGCGATCCGGCCGGGCGCTGGAACACCGGCCGCAGCGCGCCGGTTATCACGTCGGCAATGTCGGCGGCAACCGCGGCCGCGGTGGGACCGGCGCCTGCCCCAGGGCCCTGGATGAAGATTCTGCCGATGCCGCGCCCCTCGATGAACAGGGCATTGAGCGCACCGCCGGTGCGAGCCAGGGGGTGGTCAAGCGGCGTCAGCGCCGGGTTCACCCGAACTGAGACACCATCGCCTACCCTGACCGCCGAGGCGAGCAGCTTGATCCGGTAGCCGAGATCCTTGGCAAGGCGGATATCGAGCAGCTCGATGTTCTCGATGCCTTCGATTTCCGCGACCGCGTAGGCCGGCGCGCAACCGAAGGCCAGTGCTGCGAGGATCGAGATCTTATGGGCCGCATCGATGCCGCCGACATCGAAACTGGGATCGGCCTCGGCGTACCCAAGCTGCTTGGCTTCGGCGAGCACCTCGGCGAAGCCGCGTCCCGAGGTCTCCATTTCACTTAGAATATAGTTGCTGGTGCCATTGAGGATCCCAGCCACCGAGATCACCTCGTCGCCGACCATGGCCTCGCGCAGCATCTTCACCGCGGGCGTCCCGCCCATCACCGCCGCTTCGAATAGCAGCGGCGCGCCATTGGCCTCGGCCAGAACGGCGAGCTCGCGTCCATGTTCGGCGATCAGCGCCTTGTTGGCGGTGACGACGGCCTTGCCGGCCCGCAGCGCCGCCTCGACCGCCGCCTTCGCCGGGCCATCCGAACCGCCGATCAGCTCGACGAAAATGTCATTGTCCGGCGAGGCGGCCATGGCCACGGGATCGTCGAACCACGGCAGGGTGGAAATATCGGCCGGGCGCGGGCGCGACCTGGAACGCGCGCTGACGGCGGTGATCTGGACCGGAGTCCCGGCGGGGGCGAAGGCCGGGCGGCGCGATATCAGGTCGACCAGACCCGCTCCGACGGTGCCAAGGCCGGCGACGGCGACCCGCCACTGTCTCTGGGTCATCAGCCTGCCCGCCTCATGCCGGCGACCGCTCGCGAACCTGGCTCAGTATCTGCCCGGACTGGTCGAGGAACTTGCGCACATTGCGCGCCGCCTGGCGGATCCGGTGTTCGTTCTCGACCAGACCGATGCGCACATAGCCTTCACCGTACTCGCCGAAGGCCACACCGGGAGATACGGCGACGCCGGCCCGCTCGATCAGCAGCTTGGAAAACAGCATCGAGCCGGCCTCGCGGAAGGCTTCAGGCAACGGCGCCCAGGCGAACATCGATGCGGGCGGGGATGGAATGTCCCATCCGGCGCGGGTCATCGCCGAGACCAGTACGTCCCGCCGCGATTTGTAGGTGGCCCGGATCTCATCGACGCACGCTTGAGGACCGTTCAACGCGGCCGCGGCGGCGACCTGAATCGGCGTGAAGGCGCCATAGTCGAGATAGGACTTCACCCTGGCGAGCGCCGCGCACATCCGCGCCGAGCCAACCACCATGCCCACACGCCAACCCGCCATGGCGTAGGTCTTGGAGAGGGAATTGACCTCGACGGCGATGTCCCTGGCGCCATCGACCTGAAGCACCGATGGGGGCGGATTATCGTCGAAATAGATCTCCGAGTAGGCGACATCGGAGAGCACGAGCATCTCGTGCTTTTTCGCCAAGGCTATGGCGTCCTTGTAGAAATCCAGGTCGACCCATTGGGCGGTCGGATTGGAGGGGTAGCTCAGGATGAGCACGCTCGGCGGCGGCGCGGAATGGCGAACCGCGCGGCTGACGCCCGAGAGATAATCCTGCGGCGACAGCGCCGGTACATGGCGGATCACGCCTCCGGCCATGATGAAGCCATAGGCGTGGATCGGATAGGCTGGGTTTGGGCAGATGATCACATCGCCCGGCGCGGTGATCGCCTGGGCGAGGTTGGCGAATCCCTCCTTGGATCCCAGCGTGGCGACCACCTCGGTCTCGGGATCGAGCTGCACGTCGAAGCGGCGCGCGTAATAGGCCGCCATGGCCCTGCGCAATCCGGCGATCCCCTTGGACGCGGAATAGCGGCCCGACTTCGGGTCGCGAGCGGTTTCCACCAGCTTATCGACGATGTGGCGGGGGGTCGGCATATCCGGATTGCCCATGCCGAAATCGATGATGTCGACACCCTCGCCGCGAAGTCGGGCCTTGAGGCGATTCACCTCCTCGAAAACGTAGGGCGGCAGGCGCCGGATGCGGTGAAATTCTGCGGTCATGAAAGGCTTCGGCAGCCGGGACGGCGGCGATCTTGATGGATTTGTTGCGTCGACGAAGTTCGGGAAGGGCCCCCGCCGCCTACCGCGGCCGGGGCGGCGGCGTAGCTCGGGACCGCATCTCGTTGATGAAGGCGTCCGTGCCGGCGTCCTCGGGCGTGGTCATCGGTGGCGGCGCAACCGCCTCCCCGCGCGCGGCGGCGGCGAAGTCATCGGTTCCATTCAAGGAGAAACTGCTGTCCCCATCCTCGGCAACCAGGTCGGCGCCGGCCACCCTGGTATCGACGACGGCCGATCGGAAGGCGCCGGCCGCGCGTACGTCCGTGGGCCTCGCGGGAATAGAGCAGAAGGTGGGGTAGGTGTTGACCCGCGCCGCCGCCGCGAGAAGGTCGGGGGGCAGTGTCGACAGCGTCGGCGCCGGCCCCGCGCAGGACTGGGCGGACACCGCGGGTCCCGCGGCGACCAGGGCGCCCAGCCAAAGGCTCGCCGAAACGGCGGCTGTCATTGAAAAGTCGCGCGCGAAAGCTTTCATAGCAGCTAGGCTCTTAAGGCAAACCGCGCGTGCGCGGAAGGGCGCGGCGCGATGCCGGCGACGGAGACGACGATGAGCAAGACCCCGCGCAAATCCAAGAACGCGCACGCCCGCAACGCGAAGTCCAAGGTTGCGAACAAAGCTCTCCCGATGACAAAGGCGAAGCGGGCCACGCACCCCCCTCTCGGCGAAAAAGGCTTATCCGCCCCGGAACCGCCGGCCGGGACGGTTGCCGCCTTTGATTTCCTCTCGGCCGATCAGCGGCAGGCCATGGAGACGCTGTCGCTCAATCTTGCGCGCGCCGCCATGACCGCGCAGGGCGCCATCGCCGAGGCGGCCCTGCGCCAGGCCGACCGGCCGGCGGCCCTGAGCCCCGACCCGTTTCACGTCGGCCCGGCGCTCGGAGAGGTGATCGGCGCTCTGGCGGCTCAGCCGGACCGTCTGATGCGCGCCCAGGCCGACCTTTTCGGTCGCTACATGGAACTTTGGCGCGCTGCGGCGGCTAGCGCCAATGGCGAAACGTCCGAGCCAACGGCCGTTCCGGTCAAGGGCGACAAGCGCTTCACCGACCCCGATTGGTCTTCCAAGCCGATGTACGACATCGTCAAGCAATCCTATCTGATCACTTCGGGCTGGCTGAACGATCTGGTGGCGGGCGTCGAAGGCGTCGAACCCCTGACCCGGCGGCGCGTGGAGTTCTTCACGCGCATGCTCACCGACGCCTTTTCCCCGTCCAACTTCCTGCTCTCCAACCCTGCCGCGCTACGCGAAGCCATGGCCACCAGGGGCGAGAGTATCGCCCGCGGCATGGAAAACTTCGCCGCCGATCTCCAGCGCGGCGGTGGTCAGCTGTCGATCAGCCAGACCGATCTTGGCCAGTTCAAGGTCGGGGAAAACGTCGCAACGGCGCCGGGAAAGGTGATCTTCGAAAACGAGATCATCCAGGTGCTTCAGTTCTCGCCCTCGACCAAGACCGTCGCCAAGATTCCCCTGCTGATCTTCCCGCCATGGATCAATAAATTCTACATCCTCGATCTTCGTCCCGAAAACTCGATGATCCGCTGGCTTACCGGTCAGGGGATCACGGTCTTTGTCACCTCGTGGGTGAACCCCGACAAGCGCCTGGCGGCGAAGACCTTCGAAGACTACCTCGAGCAGGGAATTTACAGCGCCATCGACGTGGTCACCCGCCAGTGCGGTGTGAAAAAGGTCAACACCGTCGGCTATTGCATCGGCGGCACGCTGCTATCCTGCGCCCTGGCTCACATGGCCGCGCGCGGCGATGAACGGATTGCGTCCGCGACTTTTTTTGCCGCCCAGCAGGACTTCTCCGAGGCGGGCGACCTGTTGATCTTCGCCAACGACGAGTGGCTCAAGGACCTTGAAGGCAGAATGGACGCCGGCGGCGGGGTCCTCGCCGGCCAGACCATGGCCGACACCTTCAATTCGCTGCGCGCCAACGACCTCATCTGGTCGTTCTTCGTCAGCAACTATCTGATGGGCAAGGAGCCGAAGCCGTTCGACCTGCTATTCTGGAACTCCGACCAGACGCGCATACCAAAGACCCTGCACCTCTACTATTTGCGCAAGTTCTATGCGGAAAACGCCCTGGCCAAAGGTGAGCTCGAACTTGGCGGCGAGACCCTCGACCTGGGCAGAGTCAAGACCCCGATCTATGTCCAGTCATCTCGTGAAGACCACATCGCCCCGACCAAGTCGGTCTACAAGGGCGCGCGGCTGTTCGGCGGTCCGGTCACCTTCACCCTGGCCGGTTCCGGCCACATCGCCGGGGTGATCAACGCGCCTGTGGCGAAGAAGTACCAGCACTGGACCAACGACGCCCTCCCCGCCAGTCTCGATGAATGGCTGAGCGGCGCGGTCGAACACCCCGGCTCATGGTGGGAGCACTGGGCGGCGTGGCTGAAGGCCAGATCCGGCGCCCAGGTCCCGGCCCGCGACCCTGCCACTGGACCGCTGAAGCCGATCGAAGACGCGCCAGGGAGTTTCGTCAAGGTGCGGTCCTGAACCCGTTGACGCGTGTCACCCCACTCGCGTGCGAACTTCATCGCGGGCCTGCTAGAGTTTCTTCCCCGGACCGCTCACGATCTACGAGAGGATGATGGCCACGCCCGAGACCGAGATCGACCGCCGGCTCTACCGTCAGGCGACCAACAAAATTGCCGCGGTCTCCGATGCGACCGCGGCGTTCCTCGGGAGTTTTTTTGAACGCTAGACGGGCGTGAATTTCAGCGCCACGCCGTCGTTGCAGTAGCGCAGACCGGTTGGTTTGGGGCCATCGTTGAAGAGGTGTCCCTGATGACCCAGGCACCGGGCGCAATGGTATTCGGTGCGTTCGAAACCCAGCAAGACGTCCCTGGTCTTGCCGATCGCGCCGGGAAGCACGGTGTAGAAGCTCGGCCAGCCGGTGCCGGAGTTGAACTTCCACTGCGATCTGAAGAGCGGCAGGCCGCACCCCAGGCAGGCGAAGGTCCCCGCCCGATGCTCGTTATTCAGCGGGCTGGTGAACGGCGTCTCGGTGCCCTGGCGACGCAACACCTCGTATGAGGCGCTCGGCAACCGCCTCTTCCAATCGGCGTCGGTAAGCTTGCGCCACGGCAAAGTCGCATAGGGATCGGCGACGGCCGAAAGGCCGGCGGCGGGAACAAGCGCGACGGCCGCGGCGCCAAACAACACCTCGCGGCGCCTGAGCGGAGTCTCCAATGGGGTCATGACGATTGTACGCTCGCTGGCTGGCAATGGATTACCTCATGCTGGTCAAGGGTTCGTGTTCGGCGCGGCGTCGCGCTTCCAGCCATACAATACGTCGGGCATGCGCTCCTCGTTACCGGCGCCGTCGGTGAAACGCAGCGGACTAAAACCTCGCGCCTCGTAAAAGGCCCGCGCGCGCGCGTTCTGCTGGAAGGTCCATAGGTGGAGTTCGGGGTTGGCCGATTTGGCTTTTTCGAGCAGCGCGTGGCCAAAGCCCTTGCCCTGGTCGTCGGGATGGACGTGGAGGTGCTCGATGAACACATCGTGGAAGGCGATGAAGCCACGGATCGTCCCGGCCTCTTCGGCCGCCCAGAAAGCGTTCTGGGGCAGGAGCTTGTCGCGAAAGAACGCAAGGTCTTCCGCCGGCGAGTGCAGTTCGGGCAGAAACGATAACGAGGTCCGCATGGTGTGGCGATAGAGGCTGGCGATCGCCGGCATGTCCCCGCGCCCCGCCTCACGCAGGGTCACAACCCCGCCGCTTCTGGCAGGCCCAGCATCAGGTTGAGGTTCTGAACGGCCGCGCCCGCGGCGCCTTTGCCAAGGTTGTCGAGCTGCGCGACCAGGCGCGCCTGGCCAACTTCATCTGAGCCAAACACATGCAGGCGCATCCGGTTGGTATTGTTCAGTTCCCGCGGATCCAGGTTGGCCAGCGCCGCCGATTGAGCCAGGGACACGACCTCGACGAACGGTTCGTCCTCATAGGCGCTGGCAAGCGCCGCATGGACCTCGGCGATCCGCGGACGAACCGGCAGTGCGCGAAGCTGCAGGGGCGCCTCGACGATCATCCCCTGGAAATAGCGGGCAACCGCCGGCGCAAACAGCGGCCGGAAGACCAGCCCCGCATGCATCTGCATCTCGGGCACATGCTTGTGCGTCAGGCCGGTGGCGTAGATCCGGTAGGGGCTGTCGATATGATCGGGAGCGTCGGCGTCTTCGAACTGGGCGATCATGGCGCGGCCTCCGCCGGAGTACCCCGAAACAGCGGTTGCCGTGGCCGACCAGGTCTTGGGCACAAGGCCATCGGCGATCAGCGGCCGCATCAAGGCGATGAAACCGGTCGCGTAGCAGCCCGGGTTGGAGACGCGGCTTGACCTGGCGATCGCCTCGCGCTGGCCGGCGGCCATTTCCGCAAAGCCATAGGTCCATCCGCGCGCCGTTCGGTGTGCGCACGAGGCATCGATGAGCCTCGCGCCGCCGTTGGAGACCATCTCTACGGCCGCCGCCGCTGCCTCATCGGGCAGGCAGAGAATGGCGACGTCTGCCGCATTGAGCGTATCGCGCCTGGCGTTTGGATCTTTTCGCAAAGCCGGATCGATCGAAAGCAGCTCGATGTCCCGCCTCGCCGCCAGCCGCTGGTGGATCTGAAGGCCGGTCGTGCCGGCTTCGCCGTCGATGAACACCTTCGCGGACATCGCCGCCTCCAAAGGGTCTGTGACAAAAGCAAAAAATGGGCGCCTTGGCCTGGCCAAAGCGCCCTTCGCCGACTGAACCTCGTCGGGTCTAGCGCTTGGAAAACTGGAAGCTGCGTCGCGCCTTGGCCTTGCCGTACTTCTTGCGCTCGACGACGCGGCTGTCGCGGGTCAGAAATCCGTGCGGCTTGAGCACCGCCCGCAGGCCCGGTTCGTAATAGGTCAAGGCCTTGGAAATGCCATGGCGCACCGCGCCGGCCTGGCCGGAGAGCCCCGAGCCTTCGACCGTGGCGATAACATCAAACTGACCGAGCCGATCGGCGACCTGCAATGGCTGGGCGATCATCATCCTGAGCACGGGCCTGGCGAAATAGACCTCGTGGTCGCGGCCATTGATGGTCACCTTGCCCCTGCCCGGCTGGATCCACACCCGGGCGATGGCGTTCTTGCGCTTGCCGGTGGCGTAGGCGCGGCCCTGCTTGTCGATCTGGGGCTCGCGCGCGGCGGCGTCGGGCGCCGGATTCGAAGAGAGGCTTTGCAGCGCCTCGAGGCCGTGGGTCTCGCTCATGGCTTATTGGCTCCGCGCGTTCTTAGAGTTGAGGGCGGCGAAGTCGATAACCGCCGGGCCCTGGGCTTCATGCGGGTGATCGCCGCCATTGTAGATTTTCAGGTGGGTGAGCTGCCGTCGCGCCAGCGGGCTTTCCTTGGGCAGCATCCGTTCGACGGCTTTTTCCAGGATCCGTTCGGGGAAACGACCGCCGAGAATCTTTCCCGCCGTGCGCTGCTTGATGCCGCCCGGATGGCCGGTATGCCAGTAATAGATCTTCTTCTCGAGCTTGCGCCCGGTGAACTTCACCTTGTCGGCGTTGATCACCACGACATGATCGCCGCAATCGACATTGGGCGTGTAGTCGGGCCGATGCTTGCCCCGCAGGCGCATGGCGATGAACGAGGCCAGCCTGCCGACGACGGCGTCGCGCGCATCGATCAGGATCCAGCTTTTTTCCACGCTGGCGGCTTTCAGATAGGTGGTGGTTTTGGTGGTCATGGGAACGATCCGGCAGACGGCGCGCAGATGGTCGCCGCGATAAGGGCCGCTGCTACCCTCTGAAGAACCCTGCTGTCAAGCGAGTACGCCCTGCCGCTGTCCGAAAGCCTTTGAAATCAAGTAATTCCGCGTGACGGTAAGATAATACCGCTATACCCGCCGTGATCGCCATGCCAGGCAGGTCGCTACCGCCAGCACCATCGCGGCGCCCAGCTGATGCAGAATGGCCAGGCCGAGCGGGACCTCCATCAATAGCGCGGTCACCCCCATTGCAGCTTGCAAGGTGAGAGCGGCGCCGCTCGCCATGGCCAGGACCCGGATGGCCTGCGGCGCGCCGCGCGCCCGCGCGCCGGCGACCCCCAGGCCGAGACCCACAACCAACAGCGCGTAGGCGACCAGGCGGTGGTTGAACTGAACCGAGGCTTGGCCGTGGGCGAGCGTGGCCCACAACGAACCCTGCCAATAGTCCTTGGGAATCCACGCTCCGCCCATGCGCGGCCAATCGTTGTCCACCAGCCCGGCCTGATTTCCCGCCACGAGCGCGCCGAGGAGACATTGGACAAACACGCCAGCGGAGAGTGTCATAGCTGCCAAGGTCCAGCGATCACGGCGGGTCTCCCCGCGACCGAACCAAGCCTCCAAGCCCGTCCAGATCAGGGCCGCGAAGAGCAGTAGGGCCAGGCCCAGGTGCGTCGCCAAGCGTTCCGGCGCGACCAGTACGCGCGCTTCCAGACCGCTCTCGACCATCCACCAGCCAACGAGGCCCTGCAGGGCGCCTAGGCCCAGAAGGCCGGCGCACGGCCACATGAGCCGCCTTGGCATCTGACTCCGATTCAGGAATGTCACGAAAGGGAGGATGAAGGCGACCCCGACTAGCCGTCCCAGCTGGCGGTGGGCCCACTCCCACCAGAAGATGAACTGGAACTGCCCAAGGCTCATGCCGCGATTGACCAGCCTATACTGCGGCGTCGCCTGATACAGGCGGAAATCCGCGGCCCAGGCCGCGTGGGTCATCGGCGGCAGGGCGCCGGCGATCGGCTTCCACTGGGTGATCGAAAGTCCCGATCCGGTCAGCCGCGTCGCCCCGCCGACCACCACCATGGCCAGGACCAGGAAAGCCATAAGCCATAGCCAGACCGCGACGGAACGCGATTGGCCAGGGTCGCCGGTGGAGATCATGTCTGCCCGGCGCCCTCGCCCAAGATCACGGCCAAAGGCCCGGTTTCAATCTTCCTGCGTCCACCGCAGGCGGCGGAATTGGTCGGAGCGACAGGATTCGAACCTGCGACCCCTTGACCCCCAGTCAAGTGCGCTACCAGGCTGCGCCACGCTCCGATGCAGGATGAGGGGCCTTATAGGGACCGCGGGGCGCCGGGCGCAATCGCAAACGGCGCCGCCTCTGCGCCGGCGGTCAGGGCGTCGAGCCGCGCCTTCGCGGTGACGATGGAGGCGAGCGCCGCCTCGATTCGTTGCCGAGCGCCCGCCGGCAGAGCCGCCGTTTCATGGGATGCGGCAACCGGCGAAGCCGGCCGCGAAGGCGCGCGCGGCGCTGCGACGGTGGACGCGGCGCCCAGTCCGTTTTCGCGATGAAGTTTCTGCACGCCCCGGATCGTGTAGCCCTCGTCGTAGAGGAGCCTGCGGATCGCGGCGAGCACGGCGATGTCGGCCGGTCGATAGAAACGCCGGCCGCCGGCGCGGGTCATCGGCCGCACGAAGGAGAACTTGGTCTCCCAGAAGCGCAGGACGTGCTGGGCGACGCCCAGTTCGGTCGCCGCTTCGGAAATGGTCCGGAATGCCTCGGGGCTCTTGGCCACCTTCGCCTTCGAACCCTATTTGGCCAAGGCGCGTTCGACGCGCGCCTTCATCACCTGCGAGGCGCGAAAGCCGATCACGCGGCGAGAATCGATCGACGCGGGCTCGCCGGTCTTGGGATTGCGCCCCATGCGCTCGCGCTTGGCGCGGACCTGAAAGACGCCGAAGCCGGAAAGCTTGACGCCCTGGCCACGCTCCATGGCCCCGACGATCAATTCCAGCGTGCGCTCGACCAGTCCGGCGCAGTCCTGACGGGTCAGGCCCACCTCATGATGAACGGCCTCGGTCAGATCGGCCCGCGTCATTGTCCCTTGGCTCATCGATGCGCCCCAACGATCCCCTGCCAGGCAAACCTGCACGTCTGCGATTGTCGCGTCAAGTCAAGGGCTTCCCCCAGCTTAACTGAATCGCCGCCTAAAGTCGCAGAACCAGAGCGCCCCAGGTGAGGCCGCCGCCCATGGCTTCGACCAAAAGCAGTTGTCCGGGCTTGATTCGCCCATCGCCGATGGCCTGGTTCATGGCCAGGGGAATCGACGCCGCCGAGGTGTTGGCATGCAGGGCGACGGTGGAAATGACCCGTTCCTGGGCAATGCCGAGGCGACGGGCCACGCCCTCCAGGATGCGCTGGTTGGCCTGGTGGGGAATGAACCAGTCAATCTCCGAGAGTTCGACCCCCGCGATCTTGGCGGCGGAAACAACGGCTTCGGCGATGTTGACCACCGCGTGGCGGAAGACCTGGTTGCCCTGCATGCGCAGCTTGCCAACGGTACCGGTCGTCGACGGGCCGCCATCCACATAGAGCAGGTCTTGCTTGGCGCCGTCGGTGCGCAGGCAATAGCCCAGGATCCCGCGATCGCTCGTGTCGCCGACCCCCTCGCGAGGTTCGACGATCACCGCGCCAGCGCCGTCGCCGAAGAGGACGCAGGTTCCGCGATCGCTCCAGTCCATCAGCCGGGTCATGGTTTCGGCGCCGATGACCAGCGCGCATTTCGCCTGGCCTCTTGCGACGAAGTTGTCGGCCACGGAGAGGGCGAAGACGAAGCCCGAACAGACCGCCTGAACGTCAAACGCGATACACACCGGGGCGCCCAGCTTGCGCTGGACGATGGCCGCCGTCGCGGGGAAAGTGAAGTCGGCGGTGGTCGTCGCCACGATGATCAGATCAAGGTCGCTGGGCCGGCGGTAGGCGGCCAGGAGAGCCGCCTTGGCTGCCTCGACGGCCAGATCGGAGGTCGCCTGGCCCTCCGCTGCTCGTCGGCGCGAGTGGATCCCTGTCCGCTCGACAATCCACGCGTCGCTGGTGTCGACGGTTCGTGCGAGTTCTTCGTTGGTGACAATGTCCGGCGGCAGGAATCCGCCGACCCCGATCACCACGCTTCGCAAAACAGAACTCACACGCCTGAACTTTCTCTTGGTCGGCCGGCCGCCTCCGCGGCCGCCGCGGCCGTCGTCAGGCGGTCGAGGTTACGTTCGATTTCGGCGGCAAAGTCGCTCTGCGCGAGACCGGCGGCCAAGCGGATCGCCGTGGCGAATCCCCGCGCATCCGCGCCGCCATGGCTTTTGACGACGATCCCGTTAAGCCCCAGGAAGGGCCCGCCGTTGATCGAACTGGGATCGAGCCGTTCGGCCATCTTGCGAAGCGAGCGCTGGGCGATGAGCGCGCCCAGCTTGGCCAACACACCATCGGTCAGGGCATCGCGCAGCTCGGTGCGGAAGAAGCGCGCCAGCCCTTCGGCCGTCTTCAGCGCCACATTGCCGGTGAAGCCATCGGTGACGATGACGTCGATGACGCCCCTGGCGATATCGTCGCCCTCGACAAAGCCGCGATAGTCCAGGTCGAACTGGGTTTCGCGCAGCAGGCGATCGGCGCCCTTGACCTCTTCGTGGCCCTTGTCGATCTCGGTGCCGATGTTGAGCAGCCCCACGGTCGGCCGCGTCGAGCCATGCACCGCCCGGTGGTAGGCGCAGCCCATGATCGCGAATTCGACCAGCCGCTCGGCGTCGCAGACGACGTTCGCGCCGACATCGAGGACCGCGGTGACGCCGCGTGATGTCGGCCAGTTGGCGACGAGGGCCGGCCGCTCCAGATCCCCCGTCATGCGCAGGATCAGTCGCGAGATGGCCATCAGAGCGCCGGTGTTGCCGGCCGACAGCGCCGCCTGGGCCTCGCCGGCCTTGACGCTTTCCACCGCGGACCACATCGAAGTGCCCTTGCCCCTGCGCATGGCGTGCGCGGGCTTGGCGTCCATGGCGATGACGCTGTCGCTGTGGCGAACTTCGCAAAGTGGCCGAAGTTCGGGTGTGCGGGCGAGCGCGGCGTTCAGGATCGTCTGGTCGCCATGCAGGAGAAACCGGATACCGCCTGGCGCAAACAACTTGAGCGCGCGCGCCGCCCCCGGGACGACGACCGGCGGACCATGGTCGCCGCCCATGGCATCGATGGAGATCACCAGGGGATCGGCCAAGACGGCGCTATAACTCCTTCGATTCCGCCGGGCGAAGCGGCCGGACGATACAGCCGGACGGCCGCGATGCAAACCAAGCGCGAGCCACCGGCCGACGCCTAGGTCGCATCCGGGGAGCGTTTGAGGTTCGCCAGGGCCGCGAACGGCGATGGCGGTCCCGCTTGCGCCGGCGGCTCAAACACCACGCCGGGTTTGCGGGGAAACGGGCTCAAGGCGAGGTCGAGGCACTCGAGCACAAGGGCGCAAAGGTCGATCGTCGGCCCCTCCGCTTCCTCCGGGGGATCCTCCGCAGCCTCGCCGAGCGCTCCCTCATCGAGGGCGTCGCGCCGCGCGTTGGTGCTGCCCAGAGGCACGATGCGCATCGACACCGGCTCGTCGACGGCCTCGTCGAACTGATCCAAGCTGACCCCGCACACGCGCCCGGCCACGGCGGCCAGGCGGCCGCGGATTTCGACGCCATCCAGCCACGGTTGAATGGTCAGGTCGGCTTGCAGGCCGGTAAGTGTTTCCAACTCAAGGCTCCTGGCGATCGCCTGACGAGCGGCCTCGTCGGCGATCAAACGCACCGTCCGGGGCGAACGGCCGAGATCGGCCAGGACCATGGGATAGGTCCAATCGGCGAGTGCGATCACGGCGCCGGCCATCGCGCCAGACCGGCGACGAGCAATGCCGTCTCCTGCTCCGCGAGATCATCTCGGCAACGCTCCACATAGCCCGCCAAAGGCTTCGCATCCGGGTCGCTTTGAGCATCCAGCACCGTGCGGGCGATGACCTGTATGAGTTCCGCCGGATTAGGCAGGGCGTTGAACGCCGCATCGTAGGCCCGCGCCCGGCCATAAAAGGCCTGGGCCAAGGAGCGCATCCGCTTGCCGACCGCCAGATCGCCCACGCCCATTTCCCGCAAGGCCCCGTCGAGGTCGCCAATGAAGGCGTCGAACAGCGCCTGACGCACCGATGCAGCATCTGCGTCTCGCGCCAAGCGGTCGATAAGCACGATCGCGTGCAGGCCGAGCATCTCGAAGCGCCCTTCTGGGGTGTCCTGCGCCCCCATTCGCTCGTAGAGGGCCGGGCCGCGGCTCTGCAGGACCAGTCCACGCAGCAGCGCGGCCGCGGCGACCTTGGCCGGTCCCCTGGCCAGCAACCGATCGAGGATCATGAGGCCGCCTCGTTTTCGCCGCTCGCGCGCGCTCTGGTGACGCATTGAACTCGGCAAGGCCTCGCTATAGGTCATGGCTTGGCCGACGACCACATCGAGTATTCGCAACCATGTTCAGCAAGACCGCCGCCATTCTGATCGCTTCCGTCAGCCTTTTGGGGCTGGGAGCGTGTGCGCCGACCAACAGCTTCCAGGGCTTCCAGGCCATCGAGCAGTCGCCCAAGGACGTGAAAGTGGGCGCCGACACGCGCTCTACCGTGCTCGCAAAGCTCGGCACGCCGACGGGCACCTCGACCTTCGACAAGGACATGTGGTTCTACATGTCGCAGGTTTCGGCCAAGACCTCGTTCTACCACCCGCGGCTGATCCGGCGCGACATCGTCGCTATCTCCTTCGACAAGGCCAGCGACCAGGTAACCTCGGTAGACACCCTGAGTCTCAAGGATGGCCGCGTCATCGCCTATAACGGGCGCGAGACACCCACGCGCGGCCGCGAGATGACGGTTTTCGAGCAACTGCTTGGGAACCTCAGCGCCGCCGGCGCCCTGCCCCCCGACGATACCCAGACGCCGGGGTCTCACCCGGACGAGCGGCGGTAGACTTTAGGGTCGAATGGTGATGAAGCCATGGCCCGCCCACGCATCATCATTTGTCCGGCGCTAGTTTGCTCTCGGCTACATAGGCGGGGCTCAAAGTTCCCAGCTTGGTCGCGATCGGCAACAGGGTCGGATAAAATTGAACGAAAGTGGTGTCGGCCGCCGCGTGGGCCTGGTGGCATGAGTAACAGGCGGCGGCGTAGGGGATTTGCCGGGCCGGCGTTTCACCGTCAAATCCGAAAAATCCCCATCCACCCTTGAAGCGCGCGACGTCTTTCACGTGCGCCTCCAACCCCATGACCTCGCTAGTCTGAAACTGCCCAAGCTCGTTTATCGAACCCTTCGAGACGCCGCGGCGGTTCTCCAGCATCAGCACGGTCCTGTCGGGCCACACGCCGGTCGTCTTGAACTCGGCGTAGGCGGCGCGCGGCGCGAAGACGTTGTCAAATACATGCGCGCCGACCATGGCTGGGCTCCTGCTGTAGCTCATATCCATCCCCGAACTTAGGAAAACCCACTCTCGGTAGTCGGAGGGGAGGACAAGGAGACCGTTCGAATCGTATTGCGGTGCTCCCGGCTCGACCCTGGCCGGCGCCGCGAAACCGGCCAGGCCCGCGAAGACAGCCAGCGCAGCCACAGCGCCGACCGTAAGACCCCCAAACAAGCGAAGCAGAGTCGACCCACGATGGATCAGTGGATCGCCCCGTGGGCCAGCACCGCCAGCAGCAGCAAGGCGACGATATTGGTGATCTTGATCATCGGATTGACCGCTGGTCCGGCGGTATCCTTGTAGGGATCTCCGACCGTATCGCCGGTGACGGCGGCCTTGTGCGCTTCGGAGCCCTTGCCGCCATAGTGGCCTTCCTCGATCAGCTTCTTGGCGTTGTCCCAGGCCCCGCCCCCCGAGGTCATCGAGATGGCGACGAAGAGGCCGGTGACGATGACGCCCAGCAGCATCGCGCCCAGGGCCGAGAAGGCGTCGGCCTTGTCGGCTATCGCCTTGACGACGAAGAACAGCACCACCGGAGAGACAACCGGCAGCAACGACGGGACAATCATTTCGCGGATCGCCGCGCGCGTCAGAATGTCGACCGCGCGCCCGTATTCCGGCTTGACCTCATAGGTCATGATGCCAGGGTTTTCCTTGAACTGCCTGCGCACCTCGGCGACCACCGACTCGGCGGCGCGGCCGACCGCGGTCATCGACAGGCCGCCGAAAAGAAACGGCAGCAGGCCCCCAAACAGCAGACCGACGACCACGTACGGATTTGACAAATCGAACGTCACCCCGCCCATGCCGGCGAAGAAGCCGAACTGATCGGAGTTCGCGGAATAGAACTTGAGGTCCTGAGTATAGGCGGCGAACAGGACCAGCGCGCCCAGGGCCGCCGAGCCGATTGCGTAGCCTTTGGTCACCGCTTTGGTGGTATTGCCGACGGCGTCGAGAGCGTCGGTGGACACCCGCACCTCGGCGGGCAGCCCGGCCATTTCCGCGATCCCGCCGGCGTTGTCGGTCACCGGCCCGAAGGCATCGAGGGCGACGATGAACCCGGCCAGCGACAGCATGGTGGTTACGGCGATGGCGATGCCAAACAGTCCGGCCAGCTGATAGCTGACCACGATGCCGACCATGATCACCACCGCCGGCAGCGCGGTGGATTCCAGCGACATGGCCAGCCCCTGAATGACGTTGGTGCCGTGACCGGAGACCGACGACCTGGCGATGGATTTGACCGGGCGGAAGTTGGTGCCGGTATAGTATTCGGTGATCACCACGATCGCGGCGGTGACGGCGAGACCCACGAGGCCGCAGCCAAAGAGCGCGTTGGCGCTGACCAGCTTGCCCAGGACACTGACCCCGTCGACCGGCACCAGCGCATGAATCACCCACCAGACCGCGGCGATGGAGAGCACGCCGGTGACGATCAGACCGCGATAGAGCGCGCCCATGATGTTCTGGTTGCGGCCAAGCCGCACGGCCAGGGCGCCGACGATCGAGGTGACGATGCACGCCCCGCAGATGGCTAGCGGCAGCAGCATCATGTCCCCCACGATCGGCAGGCCGCGAAAGAAGATCGCCGCCAGGACCATGGTCGCCACCGTGGTCACGGCATAGGTTTCGAACAGGTCGGCGGCCATGCCCGCGCAGTCGCCGACATTGTCGCCCACGGCGTCGGCGATCGTGGCGGCGTTGCGCGGGTCATCCTCGGGAATCCCGGCTTCCACCTTGCCGACCATGTCGCCGCCTACGTCGGCGCCTTTGGTGAAGATGCCCCCGCCCAGGCGCGCGAAGATCGAAATCAGCGAGGCGCCGAACCCAAGGGCGACCAGGGAATCGACCACATCGCGACTGGTATTCTCGAGGCCCATGACGTTGGTCAGGATCGCGTAATAGCCGGCCACGCCCAGGAGCGCGAAACCCGCGACGAGCATGCCCGTCACCGCTCCGGATCGGAAGGCGATGGAAAGCCCCTTGGCCAGGCTCTCGGTCGCCGCCTGAGCGGTGCGCACATTGGCGCGAACCGAAATCAGCATGCCGACGAAACCGGCCACCCCGGAAAGCACCGATCCGATCAAAAAGCCGACCGCCTCGCGCCAGCCGATGAGGACGAAAATGATCGCCAGGATGACCACGCCGACGATGGCGATGGTGGTGTACTGGCGACGCAGATAGGCCTGGGCGCCTTCGCGGATCGCCGCCGCGATTTCCTGCATCTTGGCGCTGCCGGCCGACGCTCTCATCAGCACCGCGGTCTGGATCGCGCCGTAAAGCACGGCCAGGAGACCGGCCAGGATCACCAGGGTAAGCACGAGACTCATCTTCAAAGCGCCCCTTCATGGTTCGTATGCGAACGGCCGCGACCGCCGTTGACGGCGCGAACATGGAGGCCCATCGCCCCGCTCGATCGGAACGCGGTGCGCCGCGGTCCTTAGAAAAAAGTTGGCGGAAAGTGCCAAAACCCCCCGCCCAAAGCAAGCGGCGCTTTGCGCGGGGCGCCTTTTTGGCCCGGGCGCGTTTCCGTGCTCATGACCGGAATAGGCCACGCCTTGGGGTCGAGATCGACTTCCGCCCCGCCATGGCCCTCGGTGGGCGAGGAGTTTGGCAGCCTGGCTTCCGGCGGCGCGCCCGCCTGGCAGCGGCTGCTGGATTCCGCAGCGCATCTCGCGGAATCTGGTCATCGCCCTGGCGATTCTGCTGTTTACCCTGTGGGCGGCGAAGTCGCTTCCGCCGATCCGGCAGGGCGGGTCAGTGTCGCCAGCCCAGGCGATCGACCGCCACCGCGGCGCCGCCGGCGGTGACAGCCAGGCCCTCCCCCGCTTCGAAGCGTCCGACGCTGGCCACGGACAGACCCTGCGCGAGGACAGCCCGGATGAACGCAGGGGCTTCGGAAGGACCCACGGCGCAGACGATCGCGTAATCATCTCCACCCGTCGCAAGTGCGACCCGGGCGGCGGTCGCGTCGGACTGGTCGGCGAGCCACGCCCGCGCCTCGCTCGAAACCGGGAAAGACTCGACATCCAGGGCCAGACGCACGCCGCTGGCGCGGGCGACGTGCGCCGCGTCCGCCAGAAGGCCGTCGGAGACATCCGCCGCCGCATGGGCATGGTTGCGAAGCGCGCGGCGCAAAGCGAACAGAGGCGTCGGCAGACGGTATCGCTCGGCCAAGCGCCCGCCCGCATCGTCGATTTCGCCCCGGCTCGCCGCCAGGCCCAGCCAGCCGTCGCCGATGGTCCCGCAGACGATCAGGAGGTCGCCTGGCCTGGCGCCGGAACGCAGCACGGTCTTTCCCTGCCGCGCCCAACCCAGAACCGTCGCGCAAAGGGTCAACGGGCCGGCTGTTGAAACCGTGTCGCCGCCCAATAGCGAGATGTCGAAGGCATCTCCGTCGCTGCGCAGACCTTCGATGAACGCTTGGCGCCAGGGCCAGTCCCTGTCGGCCGGCCAGGCCGTCATCAACAGGTAGCCGAACGGCTCCGCGGCCTTGGCCGCCAGGTCTGAAAGGCTGGTTCTGAGCAGGCGCCTGGCGATGGTTTCGGCGGCTTCGCCCTGGCTGAAGTGAACGCCCTCGACCATGGCGTCCTTGGAAACCACCAGGTCGAAACCGGGACGGCTGACAATGACGGCGGCATCGTCGCCAAGCGCGAGAGCGCGGGGGTCGCCGCGCGTCAATGGGCGCAGGGCGTCGATCCACTCGAACTCGTCAGGCGGGTCGCGCATCGCTGGCGATCTGATCGAGAGCAGCGTTGACAAACCCTGGCTCGGGGCCCTCGAAGAACGACTTGGCGATCTCGACATACTCGTCGATGGCCACCTCGGACGGCACTTCGATAAGGCCGATCAGTTCGAAGCTTCCGGCCCGCAGGATGGCGCGAACCGTCGCGTCGATCCGCTCGAGACGCCATCCTTCGGCCAAACGGCGCACGATCGCCCTGTCGATGTCGCCCTGCGAAGCAACCACCCCCCGGACCAGCTTGGCGAAAAAGCCCTCGTCGGCCCGCGCCAGGGGCTCTCCCTCGAGGTCGCGAGCGAAGCGATGCTCGCTGAACTCCCGCACAACCGCCTCGACGCCGGCGCCCGAAACCTCCATCTGATAGAGAGCCTGGACGGCGGCCAGACGGGCCACCGAGCGCGCCTGGCGCGCGGGCGGCTTCACGAAACCGCTTCGATCAGGCGGTCTCTCAGAGCGATCATATCCAGGCAGGCGCGCGCCGCGGCGCCGCCCTTGTCGCTCTTGGAAACGCGGGCGCGAGCCCAGGCCTGGTCTTCATCCTCTACCGTGAGAATGCCGTTGCCGATGGCTAGTCCGTGCTCGGTCGCCAGCGCCATCAACCCGCGCGCGGACTCCTTGGAAACGATCTCGAAGTGATAGGTCTCGCCGCGGATCACGCAACCGAGCGCGACGTAGCCGTCGAAGCCGCCGCCGGAACCCTCTCCGGCTCGCGCGGCCATGGCGATGGCTCCCGGTATCTCCAGAGCGCCCGGCACGGTGACAACCTCGAAATCGGCGCCGAAGGCCGCCAGGACGCCCGTGGCTCCACTGAGCAGTTCATCGGCCAGTTCGCCATAGAACCGCGCCTCGACAATGAGCACGCGCGCCTTATCCCTTGCCATCGTCGGCGTCCTCCGGGCTCATCGGCCTCCAGCCCACGATTTTCAGGCCATATCCGTCGAGCGCGGCCGGGCGCACCGCGCGCGTGGACAGCAACACCATTTCCCGTACGCCCAGGTCGAGCAGGATCTGAGCGCCAACCCCATAATCACGCAAGGCGTTGTTGCGGTGCTCGTCGGGCGGCAATCCGCCGTAGCGTTCCGAGAGCCATGCGGGGTTGGGGTCGCGCAGAAACACCGCAACGCCCGGGCCGTCATGTGCCCCAAGTGCGCGCAGGGCGGCCGGCACATAATCGCGACGCGCTTCAATGTGGCCCAGCATGTCTGCGGCGAAATCGACCCGGTGCATGCGCACGAGGGTCGGCCTCTCCTGTTCGATTCTGCCCTTGGTCAGGGCCAGGTGTTCGGCGCCGTCGATGGTGTGGCGATAGATGACCATGCGGAACTGGCCGCCGTAGGTGGAATCAAACGGCGTCTCGAGCACCCGCTCCACCTGCCGTTCGGTGCGCCGGCGATAGGCGATAAGATCGGCGATGGTGCCGATTTTCAGCCCGTGCAGCTGCGCGAACGCGACCAGATCGGGCACGCGCGCCATGGTCCCATCGTCGTTCATCACTTCGCAGATCACCCCGGCGGGGGTCAGGCCGGCCATGCGCGAGATATCGACGGCGGCTTCGGTGTGACCGGCGCGGACCAGAACCCCGCCCTCCTTGGCGACCAGCGGAAACACATGCCCCGGCGAGACGATGTCTCCAGGGCCCTTGGTCGGATCGATGGCCACGGCGATGGTGTGGGCCCGGTCGTGGGAGGAAATGCCCGTGGTCACGCCCTCGGCCGCTTCGATCGAAACGGTGAATGCGGTGGCATGCGCCGCTCCGTTTTCCGTGGCCATCGGCGGCAGGCGAAGCTCGCGGGCCCGTTGCGAGGTTATCGACAGGCAGACCAGGCCGCGCGCGTGCTTGGCCATGAAGTTGATCTGATCGGGCGTCGCGAACTGGGCGGGAATGATCACGTCGCCTTCGTTCTCGCGGTCCTCCGCGTCGACCAGGATGTACGGGCGGCCCTGGCGCGCGTCCTCGAGGATGTCCTCGATGGGCGAGATCGGCGTATCGTCATCCATCTTCGGCCGTCTCCCGCCAACGCGCCAGATAGCGCGCCAGCATATCGATCTCCAGGTTGACCCTGGCGCCGGCCTGGAGATCCCCCAGGGTGGTCACATCAAGGGTGTGGGGAATAATGTTCACCCCAAAGACGTCGTCGTCGACGTCGTTGACGGTCAGCGACACGCCCTCGATGGTGATCGACCCCTTGGCGGCGATATAGCGATGCAATGGCCGGGGCGCACGTACGCGCAGGCGCCGCGATCCGCCCTCGGCCGAGGTGGACACGACCTCGCCCACTCCGTCGACGTGGCCCGAAACAATGTGGCCGCCCAATTCGTCGCCCGCCCGCGCCGGACGTTCGAGATTGACCCGGCGTCCCGGAACCCAATCGTTCAACGTGCTCACGGACAGTGTTTCGCTGGAAGCCTCGACAGCGAACCAGCCATCGCCCTTGTCGACGACCGTCAGGCAGCATCCCGCGTGGCTGATCGACGCGCCGATGGCGATAGTCCTGGCATCGTAACCTGTCTCGATCTCAAATCGCCGATCGCGATTGGTGTCCCGCACCGTGCGCACACGACCGACATCGGTGACGATTCCGGTGAACATCAGAGCCTTTCGTATCGTTCCCAAAGGTCGTCGCCGAGCCCTTGAACCTCAATCCGACGAAAGCGCGGCGCATCGGCCAGGGCATTGGGGCCACAACCCCCGACAGCGCCGCGTCCCTCGTCGCCAAGTACGATCGGGGCCCGGAACCACTCGATGGCGTCGACCAAGCCGGCAAACAGAAAGCTGGCGGCCACCTGCCCTCCGCCTTCGATCAAAACGCTGTCCTGCCCCATGGCCTCCAGCGCCTCCAACGCCGCGCGTGGATCGACGCGCGCGGCCTGATGCGCCACCTGGACAACGGTGACCCCTGCGTCAGTCAAACGTTTGTTTGAAACTCCCGTGGTCAGAATGATCGTCGCCAGACGACGGGCGGTGGTCACCAGCTTCGATTGAAGAGGGATGCGCTGGTGGCTATCGAGGACCACGCGCACCGGCTGGTTGGCGATGTCTCCGGCAAGGCGAACGGTAAGCTCCGGATCGTCGGCGATCACGGTTTCCACGCCAACCATGACCGCCGTGCTCGCCGCGCGCAGCCGGTGAACCTGCTCGCGGGCGGCCGGACCGGTGATCCACCGGCTTTCGCCCGACGCGGTGGCGATCCGGCCATCCAGGGACGTGGCCAGCTTCAGCGTGACCTTCATTCCTCCGGCTCGTCGGCCAGCCCCTCCTCGCTCAGGAAGTTGGCGAAATCTTCCGTCTGGCGGAAGTCCCGGTAAACCGAGGCGTATCGTACATACCCCACATCGTCGAGCGATTTCAAAGCCTTCATGACCATTTCGCCGACAACGTGTGAAGCAAGCTCAGTCTCACCCATGCTTTCAAGCTGACGAACGATGCCGTTGACCATGCGCTCGACCCGTTCGGCCTCAACGGGACGCTTGCGCATGGCGATGGAGATCGAGCGAACAAGCTTTTCGCGATCGAACGGCGCGCGGCGTCCCGAACGCTTCAGGATCGTCAGTTCGCGCAGCTGCACCCGCTCGAAGGTGGTGAACCGGCCGCCGCATTGGGGACATAGCCGGCGCCGACGAATGGCGGCGCCGTCTTCGGACGGGCGGCTATCCTTGACCTGGCTCTCAAGCTCACCGCAGAACGGGCAACGCATGCTCTAAGCCCCTCCCCAGCGGCGAAGACCCTCAAGTGTAGATCGGGAACCGCCCGGTCAAGTCCAGCACTTCCCTGCGCACCCGCGCCTCGACCTCGCCATTCTGGTCAACGCCGTTGGCGGCCAGGCCATCGACGACCTGGGCGATCAGCTGAGCGACCTTGCGGAACTCCCCCTGGCCAAAGCCGCGCGTGGTCCCAGCCGGCGTGCCAAGGCGGATCCCTGAACTGATCGCAGGCGGCCTGGGGTCGAACGGAATGGTGCTGCGGCTGCAGGTAATGGCGGCGCGCTCCAGGCTGTCCTCCGCGGCTTTGCCGGTTACGGCCTTCGGGGTCAGGTCGACGACCATCAGATGGCTGTCTGTGCCTCCCGAAACAATGTTCATGCCATGGCCCGCCAGGGCGTCCGCCAGAGCGCGGGCATTGTCGATGACATGCTGCGCATAGATTCTGAAGTCCGGCCGCAACGCCTCTCCCAGGGCGACGGCCTTGGCGGCGACGACGTGCATCAAGGGTCCGCCCTGGAGCCCGGGGAAGACCGCCGCGTCGATCTTCTTGCCGAGCTTTGGGCTGTTGCTGAGGATCATCCCGCCACGCGGACCGCGCAGGGTCTTGTGGGTGGTGGTGGTGACGGCGTGCGCGTGCGGCAGGGGGCTTGGGAAAAGGCCGGCGGCCACCAAGCCAGCGAAGTGCGCCATATCGACCATCAGATAGGCGCCGACGCTGTCGGCCACTTCGCGGAACCGCGCAAAGTCGATGGTCCGGCTATAGGCCGAGCCCCCGGCGATAATCAGCTTGGGTCGGTGCTCGAGCGCGATCTGCGCCAGATCGTCATAATCGATGATCTGGTCCTGTCGGCGCACGCTGTAGGCTACCGGTTTGAACCACATCCCTGACTGGTTGACGCTCTTGCCATGGGTCAGGTGGCCGCCGGCGTTGAGGTCCATGCCCATGAAGGTGTCGCCAGGGGACATCAGGGCCATGAACACCGCCTGATTGGCCTGCGATCCCGAGTGCGGCTGGACGTTGGCCCACTGGCAGTCGAACAGGCGTTTTGCCCGTTCGATTGCGAGAGTCTCAGCGACATCGACCTCTTCGCAACCGCCGTAATAACGCCGGCCGGGATAGCCCTCGGCATACTTGTTGGTGAGGATCGAGCCCTGGGCCTCCAATACCGCGCGCGAGACGATGTTTTCCGAGGCGATCAGCTCGATCTGGCCCTGCTGGCGGGCGAGCTCCTTGCCAACGACGTCAAAGATTTCGGGATCGGCGCTGGCCAGGTCGGCGCCAAAGAAAGCTGGCTCATCGAAGACCTGCGCGACGGCGCTCATCAAGACCACTCCCTTGGCGCCTTGCGGATCATGCCCGCGCAACGGCGAAATCGTTTGAATCGACCGGGCCGCCGCGCTGACGTCAGGCCGCGTAGCCGCCCAGTCGCTGGATGTTGCAGCGCGCCCAGAGCGCCTCCAAGGCGCTCACCAGATCGGCCATCATCGCGTCGGTGTGAAACGGTGTCGGCGTAAAGCGCAGCCGCTCGGTCCCGCGTGGGACGGTTGGATAGTTGATCGGCTGAACATAGATGCCGTGATCGGCGAGCAGCATGTCCGATACCAGCTTGCAGTGAACGGCGTCGCCGACCATCACCGGAACGATGTGGCTGGCCGAGGCCATCACCGGCAGGCCGGCGGCCAGCATCCGCGCCTTGAGCGTGGCGGCGCGCTCCTGATGGCGAACGCGGACCTCGTTGTGCGATTTGAGCCAGCGGATACTCGCCAGCGCGCCGGCGGTGAGCGCGGGCGGCAGCGAGGTGGTGAAGATGAAACCGGCCGCGAAAGAGCGAATGGCGTCGATCAACGCCTCATCGCCGGCGATGTAGCCGCCCATTACGCCAAAGGCCTTGCCGAGCGTGCCTTCGATGATGTCGATCTGGTCGGCGACCCCGTCGCGGTCGCTCACCCCGCCGCCACGGGCACCGTAAAGGCCAACCGCGTGGACTTCGTCGAGGTAGGTCAGGGCCCCGTATTTGCGCGCCAGGGCGGCGGTGCCGGCGACGTCGGCGATATCCCCATCCATCGAATAGACGCTCTCGAAGGCCACCAGCTTCGGGGCGTCGGCGGGGACCTCCACCAACAGGCTCTCCAGATGGTCCAGGTCGTTGTGGCGGAATATCTTTCGGGGACCGCCGCCGTTGCGGATGCCAGCGATCATCGAAGCGTGGTTCAGCTCGTCGGAAAAAATCGTCAGGCCGGGCAGAATTCGCTGCAACGTAGCCAACGCCGCCTCGTTGGAGACATAACCCGACGTGAACAAGAGCGCGGCGTCCTTGCCGTGCAGGTCGGCGAGCTCCTCTTCGAGTTCGACGTGATAGTGGGTCGTTCCAGAGATGTTGCGCGTGCCGCCCGATCCCGATCCGGCCTCGTCGATGGCCCGGTGCATGGCGTCGATGACCACGGGATTCTGGCCCTGGCCCAGATAGTCGTTGGAACACCAGACGACCACTTCGCGCGTATCTCCCGCGGGCGAGGTCCAGGTGGCGAAGGGAAAATTGCCGCGCTGGCGCTTCAGGTCGGCGAATACCCGGTAGCGACCTTCGCCTCGCACCCGCTCGACGGCGTCACTGAAGGCGGCCTTGTAATCCATCGGCGATTAGAGCTCCGCAGAACGCCATTGTCATCGCACGATCACCGTAAGCTGTCATCCACGGACTTTCCCTTAACCGCATCCGATCGGTTGATGCGGGAAGCTCCCGGCTAAAGCTCCGCCAGGCGGCCGCGCAGCAGTTGCAGGATAGCCGAGAAGTCCCTGGCGCCGTGCCCAAGGCCTTCGAAGAGCGCAAATAGCGCCTCGGCCTGGGCGCCGAGCGGCGTGGCGGCCCCGGCCCTGGCGGCCGCCTCCTGGGCAAGCTTCAGATCCTTGACCATCAGGGCGGTGAGGAAGCCACCCTGGTAATCGCGGTTTGACGGCGCGGCGGCCACAGGGCCTGGCCACGGGCAATAGCTGGTCAGCGACCAGCACTGGCCCGAGGACTTTGAGGCGATCTCAAAAAAACGCTCCGGCTGAAGTCCCAGCTTCTCGGCCAGCGCGAAGGCCTCACAGACGCCGATCATCGAGATGCCTAGCACCATGTTGTTGCAGATCTTGGCCGCCTGGCCCGCTCCGGCCGCGCCCGCATGGATCACCGCCTTGGCCATCGGCGCCAGGGTTGTCTCAACCGCTGAGAACACTTCGTCCTGGCAGCCGACCATGAACGTGAGACTGCCGCCGTCGGCGGCGGCGATACCGCCCGATACCGGGGCGTCGGCCGAGCGCAGGCCCGCCTTCGCCGCCAGTTCGCCCAGGTGACGCGCGCTTTCCACGTCGATTGTCGAGCAGTCGATCAGCAAGGCGCCGGGGCGTGCGTGCGGGACGACCTCGCCTTCCCACACCGCCCGCACGTGGGCCGCGGCCGGCAACATGGTGATCACCACGTCGGCGGTGCTCGCGGCCTCCGCGGCCGAGGCCGCCCGGCGGCAGCCCGCCGCCTCAGCCCGTTCGAGCGCCGCGTCGGAGAGATCGAATGCCCGAACATTGGCGCCTGACTTGGCCAGATTGGCGGCCATGCCCGCGCCCATGTTTCCAAGGCCGATAAATGCAACGGAGTCCATGCCCGGCTGACCTCGAGACCCTAGGGCTTGCGGAATAGATAGATGAACTGGTCCGTATGCCCGCGGATCGATGGTTTGAACACAAGATCGGTCCTTGGATCGGCGGGATTGCGAAGCAGGTCGCTCTGGCCGACGAAGGTGAAGCCCGTCGCCGCCATATCGGCCTTGACCCTCGCGGCGTCGATCCGATGGGTGGTGTTTGTCGACGCCAGTCCGGAACCATCAGGGGCCGAGTGGTCGACGACCACGAACAGGCCGCCCGGCTTGAGGGCCTTGAACACCGCGCGGTCGAAGGCGGGCACGTCGGCTGGGCCCATGAACGGATCGTAGAGATCATGGTAATTCTGGCGAATCCAGACAATGTCCACCGACTCTGGAACCGAAAAACTGTTGATCGGCGCGGTCAGGGCAATGACATTCGGGTGGTCGGGAAACGGCGATGCGCCATTCGCCATCACCGGCGCTTTTTTCAGGTTCACCACCTCGAGCGGGATAAACATGTAGACCTTGCCGCGAGGGCCTACCGCGTCGGCAAACAGCCGGTCGAAATAGGGCCCGGCGAACACGTCGACGACCCGGTCGCCCGGTTTGATGCCGATCAGGGCCAGGGTCTCGGCGGGCTTGCGCGCGGCATCGAGATCCCTGTCGGCCTGAGGCCTGGCGGGATCGGCCACGGCGGCGGTTACATAAGGAGGGACGGACGTCTGCGCCATCGCCGCCCCGCCGCACAGGCTCGCGCCCGCGATCAGGGTCGCTGCGGTCAGGGCCCCCAAAGTCTTGTTGATCATCTCGGAAATCTCCTCCCGATGCTTCGTCTCAAGGTCCAATAGCGCAGCGCGCGCCTCAAGTCAGCGGTTGCGCGCCCAGCCTGGAACGCTAGGAACATCGTCGTTGTGAGCAAAGCCCGCCTCGCCCCCTACCCCGCCCTTCGCCTGCGCCGCCTGCGCGCCGCCGAATGGACACGCCGACTGGTGCGCGAAACGCAGCTCACCCCGGCCGACCTGATCTGGTCGGTGATCGTCCATGATGGCGACGGCGGCGTTCCGGTGGCCTCGATGCCAGGCATCGAGCGGCTCTCGATCGCCCAGGCCGCCTCGGCCGCCCGGCAAGCCAAGGCCTTGGGCATCCCGGCCATCGCCGTCTTTCCCCACATCGACGGCGCGGCGAAGGATGCGCAGGGAAGCGCCGCCGCCGATCCGCAGGGACTGGTGGCCCGCGCCGTGCGGGCGATGAAGGACGCCGAGCCTGCCGTGGGCGTGATGTGCGACGTGGCCCTCGATCCGTTCACCGACCACGGCCACGATGGCGTCATCGAAGCTGGCCGCATTCATAACGAGGCGACTATCGAACGCCTGGTCGAACAGGGATTGATGCAGGCCAGGGCGGGCTGCGACATCCTCGCGCCATCGGACATGATGGACGGTCGCGTGGGCGCCCTGCGCGCCGCCCTTGAAGCCGCGAGCCTTTGCGACACGATGATCATGGCCTACGCGGCCAAGTATGCCTCGGCCTTCTATGGTCCCTATCGCGAGGCGATCGGCTCTGGACGGCTGGGACAGGGGTCGGTGGAAAATCCGGCCGACAAGCAGACCTACCAGATGGATCCCGCCAACTCCGACGAGGCCCTGCGCGAGGTCGCCCTCGACATCGCCGAGGGTGCGGACATGGTAATGGTCAAGCCGGGGATGCCCTACCTCGATATCATTCGCCGCGTGGTCGAGGCGTTCGCTGTCCCGACCTTCGCCTTCCAGGTGTCGGGCGAGTACGCGATGATCAGGGCGGCGGCGATCAACGGGTGGCTGGATGAGGACCGGGCGATCCTCGAGAGCCTCGGCGCCTTCAAGCGCGCCGGATGCGCTGGCGTGATCACCTATTTCGCCCCGGCCGCGGCGCGCCTGCTGGGTGCCTGAAATTCGACCTTGGTCGGGCGACTAGGGGCGACGCAGGCCGCGATCGTCCGGTCGCTCGTCCTCGTTGCTGCTGGGCTCGGGCCAGGCCAAGGCGCCATCGGCGGACTGGCGGGCCCCGGTGGCGGCTCTGGCGCAGGCCGCGCGGGCCTCCTGACCCAGCGGCGAGAGAACGATCCTCCCGCCGACGACGGCGATGTCGAGAACATCGCCGCTGACCACGCCCAACTCAGCGAGCAGTGTTTTGGGCAGGATAACCCCGGACGAGTCGCCGACCTTGCGGATTTCGACGCGCATTCGCGCCTCCTCTTCGCCGTCCTCACCGCCTTCATAGACGATCGCGGCGCTCCGCGCCAAATTGCCACCGGCGACTGGCGCGAGGCTAGCGCCTGGTCAATCTCGCGGCCAGGCTCGAGGTATCCCACCGCGCGCCGCCCATCGCCTGGACCTCGGCGTAGAACTGATCGATCAGCGCGGTGACTTCGACGCGGGCCCCATTGGCTCGGGCCTCTTCGAGCACCAGGCCCAGGTCCTTGCGCATCCAGTCGACGGCGAAGCCGAAATCGAACTTGCCCCGCGCCATGGTCTTCCAGCGATTGTCCATCTGCCACGATTGCGCGGCTCCGTTGGAGATGGCTGCGTAGACCGCCTCGGAATCGAGCCCCGCCCGGCCGGCGAAAGCCACCGCCTCCGAAAGGCCCTGAACCAGGCCAGCGATGCAGATCTGGTTGACCATCTTGGTCAGCTGGCCGCTGCCGCTGGGCCCCATGCGTGCGACAGCCTTGGCGTAGGCCCCGACAAGGCCCTCGGCTTTGGCGAAAGCGGCCGGATCGCCGCCAATCATGACCGATAGCTGCCCGTTGATCGCCCCGCTCTCGCCGCCGGAAACCGGCGCGTCGAGAAAGGCGCAGCCATGCTCGCGGGCGGCGCGATCCATTTCCCTCGCCAAGTGGGCGGAGGTGGTGGTGTGGTCGACAATCACCGCCCCTCTGGGCAAAACCGGAAGCATCTGGGTGACCACCGCCCGCACGTCATCGTCATTGCCGACACAGAGTATAACGAAGTCGCGATCGGCCGCGGCGTCGGCAGGGCTCTGCGCCACCCGGCCCCGATGCGAATGCAGCCACCGCTCCGCCTTCGCCGGCGTGCGGTTGAACACCGCCATGTCGTGACCGGCTCCGGCCAGATGACCGGCCATCGGCGAGCCCATCACCCCCAGGCCGATGAAAGCGACCCTCATGTCCTTCTCGCAGCCCCCAGCTTGCATCGAGCACCGGCATAGGCCCTAATCGCCGCCGTGGAAGGCGTTTTTCAAAGGGCAGCGGCGCCAAGGTGACTCAGCACTTCCCAACGCGCCAGCTTCGCTTTTTCCTTACCGCGCCGTCGCCCTGCCCGTACCTGCCCGGGCGGCAAGAACGCAAGGTGTTCGCCCATCTGCCGATGCTCGAAGCGGCGTCGGTCAACGATTCGCTGACCCTGGGTGGCTTCCGCCGCTCACAGAACATTGCCTACCGTCCCGCCTGCGAAGGCTGCGCCGCCTGCGTTTCGGCGCGACTGCCCGTGGCCGACTACCGGTTTTCGCGCTCGGAGCGGCGCATATTGGCCCGCAACGACGCCCTTGCGCGCCACGTCGTCGAAGCCGAGGCGACCCGCGAACAGTTCGAGCTCTTGCGCCGGTATCTTCGGTCGCGCCACGCTGGCGGCGGCATGGCCGAAATGACCTGGTCGGACTACGTGGCCATGGTCGAGGATACCGCGGTGCGGACCCACGTCGTCGAGTATCGCAGTCGCCCGATCGACCGGGGACCTGGCGATCTTCTCGGTTGCGCCCTGGTCGATCAGCTCGCCGACGGCCTCTCCCTGGTCTACAGTTTTTTTGACCCGGCCCTGGCGCGCGCCAGTCCCGGCTCATTCATCATTCTCGATCACGTGATCCAGGCCGCGATGCTGGATCTGACCTACGTCTACCTGGGCTATTGGGTGCAGGGCAGCGCCAAGATGGACTACAAGGCGCGATTCTCGCCCCTGGAGATTCTGCGCCCCAACGGCTGGGGCCTGATGTCGGTCAAGGAGTGCAATTCCGGGGATGGATAACCCCGAAAGGGCGCCCGATCCGATGTCGGGACTGATCGAGATCATGGCCCGGCTGCGCGCCGACGTCGGAGGCTGCCCGTGGGATCGCGAGCAGACCTTCGCCACCATAGCCCCCTACACGATCGAAGAAGCCTATGAGGTCGCCGACGCCATCGAGCGCGGCGACATGGACGATTTGCGCGAAGAACTGGGAGACCTGCTGTTTCAGGTGATTTTCCACGCACGCATGGCCGAAGAAGCCGGCGCTTTCGAATTCCAAGACGTGGCCCGCGCGGTCGTCCGGAAAATGATCCGTCGCCATCCCCATGTGTTTGGCGATGCGCAGGCGCGTTCGGCCAGCGAGCAGACCTTGGCCTGGGAGGCCGTCAAAGCGGGCGAGAGGGCGGAGAAATCACGCGGCGATGAGGCCAGCGTGCTCGCTCACCTGCCGGTGGGCCTGCCCGCCCTGACCCGCGCGATGAAGCTTGCCGGGCGCGCGGCCGGGGTCGGCTTCGTGTGGCCTTCGACCGGCGAGGTGCTCGACAAGCTGCACGAGGAAATCGCCGAGCTGGAGGCCGAGATCGCCAGCGGGGATCGTGACAAGGCGCGGGAGGAACTGGGTGATGTCCTCTTCGTCATCGCCAATCTGGCGCGCGCCCTGGACATCGACGCCGAACAGGCCCTTCGCGGCGCCAACGCCAAGTTCATCCGCCGATTCCACTTCATCGAGCAAAGCCTGGCGAAGGCCGGTTCGTCGCCGGCCCTTTCCAATCTCGCGCGGATGGATGAACTTTGGAACGCGGCCAAGACGGCTGAAAAGCGCCCTACCTGATCGCCTTTGGACGCAACTGCTCGAAGCGGCCCAGGGCCTGAGCATCCAGATGGGCGACGACCACAAGCGAACCCTTCGACTGCTTCTGCGAAGTCACCCGCCCGTGGCGATGCAGCCACGCGATGGCCTCCCCGTCGGATGGCTCGAGGATGAAATCCCGCGCCGGCGCATCGTCGACCATGGCGCCAAGCCGCGTGAGCAGCGCCTGACATCCATCTCCGCTGGTTGCCGAGACGGCCGCGGCGCCGAGGTTCGCCGCCTTTCCGACCACCTCGGCCCGGGTGGCCGCGTCGAGACGGTCGATCTTGTTCCACACTTCGACGATGCGGGCGCCGTCCGCCGCATCGATGTCGATCTGCGCCAGCACCTTGGCGACGTCCTCGCTTTGGGCCGCGGAGTCCGGGCTTGAGATGTCACGCACATGCAGGATGATGTCCGCTTCGCGAACCTCGTCGAGGGTGGCGCGAAAGGACTCGACCAATTCGTGCGGCAGATCGGAGATGAAGCCGACGGTGTCCGAAAGGATCGCCGTTCGGCCGCCAGGCAGCCGTATGCGCCGCAAAGTCGGATCGAGCGTGGCGAACAGGATGTCCTTGGCCAGCACCTTCGCCGAGGTCAGCTGATTGAACAGCGTCGATTTGCCGGCATTGGTGTAGCCGACCAGGGCAAGCGTCGCATAGGGAATCCGCTTGCGCGACCGGCGCTGCAGGCCGCGCGTGCGGCGGACCTCCGCCAGCTCGCCCTTGAGCTTCTTGATCCGGTCGGCGAGCAGCCGGCGATCGGCTTCGATCTGCGTCTCGCCCGGGCCGCCCAGGAAGCCGAATCCACCCCGCTGTCGCTCCAGGTGAGTCCAGGTTCTAACCAGGCGCGATCGTTCGTAATCGAGCCGGGCCAGTTCGACCTGAAGGCGTCCTTCGCTGGTGCGCGCGCGGCGCGCGAAAATCTCCAGGATCAGGCCGGTGCGGTCGATGACCTTTACCTGCCATGCGCGTTCGAGATTGCGCTGCTGAATGGGCGTCAAGGCGTCGTCGACCACCACCAGATCGACCGCGCGCGCCGCGCAAAGAGCGCCGATCTCCTCGACCTTGCCCTTGCCGAACAAAGTCGCCGGCCGGGTGGCGCGCAACCGCGTCACCAGCGCCTCGCGAATTTCCAGGTCGAGCGCGCGGGCAAGTCCCGCCGCTTCCTCCAACCGACCGGCGGCGGACCGCGACGGGGCCTTCTGCGAGCGGCTAGGATGGATGACCAGCGCCGCTTGTCTGGGCGGCCGACGATCGATGGATTGGGAAGGCTTCAAGCGGCGTCTTCATCTTCGGCCGGCTCATAGAGCTGGACCGGCTGGGCGGGCATGATGGTCGAAATGGCGTGCTTGTAGACCAGTTGCGACTGGCCGTCGCGGCGCAGAAGCACGCAGAAATTGTCGAACCAGCTGACCACGCCCTGCAGCTTCACGCCATTGACCAGGAAGATGGTCAGCGGCGTCTTGGCGCGGCGAACGCTATTGAGGAACGTATCCTGAAGGTTCTGCTTCTTATCGGCGGTCACGGGTTGATCTCCCAGTTGTCTTATTGGCTGTGGTTCGGCGCCTATCACCACGCCGTGCGCCGGGCTTCCTCGATATAAAGCGCGCGAAGGCGCTGCGCCACCGGTCCTGGCCGTCCGTCGCCGAGCCTCGCCTCATCGACGCGGACAACCGGCATGACCACGGTTCCGGCGCCGGTGATGAACGCCTCGCGCGCGCGTTTGGCTTCGTCGACGGTGAACGGACGCTGGTCGAACTTGAGGCCCGCCGCGGCGATCACCTCAATCAGAGTCTTGCGGGTCACGCCGCGAAGAATATTGGCCTGAACATCGCGCGTCCGCAGAACGCCGTCGGCATCGACGATCCAGGCGTTGCTGGACGCCCCTTCCGTGACCAGGCCCAACTCATCGACGAACCACGCCTCCGCCGCACCGGCCTCCCGCGCCGCCTGCTTGGCCATGGCGTTGGGCAACAGACCAACCGTCTTGATATCGCAGCGGCCCCAGCGCGTCTCCGGTACGGTGATCACGGCGACGCCTTTTTCGGCGCGAGCGCTGGCCGCGCTCGGATCGACGCTCTTGGCGGTGACCACGACGCCCGGGGGTACCGGCGGATCAGGAAAGGCATGGTCGCGCGGCGCGACGCCCCGCGATACCTGCAGGTAGGCAAGCCCGTCGCGCACGCCGTTTCTGCGCACGGTTTCAGCAAGAACAATCTTGAGGGCCGCGGTGCTCATCGGCTGGACGATGCGCAGTTCCGCCAGGCTTCGCCCCAGGCGCTCGAAATGCCCGGCGGCGTCGCCCAGGCGCCCCCCGAACACCGCCCAGACCTCATAGACAGCGTCCGCCAGCTGAAACCCGCGATCCTCGATATGGACCATGGCCTTCTGGTGAGGGACGAATCGCCCATTGACGTAAGCGACGCGAGCCATGCGCTAGGCCGGCTCGTCCGCCGACCGCGCGGGGCCAAATCCCAGCGACTTCAGCTTGCGGTGCAGAGCCGACCGCTCCATGCCGATGAACGCGGCCGTGCGGGAAATATTGCCGCCGAAGCGGGTGATCTGCGCGGTGAGATATTCCCGCTCGAACAGTTCACGCGCGTCCCGCAGGGGCAGGGCGATAATCCGTTCCGCCCCAAGGCCCCCCGCGGGTGGCGCCGCGCTGGCATCCGGCGGCAGCATCTCGGCGGTGATGGGCTCTGACGGGTCGCCGCCGGCTAGAATCAGGATGCGCTCGACGACATTTCTCAGCTGCCGGACGTTTCCCGGCCATGACTGCACCTGCAGCGTGGCGTAGGCGTCATCGGCGAGTCTGCGCCTAGGCAGGCCCGAAGCGATGCTAAGGCGCTCCAGATAGTAGCCGATCAGCGCCGGCACGTCCTCGCGGCGCTCGACCAGTCCGGGCACGCGCAGCGGCACGACGTTCAGCCGATGAAACAGATCTTCCCGGAACCGGCCCGCGGCGATCTCCTCGCGCAGATCTCTCGATGTCGATGAAAGCACCCGGACATCCACCTGCACGTCGGTGTCGCCGCCGATGCGGCGGAAACGCTGCTCGACGAGCACGCGCAGGATCCGGCTCTGGCTGTCCTTGGGCATGTCGGCGACATCGTCGATGTAGAGGGTGCCCCCATGCGCGCGTTCAAAGACCCCGATCTTCCGCGGCCTGCCCCCCTCGCCTTCTTCGCCGAACAGTTCGAGATCCATCCGCTCCGGGGTCATGCCGGCCGCGCTGATGGCTACGAACTCGCTCTTGGCCCGCGGACTGGCCGCATGGATCAGGCGGGCAGTGGTCTCCTTGCCCGAGCCGGGCGGTCCGGAAATCAGGATTCGGCTGTTGGCCGGCGCGACTTTGGATATCAAGGTGCGAAGCTGCTGCGCCGCCGCCGACGCTCCCACCAGGCCATCTGGCACGATCGCCTGGGTGCGCAGACGGCGATTTTCGCGTTTCAGGCCCGAGGCTTCGAGCGCCCGCTCGACCAGCAGCAGCAGGCGATCGGACTTGAACGGCTTTTCCAGGAAATCATAGGCCCCGCGCTTGATCGAGCTGACGGCGGTCTCGATGGTGCCGTGCCCCGAGATCATGATCACCGGCAGGTCGGGATCGAGCGTCTTGACCATGTCGAGCAGTTCCAGGCCATCCAGGCCGCCGCCCTGCATCCAGATGTCGAGCACCACCAACGATGGCTTGCGTGCATCGATGGCCGCCAGCGCGGTTTCGGAATCCTGCGCGGTCCGCACGGCGTAGCCTTCGTCGGCAAGGATTCCCGCAACCAGTTCGCGGATGTCCGCCTCGTCGTCGACAATCAGCACATCGCCGGCCATGGCCATCCTTCAGGCCCCGACGACGGCGGGCGAGGCGATCGGCGCCGGGACCCTCTCGTATGGAAAGGACAGCACGACCCGCGCGCCCGGCTTGGCGCGCGCGTCGGCGAGCAGCAGTTCTCCCCCGTGATCCTCCAGGATCCGCTTGACGATCGCCAAGCCAAGGCCTGTCCCCTTTTCACGGGTGGTGACATAGGGTTCGGTCAGCCGATCGCGATCCTTGGCTGGCATGCCGATGCCGTTATCCTCCACTTCGATGTCCAGATGATCGGCACGTCGCGCGAGGCTTACGCGAATGCGTCCCGGTTCGGCGGCCGAGTCGCCCCGCCGGGCCGCGATGGCTTCGGCGGCGTTCTTAAGGACATTGGTCAGCGCCTGACCGACGATGCGCCCATCGCACATCAGCGTCGTCGCGGTGAGAGGCTCCTTGATTTCGACGCTGACGTCAGGATTGGCCACGCGCTGGGCGAACACAGCGGCGCGCAGCAACTCGACGGCGTCATGCGGCTCGATCTTGGGCGCCGGCATGCGCGCGAAGGCGGAGAACTCGTCGACCATCCGGCCTATGTCGCCCACCTGCCGGATGATCGTATCGGTGCAGCGGTCGAAGATCTCCAGGTCACTGACGATTTCCTTGCGGTACTTGCGCCTCAGGCGCTCGGCGGAAAGTTGAATAGGCGTAAGCGGATTCTTGATCTCGTGGGCGATGCGACGAGCGACATCCCTCCACGCGGCGTTGCGCTGGGCGGCAACCAGGCGGGTGATGTCGTCAAAGGTCAGGACCAGGCCCTCGCTGCTGTGGCTGGCGCGCACGCGCAGACGGCGCGAGTCGGCGTCGCGCACGACGTCGATATCGCCTTCCACCTCTCCGCCACGATTTCGCGCGCTGGCCGCGATCACCTCCATTTCCGGAGCGATCTCGCCTAGCTCACGGCCGAAGCCGTCTGCGGGCCCCAGCTTCAACAGGCGGGCGGCCTGGCGGTTGACGGCCGATATCTTTCCGCGGGGATCGATGCCGACGACCCCCGCGCTGACGCCCAGAAGCACCGTCTCCATGAACAGGCGCCGCGACTCCGCTTCAATGTGGGCGGTGCGCAGAGCTTGCTGCTGTTCCTGAAGATCATAGGTCATCCTATTGAACGCTCTGGATAACACAGCAATTTCTTCCGGATCTTTCGAGGTATCGACCCGAGCAGAAAGATCGCCCGCGGCCACGCGTCCGGCGGCCTGAACAAGCCTGGCCACCGGCGCGGCGATGCTGCTCGCCGCCGCCATCCCCAGCCAGACCGCCGCGACCAGCACCAGCAACGCCATCTCGAGATAGCTCAGCGCGAAGGCGCCCTGAATGCGGGCTCGTCCCGCCTTGGCCTGGCGGTAGGCGGCGAGCGAGGCCTCGGTCTCGTAAAGATGGGTGAAGATGCCGCGGTCGACCGGCCGGACGACATAGAGATAGGCATCCGGATAGGCCTGCAGGCGATAGAGGGCCCGAAACAGATCGGCCGACTCGAAGGGCATTGCCGAAACATCCCCCTCATCGGCGGCTTTGAACGTCGAGGGCGGCGGAATCAGCAGGGCCGGCGCGCCGGGGGGCTCGGCGCGGGCGAGCACCCTGCCCTCCCGATCGATCAGATAGGCGGCGGAGAGGCCGTTCTCGACAGTGCGGTCGCTGAGATACTGGCTGAACGCGACAGGGGTGTCTGAAAGTCCCGGCGCGGCCTTGTTGAGTTCGCTGGCCATCACCGCGACATGGCTACCCAGGTAGTACTTCTGTTCCTCGAGATACGATCTGGCCACGGTGGCGGAGTTCTCGACCGCAGCCTGAACCCTGGCGCTGAACCAGTTCTCGATGCCGCGCGTCACCAGGATGCCGAAGAACAGGGCGACGATCACCGCCGGCGCCACGGCCGCCAGAGCGAACAGGGCCACAAAGCGTAGGCGCAGCCGCGCGCCCGCGTCGGCGGCCTGGGCTCGCAATAGCCGCAGCACCCGCCAGGCCATCACTGCCGCCAGCGCGGCGATCAGGATCAGGCTCAGCCCGAGAAGGTTGAGGACCAGCGGATTGGCTGGCCCCAGGGGGCCGCTTAAGATCGGTGACGAGCCCAAGGCGACGGCTAGCGCCATCAGGGCGAAGGCGAGCGCATAGCCGCCGCCCATGACCAGCCGCGAGTGGACGGCGCGCCTCAGGATAGATTCGGGCTCTCGGCTTTGCATCGCGGACATCGGCGGACTCCTTAGAACCGCCTGTGCCATAAACTCAACAGGCTTGTGGCAAGATCGCTTCAGTCGGCCGCGAAAGGATCACCGCCCGCGTCCCGCCGACGCGATGTCAAGGTCGCGGATCTTCTTGCGCAGAGTGTTGCGATTGAGCCCCAGGATTTCGGCCGCCCGCAATTGGTTTCCATGCGTGGCGGCCAGGGTTATCTCGATCAGCGGGCGCTCCAGCTCGGCCAGCATCCGATGATGAAGCCCGGGCGCCGGCACGCCGTCTGGCGCGCTGGCGAACAAGGACGCCAGGTGCCCCTCGATCAGCGCGCCAATGGTGACCGGCCCGGAGCTGTTGTTGGAATAGGCGGCGGGCTCCGCCAGTTCGCGCTCGACGATCCGCGCGCTTATCGAAGGCTCGGGATAGAGGGCGCAGATGCGCCGCATCAGGTTTTCCAGTTCCCGCACGTTGCCGGGCCACGGATGGGCCTTCAGGCGCTCGATCGCGCCCTTGTCGATGGTCTTCGGCGGCAGGCCCTCGCGATGGGCGCGCAGCAGGAACGCGCGGGCGAGATCGGCGATGTCGTCGGCGTGGTCGCGCAGCGCCGGCATCCGCACCGATGCCACGTTGAGGCGAAAAAACAGATCCTCGCGAAACAGGCCCTGAGCGATGAGGCCCCGAAGATCACGGTTGGTCGCCGCGATGACCCGCACGCCCGGCCTGCGGCCGGTCTTGGGATTGATCGCCGGATCGGCGCCGTCGAAGACGCGCAGCAGGCGGGTCTGAGCATCCAGCGGCATGTCGCCGATCTCGTCGAGGAACAACGTACCGCCATCGGCCTCCACAAGCTTGCCAGGTTCGCCCTCGCCGACGCCGAAGAGTTCGCGGTCCACCCGCTCGCGCGGAAGGGCCGCGAGGTTGACGGCCACGAACCGCCCTTCCCGACGCCGGCCAAGATCGTGCAGAGCGCGGGCGACCAGTTCCTTGCCCGAACCCGACTCTCCCAGGATCAGCACGGTCAGATCGGCGCCAACCAGACGGGCGACGGTCCGGTAGACCTCCTGCATGGGCGCGGACCTGCCGATCAGCGGCAGGCCGTCGTCGCGTATGGCTCTGGCCTGCGCCCTGGCGGCGTCGCCGTCGGCCGGGCGGGCCAGGGCGCGGCGCGCCGCGCCGGTCATCTCGTCGAGATCGAAGGGCTTGGAGAGATAGTCGAAGGCCCCGATTTCCGCCGCGTTGACCGCCGTCAGCAGGGTGTTTTGCGCGCTCATCACGATGACCGGCAGCTTCGGGCGCTGCCTGCGGATGGTCGGCAGCACATCGAAGACGTTGCCGTCCGGCATCAACACATCGGTGATCACCAGATCGCCATCGCCGTCGGAGACCCATTTCAGCAAGGTCGCCGCGTTGCCGGTCGCCCGGACCTGATAACCCGCGCGCGAAAACGCCTGGGACAACACCAGACGGATCGACGCGTCGTCATCGGCAATCAGGATTTTCTGATCGGCGGCGTTCATGGCGGGAGGTCGCCGTGAAAAGCCGGCGGGGCGACGGGCAACAACACCCGAAACACCGTGCGGCCGGGCTCGGAGTCGAACTCTATAATGCCATCGTGCGCGGCGATGAGCTTGGTCACCAGGGCCAGGCCCAGCCCCGCCCCGGTGGTCTTGCTGGTCACGAACGGCTCGAACAGGCAGTCGCGCAACGCGATCGGCACGCCTGGCCCATTGTCGCTGATCCTGACCTCGAGCGGCGCCCCAGGGAGATTGTGACCATCCGGCCCGCGGACCTTGACGCCGTGGCGCCAGGCGGTGGCCACGCCAAGCGCGCCGCGTCCGTCGCCGCGGGCATGCGCGGCTTCTGCGGCATTCTTCACCAAGTTCAGAAACACCTGAATCAGCAAATCCTCGTCCCCCCAGACCGGCGGCAAGGACGGATCGTAATCCTCGGAAAGGGCGAGGCCGTCGGCGACCCCATTGGCCGCCAGGGCGCGAACGCGGTCGAGCACGCGATGGATGTTGAGCGCCTGGCTCGCGGGACGCACGTCCTCGGACACGGCCTGCATGCGATCGACAAGCCGCCGGATGCGGTCGGTTTCATCGACAATCAGCTGCGCCAGCGGCGCATCATCAGCCCGCGCGCCCGTCTTGAGCAACTGGGCGGCGCCGCGAATGCCGGCCAGGGGATTCTTGATTTCGTGGGCCAGCATGTGGCCGATGCCGACCACCGAACGCAGGGCGGCCATGTCGGCCGCGCGCTCGATGCCGATCGCGGCGCGCCGCGGGTGGAGGGTCAGCAGCACCGCGCCGTCGCCCAGGGGTCCGGCCGCGCCGTCGGCCTCGAATACGGGCTGGCCGAAGACATCGATCTGCATGCCGCGCTCGCGCACCGCGCCGTCTTCGGTCAGGCAACGATCGATGAGCTGGGCCAGGGGCGATCCGGCGGGCAGCGCGGGCCGGAAACGATCCCGCGCCAAGTGGGCCAGCCCGTGGCCGAACAGGGCCTGCGCCGCCTCGTTCACCGCCGCCAGCGCGCCCTGTGCATTGATGATCATCGCCGGTTCCTGACCAAGATCGAAGGCGCAGGCTTTCAGGCTCTCGAGAGCGGCGGTTGGCGCGGAGGCGGTGCGTTGAGGGATCATGCGGCGAGCCTTAGTTCGTCGCCGCCCCAAAGTTGCGACAGGGCCGTTTCGATCTCATGGCGGGAATCGAGCCGGCACAGGCGCGCGCGAGCTTCGCGCCGCGCCCCGGTCGAGCCGGGCCACGGGGCGGCGTCGATGTAAGCCGCCAGGTGCTTGCGAAACACGCGAACGCCATGGCGCTCGCCATAAAATGCGGCGCTGGCGGCCAGGTGGCGGGTGACGATCCCCAGGCGTTCGTGGGGCCCAGGCTCGTCATGATCGAGACCATCCAAGGCCGCCTGGATGTGGCCGGCGATCCACGGACGGCCGGTAGCGCCGCGTCCAATCATCACGCCATCGGCGCCCGATTGGGCCAGCGCCCGCAATGCGCCTTTCGCATCGACGATGTCGCCGTTGACCAGCACCGGAATTGCCACCGCCGCCTTGACCGCGCGCACCGCCCGCCAGTCGGCGACGCCGCCATAGAACTGGCAGCGCGTCCGCCCGTGAACGCTGAGGGCCTGGGCTCCAGCCGCCTCGGCGCGGACCGCAAATTCCGCCGCGTTGATCGACCTGTCGTCCCAGCCAAGCCGCATCTTCACGGTGACCGGCGCATCGACGGCCTCCACGGCGGCGGCGATCAGGCGCTCGGCCAGGCCGAGGTCCCGCATCAGCGCCGAACCGCAGGCCGCGCCGGTCACCGCCTTGGCCGGGCAGCCAAAATTGAGATCGACGATCTGAGCGCCCGCCGCCACGGCCAGTCGCGCCGCCTCGCCGATCCAGTTGACCTCGTGTCCGACGAGCTGAACGACCATCAGCGGCAGGCCCTCGCCCACCGCCGCTCTGCGCACGACGTCCGGCCGGCCCTGGGCGAATTGCGCGCAGGCCACCATTTCCGTCGCGAGGTAAGTCGCGCCCATAGCCGCAGCCGTCTGCCGAAACGGCAGGTCGGAAACCCCGGTCATCGGGGCGATCCACACCTGTCCTGGAACCTGAACCGACCCGACGTTCAAGCCTCTGCTCATTTTTTGGCCACCGGTCATGCCTTTTTATTAGGCAAGACCGGGCAGGCGGTAAAGCCTGGACATGAGAAGGCGGCGGATTAAACAGCACCGATGGCCTTTTCAGCGGTGATCGTCGCGGCCGGCGCGGGAACGAGAGCCGGCCCAGGCCAGCCCAAGCAGTGGCGAGATCTGGCGGGCAGGCCCGTCATCCGCTGGTCAGCACAGACCCTGCTGGAGGCTGGAGCGCGCCGCCTGGTGGTGGTCGTGGCCACTGGCGATGAAAGCCTGGCCGCGGCGGCGCTCGCCGGTCTGGATCGCTGGACCGCGACCGCCGGCGGGGCGACCCGAGCCCAGTCGGTGATCGCCGGCCTTGCCGCCCTGGACGGAGATGCGGACGAGATCGTGCTCGTTCACGACGGCGCCCGCCCATTCCTCACCGCCGCCCACATCGCTTCTCTGATCGAGGCGCTACATGGCGCCGACGGCGCCCTGCCGGCCCTGGCCGTGGCTGACACGCTCAAACGTTTCGACGCGGCGGGGGGAGCGACGACCGCGCCGCGCGAAGGGTTGTGGCGCGGCCAGACGCCTCAGGCGTTCCGGCTGGGTGTGCTGATGGCCGCCTATCGAGCATGGCCCCGGGACCAGACGTCCACCGACGACGCGTCGGTGGTCGAAGCCGCCGGCGGCAGGGTCGCGCTTGCGCCCGGCGATCCGATGCTGATGAAATTGACCTATGCGGAGGACTTCGCCATGGCGCGGATGCTGGCAGGCCGGGCGCGGTCGATACGCGTCGGCCAGGGCTATGACGTGCACCGCTTCGGTCCAGGGGACGGCGTGTGGCTGTGCGGCGTGCGGATCGGCCACACCGCCAGCCTGCTCGGCCATTCAGACGCCGACGCTGGGCTTCATGCGCTGACCGACGCCCTCTTGGGCGCGATAGGCGCGGGCGACATCGGCGATCATTTCCCGCCCAGCGATCCCAAATGGAAGGGCGCCGCGTCCGATGGCTTTCTGCTCCATGCCGCTTCGCTGGTCGCGGACAAGGGCGGCAGGGTGGTCAACGTCGACGTCACCCTGATCTGCGAAGCGCCGAAGATCAAACCGCACCGCCAGGCGATGCGCGCGCGGCTTGCGGCGCTGCTGGGCATCGATATCGAGCGGGTCAGCGTCAAGGCGACGACGACCGAGGGCCTGGGCTTCACCGGCCGCTCCGAGGGCCTCGCCGCCCAGGCCGTGGCGATGGTCGAGTTGGGCGATTAGCGCGACCGCGGCGCCTTAAGGATTGATCCCCGCCCAGCGCTCGCGCGTGCGGCGGACGAGAGCGCCGAAGAGGTTGGTGTAGTCGTCCGTCCAGGCCCGGACGCCGGGAGGGGCGACGCGGCTCCATCGGGGATCGCCGGCGAACGGCGCGAGCGCCGCATCATCCTTGGCCAATATCACCGCGTCTTCGGAGGACTCCCACAGCGACGGCAACAGCGGATTGGCCTTGTGGCGCTGCACAAGCAACCGCGCCCCCGCGGCGATGGCCACGGCCTCGGCGGGACGGACCAGATCTAGGTTGCGGTTCGAAAGATGCAGGATGACCACCCCGCCCGGTTTCAGTTTCGAGAGGTACATGCGCGCGGCCTCGACGGTCAGCAGATGGGCGGGAACGCTGTCGGAGGAGAAGGCGTCGATGAGGAGGATGTCGTAGCGGCCGGGCGGCTGGCGGCTCAGGGTCAGGCGGGCGTCGCCCAGGACAAAGCGAACCGGTCCGCGCGCGCACCGCGAGGTATAGGAGAAGTTTCGCGGATCGGTGGACACGTGCACGACCAGCGGGTCGATCTCGAAGAAGTCGAGACTGTCGCCGGGGCGTGAATAGGCGGCCACCGAGCCGGTCCCAAGGCCGATGGCGCCGATGGCGATGGCGCTCTTTCGCACCTCAATGCCGTCGAACACCTGCCCGATCGGGGTTTCGTGCGCATAGTAGACCAGCGGCTGGCAGGAGTAGGCCGGCGAAAGGGCCTGCGCACCGTGCATGGTGGTGCCATGGGCCAGCATGTGAACCTCGCCGCCCAGTCTTGGCTCAATCACGCGCGATTCGTGGAGCACGCCAAAGAACCCGCGCCAGCTGTGGAGGACGTCGATCCGGTCGCCGACCCGGTTGGCGGCGATGGTCAGCACCAGGACCGCGATGGTGAACATCCACGCCCGGCGCCGTAGCAGAAACGCGCAGATGGCGACCACGGCCAGGACCGGCGAGGCCAGCTTGCTCGGATCGAGGCCGCCGATGCGTTCGGCGACAAAAGCGCGGAAAGGCGCCGCGGGGTGGACAATCTCGACAGCCACGACCGCCGCCAACGCGCCGGCGGCCCCGATGCCCCATAGCCGTCGCCGCAGCGGTCCTTCGGCCCACGGTCTGGCGAGGCAGGCCAGCACCAGCACGGCGGGGTATTCGATCACGGTATTGAAGATCAGCGGCGCGACAAAGGCGTTGAATGACCCGCCGATGACCCCGCCCAGCGACATGCAGATATAGAAATCGGTCAGCCGCTCAGGGCTTGGGCGCCGGGCGACCAGGGCCTGGTGACAGATCAGGGCGGTGAGAAAAAAGCTGAGCAGGTGAATGGCCACTTCCTGGACAAATCCGCCGGTCAGGAAGTGGATGAACGATGCGCACAGGACCACGGCGGCCGCCTGCAGGGTCAGGGCCAGGGGTCGGGAGATCGCCGGTCTGGCCTGGAAGGCGACGATGAAGCTGAGCAGATAGAGCGCCAGGGGCGCCACCCACAGGAAGGGCGCCGAGCCGACGTCGGTGGTGATGTAGCTGGTCACCCCCAGCATCAAGCTGGACGGTAGGGCCGCGAGCGCGATCCACCGCGCCCGGTCGAGCCAGGTGACGCCGCCTACATCCGGCGCCGCCGCCGGCGCCTGCATCTGCGTCCTCCCGGCGTAAGGGGCGGCGCGCCACACGGCAGCGCAAAGCACCAGGATGAGCACAAAAAACACCCCGTACCCGACACTCCAGCTGGCTGTCTGGGAGCGCAGCGTCAGTCCGGGTTCGACAAGCGTCGGATAGGCCAACAGAGCCAGAAGGCTGCCGAGGTTACTGGCGGCGTAAAGCGCGTAGGGCTCGCGGCCCTCGGCGCCGGCGAAGATTCGCGCGTGCCAAGCCTGGGCCAGGGGCGCGGTGGCGCACAGCGCCGCGAAGGGCGCGCCAATTGAAAGCGCCAGGGTGCCGACTAGCCAGAGCGCCGGGTCTGACGTGGATGGATCGCCGAACCCCCCAGAAACCCGCAGCGGCAGGACGAACGCCGCCAGTATCAGCACCACAAGGTGCACGCACACCTGCACGCGGAGCGAGCCGATCCGCTGGATAAAATGGGCATAGATGTAACCGGCCAGCAGGGCGCCCTGGAAAAACGCCAGGCTGGTGTTCCACACCGCCGCCGATCCGCCGAGCAAGGGCAGCACCAGCTTGGCGATCATCGGCTCGACGACGAACACCAGTGCCGCGCTGGCGAAAACCGTGACCACGAACAGGCCGGGCGCGAGCGGGGCGGGGCGCGATGGCGCGACGGCGGTCATGGATGACGATTCGCCCTTGAAACCCGCAAGCCGGCGATGTTGGTCAGGCGGGGCCGGTTTGGCTAGGGCAGAAGGGCCGCGCGCAATGTTTTCACTCGAGATCGAAACCCTGGCGCGCCTGGTGATCGACGATGCGCGGGAGAAGTCGCTTCGCATCGTCACCGCCGAGAGCTGCACCGGAGGGCTGGTGGCGGCGGCCATGTGCTCTATCGCCGGCGCGTCCGATGTCTTCGAGCGCGGTTTCGTCGCCTACACCAACCGGGCCAAGCAGGAGCTGCTCGGCGTCTCGGGCGATCTGATCGCCGACCTCGGCGCGGTCTCCGAGCCGATCGCGCGGATGATGGCCGAAGGCGCCATCGAAAATTCCCACGCCCACGTTTCGATCGCCGTCACCGGGGTGGCGGGCCCGGGAGGCGGCACGCCGATGAAGCCGGTGGGCACGGTCCATTTCGCCACATCCCGCGCCAATCAGTCGGTGCAGCACCGCATGGAAATGTTCGACCTCGACAGTCGATGGGAGATCCAGATGGCCGCCGTGCAGACGGCCCTGGAGTTCTTGAAAGAACGGCTGCGGTAAAGGGCGATCTGCCCCCCCGCCGGAGCTCTACCCGTACAGCACCCTGGCTCGGTCTTCGAAGCAGGCGACCAGGCGGGTGACCGCGCGCTGGAAATTGGCGGCGAGAAGGGTCTCGAGAAGGCGGGACTTGAAGGCGAAGTCGATGTCGAAGGTCAGTTTGGCGCCGTCGGGGTCGGGAGCGAAACTCCAGCGGTTGGTCAGCCGGCGGAAGGGTCCAGACAACAACTGGACGTCGACCAGAAGGGATGGCGCGTCGAGGCGCACATGGGTTGAGAAGCGCTCATGGACGATTGAAAAACCGACAACCGCCTCTGCATCGAAACCCACCACGCCCGGCCCCTCGTCAGCACGGTTGTGCGTGGTCAGACGCGTCACCCAGGGCACGAAATCCGGATAGGCCTCGACGTCGCCGACCAGGGTGAAGAGCTGGGCGGGCGTGTAAGGCAGCACGCGCGTCAGGCTATGGCGCAAGCGGCTTTAGGTTCGCGGCTCGCGCGGCGCGCAGGCGCGCGAAATCCTCGCCGGCATGGTGCGACGAACGGGTCAGCGGACTGGCGGAGACCATCAGAAAGCCCTTGGCCAAAGCCGCGGCTTTCAGGCCAGCGAACTCGTCGGGACTGACAAAACGGTCGATGGGCGCGTGCTTGCGCGTCGGCTGCAGGTACTGGCCGATGGTGATGAAATCGACGCCGGCGGCGCGCATGTCGTCCATCACCTGCAACAACTCCTCGCGACTTTCGCCAAGACCGACCATCAGGCCCGACTTGGTGAATTGGCGCTGGTCGGCCTCCTTGGCGCGCTCCAGCAGGCGGAGGGAATGGTAGTAGCGCGCGCCGGGTCGGACCTGGAGGTAAAGCCGCGGGACCGTCTCGAGGTTGTGGTTGAACACATCCGGACGCGAGGCGATCACCCGTTGCGCGGCGGCGATAGGCTTGCGCAGGAAATCGGGGGTCAGGATCTCGATGGTCGTGGCCGGCGCCGCGGCGCGGATGGCGGCGACGGTGGCGGCGAAGTGCCCGGCGCCGCCGTCGTCCAGGTCGTCGCGATCGACCGAGGTAATCACCACGTGGCTCAGGCCCATGGCGGCGACGGCGCTGCCGACGCGGGCCGGCTCAAACGCGTCCAGGGGACCCGGCTTGCCGGTGGCGACGTTGCAGAACGCGCAGGCGCGGGTGCAAACCTCGCCCATGATCATCATCGTTGCGTGGCCGACGCTCCAGCACTCGCCGATGTTGGGACAGGCGGCTTCTTCGCAGACGGTGGTCAGCCCGTGCTCCCGGACGATCCGCCGCGTTTCCAGGTAGCCCGCCGAGCCGGGCGCCCGCACTCGCAGCCACTCCGGCTTGCGCAGGATCGGCGTGTCGGCGCGCGCCTGCTTTTCGGGATGGCGCGTCGCCGCGGGGCTTCTGTCGATGACCGTGGTCATGCGCCCTAGATCGGCCGTCCGGGCCCAAGGATCAAGCCGCGTTGTCGGGGTGTGGCCGCAACTTGGGCTGGCGTGCTAATTTGCGGCGATGGCAAGCGCCTTCAATCCAGCCGACGCGCAACGCAGCGTCTTCGACGCCCTTCTGGACGCCGCGCAGCGCTATGGCGGCAAAAAGCCGATCCTCGAGGATCAGGAAAGACGGCCGCTCAGCTACACCGATCTGATCCGGGCCTGCTTCGCCCTTGGCCGCAAACTGGCGTCGATGACCGCGCGGGGCGAACGCGTCGGCGTTTTCCTGCCGTCCAGCGCCGGGGCGGTGGTGACGTTTTTCGCTCTTCACGCCTTTGGCCGCGTTCCCGCGATGCTCAACTTCACCGCCGGCATCCGCAACCTGCGCGCCGCCGCCAAGCTGGCCGGGATCAAGCGGGTGCTGACCTCGCACCGCTTCATCGAGCAAGGCAAGCTGCACGATCTGATCGACGCCCTCGAGGCCACCTGCGCGATCACCTATCTCGAGGATGTGCGGGCTGCGATCGGAACCGTGGACCGCCTTTACGCGCTAGCCGCCTCGCTCGCCCCCCGCGCTTTCCGCACCGCGACGAGGCCCAGCGATCCCGCCGTCGTTCTGTTCACATCCGGCAGTTTCGGCGCGCCGCGCGGGGTGGTGCTCAGCCAGGCCAATGTGCTGGCCAATACCGCCCAGATCGCCGCCCACATTCCGCTCGACCCGGCCTGGGTGATGTTCAATCCCCTGCCCGTCTTCCATTGCTTTGGGCTGACCGGCGGCGTGCTCTTGCCCCTGTTGACCGGCATGAAGGCGTTCGAATATCCAAGCCCCCTGCATGTCAAACTGATCCCGCCCTTGATCAAGGCCAGCGGGGCCAGCATCCTTCTGGCCACCGACACCTTCCTCAACCAGTACGCCCGCTCGGCCGACCGCGACGAACTCGCCGGCCTGCGCTTCATTGTCTGCGGGGCCGAAAAGGTGCGTGACGAGACCCACAATCTGATCGCCCAGCGCTTTGGCGATATTCCGGTGCTGGAGGGCTACGGGGCCACGGAAGCCGCGCCGGTGATCGCGGTCAACAAGCCGACTGACAATCGTCGGGGCACGGTCGGCGGCATTCTGCCGGGCGTTGAAACGCGCATCGACCCGGTTGAAGGCATCGCGCGGGGCGGCCGGCTGATGGTTCGGGGTCCCAACATCATGTCCGGTTATCTGAACGAGGCCGGCGGTATCGATGCGCCGGCCAGCGGCTGGCACGACACCGGCGATGTGGTCGAGATGACCGCCGACGGCTGGATCACCATCCTCGGCCGGGTGAAGCGCTTCGCCAAGATCGGCGGCGAAATGGTTTCGCTGACGGCGGCAGAAGACCTGGCCGCCGGCCTGTGGCCTGCCGCCCGTCACGCGGTGATCTCCATGCCGGACGCCAAGAAGGGCGAGCGGCTGGTGCTGATCACCGACCAGGCAGACGCTGACGCCGCCGGCCTCATCGCCTATGCCCAAAACCTCGGCGCCCAGGACCTCGCCGTCCCCCGCCGTATCGTCAAGGTCCCGGAGATCCCGGTCCTCGGCACAGGCAAGACCGACTACGTCGCCATTCAGCGCATGGCCGAAACCGAGGCACGGGGGTGATTGGTGGCCCGGAGCGCGGGCTTCCAGCCCATAGGCGCTAAGATAGGGGATTCCGTCATATCGGTGTTCGTGATTCAAGCTTTGGATGGAACCTGATTCGGGATTT
>Ga0208849_1000263_pt1 | contig 50900 bp, 56 predicted proteins | sample NGESurdeep072012_10_FD_184470 | JGI IMG/M metagenome (GOLD analysis project Ga0208849, IMG submission 184470) | Arctic peat soil microbial communities from Barrow, Alaska - NGEE Surface sample 53-3 deep-072012 (SPAdes) | ecosystem: Environmental > Terrestrial > Soil > Wetlands > Peat ... | reverse complement strand
CGCGGGCGCGCGCGCTCCTGAGGGACTTCGACGTCCGCGGCGGTGGGCCGATGACGCGGGCGAGCGCACTCTCGGGCGGCAACCAGCAGAAGGTGATCCTCGCGCGCGAGATCGAGCGCAACCCGCGCGTGCTCGTCGCGGCGCAGCCGACACGCGGCCTCGACGTCGGCGCGATCGAGTTCGTCCACCGCCGCCTCATCGAGGAGCGCGACGAGGGCCGCGCGATCCTCCTCGTCTCGCTCGAGCTGGACGAGGTCGTCTCGCTCTCCGACCGGATCCTCGTCATGTACGAAGGCCGCTTCGTCGGCGAGTTCGGCCCGGATGTCACCGAACAGCAGCTCGGCGTGGCCATGATCGGCGGCACGGTGAAGGAGGCCGCGGCGTGATCGACCCCGCGGACAAGGAGCCGCCCGTCGACGAGGCGCCGAGCGCGATCGACCGGCTCGCGCTTTCGCAGCGGGCGGGCGGCGTCGTCACGCCGATCATCACCGCCCTCATCGCCTTCATGGTCGGCGGGCTCGTCGTCCTCGCCTCCGGATCGAACCCCTTCTCGACGTACAAGGCGATCTTCAACGGCACCGGCCTCGACTGGTTTTTCCGGTTCGGGCACCACCACATCGACCTTCCGTTCACCCATCAGCGCGTGGCGTTCTGGTGGGACACGGGGTCGCTCGCCGCGAGCAATCTCCAGCAGACGCTGCTCCTGACGACGCCGCTCATCCTCTGCGGCCTTGCCGTCGCATTCGCGTTCCGCTGCGGCATGTTCAACATCGGCGGCGAGGGCCAGTACATCGTCGGCTCGATCATGGCGGTCTGGATCGGGTCGTCCTTCCTGAAGATGAACGGCCCGCTCCACGTGATCCTCGCCATCGTCGTCGCCGCGGTCGCCGGCGGCCTCTACGCGGGCGTCGCGGGCTTCCTGAAGGCGACCGTGGGCGCACACGAGGTGATCTCGACGATCATGCTGAACTGGATCGCGATCTGGGTCGGCAGCTGGCTGTTCGGCCTCGGCGGACCGCTCCAGAGCCACGCGAACGTGGCCGCGGTGCCCGTCTCGAACGACATCGCTCCCGGAGCGCACCTCCACGTCTTCTGGGGCGACCCGATCCTCCAGGGCCTGCACATCGGCCTGTTCGTCGCCCTGGGCGCGCTCATCGTCTACTGGGTGACGCTCAACCGGACGACGCTCGGCTATCAGGTCCGCGCCGTCGGCTTCAACCCGGAGGCCGCGCGCTACGGCGGCATCGGCGTCGCACGCAACTACTTCCGCGCGATGATGATCGCGGGAGCGTTCGCCGGCCTCGCCGGCGCGATCGACATCCTCGGCTGGGAGTTCCGGCTCGCCGTCAACGACATCCAGATCTCGAACATCGGCTTCATCGCGATCGCCGTCGCGCTGCTCGGCCGCAACACCGCCGTCGGCGTGTTCTTCTCGGCGCTCCTCTTCGGCGCGCTCCTGAACGGCACCTCCACGCGCAACCTCGATCCGACGATCTTCCGGCCCGACCTCGCGAGCAACCTGACGCTGATCATCCAGGGGCTCGTCGTGCTCTTCGTCGGGGCCGACGTGCTCGTGCTGTGGATCTGGAACCAGCGGCGGCGGCTGCGCATACGCGGCGGCGCGGCGCCCGCCGCCGAAGCGGTGGAGACGCCGTGAGCACGCCCGAGCTCGTCCGCTCACGGCTCGATTCGTCCCGCCTGCTCGAGCCGAAGGCGATCGGCGCGTACGGCATCCTGCTCGGGCTGGTCGCGTTCTGGCTGACGCTGCCGCCGTTGAAGACGACGGTGCTCGTCTGGCCGATCCTCGTTGGGCTGCTCGCGGTCGCGTGCGGCATCTGGGCGATCGCCCGCGACGCGAAGCGCGTCGGCTGGGGCGCCGTCGTGGCCGGCGTGCTCGGCGTCGCGCTGGGCATCGCCGCGACGAACTCGAGCCGGGGCAACCTCAGCACCGCCGTGGCGTGGTCGGCGCTGATCGCGTCGATGCTCGTCTACGCGACGCCGCTCACGTACGCGGCGATCGGCGGTCTCTGGTCGGAGCGGAGCGGCGTCGTCAACATCGGCCTCGAAGGGATGATGCTGATGGGCTGCTTCTTCGGCATCTGGGGCGCCGACCGCACCGGCAACTGGGTGCTCGGACTGCTGATCGCGATGGCCGCCGGCGGACTTCTCGCGCTCGTCTACGGGTTCTTCGCGATCCACCTGCGCGCGGACCAGATCGTCGGCGGCACTGCCGTCAACTTCCTCGCGCTCGGGATCACCGGGTATCTGTTCATCGACGTCTACGGGTCGAACGGGACACCCGACCTGTCGACCGGGCACTGGCTGAGTGGCCAGTCGATCCCCGACATTCTCGTCTCGCAGCACGGCGGCTTCTTCGAGGTCGCATTCGGCGATCTCAACCTCATGGTCTGGCTCTCATTCGTCGTGCTGATCCTCACGTACTTCGTCGTGTTCCGGACGCCGCTCGGCCTGCGGCTCCGTGCCGTCGGCGAGCATCCGCGCGCGGCCGATACCGTGGGCATCTCGGTCTATCGCACCCGCTACGCGGCGGTCGTCTTCTCGGGGATGCTGTCCGCGATGGGCGGGGCCTACCTCTCGATCGGCTTCGTGCACTCCTTCAACCAGAACATGACAGAGGGTCGCGGCTTCATTGCGCTCGCCGCGCTCATCTTCGGGAAGTGGCGGCCCGCAGGCGCCTTCGCCGCGGCGCTCCTGTTCGGCTTCTCGAGCGCGCTCGCGCAGCGGCTCGGGACGATCCCGAACTGGGCCTCGTACGCGGTGCTCTTCCAGGCGCTCCCATACGTGCTGACGTTGATCGCGGTGGCGGGCGTGATCGGGCGATCGATTCCCCCGGCGGCGGATGGCCAGCCCTACACGAAGCAGTAACCACCGGGCCTCGGTCTCGGTCCTGCTCGGGGCCGCCGGTGTGCTCGCGGTGCCGGGCGCAGTCGCCGTCGCGAGGCAGGCGGCGGGCGTGCACCTGCTCGACGCCGCCTATGCGATCCCGGTCGCGGCGGTATGCGGGACGGCGGCGCTCCTGCTCGTCCGCGGCGCGCGCGGCCGGATCCGGGCCACGCTCGAGCGGGCCGGCGGCAGGGGGCGGGCGCGGGCCGGGCTCATCCTCGGCGTGGCCGCGATCTGCGTCGCGCTCAGCGCGGCGGTCGCCGTCGGCTTCTACGAAGTGCTCCTCCGGCTCGAAGGCTGAGGCCCCGCCCGGCGAAGCGCGGGCGCGGATCTACAATGGTCCTTCATGTTCGAGATCGGCAACAGCCTGCGTGAAGCCCGTGTCCGCCAGGGTCTCGACTACCCACAGGTCGAGCTGGCGACGAAGATCCGCGCGAAGTACGTCCGCGCCCTCGAGGACGAGCAGTTCGCCGTCCTCCCGGCCCAGCCGTACGTCAAGGGCTTCCTGCGCACGTACGCCGATTTCCTCGGCCTCGACGGACAGCTCTACGTCGACGAGTTCAACTCGCGCTTCGTCGTCGACGGGCTCGACGACCCGCCGCTGCGCCGCGTGTCGCCGCGGCCGCGCCAGCAGCGCGGCGTGGAGCGCAAGGTCGTGTTCCTCGCGCTCGCGGTGATCGCGGCGCTGACGGCGCTCGTGATTGTCGCATGGAAGTTCGGCGGCGGAAATGCCGCGGCGCCCCCGGCCCCGGCGCAGGCGGCGCCACGCGTCCCGTCCGAGCTGCAGCTGAAGGGCGTTGGCCCGGGCACGTACGTCGAGGTGCGCCGAGGCTCGGCGCGGGGCGTCGTGCTGCTCCAGGCGACCGTCGCGGGCGGCACCGTCGAGCGCGTGAACGGCAGCCGCTTCTGGCTCTACGTCAAGCGCCCGTCGGCGCTCGTCGTGCGGCTTGCGGGCAAGCCCGTGGCGCTGCCCGCACGCCGCAACCTCAAGGTCGTCGTCACGCCTTCGCGCACCGCGCTCGCCGCCGGTTGAGCCGGCCGCGCGCCGTCGTCGTCGCCACGGGCAGCGAGCTCGTCCGCGGCGAGCGCACCGATCTCAACGGACCCTTCCTCGCCCGCGAGGCGCTCCGTCTCGGCCTCGACCCGGCGCGGATCGCGATCGTCGGCGACGCTCCCGAGGAGCTCGAGGCGACGCTGCGGGATGCCCTCACGGCCGACGCGTGCCTCGTTTCCGGCGGGCTCGGCCCGACCCACGACGACCGGACGGTGGAGCTCGTCGCGCGGGGCCTCGGCGTCGGCGTGCACGTCGACGCCGAGCTCGAGCGCGAGATCGACGCGGTCTCGCGCGCGGCGGCCGAACGACTGAAGCGGCCGTACGCAGACTTCCAGGCCGGCGTGACGAAACAGGCGACGATCCCGGACGGCGCCGTCTCCGTCGGCCTCGCGGGCACTGCGCCCGGTCTCGTGATCCCGCACGGCGGCGGCCGCGTCGTCGTGCTGCTCCCGGGCCCGCCGGCGGAGCTGAAGCGGCTGTGGCCGCGCGCGCTCGAGACCGACGCGTTCAAGGCGCTGCTCGAGCGGGCGCGTCCGCCCGGGCGGCGGGTGCTCCGCTTCTTCGGCGTGAGCGAGTCCGCCGTCGCGCGCGCGCTCGCGGAGGCGGGGGGCGACGGCGACGGCGTGGAGACGACGATCTGCGCGCGCGACTTCGAGATCCACGTCGACTTCGTCGTCGAGCCGGGTGCGGAGTCCCGGGCGGACGCGCTCGAGGCCGCGTTCCTGCCGCCGCTCGAGCGCTGGCTCTTCTCGCACGACGAGCGGCCGATCGAGGAGCACGTCCTCGCGCTCTGCCGCGCGCGCGGGCTGACGCTCGCGACGGCGGAGTCCTGCACCGGCGGGATCGTCGCGGCGCGGCTGACCTCGATCGCCGGCTCGAGCGACGTCTTCCTCGGCGGCGTCGTCGCGTACGCGGACGCGGTCAAGCAGTCGGAGCTCGGCGTTCCGGCCGAGGTGCTCGCCGAGCATGGGGCCGTCTCGGCCGAGGCGGCCGGGGCGATGGCGCGCGGCGCGCGCGAGCGGCTCGGCGCCGACGTCGCCGTGTCCGTGACGGGCATCGCCGGGCCGGACGGCGGCACGCCCGAGAAGCCCGTCGGCCTCGTCTACCTCCACGCCGAGGGGCCCGACGGCGGGCACGGGGTCGAGTTCAGCTTTCCCGGCGACCGTGGCTCGATCCGGGCACGCTCGGCCGTCGGCGCGCTCCACCTCGTCCGCCGTCTTCTGACACAGAGCCGCGACAAAGGCGTGTGACCTCGCCCGTTAGCGTGGGCGGGGATGAACGGCTGCGGCTCTTTCTCGCTCTGCGCCTGCCCGAGCCCGTGCTCGACGGCCTCGAGGACTGGCAACGGCGCAGCCTGCACGGCGTCCGCGCCGTCGCCCGCGACGACCTCCATCTCACCCTCGCCTTCCTCGGCCACCGGCCCGCCCTCGAGCTCGACGGCATCGTCGGCGAACTGCGCGCGGCCGCGGCCGCTGCCGCGCCGGATCTGCGTCTCACCCCGGCCCGCTACCGGGAGACCCGAGGCGCGGCCATGCTCGTCCTCGACGACGAGGGAGGACGCGTGACGGCGCTCGCGGATGACCTCCAGGTGCGCCTGGAGCGGCTAGGCGTCTTCCGGCGCGAGGCGCGCCCGTGGCTACCGCACGTGACCGTGGCCCGTTTCCGCGAGCGGCCGCGCCTGCGACCGGAGCCGGCCCGGCTCGAGCCGTTCGCTCCGTCCGACGCTGCTGCTTATCTGTCTCGGCTGCGCCCGACGGGGGCGCAGTACGAGGTTCTCGGATCGGTTGCGCTAGGAGGTCGATAGGTGGACAGGAACGAAGCACTCGATGTCGCGCTCGGACAGATCGAGCGTCAGTTCGGCAAGGGCTCGGTCATGAAGATGAACGACCGCGCAGCGGTCTCGGTCGGCGCGGTGTCGACCGGATCGCTCCAGCTCGATCTCGCGCTCGGGATCGGCGGCCTGCCGCGCGGCAGGATCATCGAGGTCTTCGGCCCCGAGGCGTCGGGCAAGACGACGCTCGTCTACCACGTGATCGCCGAGGCGCAGCGCCGCGGCGGCATCTGCGCCTTCATCGACGCGGAGCACTCGATGGATCCGGCCTACGCGAAGCGGATCGGCGTCAACATCGACGACCTCCTCGTCTCGCAGCCGGACACCGGCGAGCAGGCGCTCGAGATCACCGAGCTGCTGATCCGCTCGGGCGCGCTCGACATCGTCGCGATCGACTCCGTCGCCGCGCTGACGCCGAAAGCGGAGATCGAGGGCGAGATGGGCGACTCCCACGTCGGCCTCCAGGCGCGGCTGATGAGCCAGGCGCTGCGCAAGCTCGCGGGCACGCTCAACCGCACCGACACGATCTGCCTGTTCACGAACCAGCTGCGCGAGAAGATCGGCGTCATGTTCGGCAACCCGGAGGTCACGCCGGGCGGGCGCGCGCTGAAGTTCTATGCCTCGGTGCGCCTCGACATCCGCCGCATCGAGACGCTGAAGGAAGGCACCGAGGCGTTCGGGAACCGCGTGCGCGTGAAGGTGGTGAAGAACAAGGTCGCGCCGCCGTTCAAGCAGGCCGAGTTCGACATCATCTACGGCACCGGCATCTCCTGGGAGGGGACGGTGCTCGACGCGGGGATCGACCGGAAGGTCGTCGCGAAGTCGGGATCGTACTTCAGCTTCGGCGACGAGCGGCTCGGCCAGGGGCGCCAGAACGCGACCGCGTTCCTGCGCGAGCACCCCGACGTCACGCAGCAGATCCTCCGGCAGATCCAGCTCGAGGTAGGGCCGGAGCAGATCGTCTCGGCCAGGCTGCTCCCGGTCGCCGCCGAGGCGCCGGCGTCCGAGAACGGCGGCAATGGTGGAGGCAAGGCGGCGAGAGCCGCCGCCGCCGTCGCGGCTGTCGCAGGCGCAGGCGCAGTGGCAGACGGAGCCGAAGCCGAAGCGGAGTAGGCGCCGTGCCGGTCGTAACGGCACTGCGCGAGCGGCCGCGGGGCCGCGTCGCAATCGAGCTCGACGGAATCCTGTGGCGGGTGGTGCCGATGGACACGGTCGTCCGGAGCGGGCTCTTCGTCGGGCGCGCACTCGACCGCGAGACGGCCCGAGCCCTCGGGCGGGAGCTCCGCCGCGCCCAGGCGCTCAGCGTGGCCGTGCGCGCACTCCGCCATCGCGACCTCTCGCGGCGTGGGCTCGAGGATCGGCTCGCGCGCCGGGGCGCTCGGGCGGACGCGCGCGAGGCGGCGCTCGGCGCCCTGGAGCGGGCCGGACTCGTCGATGACGAGCGCGTGGCGGCCGGGCGCGCGCAGGCGCTCGCCGAGCGGGGCTACGGCGACGCCGCGATCCGGTACGACCTCGAGCGCGAGGGCTTCGCGGGCGACCTGATCGGGGAGGCGCTCGCCGGCCTCGAGCCGGAGCGGGACCGCGCCCGCCGCCTCGTGACGGAGCGCGGCGACGGCGCGAGAGCCGCGCGCTGGCTCACGTCGCGGGGGTTCGACGCCGCTGCGGTGGCCGACGCCGTGGAGGGATTTGCGGAAGAGGCCTGATCGGCGGTAGGATGCCGACACGTTTCACCCGACATTTTGCCTGCATACGGAGTTTTTCCGAACTCGCTGACCCCGTGAGAGACACGATCACAACCGTTTCCAGACGCAGCCGACGGAGGCGTCCAGCGGCATAGCGCCGTGACTGCGGGCGCGCAGCCGCGTGCCGGAAGCAAGCGACTTCGAAAGATCCCCGCACCGGGCGGATGCCGGATGGGACAGCGGCCGAGCTGAGCCGCGCAGCCCACCGAGCAGGAGCCGCAACGTGCAGATCGGGATCGGAGTCGCCATCGGGATCGCAGCAGGGGCGGTTCTCGCGCTGCTCGCGGTACAGGTCTTCGGCGCCACCGGCGTCGGCAAGGCCCGGCGTGCCCAGCAGCAGCTGCTCGAGGACGCCCAGCGCGAAGCGGAGGCGCTCCGGCGCGAGGCCCACGTTGAGGCGCGCGAGCAGGCGGTGAAGCTCCGGGCGGAGATCGACGCCGAGGTCGCCGACCGGCGCTCGCAGGTACTCAAGATCGAGGAGCGGGTGCTCGCGAAAGAGGAGGAGGTCGAGCAGAAGCTCGTCGACTTCGCCCGCAAGGACCAGGGCCTCGCCGACCGCGAAACGCATCTTCGCCAGCTCCAGGACGAGCTGAAGCAGGCGAACCGCGCGCAACAGGACGAGCTCGAGCGCATCGCCGGCCTCACCGAGCAGGAGGCGAAGGCGCACCTGCTCGAACGGGGCGAGGCGCTCGTGCGCCACGATCTCGCCCGCCGTGTGCGCATGCTCGAAGAGGAAGCGCGGCTCGAGTCGAAGCGGCTCGCGCGCAACCTCGTCGCGGACGCACTCCAGCGCGTCGCCGCGAATCACGCTGCCGAGACGACGGTCACGGTGATCGAGCTGCCGTCGGACGACATGAAGGGACGCATCATCGGCCGCGAGGGTCGAAACATTCGCGCGCTCGAGCACCTCACCGGCGTCGACTTCATCATCGACGACACGCCGCACGCGGTCGTGCTCTCGTCCTTCGACGGCCTACGGCGCGAGATCGCACGCGTGACCCTCACGAAGCTGATCGAGGACGGACGCATCCACCCCGCCCGGATCGAAGAGACGTATTACCAGTCGAAGGAGGAGATCGAGGACGTCGTGCGCCAGGCCGGCGAGCAGGCCGTCTTCGAGGCGAACTGCGGACCCTTCGACGAGGAGCTCGTCGGCATCCTCGGCCGCCTGCGCTTCCGGACGAGCTACGGGCAGAACGTGCTCAAGCACACGCTCGAGGTCGTGCACCTGGCCGGGATCATGGCGACCGAGCTCGGCGCGAGCGTGAAGACGGCGAAGCGCGCGGCGATGCTGCACGACCTCGGCAAGGCGATGACGCACGAGGTCGAAGGCTCGCACGCGATCATCTCAGCGCAGCTCGCGCGCCGGCACGGCGAGTCGCAGGGCGTCGTGCACGCGATCGAGGCGCACCACTACGAGGTGCAGCCGCAGACGGTCGAGGCCGTGCTCGTGATCGCGGCCGACGCGATCTCCGCGTCACGCCCGGGTGCGCGCGGCGAGAGTCTCGAGCACTACATCAAGCGGCTCGAGTCGCTCGAGGAGCTCGCGGCGTCGAAGCCCGGCGTCGACAAGGTGTACGCGCTGCAGGCGGGTCGCGAGATCCGCGTGATCGTCCGGCCGACCGAGGTCGACGACGATCTCGCCGCGCTGCTCTCGCACGAGATCGCCCGCGAGATCGAGGACAGGCTCGAGTACCCGGGCCAGGTGAAGGTGACGGTGATCCGGGAGAGCCGCGCCGTGGACGTCGCGCGCAACCACAGCGGCCTCGTCCAGGCGCAGGAGCGCGACGAGGAAGACGAGCCGGTCCAGGCCGCCTGGGGCGAGTAGCTCTCATGGAGCTGCGCAGGATCGAGGCGACGCGCTACGTCACGCCGCTCCGCGAGGGCGGCTCGCTGCCCGCACTCGTCGAGGCGAGCGACGACGGGCTGTACGTGCTCAAGTTCCGCGGCGCCGGGCAGGGCCGGAAGGCGCTCGTCGCCGAGGTCGTCGCCGGCGAGCTCGGCCGCGCGCTCGGATTCGCGGTTCCCGAGCTCGCGCTCGTCGAGCTCGACCCGGCGCTCGGGCGCGCCGAGCCCGACCCGGAGATCCAGGACCTGCTCGCCGCGAGCGTCGGCCTCAACCTCGGCGTCGACTTCCTGCCCGGCGCGCTCCCGTTCAACCCGGCCGTAGCGCCTGCGGTGGAACCGGAGCTCGCCGCGGAGATCGTCTGGTTCGACGCGTTCGTCACGAACGTGGACCGAACGGCGAAGAACACGAACATGCTCCTCTGGCACGAGCGCCTGTGGCTGTTCGACCACGGGGCGGCGCTCTACTTCCACCACGCAGCGGCAGCGGCCGAAGGGCACGAGCTGACGCCGTTCCCGGCGATCTCCGAGCACGTGCTCCTGCCGTTCGCGGCGTCGATCGCGGATGCCGACACACGGCTCGCGCCACGGGTGACGACCGAGCTCCTCGAGGAGATCGCGGGCGCCGTCCCGAGCGAGTGGCTGAACGGAGACGACGGACGGGTCTACGTCGAGTACCTGCAACGGCGGCTCGCACAGCCGCGATCGTTCGTCGCCGAGGCGGAGCGTGCGCGTGAGCCGCGGTAGCCCGTTCTCGTACGCGGTGTACCGCGTCGTGCCGCGCGTCGAGCGCGGCGAGCGCCTGAACGTCGGCGTGGTCGTCTTCTGCCGGCCGCGGCCCTATCTCGCGGCGCGCACGGCGCTCGACGAGTCGAGGCTCGCCGCGTTCTGGCCGGAGCTCGACCCCGAGGCCGTCCGGCCGCATCTCCGCGCGATCGAGCGGATCGCGGCCGGAGACCCGGGGGCCGGGCCGATCGCGCGGCTCGACGAGACGGCCCGGTTCCACTGGCTCGTCTCGCCGTCGAGCACGATCATCCAGCCGTCTGCCGTGCACACCGGTCTGTGCGACGACCCCGAGGAGCAGCTCCAGCGGCTCTTCGAGGCGCTCGTCGCGATGCCGGAGAACTAGCAGCCATGAGCACCGTGCCGCTGCGGCGCAATCGCGACTTTGTTCTGCTCGAAACGGGACGGCTGCTGTCGACGGCGGGCACGCAGTCGACGACGATTGCGTATCCGCTGCTCGTACTTGCGGTCACACACTCGCCGGCGAAGGCCGGCGCGGTCACGTTCGCGCGACTGCTCCCATATGCGCTCTTCGGACTACTCGCCGGCGTCGTCGCCGACCGCGTCAGCCGGAAGGTGCTGATGATCGCCGCCGACGTCGTCCGCGCGATCGCGATCGCGACCCTGGCCACGACGATCCTGCTCGGCCGGCTCGCCTTCTGGGAGATCCCGCTCGTCGCGTTCGTGGAGGGGACAGGCGCCGTCCTCTTCAGCGCGGCAGCGGCCGGTGCGCTGCGGTCGGTCGTGCCCGCGAGGCAGCTCCCGACCGCCGTGGGCGCGCAGCAGGCGCGGGCGTCGACCGTTCGGCTCGCGGGGCCGCCGCTCGGCGGCGCGCTGTTCGGGCTCGGCCGCTCCGTCCCGTTCCTCGCGGACGCCACGTCGTACGCGTTCTCGATCCTCTCGCTGCTCGCCATGCGCACCCCGTTCCAGGAGGCGCGAGAGGCCGACGCGGCGCCGCTGCGCACGCAGATCGCCGAGGGTGTCCGCTTCCTGTGGAGCCGCCCGTTCCTGCGCACGTGCGCGCTCATCTACGGCATCGGCAACTTCGCCATGCCGGGCCTGCTGCTCGTCGTCGTCGTCGCGGGGACGCGGCAGGGGCTGTCGGGCGGCGAGATCGGCCTGCTCGTGGCGACGCTCGGCGTCAGCACCCTCGCCGGCTCGCTGCTCTCGCCGCTGGCCCGCCGGCGGTTCTCGATGCGGACGATCCTCCTGCTCGAGCTCTGGACGTGGCTCGCCACCGCGGCCTTCGTCGTCTGGCCCGACGTCTACGTCCTGACGGTTGCGATCCTCCCCTTCGGCATCGCCGCTCCGGTGACCGACTCGGTCGTCGACGGCTACCGCGTCGCCGTCACGCCGGACCGCCTGGTCGGCCGCGTGGAGAGCGTCCGCAGCAGCATCGCCCTCCTCATCGCGCCGCTCGGGCCGCTCCTCGCGGGCTTCCTGCTCAGCTCGGTCTCGCTCCGCTCGACGGGCGCGGTCTTCACGGCGTGCGGAATCGGGCTCGCGATCTGGGGAACGCTGAGCCCGTCGATCCGGAACGCGCCGAGTCTCAGCGAGCTGGACGAGCCGCCTGCTTCAGCTCGACATTGAGGAGGCGGATCTCCGACGCGTCGACGTTCTCGACGGTATGGGGAGGCATGGCTGGAATCCACGTGGCCGTGCCGAGCTCGGCGAGCGTGTTCGTCGCGCGCGTGTCGGTGAGCAGGCGACCCTCGTCGTCGCGGCGCACGACATGGCCGGGTGCAACGACGTAGAGGACGCTCGGCCAGCGATGCGTGTGCAGCGGCACCGTCTTGCCCGGGCCGATCCGGGTCTCGAGGACGCGCACCTCGTCGGTCTCGAGCACGAGGCGGTGGAACTCGGCGGCGGCCACGAGCGCGTCGAGCGAATCGGGCCACGCCCAGGCGTCTGCGTCTGCATCCGTCACGGTGACGGCAACCTATACATTCGGCAGGTCGAGCTCCCAGCCGAAGGAGGCACGGATGACCGTCGTCACGTCGGGCACGCTGCATCACACCTGTTTCGTCGTGCACGACGTCGAGAAGACGGCGACGGCACTGGCGGACTCGCTCGGGATCGGGCCGTGGGCCGTCTTCACGATCGAGCCGCCGTCCAGTACCGTGAGGGGCGAGGACGTCTCGTTCACGTTCCGGATCGCGATCGCGTCGATCGGGGAATCGCACTACGAGTTGCTCGCGCCACTCACGGGCGACAACATCTACGTCGAGCACCTCGCGAAGCACGGCGAGGGCTTCCACCACACGTGCATCTTCTACTCGAGCCGCGACGCGCTGCGCGAGGCAAAGGCCGAGCTGGCACGCCAGGGGCGGGAGCTCGTGCAGAGCGGGGACTTCGGCGAGGGCGGCGAGTTCTGCTACTTCGAGATCGCCGAGATCGGTTCGCTGCTCGAGCTGCTCTACCTGAGCGAGCAGGCGGTGCCGGAGAAGACGATCGGGTAGCTACCAGCCGCCGGGCTCGCCGAGGAGCTGGCCACCGTCGACCGTGATCACGGCGCCCGTGATGAAGCTCGAGGCCGGTGAGGCGAGCAGCAGCGCCAGGCCCTTCAGCTCGTCCGGCTCTCCCATGCGGCCGAGCGGCACGAGCGCAGCCCACTGCCGCTCTCCCTCGGGCGTGACGCCGCCGCCGATGCGGGTCCTGATCGGGCCGGGCGCGATCACGTTCACGTGGACGCCGTGCGGCGCCAGCTCGAGCGCCGCCTGGCGCGCGACGTTGATCACTGCGGCCTTACTCGCCGCGTAGCCGTAGCAGACCATCGGATCGGCGCGCAGACCCGCGGTCGAGGCGGTGACGACGATCCGTCCGGCGCCCTGCGGCTTCATCACGGCCGCAGCCTCACGCATCGTGAAGAGCACGCCGTCCTGGTTGATCGAGAGCACCGGCGCCAGACGTCGTCGGCGACGGTATGCAGCTCCTGGCCGCCCTCGTTCGCGTACCCCGGAACGGCCGCGATGCCGGCATTCGCAAACACGACATCGACGCCGCCCTGCTCGGCGACGACACCGCGGAAGAGGTCGCGGACCGAATCAGGATCTGCGACGTCGACGGCCGCCGTGCGCACATCGCCGCCGCGCGCAGCCAGCCGCGCCGCCTCCGCCTCGGCCCGCTCGCCGTCGATGTCCGCGAGCGTCACCTTCGCGCCGCAGTCGGCCAGCACCTCGGCGATGGCGAGCCCGAGACCGCTGGCCGCGCCGGTGACGACGGCGCGCTGTCCGCTCACGTCGAAGAGGCGAGCCGCCAGGTCTGGCATCGGGGCAGCTTAATCGGAGAGCGCCGGTACGCTACGACCATGTCGCGCCGCTATCACGTCACCACCTTCGGCTGCCAGATGAACGCGCACGACTCGGAGCGCATCAAGGGCATGCTCGAGGAGCTCGGCCTTGGTGAGGCGGCGAGCCAGGACGAGGCCGACGTGATCGTCTTCAACACCTGCACGATCCGCGAGAAGCCCGACACGAAGCTCGCGGCGTATCTCGGCAACGCGGCCGCGCAGAAGCGCGCAAACCCGGACACGGTGATCGCCGTCGGCGGCTGCTACGCGGAGGCGCAGCGGGAGAGGCTGTTCTCGCTCTATCCCCAGGTCGATGTCGCCTTCGGGCCGGGGACGATCCCGCATCTCGCCGAATGGCTCGGCGCCGGCGGCTTCGGCGTCCCGCGCAGCGCGTTCGGGACCGGGGAGGAGCGCAGCTTCGCGGCGACGCTCCCCATGCACCGCGAGCGCCGCTTCCAGGCGTGGGTGCAGATCTCGATGGGCTGCAACTCGACGTGCTCGTACTGCATCGTCCCCGCCGTGCGCGGCCGCGAGGTGAGCCGTAGGCCGGGCGAGGTGCTCGCCGAAGTGACGCGGCTCGCGCACGAAGGCGTTCGCGAGCTGACGCTGCTCGGCCAGAACGTCAACTCGTGGGGCCGCGACCTCCTTCCGGACATCCACACCGAGTTCGGGGAGCTGCTCCGCGCCTGCGACGCGGTCGAGGGGATCGAGCGGATCCGCTTCACGAGCCCGCACCCGAAGGACTTCCGCCGCCCCGTGATCGAGGCGATGGCCGAGTGCGAGGCGGTCTGCGAGCACGCGCACCTGCCGCTCCAGTCCGGCTCGACGCGGCTGCTGAAGATCATGCGCCGCACGTACTCGCGCGAGCGCTATCTCCGTCTCGTCGACGACCTGCGCGCCGGGATCCCCGACCTCGCGCTCACGACCGACATCATCGTCGGCTTCCCCGGCGAGACGGAGGACGACTTCCGCGAGACGCTCGAGGTGGTGGACGAGGTCGGCTTCGACGGCGCGTTCACGTTCGTCTATTCGCCGCGTGCCGGTACCGACGCGGCCGCGATGCCCGACCAGGTGCCGGACGAGCTCAAGCGCGAGCGGATCGAGCGCCTCGTCGAGGTGGTGCAGCGAAACGCGGCTGCGCGCAACGAGCAGCGCGTCGGCCGGATCGAGGAAGTCCTCGTCGAGGGCGCGAGCCGGACCGACCCGGCGCTGCTGCGCGGGCGAACGCGGCGCAACACGACCGTGAACTTCAGCGGCGCCGCCGCGACGGGCGACCTCGTGGACGTCCTGATCGAGCGCGCGACGTCGACGACACTCGGCGGCAGCCAGGCTGCCGTGGCCGTCGCGTCATAGTGGTCTGACCGGCAACGTCACCGGTCAAGCCACTAGACGTTGGCCGCCTGCAGCGACCGCATCCCGAACGCAGCGGGCACGATCGGCAGCCAGAGGTTGAAGACGCGGTACGCGAAAACGGCGAGCACGGCAGCGGCGAGCGGAATCCCCATCCATGAGAGCGCGAACGGCAGGAGCAGCTCCACGGCGCCTGCGCCCGCAAGCGGCAGCGTGCGGCGGGTGAGCGCGTATCCGGTCGCATAGCCCACCAGCAGCAACGGCGCGCTCGGCGTCCCGTGGGTGAATGCGTGCAGGCACGCCCAGAGACAGACGATGTCGCCGAACCAGTACACCGCGGTACCGATCGGCGCGGCGAGATGGCGGCGTCTCGTGACGAGACAGCGAAGGACGTGCACCGACTCGAGCGCCTGCGCGACCGGCTCGCGCCAGCCGCCGCGGCCGTGGAACCGCTGGCGGTGGTTGACGGCCCAGAGCGCGGCCGCGAAGCCGAGCGGGACGGAGATCGCCCATGGCAGCGTGAAGCCCTCGGAGGGCTTGTGCACGCCGCGTGCGAGCAGCGCGATCGAGGCGATGCACGCGGCCGGCGCCAGCAACGCGTACTCGAGCGCTCCAAGACCGAGCACGCGGACGCGCGCGTCCCTGTCGGAGATCCCTGTCTGCCGGAATGCATGGAGGTCGACCGCGAAGCCGCCGCGCGCGACGAACGGGCCGAAGCCGGCGGCGACCGCGGCGGCGGTGGTTCCGCGGCTCATGTCGGGTCCGTCCTCGACCCGTGCCACCTCCCGGTAGCCGAGCGCGTAGCCGACATAGGCCACGAGCTCGGCGCCGAGGGCGACCGCGAACCACACGGGGTGCACTCCCTGGAGCCGGTCGGCGACGGCGCCGAACCCTGCGATCCACGCGACGACGACGAGGGAGGCGAGCGCGATGCCGGTGCAGAGAGCGACGAAGACAACCGCCTCGGAGCGGGTTTGTTCCAAATGTCTCGTACGGACGGATCGCGCGAAGCTCACAGCCACCTCTCCCTACCGCGCCGGGCGCGGAACAATGCTCTCGTGATCGTCATCGGCATCTTCGGCCCCACCGCGAGTGGTAAATCCCCCGTTGCGGAGGAAATTGCACGCCGAATCCCCGCGGAGCTCGTGTCGGCGGATGCGATGCAGGTCTACCGGGGCCTGCCGATCCTCACCAACCAGTCCACCCAGGCTACCCGGCTCGTCGGCATGTGGTCGCTGGAGCACGAGGCGTCGGTGGGGGAGTACGCCGGCCTCGCCCACGCGGCGATCGACGAGATCCGGGCCGCCGGCCGGACGCCGGTCGTGGTCGGCGGCACCGGGCTCTACCTGCGGGCTGCGCTGGGCGAGCTCGAGCTGCCGCCCGCGCCCGAGGCCGGCGCGCGTGCGCGTTGGGCCCGGTTCTACGACGAGACGGGGGCCGACAGGGCCCACGAGCATCTGCGGGCCGTCGATCCCAGGGCGGCCGCAGCCGTCCACGCGAACGACCGCCGGCGCGTCGTCCGGGCGCTCGAGCTCGCCGAGATGGGCGCCTCTCTCGCGCCGGCCGAGGACCGCCTCTGGGCCGAGGCCACGCGCCACCCGACGCTCGTCGTCGGCCTCGACGTGCCGAAGCTCGTGCTCGAGCGTCGGATCGAGGAGCGTACGCGCGCGATGTTCGCGGCCGGCGTCGAGGACGAGGTGCGGCTCGCCCTCGCCGGTCCCCTCTCGGCCACCGCCCGGAAGACGCTCGGCCTCGACGAGGTGGCGAGCCTGCCCCGCGACGAGGCCGTCGCCGCGATCGCCGCCCGTTCGCGCCGCTACGCTGCCTACCAGCGCAAGTGGATGCGGCGCGTGCCCGGCCTCGTTCTCGTTGCTGCCGATCGCCCACCGGAAGAGGTCGCCGATGACATCGTCTCGCTGGCACGCACACGGGAACGTCTATCTCGTCGTTGAGGGCGAGGAGGTCACCCTCGACCCCGACGGCGACGGCGCCCTCGAGGTGCTCGCAGTCGACGGCGACGAGATCCGCATCGCGATCGTGAACACCGACGGCTCGCTCGCCGAGATGTCGGGCAACGGCACGCGCATCGCGGCGGCGTGGCTGATGGAGCGTACCGGACGGTCGGTCGCGCGCGTGCACGTCGGGCCGCGCGTCGTCGAGGTCCACCGCGTGGCCGGCGACCTCTACGAGGCAGACATGGGCATGGTCGAGGTGGGCGCCCTCGCGACCGTTGAAGGCATCGAGCTCACACCCGTCTCCGTCGGCAACCCGCACGCCGTCGTCGTCGGCGACCCGGACGAGATCGAGCGCATCGGCCCGTTGCTGGAGACGCACGCGCACTTTCCGGACCGGACGAACGTGCAGGTCGTGCGCGTCGACGCGCCGGGCGAGGTGACCGCACGCGTGTGGGAGCGCGGCGTGGGGGAGACGACCGCGTCCGGCTCGAGCGCCGTTGCGGTCGCAGCGGCCACGCATGCCGAGGGCGACGTGCTCGTGCACTTTCGCGGGGGCGACCTACGGGTTCGGCTCAACGACGGGCGCGCGACGCTGACGGGGCCGGCGCAGCCCGTCTGACGCGCTGGGCTACGCCCCGATCTCGAACTCCCGGAGCACGTCGTTCAGCGACGTCTTCAGATCCGTCTGCGCATTCCGTCGCCCGACGATCAGCGCACACCCGAGCTGATACGTGCCGGCCGGGAACTCCTTCGGCCGCGTCCCGGGGACGACGACCGCGTACGGCGGCACGTAGCCGCGGTGCTCGACCGGCTCCGGCCCGGTTACGTCGATCACCGGCACCGAGCCGGTGAGGGAGACGTTCGGTGCGAGCACGGCCCGCTCGCCGATCACGACGCCCTCGGTGAGGATGCAGCGAGAGCCGATGAACGCGCCGTCCTCGACGATCACCGGTCGCGCCTGCACCGGCTCGAGCACGCCGCCGACACCGACGCCGCCGGCGATGTGCACGTCGGCGCCGATCTGCGCACACGACCCGACCGTCGCCCACGTGTCGATCATCGTGTTCGGCCCGACCCACGCGCCGATGTTCACGTAGCTCGGCATCAGCACGACGCCGGGGGAGAGGAACGAGCCGTAGCGCGCGGTGGCTGGAGGCACGACGCGGACGCCGAGCGCCGCGTAGTTCCGCTTCAGCGGGATCTTGTCGAGGTACTCGTACGGGCCGACCTCGATCGCCTCGAGCTTGCGGATGCGGAAGTAGTCGAGGATGGCCGCCTTCGCGTCCTCGTTCACGCGCCAGTCGCCGCCGACCTTCTCCGCGACCCGCAGTTCGCCGCGGTCGAGGGCCTCGATGGTGTCTTCGGTGCTCACAACTCCGCGAGTATGGCCGCCGCGCGGGTGCACTCGTCGAGAGTGGGGACGAGCGCGAAGCGGATGTAGCCCTCGCCGCTTGGGCCGAAGAACGAGCCGGGGGAGACGAGAACGCCGCGCTCGAGCAGCCGCTCGACGAGCGCGTCGGCGTCGGGGACCGCGACCCAGAGATACATTGTCGCCTCGCTCGCAACGACCTCCCAGCCCTTCGCCGCCAGCACGGGCAGGAGCACGTCGCGCTTCGCCGCATAGCGCGCCCGCGTCTCGACGACGTGCCGCTCATCGCCCCACGCGACGACGGAGGCCCGCTGCACGAACTCCTGCGGCGCCGTGCCCACGGTCGGCCGGTACGCCTTCAGTGCCGCGACCACCTCGGGCGGCGCGACGACGAATCCCGAGCGATACCCCGTCATCGAGGAGCGCTTGCTCAACGTCTGGAAGACGATCACGCGCGAGCGGTCGGCGATCTGGAGCGCCGAGACCGGCGGCTCGTCGAACCACAGCTCGCTGTACGCCTCGTCCGAGGCGATCACGAAGTCGTGCCGCTCCGCCAGCTCCGCGAGGTCTTCGTAGAACGAGAGCGGCGCGAGCGCCCCGGTCGGATTGTTCGGATAGTTGACCCAGACGATCGCGGTGTCGTCGCCGAGCGAGCTCAGGTCGGGGAGAAACCCGTTCTCGCGCAGGAGCGGCAGCGTCCGCACTGTCGCGCCCGCGAACAACGCGCCGCGCTCGTACACCGGATAGGCCGGCTCGCCGAACACGACCGTTCGCTTCGACGACGCGGGATCGACGAGCACCTGCGCGAGCGAGAAGATCGCCTCCTTCGAGCCGTACGTCGGCACGATCTCCGTGTCCGGATCGAGGTCGACCCCGAACCTGCGCGCGCACCAGGCGGCGATCGCGGCGCGCAGCTCGGGCAGGCCCTGCGCGAGCGGATACGGCGACCGCTCCGGCAGGGCGTCGATGAGCGCCTGCCGGATGATCGGGTCGGTCGGCTCGTTCGGATCGCCCTTGCCGAAGTCGATCACCTCGACGCCCTGCGCGACGAGCGCGCGGCGCGCCTCCTCGAGGCGCACGAACGGGTACGTCGCCATCTGCGCGAGCGTTGGGGCGATCCGGATCGGCACTACACGCTCCCCAGGAACGAAAGGAGTGTTTCGTAGCACCGCTCGAGGTTCGCCACCGGGATCTGCTCGTCCTGCCGATGCGCGTACGCGGTCGCGCCCGGGCCGTAGTTGATCGCGTCGATGCCGCGTTCCGCGAACTGCGCGACGGGCGTCCACGCCTGCTTCGGCGCAACCTCGGGCACGAGCCCGCGCAGCCTCGCCGTCAGCGCGTTGCCGAGCGCCGGCGGCGCCGACGGCGAGTTGCTGAGGATCTCCAGCTCGCCGTGCGGCACGAGCGCGCGCAGGCGCGCTTCCGCGTCCGCGCGCGTGCCCCCGGGCGCGTAGCGGAAGTTCAGCTCCGCAGACGCTGTCGCAGGTACGACGTTCGCCGCGATCCCGCCCTCGATACGCACGGCGCTCAGCACCTCGCGGTACACGAGCCCGTCCAGCTCGAAGTCGACCGGCTCGAGATCGGCGAGCGGCTCGAGCCCGCGGGCGAGCTCGTGGATCGCGTTCACGCCCGTCCACGGCCGCGCCGAATGCGCGCTGACGCCGGAGAAGGTCACACGCGCCTGGATGTTGCCGAGACAGCCCGCGTGGAGGATGCCGTCAGTCGGCTCGAGGACGACGGCGAGCCCGACGTCGCCGAGCATGCCCGTGTCGAAGATCGCGGGCAGCGGGCTTTCGGTCACCGGTATCTCCTCGCGCGTGAAGAAGAGGTACCGACCGCGCGCGCCGGAGCGGGCGAGCTCGATCATCACCGCGACTCCGCCCTTCATGTCGCTCGCGCCGAGCCCGTGCACGGCGCCGCCCTCGATTCGCCCCGGGAGGTTGTCCTGGGCCGGGATCGTGTCGAGGTGGCCGGCGAGCAGCACCGGTGAGCCCGGATCGCCGTAGAGCAGCACCTCGCCGTCGTCGTAGAGCGCCGGGCCGGGCACGAGCTCGCGCACGAGGGCGGCGAGGGCCTCCTCGGAGCGGCTCTCCGAGGGCACGTCGACGAGCTGGAGCGTCGTCTGGGCGAGATCGGGGAGAGGCACGACAGGCGTCATAATGACTGGAGATGGCGGTGCGACAGCCCGATCCCCCGCCCGGCGTCGAGCGCGAGCGTGGGTTCGTCCTCGCCGTGCTCGCGCAGGGCGTCGATGACGACGACGAGTTGGCGGAGCTTGAGGAGCTCGCGCGTACCGCCGGTGTCGCGCCGGTCGCGCGTCTCGTCCAGCACCGGCAGCGGCCCGACACGCGGACCTACGTCGGCAAGGGGAAGCTCGACGAGCTGAAGCAGGCCTACGGCGACGCGGACGCCGAGGTGCTGATCGTCGACGAGGAGCTCTCCCCGTCGCAGCAACGCCTGCTCGAGAACGAGCTTCAGGCGCGCGTCGTCGACCGCACCCAGTTGATCCTCGACATCTTCGCGCAGCATGCGGTGAGCGCCGACGGGAAGCTCCAGGTCGAGCTTGCGCAGCTCGAGTACAACCTGCCGCGGATGCGCGGCATGTGGCAGCACCTCGAGCGGCTCGGCGGCGGTGTCGGCACCCGCGGCCCGGGAGAGTCGCAGCTCGAGACCGACCGCCGGATCGCGCGCCGGCGCATCTCCATCCTCCGCGGGCGGCTCCGCGGACTCCAGAAGCAGCGTGACGTTCGCCGGAAGGAACGTCGTCGCACGGAGGTGCCGACCGTTGCGCTCGCCGGGTACACGAACGTCGGCAAGTCGACGCTCCTGAATGCGCTCACCGACGCCGACGTCTCGGTGCACGACCGCCTGTTCGAGACGCTCGACCCGACGACGCGCGGCTTCGAGTACGACGGCCGCCGGTATCTCGTCACCGACACCGTGGGCTTCGTGCGCCGGCTGCCGCACCAACTCGTGGACGGCTTCGCGGCGACGCTCGAGGAGACGCTCGTCGCCGACCTCGTGCTCCACGTCGCCGATGCGTCGGCGCCGGAGACGAGGCTCGTCGAGCAGATCGCCGCGGTGAGTGACGTGCTCCACGACATCGGCGCCGACACGTTGCCGACCGAGCTCGTCGTGAACAAGATCGACGCCGTCAGCGCGCTCCACCGGCGCCGTCTCTCCAACCGCTATCCGGACGCGCTGTTCGTGTCGGCGCTGACCGGCGAAGGTCTCGACGAGCTGCGCGCACGGATCGCCGAGCGGTTTGCGGAGCGGTTCGAGCCGGTGCGCCTCCTGATCCCGTACGACCAGGGTGCGAAGCTGAACGAGCTCTACGCGCTCGGCGCGCCGATCGAGCAGCGCGAGGACACGAGCGAAGGCGTCCTGCTCGTCGCGCGGCTGCCGCGTCGCGAGATCCGTCGCTTTGCGCCGTACCTGATCGCGGAGGCGGAGCCCGGCCGGGCGACGTCGGGCACCGCGTGATCGAGCTCGCGATCCAGCGCCTGCGCGATGACGCGGTCGTGCCGACCCGGGCATACGATGGCGACGCGGGCCTCGATCTCGCCGCGTGCGATCGGGTCGAGCTGGGACCGGGGGAGCGGGCGATGGTCGGCACCGGCCTCGCCGTCGCCATCCCGGACGGGTACGCGGGCTTCGTGCAGCCGCGCTCGGGTCTCGCCGTGAGGCACGGGATCACGATCGTGAACACGCCCGGCCTCGTCGACTCCGGCTACCGCGGCGAGCTGCGGGTCGTGCTGCTGAACACCGATGCGCGCGAGACCTTCGTCGTCGAGCCGGGAATGCGCATCGCGCAGCTCGTCGTGCTCCCCGTGCCCGGGCTCGAGCTGGTCGAGGTCGACGAGCTCCCGGAGAGCGCGCGCGGCGTCCGCGGCTTCGGCTCCTCCGCGGTGTGATGGCGGGCGAGCCGCGGATCCGGGTCTCGGCAGTGCTGCGCTGGGAGGATCGGATCCTGCTCTGCCGTCACGAGAAGGCCGGGCGTGGCGAGTACTGGCTGCTCCCGGGCGGCGGCGTCGACCACGGCGAGAGCCTCGTCGACGCGCTGCACCGCGAGCTCGCCGAGGAGGTCGGGATTCTCGACAAGCTCCCGGTCGAGGGGCCGGTGGCGATCGTCGACTCGATCGCGCCGCGGCGGACGCTGCCCGCGCGGCACGTCGTCCACATCATCTTCGCGGGCGACCTGTCGGGACGGTCGCTCGAGGCCGTCACCTCGCACGACGTCGCCGTGCGCGGCCACCGGCTGTTCGAGCCGAGCGAGCTGGACGGGATCGCGCTCCATCCGCCGATCCAGCGCTTCCTCCAGCGCTGGCAGCCGGGCGATCCCGCCGCGTACCTCGGCTCGCTCTGGGCGCCCTGAGCCGCCGTGGCCGACCGCCAGGAACTCATACGGCAGGCATTCACGGCGCTCGATCGCGGCGACATCGCACCGTTCAAAGATCTGCTCGACCCAGACGCGACGTGGGTCGCCATCCCGCACGGCGGTGAGGAGGGCGAGACGCCGGCGTGCACGAGCCGTGCGGCGATCCTCGACCGGCTCGAACGGCTCGGCAGGAGCGGCCGCCGGTTCCAGCTCGGCAAGCTGATCGAGGACCGCGACCGGATCGCGGTCGAGGTGACCGTGCTCGCGCCGGAATGGTCCGGGCCGGTGACGCTCTTCAGAGTGTTCACCTTCGCAACGGGCGGAAACGCGGTCGTGCGGTTGAACGACTGCCTCGACGAGTCGTACGCGCTCCAGGTTCTGGCCGCCTGACCTGGACAGCCACGTGCCTCGGACCATGGGCGTATTGCCGGCCGTCGAGCCTCGAACGTCTTATGATCGCGCCGTGACGGATTGTCGGCTCATCCGTGGTGGGAGCGGGTTTCGCGGCAAACAGGGCCTCGACTACTTCTCCGGCGTCTCTGCCGAAAGCACGGGTGCGAAGGCGATCTGCATGCACTTGCTCGAGATGCCGCCCGGCAGCAGCGCGAAACCGCACTATCACGAGGACCACGAAACCGTGATCTTCGTGCTCGAAGGCGTGGCCGAGATGCGCCACGGATCGCAGCTCGAGCATGTCATGCGGACCGAGGCTGGTGACTTCGTCTACATCCCGGCGGGCGTTCCCCATCAGCCGTACAACCCGACCGACATGCCGGTGCGCGCCGTCATCGCCCGCACCGACCCCAACGAGCAGGAGAGCGTCGTCCTGCTCGAGGAGGCAGAGACGGCCTGAGGTCGAGGGCGCTGCCGCTTCGGAGCGGCTAGGAGCGGCCGCCGCGGCTGCGTGCGCGCTCGGCGGAGAGCTCGTGCGCGTTCGCCTCGAGCGCGTCGTCGAGCGGTGCGAGCTCCGTCGCGGCATCGCCGGCGCGGTGCGCGAGCGCCTGTTCGAGCAGCCAGTCGGCGAGCCACGGGTTGCGGGGGAGCAGCGGTCCGTGCAGGTACGTCCCGATCGCGCGGCCGACGACGCAGCCCTCGAAGCCGCTCTCGCCGTCGTTGCCGTACCCGGCGACGACCCTCCCGAGCGGCCGCGCGTCGGTGTCCAGGCGCGTGCGGCCGACGTGGTTCTCGAAGCCGGCGATCGTCCTGGCCGGTCCGGGCTCGAGCTCGGACTCGAGCAGCACGTTGCCGATCAGCCGCCGCTCGCCCGCGATCGTCTCGAGCGGCAAGAGGCCGACACCCGGCATCTCCTCGCCGTGGAAGCCGGTGTATCCGCGGCCGAGCAGCTGGTAGCCGCCGCACACGGCAAGGAGCGCCGCGCCGCCCTCGAGCACCGCCTCGCGCAGCGGCGCTGCCTTCGCCGCGAGGTTCTCGGCCACGAGCAGCTGCTCGCGGTCCTGCCCGCCGCCGATGTAGTAGAGGTCGTGCGCGCCCGCGACGATCGCGTCATCGAGCCCGAGCGCCGTCACCTCGAGCTCGTGGCCGCGCCATGCCGCGCGGCGGGCGAGCACCGCGATGTTCCCGCGGTCCGCGTAGATGTTCAGGTAGTCGGGGTAGAGGTGCCCGACCCGGATCGCCATCATGCCGCACGCTCCCAGAAGGGCCGGGCGAGGCCGCGCGCGGCGAGGATCCGCCGCAGCCCGAGCATCGCGGTGTAGGTCGGGAGGATGACGAGCTCGCCGCCTTCGGGCATCAGCTCGAGGCCCCGGTCGAGCGCGCGCTCGAGATTCGGCTCGACCTCGATCGCGCTCTCGTCGAAGCCGCCGTACTTGAAGCGGAGCGCGAGCTCGGCCGCCCGGTCGCCGCTCGCGACGAGGCGCTCGAGGCCGTCGAGGAGGGGCTCGAAGTCCACGTCCCAGATCCAGGAGACGTCGCGGCCGTCGGCGATCGCATCGTTGAGCGCGATCACCGCGATCCGGGGCGGCCCCCCGTCGACGAGCGTCCGGATCGCCTCGTTCGCGCCGGCAGGATTCTTGATCAGGAGCAGGAGCAGGCGCTTGCCGCCGACCGCGATGCGCTCGAAGCGGCCGAACGCGGCGCTGAAGCGCCCGAGCCCGGCCACGATCTCGTCCGGCTCGGCGCCGAGCACGCCGGCCAGGGCAGCGGCGCCGACGGCGTTGTAGACGTTGTAGAGGCCCGGCAGCGCGAGCTCGACCCGCCGCGTCCCGGCCGGTGTGGCGAGCTCGAACGACGACCGCTCGAGCCCGCGCAGCTCGACCGCGCGCGCGACGACGTCGAGCGGCGGCCGTGCGTGGCCGCACGCGGGGCAGCGGTAGTCGCCGAGGTGCCCGACGTACGCGGCCGCGTACTCGTACGGCGTGCCACAGCGCAGGCAGTACTTCGAGTCGGCGGCATGCTGGAGCGCCGGCCGCGCGACACGCGGGTCGTCGAGGCCGAAGACGACCGCTCGCTCGTGTGCACGGGTGAGGTCACCGACCTGCGGGTCGTCGCCGTTCACGACGAGCCAGGCGTCGGCGGGGAGCCCGGCCACCGCCTCTCGCCACCGCTCTGCGACGAGCTCCAGCTCGCCGTAGCGGTCGAGCTGGTCGCGGAAGAGGTTCGACAGCAGCACCGCCCGCGGCCTGACGCGGCGCATCACCTCCGGCAGCGCCCCCTCGTCCACCTCGAACAGGCCCAGCTCCGCGTGGTCGCCTGCGAGCAGGGAGGAGGCGACCCCGGAGACGAGATTCGCCCCCGCCCGGTTGTGGGCGAGCCGGAAGCGCGGTGCCAGGATCTCGGCCGCCATCGCTGCGGTCGTCGTCTTGCCGTTCGTCGCCGAGATGAGGGCGGAGCCGGCCGGGAGCCGGGCCGCGAGCCGGTCGATCGCGCCGGGATCGAGCTTCGACAACAACTTGCCCGGAACGGTCGTGCCGCCGCCGGCGCCGGCGAGTCGCGAGAGCGCGGCAACGGTGCGCGCGACTGCGATCTCGGCCGTGAGGGGGACGACGGGGCGCACAGTCACGAGGGTATGCCAGGAATCACGCGTGCCGCCGAACCCTTATACCCCGATCGAGGGAAATTCATCTCCCTGACCCTTCCGGGTGACGTAAGTGCAGCGACGGCGCCGTAGGTTCCGCCCGTCACGTACTGCGGCCCGCATGCCTTCTGCGTGCACTGAACCAAAAGGGAGACGGAGAGAGATGCTGCTGCCGAACCGCGCGAACAGTCGCGACGAGCGCGCCAATGCGTTGTGGGGCCGCGGTGGACGCGAGACGCGCGCGAACGCGCTCTGGGGAGGACGCGGCGGCCGCGGGGCCTTCGTGGCCACGGTCGCGATCGTGGCGGCGCTCATGATCTCTGCGGTGGCAGCAGCGGGAACGAAGGGCGGCCACGGCTTCTGGGGCTTCAACACCCGCGGGCTCGGCCGGACGACGGCCTACATCCCCGATTCGCTCGCGAGCGCCATCCAGCAGAACCCTCGGCAGACGTTCGACGTGATCGTCGAGGGCGTCCAGAGGCCACAGGACTCGAGCCAGACGCGGGTCAACGCGAACGGTCTCCGGACCGGCCTGCTCGGATCCCGGCGCGGCACCGACACGATCGGAACGACCCAGATCAGCCGCACGTACCGGGCGATCGACGGGCTCCACGCCTCGCTCTCCGGTAGGCAGATCATCTTCATGGCGAGGCTGCCGTACGTCGCAGCGATCGTCCCGAACGACACGGTGCAGATGAGCGGCGTCGCGCTGCCCCTGTCGAACACGCAGAAGTGGGCATGGTCGACCGGCGCCCCGATCGACTGGAACACGCAGGCGACTGCGCTGCACACGCCGACGATCGCGATCGTCGACTCCGGCATCGATGCCAACCGTGCCGACTTCGGCAACCGCGTCCTCGATCAGATCAACCTGACGAGCACCGGGCCGAACTCGCCCGGTGACGGCTACGGCCACGGCACCTTCGTCGCCGGAATCGCCGCGGGCGCTGCAGACGGCTTCGCCGGCGTCTCGCCGAGCTCGAACCTCCTTTCGCTCGACGTGATGAACGACCAGGGCGAGGCGACTGTCGCGGACGTGGTCGCGGCCTGCGACTGGATCCTCCAGAACAAGACCGCGTACAACATTCGCGTCGCGAACTTCTCGCTCCACGCCGCGTCGGGTGCCAGCCTCTTCTTCGACCCGCTCGACCAGGCCGTGGAGAAGCTCTGGCTGAACGGCGTCGTCGTCGTCGCCGCCTCCGGCAACTACGCGGTCGACGGGCAGGAGAGCGGCGTGCCGTATGCGCCGGGCAACGACCCGTTCGTGATCACGGTCGGCGCCTCCGACATCATGAACACCCTGCCGACGAGCGACGACGTCGCCGCTCCGTGGTCGGCGTGGGGCTACACGCCGGACGGCTTCATGAAGCCGGACATCTCGGCTCCCGGCCGCTACGTGATCGGCCCGGTGCCGGCAGGCGGGTTCCTCGCAGCCGAACGGCCCGACCACGTCGTCGCTCCCGGCTACATGCAGCTCAGCGGTACGTCGTTCTCGGCGCCGATGGTCGCCGGCGCAGCCGCGCTGCTGCTCGGGCAGCACCCGGACTGGACGCCCGACCAGGTCAAGGGCGCCCTGATGGTGTCCGCCGACCCGACGCCTGCGGCCGTCCCGGGCTCGCTCGGTGTCGGCGAGCTCGACATCGCCGCGGCACGCGCGGTGCAGAGCCCGCCCAATCCGAACGCGGCTCTCGACCAGTACCTCACCACCGGCGCCGACGGGACCGTCACGTTCGACAACAGCGCCTGGCAGACCGCTGCCACGTCGGACGTCGCCTGGAGCGACGCAGCCTGGAGCAGCGCTGCCTGGGCCTCGGCCGCCTGGAGCGACACAGCCTGGAGCGACGCTGCGTGGGCGTCGGCAGCCTGGGCCTCCGCGGCCTGGAGCGACGCCGCCTGGAGCGACGCAGCGTGGAGCGACGCAGCCTGGAGCGACGCCGCTTGGAGCGACGCCGCGAGCGGCGACCTCTCGATCATGGCCGACGCAACGCCCGTGACCAGCGACGAGATGGCGCAGGTCGAGGCTAGCCTCGGCATCGTCGATCCCGCGTGCGACCCGATTCTCAGCGTGTGCACGGCTCCGCCGCCGCCGGGCTCCGGCCCGGGCTGGGGCGGCGGCCACCAGCAGGGCTGGGGGTCGACGCCATAGCACCCGAGGCGATCGATTCCGGCGCGGATGCGCCCCTGAACCGGGGCTCGCTCAGCGCCTTCCGACGGCTCAGCCAGGCGGATCGAATGGTCCAAACGGGGGATGCCACCGAGTCGGGCCCTTCCTACGCTGCGGACATGGCTCTGCGGCCACGACTCTCCGCGCATGCGGAGGCCTTCGGTCTCTTCCCATCGAGGGGTCCTCGATGAGCGCGGTCAGCGAAAGCCTTCCGCTCAATCTGCTCGACGGCGACGTCGAGCCGACGGCTGATCCGGAGCGTCCCAGCGGCCTGCCGCCCGCGGCGCGGGTCTACCTGATCTTCCTCGCCGCGGCCACCGTCGCGGCGGCCGGCAGCTTCTACCTGAAGGTGCCGGATATCCACAACGGCTGGGGCCGGCTGGCGATTCTCGCCGCGGCCGCCACGCTCGCGCACACGTTCCCGGTGAAGTCGCCGCGGAACATGATGTACCACACCTCCGTCGTCTTCCTCGTCGCGGCTGCGCTGCTGCTCCCGCCGGAACTGCTCGTGCTGATCCCGCTCGTGCAGACGATTCCGGAGTGGCTGAAGGAGCGGTACCCGTGGCCGATCCAGGTCTTCAACATCTCGAACTACACGCTCGACGCGCTCGCGGCGTGGGGGGCGGCGCACCTGATCCTCGTGCACGGCGCGGGGCTGATCCCGAACAGCGGCGCGCGCTTCGCGGTCGCCGGCCTCGCCGCATGCTTCCTGTTCGTCACCGTCAATCACATCTTCCTCAGCGTCATCCTCAAGCTCGGGCGCAACCACACGTTCCGCGAGACCGGGCTGTTCTCGGCCGAGAGCATCTCGATCGACCTCGTGCTCGCCGTGCTCGGCGTGTCGCTCGCCGCCTTCTGGGACTGGAACCCGTGGCTGATCTTCGCGTCGCTCGCGCCGCTCGTCGTCGTGCACCGCTCGCTCAGTGTCCCGCAGCTCCAGGCGGAGGCGCGCGTCGACCCGAAGACCGGCCTGTACAACGCGCGCTACTTCGCGACGACGCTCGCCGCTGAGATCGCCCGCGCATCGCGCTTCGACCGCCCGATGTCGCTGATCATGGCCGACCTCGACCTCCTGCGCGACATCAACAACAGCTACGGACACCTCGCGGGCGACGCGGTGCTCCAGGGCATCGCAGAGGTCTTCCGGGCCCAGCTGCGCCACTACGACGTGCCGGCACGCTTCGGCGGCGAGGAGTTCTCGATCCTCCTGCCGGAGACTCCGGTGGAGCAGGCGCTCGAGATCGCGGAGCGGATCCGCCGGGCCGTCGCCGAGCGCGAGTTCGAGATCGAGACAGCCGCCGAGCCGATCCGGGCCACCGTCTCGCTCGGCGTCGCCGGGTACCCGAAGGACGGGGAGGACGCGAACGAGCTGATCCACCAGGCTGACCTCGCCGTGTACCGGGCGAAGCTCCAGGGACGCAACCGCGTCCTCGGTGCGAGCTCGGAGCCGCTGCTGCTCGCGGCCGAGCGCGGCGCGAAGCTGCGCGCGGTGCGCGAGGACGGCGAGCATGTCGTGCCGCTGCCGGCGCCCGAACAGATCGACCCGGTACAGGAACGCCGCCATCCGAAACCGCACGCGCTCAACGGCCCGACCTTCTTCTCGCTCTCGCGCAGGCTCGCGATCGTGGTCAGCGCGGTCGCGGCCGTCGGCCTCGCCGCAGGCGCGGCAGGTCTCGTCTGGGGCCACAGCACGGACTACGTCGGCCTGCTCGCGGTGCTCGCACTCGTCGGTGCCGGCCAGGCGCTCTCGTTCGAGCTCGCGGAGGTCGAGGGCGCAATCTCGGTCAGCGCCGTCGGCTCGCTCGCGGGCGCAGCTCTGTTCGACTACCGCGCCGCCCTGCCGCTCGCAGTCGTGACGGCTGTCGTCGACTGGAGCGCGCGCCGCAACTCGTTCCATCACGTGATCTACAACGTCGGCACGCTGACGCTCTCCTCGCTCGCCGCAGCGGCCGTGTTCTCGATCGACTTCGCGCACGGGCAGGCAGCGCACCTCGTCGCCGCGTCGCTCGGCCTGGTCGGCGGCGCCGTCTACTTCGGCGTCAATATGGGTCTGCTCAGCCTCGCCTCCGCCGTCGAGGGGCATGAGCGGCCGTGGCACGTGTTCCGCGAGCGGTTCTCGTGGCTGCTCCCGCACTACGTCGTGTACGGCTTCATCGGCGCGGTCATGGCCGTCGCGTACGACGCCGTCGGCCTGTACGCGCTCGCAGTATTCGCGGTGCCGCTGCTGCTGATGCGCAAGACGCAGGAGGCATACCTCAAGCACACGCAGAAGTCGGCGCAGAAGCTTCGCGAGGCGGCGGAGACGATCCAGTCGCAGAACGTCTCGCTCGAGCAGGCGAACCGGCTGCTCCGCGAACGCTCGACCGCGGCGATGGAGTCGCTCTCGGCCACGGTCGACGCGCGCGACTCGTACACCGCCGGCCACTCCCGGCGCGTCCAGCAGCTCTCGCTCGCGATCGGCCGCGAGCTCGGCCTCTCGCAAGCCGAGCTCGACCTGCTCGGCCACGCGGCGCTGTTCCACGACATCGGCAAGCTCGGGATCCCCGACGCCATCCTCCTGAAGCCGGCGAGCCTTACCGGCGAGGAGTGGGCGCTCATGCAGCGTCACGCCGAGGAGGGCGCGCGCATCATCGACCGGCTCGGCTTCCTTCAGGACGCGGTGCCGTCGATCCGCCACCACCACGAGCGCTTCGACGGAACTGGCTACCCCGACCGGATCGGCGGGGAGGACATCCCGCTCGGTGCACGCATCATCCACGTCGCCGACGCGCTCGACTCGATGCTGACGACCCGCATCTATCGGGCCGCGCGCCCCGTCAACGAGGCGCTCGGCGAGGTCAAGAACAAGTCCGGCAGCCAGTTCTGCCCGCGGTGCGTCGCCGCGCTCGAGCGCATCCTGCCGCTCGAGTCGATCGTCGGCGACCTGCCCGCCGCCGCGCTGCCGCCGCGGCAGCACCGGCTCGTCGCCGCCTCCTAGCGCCTTTCCGCCGCGCGCGGGTTGAGTTGCGGTTTGCTCAACTTGCTCTACCATTATTGGCATGCCCCGGAAACGGCGATTCCGTGCGGTCGCGGACATCGATCCCGGCGCGCTCGCGGAGTTCCAGGCCGGCATCCGCAAGCGCTACTCCGACGAGCAGATCCTCGGCGAGCTGCGTGCGAGCGCGGAGCGGCTCGGTCGCTCGCCGACGATGCGCGAGTTCGCGAGCGACCCGGAAACGACGGTCCACCCGCAGACGGTGATCGAGCACTTCGGCTCCTGGAACGCGGCAAAGCGCGCGGCCGGTCTCGTGCCGCGGCGCTTCGCGACGCGTGAGGAGCTGCTCGGGCTGCTTCGCGAGCTGGGGGAGGAGCTCGGGCGCCCGCCGACGGCGCGCGACATCGACGACCGCAAGGGGCGGCTCCCGTCGAAATCGCTCTACTGGCACACGTTCGGCTCGCTCACGAACGCGCTGCGCGAGGCCGGCTTCGACGTCCCCGTGGGCGAGGAGCGGCTCGAGCGCGCGGTGGAGCAGGGGGCAGGCCTCGCGCGGCAGCTCGGACGCCTCCCGCGGTTCGCCGACTGGGCGGAGGCGCGGCGCACCGACGGCACGCTGCTCACGGAATGGCAGGTCTACCGGATGCTCGACGCCCGGCGCGGCGCGTGGTCGACCTTCCAGTTCCTCGTCCGCGAGCGGCTCGACGAGCAGGGGACCCGCGTCGCGTCGGACGGCCGCCTGACGTAGAAACGCAGTGGAAGCCTCTTAGGCGGCCGCGGCGAGCACGGCGAGGCGCTCGAGGCACGAGACGCCCTCGTGGGGGGCCCGCACCGGCGGCAGGTTGCCGCTCTCGACGAAGGTCGCGTCGGGTCTGAAGCGCTCGAGGCGGGCGACACGTCCGTCCTGGAGGACGAGGAACGTCCCGTCTCGCAGCTCCCGCTTGCGGAGCCGAGCGTGGGTGTAGCGCTCGACGACCTCGAGCGCCTGGCGCGTGGAGGCGAAGAAGTGCTCGTGCGCGCCGGCGCCGAGCCAGATCGGCCGGCCGATGCCGCGCGCGACGAAGATCGTCCCCGGCTCGCGGTCGTCGAGCCACGCCGCGGCCATCGAGCCCACGAGCGCCTCGAGCGCTTGCGGCTCGTTTCGGGAATGGGCGGCGAGGGCGAAGATCGCCTCGGAGTCGACGGTCATCTCCGCCTCCCTCCGGGCGCAGCTGTAGCGAGCGAGGAGCTCGTCGTCGTTGACGATGATCCCGTTGTGGATGCCCACGACCGGCCCGTGACGGACCGGGTGGTTGTTGGCCGGGATGGAGGGGTGGCCCTTCGTGTAGTCGCGGACGTGGACGAGCAGCTCCGTGGCGCTCGGAGGCACGTCGATCCGGTCGAGCAGCCGGCTCGCGGGCGTGCGCTGTTTCCTGACGATGGGGGAGGCGTTCGGCCCCGCGAAGGCGTAGCCGACGGCGTCGGCTCCGCGCTCGGCGATCCCGGCCAGCAGGGACTGGGCGGCGAGCGTCCGGTCGACGGCGCTGCGCGAGGAGAGGCTGTAGCCGGCGATTCCGCACATCTCTTAGGGATCGTTCTTCGGCGCTGCCGGGTCCGTCCCTCGTCCGAGGGTTGACGAACCGCTCAAGCCCCGTTCGGGGTACGCCGATACCGTGATCAATGGAGCAGCGGCCGCTGCCGGAATCAATCCTTTCGACTGTCGTCGAAGAGTCGGATCCACGCCTCGAGCTCGTTCCTGCGCTCGATGACCCGGACGCTCTCGACGATATCGAAACGCCCTTGGCTGTCGCCGGCGACACCGAGGAACTCGAGCCGGAAGAGATCGAGGCCCTCGAAATGGCGCTGCAGACCACCACCCAGGATCCGCTCAAGCTCTACGTCCGTTCGATCGGCGGCGGACCGCTGCTGACGCGGAACGAGGAGCGCGAGCTCGCCCGGCGGAAGGACGCCGGCGACGAGGTCGCGAAGCGGGAGCTGATCGAGGCGAACTTGCGCCTCGTCATGTCGATCACACGCAACTACACGAAGGCCGGCGTACCGCTGCTCGACCTGATCCAGGAGGGCAATCTCGGTCTGATCCGCGCAGTCGAGAAGTTCGACTACAAGATGGGCTACAAGCTCTCGACGTACGCGACATGGTGGATCCGCCAGGCCGTGACGCGCGCCCTCGCCGACCAGGGCCGCACGATCCGGCTGCCCGTCCACGTCGCCGAGCAGGTACGGCGGCTTCTGCGCACCCGCCGGCAGCTCGCACAGAAGTTCAACCGGGAGCCCTCGCTCGACGAGCTCGCACGCGAGGCGGCACTGACGCCGGAGCGCGTCCGCGATCTCCTCGAGCTCGTGGATGACCCGGTCAGCCTCGACACGCCCGTCGGCGACGGCGAGAGCCTCTACGGCGACCTGATCGAGGACATCCACTCGGCGCAGCCGGACGAGCGGACCGCGGTGCGCCAGCGCACCTCGGAGATCGCACGTGCGCTCTCGCATCTCAACCCGCGCATGCGGCGGGTGCTCGCGCTCCGCTTCGGCCTCGACGGCGAGCCGCCGCAGACGCTCGAAGAGGTCGGCGTAGGTCTCGGCATCACCCGCGAGCGGGTGCGTCAGCTCGAAGCGCGCGCGCTACGTGAGCTGCGCATCGCCGCGCCGGATCTCGAGCTGTATCTGCGCGTGTAGGGCCTAGCTCGAGCTCGACCCGACGGCCTGCATCTCGCGTAGCGACGCGAGGCGGCGAAGGGATTCGAGCTCGATCTGCCTGACTCGCTCGCGCGTGAGACCGAGGCGCCTGCCGATCTCCTCGAGCGTCTTCGGCTCCTCGTCGACGAGCCCGTAGCGGAGCACGAGCACGTGCCGCTCCCGGTCGGGAAGCGCGCGCAGCGCTACCGTCAGCGCCTGGCTGCGCAGCGCGGTCTCGACGCGCTCCTCGGGCAGCGGATCGGTGCCGGCCACAAAGTCGCCGAACACGGCGTCCTCCTGCTCGCCGACGGGCTGGTCGAGCGACGCCGACGCGCGTGCCGCCGCCCGCACCTCGAGTGCCTGCGCGAGCGGGAGTGAGGCCTCGTCGGCGATCTCCTCGAGCGTCGGCTCGCGGCCGAGCTCCATCCAGAGCGACCGCTCGGCGCGGTTCATCTTCTGCATCCGCTCGACGATGTGGACGGGCATGCGGATCGTCCGCGCCTTGTCGGCGAGCGCGCGCGCCACCGCCTGCCGGATCCACCAGGTGGCGTACGTCGAGAACTTGAAGCCGCGCCGCCAGTCGAACTTCTCGACCGCCCGGATCAGGCCGAGCGTGCCCTCCTGGATCAGGTCGAGGAACGGCAGGCCCTGGTTGCGGTAGTTCTTCGCGATCGAGACGACGAGGCGGAGGTTCGACTGGATCATCCGCTGCTTCGCGGCGTCGTCGCCGCGCTCGATCGCCTTCGCGAGCTCCACCTCCTGTGCCGCGGTGAGCAGCGTGTGCTTCCCGGCCTCGCGCAGGAACAGCTGGAGCGCGTCCGTCGTCGTCTCCGCCGGCGGCGGCACCGGCGGGGGGGCTTCGCGCTCGGCCTCCTCGACGAGCTCGATCCCGCGCCGGTCGAGCTCCGTGTAGACGGCGTCCGTCTCGAGCGGGTCGAGGTCGAGCGGTTCGAGCAGCTCCTGCAGGTCGGCGTGCCGCAGCTGGCCGCTCAGCTCGGAGGCCTCGAACAGCGCCGCAAGCTCCTCGTTGTCGAGGATCGACTCGATCTCGACGGTCAGACTGTCTCCCGTGATCGCGTTGCCTGCGGGGCGGCGATGCGTGCCCTGGCCACTAGACAACCACGCGCGGCTCGCCGAATCAAGGCCGCGGGCCGCCTCGTTGCCGTGCACGAGAACGTGCGTTATGTCAAGTTGGAACAGAAACGTGCCCTGCGGCTATCGTCCGGATTGTGACGCGCGCCGCGCTCGTGGCTGTGGTCGCCTCCGCCCTGCTCGTGCCGGGGCTCGCGCGCGCCGAGCTGGTGCCGGGATCGCAGGGCGCACAGGACGCGCTGCTCGCGGTCGCGCCGGACGGATCGCCGCGCGTCGCGTTCGTCGCCGTGGACGGCTCGCTCCAGGTCGCGACGCGCGCCGCCGACGGCACCTGGGCCGCGCAGGCCCTCGCCGGCCTGCTTGGGCCGCGGGCCCTCATCGTCGGCTTCAAGGTGGCCGCGAACGGCGGCGCCGACCTCCTGGCCGAGGATCCGAAGGGGAGCTGGCTGGCCCTGGCGGAGCAGCAGGGCGTGTCCTGGCGCGTGCGGACGGTCGCGACCGCGCCCAGGGGCGGCCTGCTCGGTTTCGGCGGCCTGGCACTCGACTCGTCGGGCCGACCGCTTGTCGCGTATACGTACGAGCTCGGCTCGCAGCGGTCGTGGCTGCGCCTCGTCCACGAGGACGCGGCGGGGCGGCTCGTCGGCGAGCGCGTGACCCGGGACGGCTTCCCCTCGAGCGAGGCTCTCCCCTCGGCGGCGCCCGTCGTCCTCCCGAACGGCGCGGTGCGTGTGCTCGAGACGTACGACTTCGCGACGATCGAGTGGGCGCGTACAAAGGACCACAAGGACTGGGTCGGGCAGTTCATCTACGGGACGCAGATCGGCGGGCCTGCCGGCATCGTGCAGGCGGCCGCCGTCACCGGAGCCGTCTGGAGCGCCTGGACCGAGCTCTTCCCCTCCTTCGGCGAGAGCCAGCTTCTGCTCACGGTGCACGGGCACGGTGAGACGACCACGATCCTCAGCCACCACGCGTTCCTCGTCGCGCTTGCGCTGTCCCCCACCGGCCCCGAGGTCGCCGGCGACGACTACGTCGACCTGGCGGGGGCACGGACGGCCTACGCCGGGATCGTCTCCGACGTCGCCGGAGCCACCACGGAGCTCGACGGCGACCTCTACGGGTACGCCCTCGACCCTTTGGGCGGCCGCCAGTATTTGCTGCTCGACGAGAACGGCCTCGGGTGGTACCGGGCGGCGACGCCGCCCGTCGCGAAGGTCGATCTCAGCGCCGCCGTGGACGGCGCCGCCTTCGCGCTCACGGGCCGCGTCGAGGGCGTCGTCTCCGGGAGCGTCGAGGTCTGGCGCGAGACCGAGGCCGGCCCACAGCTGCTCACCACCCTCCCACTCGCGCCCGACGGGTCCTTCTCGCTCACGGACACGCCGCCCGTGCGGCCGCTCACGTACCGCGTCGTCTATCGCGATCCCGTCAGCGGTCTGCCGATCGCCTCGCTCTTCCGCACCGTCCTCGGCTCCTAGCTGGAGCGCTCCGGGCTTTTCCACAGGTTGCACAGTCCGCTGTGGAAATGTTGATTATTCAAAATCCGCAAAATGCGACATTTTCGTGTCGGCATGCCCTTGCACCGCTCTGCCCCACCCCCTAGATTCCCCTTTGCGCCGAGCGCGGCGCGGGAGTAGGTCGAAGCAAGGCCGATAGGCACTACGAGGAGGCCCGCAAGGGCCGAGGCGGAAGGTCGAGCGGCCTTGTGGACGAAACCGCGACGAGCTCGGCGAATTTCTTTTTCAGCCGGCACTCAGGTGCCGGCTGTTTTTTTGCGCGTGTTTAGAATCCCGCCGTGCACTTCCAGCCGCCGAGCGTCGACAAGGGCGTGATCGCGTTCGTCTGGGCCGTCGCCCTCGGCGCGTACATCTACTTCGGCTTGGTCGCGGTGGGCACGACGGGCGCGTTCGCAGCGGTGATCGCGATGCTCAGCGCAGCGGGGATCTGGCTCTTCGTCCGCCTACGCGGCGAAGACCGCCCACGCGCCTAGATCGGGGCTGCGGCGCTCGCACGGGGCGCCCGCGGAGAGGGCAAACACGAGCTTCTTGGCGAGATCGGGGCCGAGCGCCTCGTCGAGCCGCTCCCGCGCCGTCGACCTGTCGGGATCGAGGCTGGCGCAATGGGCCAGCAGCAGGTCCAGGCCGGCCAAGGTTCCACTCTGCGGCAGTTCGGCGCTCATCCCGCTGTTTCTATCGACCGCGCCCGCCCGCCCCCATGATCCCTGACGGTGGGGATTGCCCCGGCTAATACGTGATGAGCGAGAAGAGGTCGACCCCGGCGAGGCGCTCGCGCCCGTGCAGGAACGAGAGCTCGATCACGAAATTGGCGCCGACGACGTGGCCGCCGAGCTGCTCGACGAGCCCGCCGATCGCCTCCACCGTCCCACCGGTCGCGAGCACGTCGTCGTGGATGACGACCCGCGCGCCCTTGCGAATGGCGTCGGCGTTCACCTCGAGCGCGTTCTCGCCGTACTCGAGCAGGTAGCGGGCGGTCACCGTCTGCGGCGGCAGCTTGCCGGGCCGGCGCGCCGGCACGAAGCCGCAGCCGACCTCGCTCGCGATCGCCGCGCCGAGCAGAAAGCCGCGCGCCTCGGCGCCGAGCACGAGATCGGGTTCCTTCTCCGCCGTCCACGCGGCAAGCTCGGAGATCGCCTGTCGCAGCGCGACGGGATCGAGCAGCAGCGGCGTGATGTCCTTGAAGCCGATACCGGGCTCCGGGAAGTCCTGCACCTCCCGGACGCGCGACCTGAGGTCGATGGCCGTCACCGCGCGAGCTTGCTGACGTTGCGCACGAACAGCAGCTGCGACAACTCCTGCGCCGCTTCGGCGAGCGCCTGGAGATCCTCGAGCCCGGCGCGCCGGCGCTCCGGATTGCGGGAGCGGAGCGCAGGAGCGACGAGCGCCTCGAGCAGTCCCGTCTCACGGTCGGTTGCCGTGCGGAAGGCGCGGAGGTGGCGCGGCGCGATCCCGTAGCGGGCGAGTGTGTCGCACGCGGCGGCGATGTCGACGTCCGTCTCCGTGTAGCGCCGCTGGCCCGATTCGACGGTCGGCTCGAGCAGGCCGAACTCCTCGAGCTCCCGCGCGCGGCGGCTCTCGATCCCTGCGCGCTCGCAGAGCGCGTCGAGGTCGATCGCCTCCTCGCGCTCGCCGAGCGCGCCGGAGCGCTTGCGGCGCCGCTCCTTCGACGCGCCCGTCGCAAGCTCCTCCCGGATCACGCGGAGCGGCAGGAACTCGTCGCGCTGGAGGCGGAGGATCGTCTCCAGCCGCTCGACGTCGTCCTCGCCGAACAGCCGGTAGCCGCCCTGGGTGCGCTTCGGCAGCAGCAGGCCCTGGTCCTCGAGATAGCGGATCTTCGAGATCGAGACGTCCGGGAACTCTGGCTTCAGACGGCGGCAGACCGCGCCGATCGTCAGGAGGCGTTCGCGTGTGGGGGCCTGAGCGGTTGGCATCAGCGTTGGAGGAAGGTCAGCCGGTACTTGCCGATCTGGAGCTCGTCGCCGTCCGAGACCTCCGCGGAGTCGACACGGCGGCGGTTGACGAACGTGCCGTTGAGGCTGCCCTGGTCCTCGATGAACCACCGGCCTTCGCGCTCGACGAGGACGGCGTGCTTGCGTGAGACCGTGACGTCGTCGAGGAAGACGGGACAGTCGGGCGAGCGGCCGATCGTCGTGCGGTCCCCCTGCGGCGTGAAGGTCTCGCCGGACCGTCCCCCGCCGGAGCGGACGACGAGGGCAGGGCCCTGGAGCCCGAGCCCGTCGAGCGTGTCGGCGAGCTCGTCCGCGTCCTCCGGGCTGAAGGTCTCCGTCGCCTCGCCGCTCTCGAGGGCATGCAGCAGCGCACCGCACTTCGAGCAGTAGCTGGCGGCCTCCGGGTTCTGGAAGCCGCACTCCGGGCAGTACACGTGGCTCATTGCGTGGGCGGAGCGGCCTTGCCTGCGAGGATCTCCGTGAGCGCCTCGACGTTCACCTGGTCGAGCACGCCGCGGCCCTGCGTCTTCTGTAGCCGCGCGACGAGCTCGGCGCGGAGGATGTCGATCTTTCCGTGCAGGAGACGCCGCCGGTACGAGACTTCCTGTTCTTCCTGCGTGTACTCGTCGATCAGGTGCTTCAAGTCCACGTCGGACATTGCTGCGAGATCGGGGAGCGGTTCCATCGAAGCCTTTCGTCGGGCAAAGGGTCAAGCTGAAGTTTAGCCTTTGCCGGGCTCCCGTCCAGGCCCGGCGACGCGCAGCGCCCTCAGGGCGTCGCGCATGTAGACGAGCGTGGCTGCGAGAGCGCCTCCGAGGCCGGCCCAGAACAGCCAGAGCGGCCAGCTCGTGGCGTCGTGCGTGACGATGCGGAAGGCGATCGCGGCGTAGAGGATCCAGGTCGCGCCCTTGCCGAGCAGGTTCACGTCGAGGTCGATCCCCCGGGGCGCGAGCGTGCGCCAGCCGACGAGCAGCAGCAGGTCGCGGCCGGCGATCACGACGAGACCGGCCCACGGCAGCCGCCCGTACACGACGAGCAGGATCACCGCCGCGTCGATCATCAGGCGGTCGGCGAGTGGATCGGCGATCTTGCCGAAGCGCGACTCGACGTGCCAGCGGCGGGCGAGGAAGCCGTCGACCTGGTCGGTCGCGCCGGCGACGCCGAAGAGGATCCCCGCCGCCCACGTGTGCGCGTCCCCGGCGCGGATCATCAGGGCGACGAACACCGGGATCAGGACGAGGCGGCCGATCGTGAGCGCGTTCGGCAGCCGAGCCAGCGGTGCCGGGACTGCGGGCGTCGCCATCCCGGGCAACCTACCCGGTCGAGGAATGCAGGCGGCCTGTCCAGTACGCGGTGCGCATGAGGTACGCGGTCTGCGCCGCGGTGCCGGTGAGACCCCAGGCGCCGTCGTAGCTGCTGTAGCCCGCCCGGGCGGCGGCGGGCTCGATCTGCGTGCCCTCGCCCCACTCGTTGAAGCTCGTGATCGTGACCATGTCGGGGCGCGCGGCGAGCGCGGCCGTCCAGAGGGCGTCGTATGTCGCGCCGTTGCGGCGGGAACTCAGCACGGGCGCCTCGCCCGCCCGCACACCGTTGTAGCCCGGGCCGACGCTCGGCGCGCAGAGCAGGTGGACGGCGTGCGCCTGGGCGCAGAGGCGCGCGAACTTGCTCGCGCCGAAGTCGATGAAGTCGTACGTGTAGAAGCCGTCGAAGTGACCGGCGGCCGCGAAGCCGACGAGCTGGGTGCCGGCGAAGAGGCGGAGCGCTGTCGGCGCCTGCGCACGAAGCGTCGCCCAGTCGGAGGCCGCGAAGTCGCGCGGGTGGTAGACGAAGATGTCGCGGATCCCGAGCCCGGCGAGGTACGGCAGGTCCTGCGCCACGGTCGCCGGCGAGCGCCCGGGATACGGCTCGAGGTGGATCGCCGGCTGCAGGTGATACCGGTGGACGGCGGCGAGGACGAGCGGCAGCCGCTGGTCTTCGGCCGAGCCGCGCCCCCACCAGGAGATCACCACCTCGTCGACTCCGGCCGCGGAGATCTCCGCCATCTGCTGGTCGACGACCGACGGGTCCGCGCTCGAGTAGGGGCCGAACGCCGGGTAGTAGCGCGAATAGATGTCGCCGGGAGGGTTGTGCGAGTTCTGGTTCCAGTGCTCCCAGCCGCCGTCGTGCGCGGGCGTCGCGTACCACGGGTAGTAGAAGATCGCGACCGTGCCGGCGTGCGCTGCGGGCGCAGCGAAGAACGCCGTTGCCAGTCCAACAACGAGAATGCGCCGCAGCAAGGGGGCTATCCTCTCGCGCGTGGCGGAGGAAATCCAGGTCTGTGGATTTGTCAACGCCCACAGCCACGCGTTCCAGCGCGCGCTCCGCGGCCGCGTCGAGTGCGGCGACTTCTGGGCCTGGCGGGAGACGATGCTCGAGCTCGCCCGGGGCCAGACTCCGACCCGCGTCCGCACCGACTACGCAGCCGTCTATGCGGAGATGCGCGACGCCGGGTACACCGCCGTCGGCGAGTTCCACTACCTCGGGCTCGACGAGGCGCGGGCGGCGGCCGAGGCGGCGCTCGAGGCCGGCGTCGAACTCGTGCTGCTGTCCGTCGCGTACGAGCGCGGCGGGATCGAGCGGTTCCGGCAGGACTCGGTCGCCGAGTATCTCCGCGGGCTCGAGGAGCTGCGCGCGAGCGGGCTCCGGGTCGGTGTCGCCCCCCACTCCGTGCGCGCCTGCTCGCGCGCGTGGCTCGAGGAACTCGGACGCTACGCAGCCGCGGAAGGATTGCCGCTCCACGTGCACGCCGACGAGCAGCCGCGCGAGATCGAGGAGTGCATCGCGGAGCACGGCGTACGGCCGATCGAGCTGCTCGCCGCGGCCGGCTGCCTCGGCCCGCGCACGACCGTCGTGCACGCGACCCACGCGGACGGGAGCGAGCTCGACCTGCTCCGCGACGCCGGCGCACGCGTGTGCGCGTGCCTGACGACCGAGGCGAACCTCGGCGACGGCTTCCTGCCGGTCGAGCGGCTGCTGCACCGGGGCATCGCGATCTGCATCGGCTCCGACTCGAACGTCCGCATCGACCCGCTCGAGGAGCTGCGCGAGCTCGACGGAACCGCGCGTCGCCAGGCGGGCCGCCGCGACGTGCTGACCGTCGATGCGCTGCTCGCGATCGGCTCCGTCGAAGGTGCGGCCTCGCTCGGCCTCGACACGTGGCCGTCGATCGCGATCGACCTCGGCCATCCCCAGCTGCGCGGCGTCGACGACCCGCTCAGCGCCCTCGTCGCGGGCTGCTCCGCCGACGTCGTCGTCAGGCGATCGGCTGAAGCGTGAGGATCTCGGTGCCGAGGCGCACGTCCTCGTCTCCGAACGGCCGTGCGTCCTCGCGGTAGATCTCGACGAGCCCCCACGGCGCTCCGCTCAGATCGAGTCGGAGCATGAGCAGCGTCGCGAAGCCGAGCTCGCAGAGCACCCGCGCCTCGTTCGAATCGACGTGGGCGTCGGCGAGGGTGATCATGCGCGGCCGCCCGCTGTCGAGCACCGCCAGCGTCTCCGGGAAGTCGGAAGCGAGATACCCCTGGCCCGATTGCAGCGACTGCCCCGCCGTCACCGCCTCGGCGACGGCGATCAGCACGTCGCCGATCACGCGCGAGATCGCGCAGGCGTCGGCGTCGAGCTTCGCCACGAGCTCCTGGGCGGTCGCCATGAGGACGTCCTGCAGGCGCAGATGCGCGTTGTCCGCCACGGTCTGAGTATGGCGGGCCGGGCGCTCCGTGTATCGGGGTGCCGAGATTCGAACTCGGGACCTCTTGTCCCCCAGACAAGCGCGCTAACCAGGCTGCGCCACACCCCGGAGTGGTACGGAGGCCATCGTATCGGGCCTCAGACCGGCGCGGCCGCTACGGTGGACGTGGCGATTAGCGAAAAAGGAGGGCCCGCATGGGCTCAAGTTCGAAGCGACAGACCACGATGGCGAAGATGGCCCGCGAGCAGGCGCTCAGGGAGCGTCGCGCGCGTAAGGCTCAGAAGGCCGACGACAAGAAAGAGGCCGCGGCAGCGCTGGCACGCGGCGAGGTGCCTGCCGAGCTCGACGAAGAGCCCGGCGAGGACGACGCCGAGACCGCAGCGGAAGCCGTCTAGCCGAAGCGCTTGTAGAGCCGGTCGATCAGCTCGGGCATCGTCTCGAGCCGCTCGGTGATCACGCGCAGGCGATGCTCGCGGAAATGCTCCGGCTCGACGCCGAGCGCCTTGGCGAGCGTGGTCACGACATCGACCGAGGGCACCGGCCGGTTGCCGTGCACGAGATGGTTGAGATACCCGGCGGAGAGCCCCGTCCGCGCCGCGAGCTCGCGATACGTGACGCCCGCCTCGGCCATCAGCGCCTCGATCGTCGCGCCGAAGGGCTCCTCGCTGAACCGTCTACGCCGTGCCATGCCATCCCTGCTTGCCGAGGTCGGCGACATCCAACCGCTTCTCCGTCCCGGCCGTGCGGTCGCGCACGTCGACCTTTCCGTCGTCGAGGCTCTTCTTGCCGGCGGTGACGCGGACCGGGCAGCCGATCAGGTCGGCGTCCGCGAACTTCTCGCCCGCGCGCAGGTCGCGGTCGTCGAACAGGACCTCGTAGCCCGCGTCCGAGAGCGTCTGCGCCGCCTGTTCCGCGATCTCCTCGCCCCCGGAGAGCGCGACGACGTGCACGTCGTACGGCGAGATCTCGCGCGGCCAGGTCATTCCGCTCTCGTCGGCGCGCTGCTCGATCACCGCAGCCATCACGCGGCCGGGGCCGATGCCGTAGCTGCCGCCCAGGAGCGGCTTCTCCTTCCCGTCCTCGTCGACGAACATGGCGCCGAGCGGCTCCGAGTAGAAGCTCCCGAAGTTGAAGATGTGACCGACCTCGACCGCCACGCGGAATCGCAGCGCGCCCCCGCAGAGTGGACACCGGTCGCCTTCCTTCGGCTCGCGAAGATCGGCGAAGCGCGGCTCGTAGTCGCGGCCCGCCTCGACGCCGCGCAGATGCCAGCCGTCGCGGTTCGCGCCGGCGACGAACTGCCCCTCGCGCAGCGTCTCGTCCGCGACGATCTCGCCCGGGAAGCCGACCGGTCCGAGCGACCCGCCGTGCGCGCCGAAGGCCGCCTGGATCTCCTCGTCGGTCGCCGGCCGCGACGCGCCGCGAAGCGCGTCGAAAAGCTTCATCTCGCTGAGCCGGTCGTCGCCGCGCACGAGCGCGAGCACGAGCGTGCCGTCCTCCTTCACGACCGGCATCGCCTTCGACGTCGCCGCCGCATCCACCGACAGGAGCTCTGCGAGGCCGTCGATCGTCGTCACGCCGGACGTCTCGATCGACTCGGGAGCTCCCAGTGCAGCGGGGAACTCCGGCCCGCGTGGAACAGCACGGGCGATGTCGCCGTCGGCGGCGTAGTCGCCGTTTTCACATGTCACGAGCACGTTCTCGCCTGAGCCGGCCGGCGCGAGGAAGTCGACGCTGAACTTGCCGCCCATGATCCCGCTCTCGGCCTGCACGTCGTGCGTCTCGACACCGCAACGCTCGAAGATCCGCTTGTACGCGCCGCGGTTCGCCTCGAAACTGCGCCGCAGGCCATCCTCGTCTCGATCGAACGAATACGCGTCCTTCATGATGAACTCCCGTACCCGGAGCAGCCCGCCCCGCGGCCGTGGCTCGTCCCGATCCTTGACGGCGAAGTGGTACCAGAGCTGCGGCAGCTGCTTGTAGGACTGGATCTCGCGCGCGTGGAACGTGACCGTCTCCTCGTGCGTCACCGGCAGGATGAACTTGCGGCCTGTCCGGTCCTCGAGCCGGAAGATCTCGGGAATCCCGATCCTCCCTGTCGTCTCCCACAGCTCTGCCGGCGTGAGCACGGGCATCAGCAGCTCCTGCCCCCCGATCGCGTTCATCTCCTCGCGGATGATCTGCTCGACCTTGCGATGGACACGCCACCCGAGCGGCAGGAACGTGAACACGCCGGCGCTGACCTGGCGGATGTAGCCGCCGCGCACAAGCAACTTGTGCGACGCGGCCTCCGCATCCGCGGGGTCGTCGCGCAGCGTCGGCAGGAACAGCTGTGAGGCCCGGGCAATCATTCGTTGTCCGCGCAGGCTACTCGAGGGGAATCAGGCTTGCTTCGGCCATCGCGAGCGCGGCGGGCTTCGCCATCTTCAACCGCTTCGGACGCTGCATGCCCTCGGTGATCCACTTGTCGATCTCGAAGAAGAGCTCGTCGATGAGGATGTCGGACGACACCTTCTTGAGCACGCGGCCGTGCGCGTAGACGAAGCCGACGTCGCGACCGCCGGCGATTCCGAAGTCGGCGTCGCCCGCCTCGCCCGGGCCGTTCACCGCGCAGCCGAGCACCGCCACCTCGAAATGCTGCGGATACGTGAGCAGCCGCTCCTCGACGGTCTCCGCGAGGGACTGCACGCCGACGTTGTCGCGCCCGCAGCTCGGGCAGGCGATCATCACCGGCCCGCGCTCGCGCAGGCCGAGCGCCTTCAGGATCTCGTAGGCGGTCTTGACCTCCTCGACCGGGTCGGCGGTGAGCGAGACCCTGATCGTGTCGCCGATCCCGTCCACGAGCAGCGCACCCATCCCCACCGCGGACTTGATCGATCCCGAGAACGGCGTCCCCGCCTCGGTCACGCCGAGGTGCAGCGGGTAGGGCACGCGCTCGGACAGCCGACGGTACGCGCGGATCATCGTCGGCACGTGGCTCGACTTGACCGAGATCTTGAAGTCGCGGAAGTCGAGCTGCTCGAGCAGGCGCACTTCCTCGAGCGCGGCCTCGACGAGCGCGTCCGCCTGGTCCTGCTGCGCGAGGTCGGAGAGGTGCTTCGGCAGCGATCCCGAGTTGGCGCCGATGCGCATGGGGATGCCGGCCTTCTTCGCCGCCTTCACGACGAGCGCCACCTTGTCAGGGCCGCCGATGTTGCCGGGGTTGATGCGCACGCCGGCCACGCCGGCGTCGATCGCCTTGAGCGCGAGGCTCGCGTTGAAGTGGATGTCCGCGATCACCGGCAGCGGCGAGAACCTGACGATCCGCGCGAGCGCCTCTGCGTCCTCGATCTTCGGGACGGCCACGCGCACGATCTCGCAGCCGGCCGAGGCGAGCGCGGCGATCTGCGCGGTCGTCGCCTCGACGTCGTGCGTTTTCGTCAGGGTCATCGACTGCACGACGACGGGCCCACCGCCGCCGATGCTGACGCCCCCAACCGAGATCCGGCGCTCGCTAGCCATCCGGGCTCAGTTTACCGAGGCGCGCTACCCGAAAAATCGTTCGAGAGCGCAATCACCCAGATCAGGAGGATCAGGGCGAATCCCACGAACGAGACCCGCTCGTAGACCTCGCGGGCCAGCGCCCGCCGGCGCACGGCCTCGATCAGCGAGAAGAGGATGTGGCCGCCGTCCAGCGGCAGCAGAGGCAGGAGGTTGAGTAGCGCGAGCGACATGCTCACGAAGCCGACGATCTGGAGGTACCAGTTGAAGCTCACCTTGAGCGCCGCCGCCGAGATGCGCACGATCCCGACGGTGCTCGTGAGCTGGCCGTGCTCGTGGCCGCGGAAGATCGCGCCGAACGCCTTCACCGTCCCGGACACCACCTGCCAGCAGTCGGTCGCGGCGAGTCGGACGCTATGCCCGAAGGAGTACGAGATGAGCTTCGCCGCCGGTTGGAAGCCCCAGATCCAGCGGCCGTCGAGGCGGATCGTCTTGCGCGGGCCAAGCGTCAGCTCCTGCCCGTGGCGGCGCACCGTGACGGTGATGGCGCGGCCGTCGCTGTTGCGGATGAGCCGGGAGACGGTGTCGAAGTTCGGTGCTGCGCGCCCGTTGACAGCGACGACCCGGTCGCCGGCCTGGAGTCCGGCCGCAGCCGCGGGCGTGTGCGAGCTCACCGCGGCGACTTCCGTGCTCGCCTGCTGGGACGGCGCGCCCGTCGTGTAGACAGCCGTGAAGATGACGAACGCGACGAGGATGTTCGCGATCGGGCCGGCGGCGATCACCGCGACGCGCTTCCACGTCGGCTGGTGCCAGTACGCGTCCGATCCGGTCCCTTCGTCGACGTCGCGGATCGCGCGGTTCGCCGACCTGCGCGCGGCCCGCGTCAGCGTCGCGCGCTCGGTCTCCTCCCGCAGCGCCGGGAGCGCCGCGCGCGCAGCGGCGAGATCGCCGTCGTCGAGGTAGCGGCGCACCCGCTGCGTCGATGCGGTGAGCGCAGGGTCCTCGCGCATGGCAGCCGACATGAACGCCTGGACGTCGCGGCCCGATGGACGGTGCATGCCCGGAATGCGCACCATGCCGCCGAGCGGGATCGCGCCGATGCCGTACTCGATGCCGTTGCGCTTCACCTTCGCGATCGCCGGCGGGAAGCCGACGTAGAAGCTGCGCGGCCGGATCCCGACAAGCAGCGCGACGGTGAAGTGCCCGAGCTCGTGCAGGAACACGAGCAGGAGCAGCCCGACGATGACGACGACCCAGATCACGCGACGGGCAACCCCTCGCCTGCGAGCGACCGGGCGCTGCGGTCCGCCTCGAGCAGATCGCCGAGATCGTGGGCGGGCGATCCGTCCGCGCGCGCCAGCGCGTCCTCGACCACCTCGGCGATCGCGAGGAACGGCAGCCGCCTTGCGAGGAACGCCGCCACCGCGACCTCGTTGGCTGCATTGAACGCGCACGGGAGGGTTCCGCCCCGCTCCCCCGCTTCGCGTGCGAGTGCCAGCATCGGAAAGGTCTCGGTATCCGGAGCCTCGAACTGGAGCGTCAGCGACGTGAGGTCGAGCGCCGGCAGCGGCGTGGCCGCTCGTTCCGGGTACGTCAGCGCGTATGAGATCGGCGCGCGCATGTCCGGGTTGCCGAGATGCGCGAGCGCGGTGCCGTCGCGGAAGCGCACGAGCGAGTGCACGATCGACGTCGGCTGGAGCACGACCTCGATCTGGGGATAGGGAAGGCCGAACAGGAAGTGCGCCTCGAGCAGCTCGAGCCCCTTGTTTGCGAGCGTGGCAGAGTCGACCGTGATCTTCGGGCCCATCCGCCACGTCGGATGTGCGAGCGCCTCTTCCGGGGTCACCTGCCCGAGCTCGTCTCGCGTGCGCCCGCGGAACGGGCCGCCGGAGCCGGTGAGGACGAGCGACTCGACCTGCTCCGGGCAGCGCCCTTCGAGACACTGGAACAGCGCGGAGTGCTCGCTGTCGACGGGAAGCAGGCGGCCGCCGCCCCGCTGCTGCGCCGCGAGCGCGAGCTCTCCCGCGGCAACGAGGCTCTCCTTGTTCGCGAGCGCGAGGTCGATGCCGCGCTCGAGCGCCCAGAGGGTCGCGTGGATGCCTGCGAAGCCGACGACGGCGTTGAGGACGACGTCCGGCTCGGCCCGGTCGAGCAGCTCGGTGAGGTCGCCGCCCACCTGCTTCAGCGGCGCCCGGACGTGGTCGAGCGAGGATGCGCCGGAGGCGGCTGCACAGAGCTCGAGTCCTGGATGCGCCTCGACGATCTCGATCGCCTGGCGCCCGATCGACCCCGTGGCGCCCAGGAGGGCAACGCGCTTCATCGTGTCCAGTGTAGGGGGTGCCCTACGAGTAGCCGAAGGCGATCACGAGGTAGTAGGCGGCGGCCCCTGCGAACAGGAGCGAGTCGATCCGGTCGAGAACGCCCCCGTGCCCGCCCAGCAGCCGCCCCGTGTCCTTGACCTGCATGTCGCGCTTCAGCATCGACTCGAACAGGTCGCCGGAGGCCGCCGCAAGCACGACGACGAGGCCGAGCACGACCGCTTGCCAGCTCGTCAGGTACGTGTGGCGGGTGTCGTAGAGCGCGATGAACGCGACGAACGTGCCTGCGATCGAGCCGACGACGAAGCCCTCCCAGGTCTTGCCCGGCGAGAGCGACGGCGCGAGCTTGTGCCGCCCGAGCAGCCGTCCGCCGAAATACGCGAACGTGTCCGCCGCCCATACCGTGAGCAGCACCGTGAACGCGATCAGTCGCGGTTCCCGATGGAGCTGGCGCAGCAGCACGAGGTGGCCGAGACCGAAGCCGATCCACGTCGCGCCGAGGACCGTCGCGCCGATCGCGACCGTCGACGGCGCGCGCGTCTCCGCGAACGCGTTCAGCACGAACGCGAAGACGAACGTCGCGAGCACGCCGCCGAGCAGCCAGACGAGCCCGCCGCTGCGCGCTCCGGCCAGCCCGAGCAGTGTGCCGAGATACGCAGCCGGCGCGAGCGGGCGCAGAGGCTTGGCCATCACCACGAACTCGTGCACGGCCACGAGCGCGGCGACGACGACCAGCACGAAGAACCACCATCCCCCGAGCCAGACGAGACCGAGCACGACCGGGACGCCGACGATGCCGACGAGCAGGCGGGAGATGAAGGCGGTCATCTACCGCCGAATCTGCGGCGCCGCTGCGCGTAATCCTCCAGCGCGCTGCGCAATTCGTCGGGGCCGAAGTCCGGCCAGAGCGTCTCCGTGAAGACGAACTCGGCGTACGCGGACTGCCAGAGCAGGAAGTTCGAGATCCGCAGCTCGCCGGACGTGCGGATGACGAGATCGGGGTCCGGCATCTCGGGCGCGTAGAGCTGCTGCGCGACGAGCTCCTCGTCGACGTCGGCGGCGGCGGCGCCGCTTTCGACGATCCGCCGCGCGGCTTCCACGAGCTCCGCCCGACCCCCGTAGTCGAAGGCGATCCAGAGGCTCAGCCGCGTCTTGTCCGCCGTTGCGCCCTCCAGCTCGGCGAGCTTCGCCTGGAGCCACTGGGGCGCGCGGTCGCGCCGGCCGACGAAACGCGTGCGCACGCCCTGTGCTGCGAGATCTGCGAGCTCGCGGTCGATCGTCTCGCCGAAGATCTCCATCAACGCCTCGACCTCCTCCACCGGGCGCGCCCAGTTCTCGGTCGAGAACGCATAGACCGCGAGCGACTCCACACCGAGGTCGATCGCGGTCTCGACGACGGGCCGCAGCGCCTGCGAGCCGGCGCGATGACCGTCCGCGACGGTGACGCCGTGCGCGCTCGCCCAGCGGCCGTTGCCGTCCATGATGATCGCGACCGCGCGCGCCGCCTCGGGCAGGCCGGGCTCGGCGCGCATCTCGGTGTCGTTCGACGCAGAGCTGCCGGTCAGGAGGATCAGACCTCCATCACTTCGGCTTCTTTGTGCTTCAGCAGCTCGTCGATCTGCTTCGTGTGCTCGTCCGTGAGCTTCTGCACCCGCTCCTCGGCGCGATGCTCCTCGTCCGCGCCCACGTCGCCGGAGTCGACGAGGTCCTTCAGGTGCTTCATCGCGTCCCGGCGGATGTCGCGCACCGCGATGCGGTGTCCCTCGGCGAGCCCGCGCACGACCTTCACGAGCTCCTTGCGGCGCTCCTCAGTGAGCTGCGGAATCGGCAGGCGGATCAGCTTGCCGTCGTTCGAGGGCGTCAGGCCGAGATCGGACTCGAGGATGGCCTTCTCGATCGCGCGGAGCGAGCTCGGGTCGAAGGCCTGGATCGTCAGCATGCGCGCCTCGGGCACGCCGATCGTCGCGAGCTGCTTCAGCTGCGTCTTCGTCCCGTAGTAGTCGACTTCGATGCGGTCGAGCAGCGACGCGGACGCACGCCCGGTCCGCACCGTGTTGAACTCGTTCCGCGCATGCTCGACGGACTTGTCCATGCGCGACTGCGCTTCACCGATCAGCTCCTCGACGGTTGGCATTCCTCTGCGCCCTCCTACCGTGTCTCGATGACGGTGCCGACATCCTCGCCCGCGACGACCCGCGCAATGTTGCCGTCGGCGAGCTCGAAAACGTGAATGGTGAGCTTGTTGTCCATGCAGAGCGAGAGCGCGGTCGTGTCCATCACCTTGAGTCCGCGCTCGATCGCCTCGAGATGGGTCAGGCGCGGCATGAACGCTGCGTGCGGGTCGGTGCGCGGATCGCCGTCGTAGACGCCGGCGACGCCGTTCTTCGCCATGAGGATCCTGTCGGCGCCGATCTCGAGCGCGCGCAGCGCCGCCGCGGTGTCCGTCGTGAAGAACGGGTTGCCCGTGCCGGCCGCGAAGATCACGATGCGTCCTTTTTCGAGATGGCGGATGGCACGGCGGCGGATGTACGGCTCGGCGACCTCGCTCACCTCGAGCGCCGACTGCACGCGGGTGTCCGCGCCGACTCGCTCGAGCGCGTCCTGGAGTGCGAGCGCGTTGAGCAGCGTCGCGAGCATCCCCGCGTAGTCGGCCGTCGCGCGCTCCATCCCCTCGGCCGCGGCAGCGAGCCCGCGATAGAAGTTCCCCGCGCCGACGACGATCGCGACGCCGATGCCGGATGCCTGCAGCGCGGCGATCTCGGCGGCGAGGCTTGTCACCACCCCGACGTCGATCCCGTAGTCGCGCGTGCCCATCAGGGCCTCGCCCGACAGCTTCAGCATGATCCGCCGCGAGCCGGGGCCGCCGGCCGCCGGCGCTGGGGCGATTTGCTCGGGGCGCACGCTCATCGCAGTCTCAACGGGTGAGCGCGAAGCGCTGGAACTCGAGCACCTCCGCCCCTGCCTCCTGGAGTGCCTGGCCGACGGTCTTGCTGCCATCCCAGATCCACTCCTGGTCGGCGAGCACGTTTGCGCCGAAGAACCGCTTGTTGAGCATGCCCTCGACGATCTTCTCGCGCGCCTGCTCCGGCTTCGAATTCACCTCGTCGGTGTTCGCGTAGATCTCGCGCTCGGCCGTGACGAGCTCGGCGGGCACGTCGTCGCGACCGACCCATTGCGGGGCCGCGGAGGCGATGTGCATCGCGAGCTGGCGTCCGAACTCGGCGTCACCGCCGCGCACCTGCACGAGCACGCCGAGCTTGTTCGCCGGGGGATGCGCGTACGCGGCGATCGTGGCGCCGTCGACCGCCTCGAAGCGCGCGGCGCCGACGACGGCGATGTTCTCGCCGAGCTTTGCTGCGAGCTCGGTCCTCTCCGTCTCCAGCCCCGCTTCGGCGCCCACGCCGCCGGCGTCGACGGTGTCGAGCACCTTCTTCGCGAACGCCTGGAACTCGTCGTTCTTCGAGACCGGCTCGGTCTC
>Ga0208849_1000262_pt1 | contig 50914 bp, 55 predicted proteins | sample NGESurdeep072012_10_FD_184470 | JGI IMG/M metagenome (GOLD analysis project Ga0208849, IMG submission 184470) | Arctic peat soil microbial communities from Barrow, Alaska - NGEE Surface sample 53-3 deep-072012 (SPAdes) | ecosystem: Environmental > Terrestrial > Soil > Wetlands > Peat ... | reverse complement strand
CGGGAACGATACGATCCTTGGCGACGATGCGGTCCTGTTTGCCGCCGGTCACAATTTCGCCCGCAAGCAGCAACAGCGGGCGTTTGGAATTGTTGACGAGAACCAGCGTGTTCACCTCGTCGCCACGGTCGTAGTTGTCTTGAGCAGGTTGACTCGCAGGCCCCCTGGGCCGCACCAGCCCTCGTGCGCGACCGGCCTCGGTTACTTCGACTTCTCCGCTCTTCAGCCCTTCATCGAGGGTGATGAATGGAGTCCCGCCCGTGAATTCCTTGCCTGCGCGATCGTCCGCGCGTACCACCGGGAACAGTAAAAGATTGCCGCTCTCAATTGGAGCGAGCACGCGGTAGGGGCCGCCTTCGCCCTGTAACGGCTCTCCATCTGCTTTCACTGTCTTCGATCGATGAACTGCCACGAGCGTGATGAGCAGCGCTGCTGCCACCCCAAATCTGCCCCAAGTCTTCATAAGTCTCCTCCGCCGGCCTGCGGTCTACCGCACGGGCTTTCAATGGGAGAACGCCGGACTGGCAGGAACTTGCGACACATTTTTTGCGTGTTCCGACCGGCCGGGGAAGACCAACATGGAAACCACAGACCTAAATGCCGGGCTCGGAGGCCAAATAGTTGCTCGGAACGTCAAAGCTACTAAGCGAATCGCGAGGCAGCAAGAATGGCGTCAGCGGAGACCGTGGCCGGCGTGCCAGAGACGGCCGGCGCGATAAGGACGGATATCCCCGCGCAGCGGGGAGCGATCGACCCCCGTCTGCTCGATGAGCTTTGGCGAGCGAGCGACGGGCCGAGTTGGGGGCTGGCACGGGACGAATTTGACGCAATTGCGGCCGACGCGGTCGCGGCGTGGAACTTCGGACTTGCTGCGGGCGCCAATGCGACACGCGAGCAGCAGGCGGATTATTTTCGCGGGCTGCGATTGGACGATCTGGTTCTCGCGCGCGCCTGCGCCACAGGGAACGAGCGCGCGTGGGAACATTTCATCGCACGGCATCGCCAGCCGTTGATTCGCGCAGCCATCGCGATTACCGGGAGCGAAACACTGGGTCGCGATCTGGCCGATCAACTCTATGCGGAGTTATTTGGGCTGAATACACGCGAAGGCGAGCGGCGTTGTCCGCTGCTCTCGTATCGTGGAAGAGGATCGTTGATGGGCTGGCTGCGTACCACGCTGGCCCAACGGCATGTGGATCATCATCGCCGCGAATGGCGGCTGAAGCCGCTCGACGACCCAATGGACGAAATGGCTGCCCCGGCGGCAGATGCGCCGCAGGAGACGCCTGCCGCGGAGCTGTCGCAGTTGCAGCGAGCCATTGAACAGGCGCTGCGAGAGTGCGACGCGGAGGAGCGCTTCCTGTTGGCAGCTTATTATCTTGACGGGCAGACGTTGTTGCAGATTGCTCGCGTGCTCGGTGTGCACGAGGCCACGGTGAGCCGTAAGCTGCGGCGAGCAACCGAAGCCACACGAAAACAGGTGCTGAGAAATTTGCAGCGCGACGGATCAAGTAGGCGAGCGGCTGAAGAGGCACTGGGCGCCGATCCGCGCGATGTTGAAGTGAATCTGAAAAAACTTCTGCAAAACTCGCAAACGGAAGCGTTCAACGAACAGGCAGCGCTATGAGTGCGGCAATGAATGTAAACGGCCAACACGAAATGCATACCGACGTGGAAACGCTGAGTGCGTTTACCGAGCAGGCTCTCAGCGCGAAGGAGCGCGGCGTGGTGCTGGCGCATCTTGCTGTGTGCGGCCGGTGCCGGCAGGTGGTTGTGCTGGCGCGCGAGGCCGCAAGTATAGAGGTCGCGGCGCGACATGGGGCTGCGCGGCCGAGGGCGTGGTGGAAGAGTTGGGGTCTTGCCCTGGTTCCGGCCGCAGGGGTCGCGGCCACGGGTGTCATTGCGTTCTACGTTCACGAGCGCGCCATGGAGCGGACTTCGGAGGTTGCGAAGCTCGAGCAGCAGCGAGCGAGCGAAAAAACGGCTGCGCCTCCGCAGAGGTTGCCGGAGCCGCTAGCGCCAGCTGCTCCGGCGGCTCCCACAACTCGGGTCGACGTTCCGGCAACACCCAGGGTTCCCGCAAACCCCGGCTCTCCTTCAAGATCAAGAGAGACTGAGCGGCCGGGCGAGGTGAGGCGAGAACCCACTACCGAACCGGATGAGACGGCAAGCGCGCCACCAGCCGCGCCCGCGACTGAAGCCTTGAACGGGCCGGCCACCGAGAGAGAAAGATATAGGGGATCACCCGCCGGCGAAATTCACGGCGACATGGCATATGCGTACGCTCCATCGCAACCGTCGGCCAACGACAAAACGCCATCTGAAGCTGCGATGCATGACGAGGAGCGCAAGAAACAGTCCGAAGAGACGGCAGAGGAGAGACGTCAATTTGCCGCCAAAGCAGCAACACCGTCCAGCTCGAACGACTCCGAAGTCGACAAAACGGGGATCGACAATGCCGGGAGCGCTCCAGCGGAAAGCCGCACTGCTCGGAGCAGCGAGCAAGTTGAGGTTGACGCGCAGCAACTTGAACTGCAGCCGGTTCCTGACGTCTCTGCAGGATCGCTCATGAGGATGAGGTCTGGCGCATTTTCTTCAGCCCTCATGGCAAGGCCGATCCACCTTCCCAGCGGGTTGCCCGTTCTTTCGGTCGCGTCGTCTGATCATCGCGTGCTTGCAATCGACAAAAAGGGGTCGCTGTATTTCAGCGAAGACTCCGGATTGACTTGGGAAAAGGTGAAGCGGCAGTGGACAGGTCGCGCCATTTTGGTACGCAAGAAAAACTCAGAGGATGCCGCACCTCCGGTGACGACTGTCCCCGAAAGCTCGGGAAGCACGTCCGTCTCCGATACATTGTCCCACCCCGAAACAGTCTTTGAGCTCGTTAATGACCAAAGTGAGCTTTGGCTGAGCGCGGACGGAAGAATCTGGACCGCAAAGTAGCTTTTTGGTCCGCCTCCGGCTTCCAACCGCCGATTTCTCCTCTTGAAAAAGCTAATCGTTGCCGAAGCAATACTCTCGGGATCATGCGTGGCCACGGCGGCGCGTCTGGGCCGACTCGGTGCCTGCAAGCATGAATCACTTTGGGCATTGCGGCTAGATCGTCAAATCGAGGGCGGCTCACGTGGGGTCAGTCGGGTTGCACCAGCGAAGCGGAGCAGCGGCAACCGTGCCCTGGGCATATTTGCGCCTTCCTCCGTTTCCGCAGGTTGCGGTGAGGGTGCTGCAACTGGCAATCAACGGAAAAGTGCAGCCGCATCAACTTTGCGAATTGATATCCACTGACCCGGCGTTTGCCAGCGAGGTTCTGTCTGTCTCCAATTCCCTGCTCTACGCTCCGCGCTATTCCTCCACGACGATTGAGCAAGCTGTGGCGGCGCTAGGAGCCAACCTGCTAAAGGGAATGTGCGTGACGGTAGGCGTAAGAGCATATTTGGGCAATGCGATAAGCTACCCGGCCATGCGAAACCTGTGGCGGCATAACCTCGCCTGCGCCATGATCGCCGCACGAATTGCGAGTGCTGGATCGATCGACAAAGACACCGCATACACTGCCGGCGTTTTGCACGACGTTGGGCGCGTGGCGCTGGCAGTGATCCAGCCCAAGGGGTATGCGGCGCTGCTCGAAAAGCATTGCGGGTCATCTGCCTCAATGCTTTTGGCGGAGCGCGAGATGTTCGGCTTGGATCACTGCGAGGCTGGACGGCAACTGATCGCCGATTGGAGACTGCCGGAGAGCTTCGAGGCGGTGGTCGCGGACCATCATTCTGAGTTGCGGTCGGACAGCGCATGGAATCTTGCGGCGTTGATTAAAGTGAGTTGCGCGATGGCATCGCCAATCGGATTTGCGGCATTTCCTGGATGCACAGCGGCAAAGTACTCGAAATTGCTCGGCGAGCTCCCGGCGCAAGTGCAAAATTTGTTTCATCCCGATGCGGAGACGCTCAAGGGTGACCTTGCCAGGAGCATCCACGCAATCGAATCGTTTTAAGCTCGACGTTTCACGTTGAAACAATTGCGCCGGAACGCAAAACGCCCGCGTTCCGGCGCGTTTTTTCCTGCTCTTTTACGTCTTACGTCCGCATCAGCCTGCGCTGCAACTGTTCCAGAGTTTGGCCTTTGGTTTCTGGATACACGAAGAGGACCACCAGGAATTGCACTACCGTCATGACCGCGAAAAATATAAACGGGGTTGCGGTGCTCATCATGGTTACCACAATCGGGAACATTTGTGCGATCACCGCGGCCATCACCCAGTGGCTGGCGCTGCCGACGCCCTGCCCCTTGGAGCGCACCGCCGTAGGAAAGACTTCGCCGATATAAACCCAGATAACAGTACCTTGCGAAACGCTGAAGAACGCGATGAACGCGACCAGCAGCCACAGCAAGTCAGCGCGGTGGGACTCGGTGGAGAAAACCCAGGCCACGCCGCCCAGGCAGCCGGCACAACCCGCAGCGCCGATCAGGAGCAGGGTTTTGCGGCCGAGCTTATCGATCAGCGACATGCCGACAATGGTAAACAAAAAGTTGGTTGTGCCAATGGCGATTGCCTGCTGGTCGCTCGATATTTGGCTGAAGCCGGCGGCGGCGAAGATGTTGTTCAGGTAGTACAGGATTGCGTTGATGCCAGCGAGTTGGTTGAAAGCGCCGATGGTGATAGCGAGAAATAATGGATAGCGATATTTCCATTGGAATACGCGCTCGTGAGCTGTAGCGTGTTCCTGCGCCAGCGCAGTCTGAATCTCGGCCAGTTCCGCCAGCGGATCGGGGTCGCCCATCATTTTCAGCACAGAAAGCGCCTCATCAATTCGGTTTTGCGTGACCGACCAGCGCGGGCTGCGCGGAATTCCAAAAAGCAGCGCAAGAAAAATCAGAGCTGGAATGGCGGCGATGCCTACCTGCAATCGCCATTCCGCGGGGCCCAGGTGCATGGTGCGAAAAAGGTAGTTGGAGATGTAGGCCGCCATTACGCCAAACACAACATTAAGCTGGAAGGACGCGACGAGCCTGCCGCGCCATTTGGCTGGGGCAAGCTCTGCAATGTACACAGGAGCCAGCACCGACGATGCGCCAATTCCCAGGCCGCCGATGAAGCGAAACGCCATGAACGCCGGCCAATTCCATGCGAGGCCGCACCCCAGCGCCGAGACGACATAGAGCACGGCGGTGATGCGTAATGTCTCGCGACTGCCAAGCCGCTGCCCCGCCTGACCCGCGCCCAGCGCGCCGATCACCGTACCCACCAACCCGATGGCTACCGTGAATCCTTTTTCCTGCGGGTTTAATCCGTAGAGACGAACCAGCGCGTCGATCGCGCCGGAGATCACGACGGTGTCGAAACCAAAGAGCAGGCCGCCCAAAGCTCCGGAGAGCGTTGTTCGTAGCAGCGCTGAATTAAGTCGCACGGTATTTGGTCCTTCGCGTTCCAAATCATGCTACAGAGTGCAGGCGAAGGCGGCAAACAGGGACGCGGAGGGATTACGCGCCATCCGCAAACGTTACGATGGATCGAAGATGGTTCGAACGCTGAACGGCCCGGCGACATTGCACATTTAAGGCTGGCGCGACGGAAGAATACAATATGAACCGATCGGCGGCAGATGATGGCAAGTCCACCGCCGCATCACAAGGAGAGCAAATTATTCTTATGAACCCCCTTTCCGTTCGAACATTCATTTCCCTGCTCTATCGAAAAGTCCGTATTGCGATGCCGGCAGCCGCACTGAGCGCGGCTGCACTTTGCGCGGCGCAGAGCAAGCCGGCTGCGCCCGTTACTAACCCGGCCCCGGACGAACTGGTGCTGAGCAATGGCGACACGCTGCACGGCAAGTTTGTGAGCGCGGTTTCCGGCGAGGTGACGTTCCACAGCGAGCCGCTCGGAGATATTTCGCTTTCCTGGGACAAGATCAAGGAACTGCATGCGACGGAGCAATTCGGCGTGCTGAGTTCGACCGTGAAGCTGCGCGGCAAGAAGGATGCTGGGCAAATTCCGGTAGGCACGCTGGACGTTGCGAATCAGGCAGTAACAGTGCATCCGGGAGACGGGACGGCCAGCGCGCCGATTCCGGTGAAAGATGCGCAATACATCACGGACGAGGCGACGCTGAACAAGCAAGTGAATCGCCAGCCAAGTTTTCTGGCAGGGTGGAATGGGCCTGCTACGGCGGGCGCAACGCTGGTGACTGCAACGCAGAACCAGTACACATTCTCAGGAGCGATTGGGCTGGTGCGCGTGGTGCCCACGGTGAGTTGGCTGAATCCGCGCGACCGCACATCGATGGATTTCAGCGGATCGTTTGGAAAGATCACACAGCCTGCATACATCCACCCGGGTCCGCCGGCCGCCACGGTAGCTGCTGTGACGACCAAAACGGCCATCTACCATGCGGACGCAGAGCGTGACGAGTATTTCTCGCCGCGCTTCTTTGCGCTCGGCCAGACCGCTTTCGATCACAACTTTGGGCAGGACCTTGACCTGCAGCAGATCTACGGCGGCGGCATTGGATGGACTGCGATCAAGACGCCAAAGCAATCGCTGGATTTGAAGGCGACCGTGCAATATGAGAAGCAGCAATTTATCAGCGGTGCGGCGGGCACCAACCAGAACCTCATCGGCTCAACGTTTTCCGCAGGGTATTTGCTGCACTTGAAACTCTTCACCTACACGCAGGGACTGGCGTTCATCCCTGCTTATAACAACTCGGCGGCGTACTCGGCCAACGAGACCGACACTTTTGCATTTCCAGCGTACAAGAATCTGAGCTTCTCTCTGGGAACCCTGGAAAGCTTTTTGAACGATCCGCCGGCGTCATTGCCTCCCACTAAACGAAACTCTTTCCAGTTCACGATGGGGCTGACGTACGCGATCAAGTCGAAGTACTGAGATGTATTCAATGCCGGCCGTGTAAATGCTCTTCGCTATGTCAAATGAACAAATCTCATGTGTGTTCCGATCTGTGCCGCCGTCAATCTTTCGACTCGAGTTGGTCGTCCGCGCAAGGCACCGGCGCGGGCAAAATTGCGCGCGGGCAAATTATACCTTTACGAAAATCTTCCTGCGGTAAAGCGCCCACACGGGGAGAAAGCAGACCGCTGTGTAGGAAAGGGAGTAGGCGAAGGCTCTCCAGCCGGGATCGGAGATCGGCGCGAACACATGCATGTAGAAAAAGCTGAGTGCGTCGTCTCTGTGCCCGTCGAATGTGAAGCGCACGAGGCTGAGGGTGGATCCCAGCAGTTCGCTGATGATATAAGCAGCAATGGCGTTTGAACCAAAGACCAGCCACGGCCAGAGCACCCTTTTGCTCCAGCCCGACTTGCCCAATCTGCGCTGCTCGATGGCCCAATAAACAACCATGAACAGAAGCAGCGACCATCCGGCGGCGACGAGAACATACGAGCTCGTCCACATCTTCTTATTCAGCGGAAACCAGATCGACCAGACATAGCCTGTACCAAGACAGACGGCAGCACCCACTGCCAGGCCAACCGTATTTGTGATCGCCTCGCGCTTGCCGCTGAGCCAAAGCGCGGCCAGCAAACCGATCAGCGTGGTCCCGACGGCGGGAATGTCGCTGAGAAGACCTTCGGGGTCGCGCAGATTGTGGGTTGCCCAGTCTTCGTAAAGGTGCCCTGGCATCAGTTCCCGGTCGAGCCATGCAACGATGTTCTGGTTCTTGTCGAGTAAAGGAATGTCGCGTCCCGGCACGCCCGCTCCCGGCACGGGAACCCAGCAAACCAAAATCCAATAGCCAATGAGTAAACAAACGAGAAGCGCAACCTTGGTCCACACGCGGCGATCCCAGAGATAAAAGAGGCTCACGACCAGGTAGCAGATGGCTATGCGCTGCAGGACACCGTAGAAGCGCAGATGGTCGAGATGGAAACTCGGAAATCCATTGACGACGACGCCAAGTACAAACAAAACGGCCGCGCGCCGCAGCGAATGCCACGCCAGCTTGGCTCGCGAATCGCCGCGATTGAGCCGCGCCCGAATGGAAAAGACGATAGACGCACCGACTACAAAGAGAAATGTGGGAAAGACGAGATCCGTAGCCGTGAAACCATTCCACTCGGCATGGCGCATCTGGGTCCATGCACCCTCGCCTCCGGGGTTGTTCACCATAATCATGAAGGCCATGGTGAGGCCGCGGAGAACGTCGAGCGATAACAGACGCCTGGGCGCGGAAACAATCGCAGGACCGGTCATGGAATCAAAGTGCTCCTTGAAGCAAGAATGAAGCAGAGCCTGCAATTAATTTTCGCGCTGGGAAAGTTAATAGCAGGCTCTAAGCTACGAGACTAGAGCTCATTTCGCAACGCCAGCGCCAGGCATTGCCGCAACTACCCCTCCCGCTGCTAAACTCGCCCTTCAGGGTTTTCTGAGGAACGTCGCTTTCGATCTTTTGGAGGCAGGCTTTGGCCGAGTTCAAGCCGTTTGTCGCGCCCGAGGAACACCGGCCCGAGTTCACCTTTCGCGCCGTGCTGCTGGGTTGCATCTTCGGGCTCATCTTCGGCGCCGTCACTGTCTATGTGGGCCTGCGCGCCGGCCTCACTGTGGCCGCGTCCATTCCCATCGCGGTGCTTTCCATCAGCATTCTTCGCGCTTTCGGCCGCGCTTCCATTCTTGAGAACAACATCGTTCAAACCACGGGAAACGCTGGGCAATCGATCGCATCCGGCGTCATCTTCACCTTGCCCGCTCTCGTCTTTCTCGGCTTCGATCTTGAGTATTCCCGCATCTTCATGCTCGCCCTGATCGGCGGCTGGCTCGGCGTATTGTTCATGATTCCGCTGCGGCGCCAATTGATCGTGCAGGAGCACAATACGCTGCCCTATCCCGAAGGCACAGCATGCGCCGACGTGCTGATTGCGGGCGAAAAAGGCGGCTCCCTCGCCAGCCGCGTTTTTCTTGGGCTTGGACTCGGCGGCGTCTACACGCTGTTTCAAAACAAGAACCTGTTCGGGGCGTGGCCGGACACACCGGAGTATCAGCCGGACTTCGGCCCACAACACGTGCTCAAGGGTGCATCGATCAACGCCGACGCCACGTCAGAGTATTTAGGCGTGGGTTACATTATCGGACCCCGCGTCGCGGGAATCATCTTCGCCGGCGGCGTGTTGTCCTGGCTCGTCATCATGCCGCTCATCTACTTTTTCGGCAAAGACCTCAGCCATCCTATCTACCCCGGCCTGGTTCCCATCGGCCAGATGGGCCCGTGGGATCTTTGGGCTACCTACATCAAACCCATGGGAGCTGGGGCCGTGGCCGCGGCCGGCGTCATCACTCTCATCAAGACGGTGCCGACCATCGTCGGCGCCCTCGCGACCGGACTGAAGACCATGCGCCCCGGAGCTGCGGGCCACGCTAAGCCCATCCGCACCGAAGACGACCTCTCCATGCGCGTGGTGATCATCGGCTCGCTCCTTATTGTGGTCTGCATGTTTCTCTTTCTTGAATTCAAGCCTGTCCCCGGCGCATTTGTAGGTTGGGCAGCTAATCTCGCCGCTTCGCTCCTCGTGGTTGTCTTCGGATTTCTCTTCGTTACCGTCAGCTCGCGCATTGTGGGCCTCGTCGGCAGTTCGGCCAGTCCGGTATCCGGAATGACGATTGCAACCCTGATGGCAACAGCGGCGGTGTTTCTTCTTCAAGGCTGGACCGCGCCAGCGTATGGTGCGCTGGCCATCATGATCGGCGGCGTGGTTTGCATCGCCGCTTCGAATTCTGGAGATACTTCGCAGGACCTGAAGACTGGTTACATCGTCGGTTCGACACCGCGCCTGCAGCAGATTGCGCTAATGATCGGCGTCGTGGTTTCTACCATCGTGATTGGTTTCACGCTCAACTTGATGAACACGGGGCTGCAGGAGTTCCACGCAGCATCTCAACCCTGGGACATTGGCGCCTCGCATCCCGGCGTCACCACCCAAACGGACACGCAACACTTGCCCAACCAGATTCGCGTGATCGCTACCGACGGCAAAACCACCACTACGCACCAGAAAACCGAGTACATTCTTTTAAATGCGATCGGCTCGACCGAATTGCAGGACGGCAAGTATCTCTACTCGCCCGCTACGGGACGCATTGAAGTGCATTGGATTCAGGGAATTGGCAGCGCGGCCGCTCCAGCCCCGCAGGCGCGCCTGATGGCCACGGTCATCAACGGAATCCTCACCCGAAAGCTCCCCTGGGGACTCGTGCTGATTGGCGTTTCGCTGGTAATTGCGGTTGAGTTGCTGGGCATTCGCTCTCTGCCCTTTGCAGTGGGCGCGTATCTGCCTATCGGAACCACTCTGCCGATTTTTGTGGGCGGCGGCGTGCGCTGGCTGGTCGACCAAGTTGCGAAGAAGCGCGGCGAAGATACGGACGCTGAGAGCGAAATCTCATCCGGATCTCTCTTTGCCTCTGGGCTGATCGCCGCAGGCGGAATCGTGGGCCTGATCGGTGTCGCGCTCAAAGCATATGAAGCTACGGCGGGCAAGGGCGACATTCTCAACTTCCCACACACGTTTTTGGATAACAACTATGTCAGCGTCGTGGCATTCGCCGCGCTGGCGTTCTCGCTGTATTACTTTGCGAGGAAGCCACTGAAGGAATAGCGAGCAACAGTACGGTCTCGCCCCCTCCGCTACAATAGTCTGAAGCTCCTGCCAGCCGGGGAACATGAGTTTCTGGTAGGCCAGGAGCATTGACACATTATGCTGGCAGAAAATCTTCTTGAAGCCCTTACATTCGACGATGTGCTGCTGGTGCCGGCTTTCAGCGAGGTCGTGCCGGCGCAGGTAAGCACGCAGACGCAACTGACTCGCGCGATTACGCTGAATACGCCGCTGCTCTCCTCCGCCATGGATACGGTGACGGAGTCGCGCATGGCCATCGCCATGGCGCAGCAGGGCGGCATCGGCATCGTGCACCGCAATCTCTCCATCGCCGACCAAGCTGGCGAGATCGACAAGGTGAAGCGGTCGGAGAGCGGCATGATCGTCGATCCGGTGACCATTGGCCCTGAGAAACTGATTGCCGATGCGCTGGATGTGATGCGCCGCTACCGCATCAGCGGCGTGCCGGTAACGCAGGGCAAGCGCCTCGTTGGGATTCTTACGAATCGCGATCTGCGCTTTGAGACGCGCACCGATATTCCCGTTGGCGATGTGATGACCAGGGAAAACCTGATCACTGTGCCGGTGGGCACCACGCTCGAAGAGGCGGAGCTGATCCTGCACAAGCATCGCGTGGAAAAGCTGCTGGTGGTGAACGACCGCTACGAACTGATGGGCTTGATCACGGTCAAAGACATTCAGAAGAAGCTGAAGTATCCCAACGCCAGCAAAGACGATCAAGGCCGGCTGCGCGTGGGCGGGGCGATTGGTGCTACAGGCGACTTCCTTGAGCGCGCGGCGGAGCTGGTGCGCAACCGCGCCGACGCGCTGGCGATCGACTCGGCGCATGGGCACTCATCACGCGTGCTGCAGGCAGTGCGCGAAGTGAAGAAGCGCTTCCCTGATGTAGCACTGCTGGCCGGCAACGTGGCAACTTATGAGGGAGCGATGGCGCTGATTGACGCGGGCGCCGACGCGATCAAAGTGGGCATCGGACCCGGATCGATCTGCACCACGCGCATGGTCACGGGCGCGGGCATGCCACAAATTACGGCTATCGCAGAGGCTTACCGCGCAGCGCAGAAGCATGGAATTCCGGTGATCGCCGACGGCGGCATCAAATACTCCGGCGAGGTGACCAAGGCCATTGCCGCGGGCGCCAGCTCAGTGATGATCGGTTCACTTTTTGCCGGCGTGGACGAGAGCCCCGGTGAAACCATCCTCTATCAGGGGCGCAGCTTCAAGAGCTATCGCGGCATGGGTTCGCTGACGGCCATGAGCCAGGGCTCGGGTGAGCGGTACTTTCAGGGATTAGCCGATCTGGCAGTTGCGGAGGGCGGCCCCGCCGACGTGGTGCAACGCGAGCGAGCCAACGAAAATCGTCTGGCCAAGTATGTTCCCGAGGGAATCGAGGGGCGCGTGCCTTACCGCGGGCCGCTGGAGGCGATGGTCTTTCAACTCGTGGGCGGATTGCGCTCGGGCATGGGCTACCTGGGATGCGGAAGTATCGCGGAGTTGCGAGAGAAGGCGAAGTTTGTGCGCATCTCCGGCGCGGGCCTGCGCGAGAGTCACGTTCACGACGTGATCATCACGCGCGAAGCTCCCAACTATCATGTCGAGTAGCCGGCGCGGGCTTAGCTCCTGGGTCGGCGCATGGTGGCCAGTGGCGGTGGGAATCGCGGTCATCGCCATAGAGTCGACAAGGTATTTCGGCGCTGACCGGACCTCGCATCCGCTGCGCATGATGATTGAAGCGCTCTTCGGACGGGTCGGAGATGCCCGCTGGGCGACAATCCACCACTACATTCGCAAGTCTGGCCACTTTCTTGGCTATGGCGCACTGGGATTGGCGTGGCTTCGCGCCTTGTGGCTGAGTTTGCCGCGCTACAGGTTTCTGTTCGTTGCCGAACTCGCGCTCGCAGGCACTGCGCTGGTGGCCAGTTTGGATGAGTGGCACCAGACCTTTCTGCCCAATCGCACTGGATCCCCATGGGATGTTCTGCTGGATAGCTGTGGCGCATTGTTCATGCAGTGGATCGCATTCATGGTTCTGCGGCTGCGCCGGCCCCGCCTATTGTATGACCGGAATCCGTGAACCCCGCCTCCTCGGGAGGAGGGCCTTTAGTCACATACGCAACGAGTGAAAAACGGTCATACTCTGCTATGAAGTCAATTACTTAGGCATGTATTGCACTTGTCATACGTTTTCCTTGCGTCCGCAAGATACGCGTGTTAAGGTAGTCTCGCTCAAGAAACCAACTTTGACGCACTTGGACAGCATAGGACTGCGAAGCACGCATACCGACGGGCAAATTCCCCGAGCGCGTTGACTTTTTTAAGGCGAAGTTGATCGGTCCGTTCAGAAGCATGGGACCGAGGGGGCGAAGCTTGGCTGGATCGCTCCTGTTCCTGGATGGAATCCAATCGAACCCCGCAATTCCTCACTCCAAGCGCGTGGCTTTAACCGGCGAATTAATTGACCTCTGCCGTATCGCGCAATCGGCGCCGAAGCGCTGAAATTTTGACGCGCCTTCCCGATTTCACAATGAGAGTACTGAGACCAAGATCGCGGATTGTAAGCATCCGAATGTCAGAGGAAGAGTTCTCGACTCTGCGTCGGATTTGCGTGGCCACCGGCGCGCGCAGCCTATCGGACCTGGCGCGCGAAGCGATGCGCGGTCTTTTGAACGGCGCCAATCAAGAGAGTGCCGGCGATGCATCCAGAATTGAATACTCCGCTCAGATGCGGGATCTGGAACAAAAAGTTGAAAAACTCAGTGCAGAGATTGCGCTGGTCAAGGCAGATCGTAATCTGTAAGTGACCGTCTCGCGGAGTTGGTCGACACGCATGCGAAACCAGATTTGATGAAATCAGACTTGAATTGAGAACGCTATTTCGATGAGAAACAGAATCCTGCTGCTTCTTCTATTTCCCGGCGCGCTTTGCGGCGGGCAGACAACACCCACCGTTCCGGGAGGGGACACAACGGTGTGCCCAACTGGTCCGGGTCCTGTTCCCGAAGGCCTGGAGGCTGTGTGTCCTCCGGCAACAAGCACGGTACCCAACCCGGGGGCGACGGCGTACCCTCAAGGCGGCAATCCGCAAGCGGGTGCGCTTCCATCCGGAGCCAATTCTGTTCCCGTTCCCGCGCCCAGCGTTCCCATTCCATACAAAGTGGTCGGTCCGATTACCGCGAGGACGGAGTTCCAGATCTTCGCGGAGGACGAGGCCGGCCATCCATTGGAGATATTCGGCAGAAAGCTCTTCGACGAGGTTCCCACCACCTTTGCGCCACTTGACCGCATTCCGGTGCCGGCGAACTACGTGCTCGGGCCAGGCGACGAATTGTTAATCCATGTGTGGGGAAAAATCGATCTGGACACGCGCGTAACCGTGGATCGGAATGGGCAGGTCTTTGTTCCGACGATAGGGAATTTGACGGTTGCCGGCCTGCGCTTCGATCAACTACAGAGCTTTCTGCACTCGGCCATCGCCACGCTCTACAAGGATTTCGATCTGAACGTGAGCCTCGGCCAGCTTCGCTCCATCCAGGTCTTCGTTTTGGGCAGCGCTCGCCAGCCCGGCGTGTATACCATCAGCTCGCTCAGCACCCTGGTGAATGCGCTCTTCACCTCCGGAGGGCCATCGGCAACCGGCTCAATGCGCCACATTCAGCTGCGACGCAACGACCAGGTCATCACGGAGTTTGATCTTTACGATTTATTGCGCAAGGGCGACAAATCACACGATGTCCAGTTGCTGCCCGGCGATGTGATCTATATTCCGCCAGTGGGGCAGCCGGTGGCCATCATCGGCAGCGTCAACGAGCCGGGAATCTACGAAATCAAAGGCGATGAAACGGTTGCTTCGGCTCTGGAGGATGCAGGTGGCGCGACAAATCTGGCCGACCAGGATCGCGTTCTGCTGGAGCGGATCGAGCATCACGTAGACCGGCAGGTGGAATCTTTCGCGATGGATGAGGTTGGCCTGAAGCGCACACTTCGCGATGGAGATCTGCTGCGCGTTTATCCACTCTCTCCCCGCTTCGACAACGCTGTGACTCTTCGCGGCAACGTGGCGCAGCCGGGACGTTATGCGTACCGCGACGGAATGCGTGTCTCCGACCTCATTCCTAACCGCCAATTCCTGCTCACCCGCGATTACTGGAACCAACAGAATTTTCTTGTGCCGGAGAGAATCGCGCATCCGTTCGGCCTCGGGCCAAACCAGTTCGATCCCCAGACGGAAACGAATGTGCCGAACCCAGCCAACGCGCAGGCCAACGTCAACCTGCAAAACCAGTTCAACTCGCAGAATGGATTTAATCCGCAGGCCGGGACGAATCCGCAGAGCGGAAACAATACTCAGCCCTCCCCGAATGGGCAGACCTCAACGAACGCGCAACCTAGAAACAATGCGCAGAACGGACTCAATCCGCAGGCCGGGATGAATGGGCAAACCGGAGCCAATCAACAGACGGGGACCAATGAACAGACGGAGATCAATACGCAGAATGAAGCCATCCAGCGCAGCGAGACAGGTTTCGCGGCAGCCCGGAACGGCGAGGAGATCAACTGGGACTACGCGGCTATTGAGCGGCTCGACCAGCACGATCTGAGCACCCGGCTGATTGCATTCAACCTGGCCAACGCCATCGATAATCCGACGTCGCCGGATAACCCCGTCCTGGAGCCTGGAGACGTTGTTACTATCTTCTCTGAAAAGGACATTCCACTTCCCGTCGATAAGCATGCGGCATTCGTCCGCGTGGACGGCGAAGTGAATGCGCCGGGCATTTACCGCATCGGACCAGGTGAAACGCTGCGCGATGTGGTCAAGCGCGCCGGTGGGCTAACGCCACACTCCTATCTCTACGCATCGCAGCTCGATCGCATTTCCACGCGCCGGGCCGAAGATCTCGAAATCAGGCAATCGACTGCGCAGATGCAGAGAGACCTGCTGGCGCGCAATGCAGCGACTTCCACCGTCGGGACGTCCAACACGGCAGAACAGCAGGCGCAGTTGAGTTCCCAGCAGGCATTGATCGCGCAACTTGCCGCTGTTCAGCCAACAGGGCGCGTGGTCCTGGCGATGAAGCCCGATGCCGGCAGCGTCGAAGATATTCCCGCATTCCCGCTGGAAGATGGAGACACGTTCTACATTCCGCCGGAGCTGAATACGGTGCAGGTTTCGGGCGCAGTCTATAACGAGAACGCCTTTCGCTATGAGCGTAATAAGCGGCTTGATTCATATCTGGATGATGCGGGAGGACCCACACGCCAGGCGGATACCAAGCGCGTCTTTCTCATCCGTGCCGACGGCACTGTAATCAGTCGCCAGACCCACGGCGAGTTTTGGCACTCGGACTTCGGCAAGACGACACTGCTGCCCGGAGATGCAATCATCGTCCCGCCAAAGTTGAAAGGCCCCAGCACGTTCATCCAACAGCTCCCTTATTTCACGCAGATCCTCTCGCAAACTGCTCTCACAGGCGCTGTACTCGGCACAACCTACTAGCAAATCGACAAATCATCATGGAACAAAACCCAGACATCGCGCAGGCTGGAGTCTCTCCGAAAGGGGAGACTCCAGCGGACGAATGCGGGCCGGCGCAGGGATCGGCCTTTTTTAGCGCGCTCACCCAGTTGGCACGAGGCAAGCGCCCGGTCGCGTTAGCGACGGGAATTGCATTCCTGGTTGGGATCGTGGTGAGCCTGTTGCTACCGGTCAGTTACACCGCAACAACAGAGATCATGACACCGCAGCAAACCCAGCAGTCCGCGGCGCTGATCATGAGCCAACTTGCGCTGAATCCCTCCACCACAAGCCCACTGTCGGGCGCAGCCGGTGGCGCGTTGAGCCTGAGGAATCCCAACGAACTTTATATGGGGCTTCTGGCTTCGCGGCCCATCGCAGATGGCATCATCGCGGAATTCGGTCTCGCCGGTGTTTATCATGCCGGGGATATGACGGCTGCACGAAAGGCGCTGGCAGATCGTACGACGGTCATATCTCAGAAGAGCACGCTGATCGCAATCTCAGTGACCGATACAGACAAGAAGCGAGCTGCCGACATCGCCAATGCATATCCTGAGCAACTGCGCGCGCTAACCAAGAACCTTGCAGTGACCGAAGCGTCGCAAAGAAGACTCTTCTATGAACAGCGCTTGAAGGACGCCAAAGAAGACCTGGTTTCGGCAGAGCTTGCGTTTGAGCGCATACAGAAGGAGAAGGGGCTGGTTCAGCTGGATGCGCAAACAAGATCGCTGATTATGTCACAGGCCGACCTGCACGCCCAGGTCGCGGCCAAAGAAGTACAACTGCAGGCGCTGCGCTCCTACTCCACCGAGCAGAATCCCGAAGTACAGCTTCTGGAGAGCCAGCTCGCTTCACTTCAGGAGCAATCGGCAAAGCTGGAAGAACGCAGCAGCTCTCCAAACTCCGGCGGATTTGATCTGGCGGACGTTGCCGGCGCGGGCGCGGAGTATCTTCGCGCGGAACACGAGCTCGAGTACCGGCAAGCACTCTTCGATCTGCTTCTGAAACAGTATGACGCCGCACGGTGGGACGAGGCCAGGAACGCCGCGGTAATCCAGGTGGTTGAGGAAGCGATTCCTCCGGATAGAAAATCCGCGCCGAGGCGGACCATAATCGTCTTGATATTCGCGGCGCTCGGCTTGTTTGGCGCGTGGTTTTACATTTTGGGGCGTAACATCGTTGCCCACAATCCTCGCATTGCGCAACTGCTGGCAGAATTCAAGTCAGTGCCTGTCAACGGCTGAGAGCCTGCGGAACGCCTTGCCGAATCCGGAGCCGGAATCGTCCCAGCATCGCAAACATCTGCTTTGGTCGTATGTCTCGACTTCCGGTGCCAATTTCCTCCGCGTGGGACTTGGCGCCGTTTCGGGTCTGATGGTCTCGCGGTTACTGATGCCTCGAGGACGGGGCGAGCTGGCAATTCTGTTGTACTTTCCCACGCTGATGGCGGCGTTCTTCAGCCTGGGAACACCGCAGGCAATCACCGCGCAGCTCTCCAAAGGCGCGGAGCAAGCGGAAGAAATTCTCACCACCGGCTTCCGCCTCGCAGTTGCTCACGCGCTTCTGGCGGTTCCTCTCTTCATGCTGTGCGCACCGCTGACGTTGACTGGCGACAATCGTCAGCTCGCGATCCCGGTGCAGATATCCTGCGCATGCGGCGCATTCATGGTTATGGTGCCGTACTTCAATGCCATGGCCTATGGCTTGAAGCGCTTCAACTGGGTCAATGCCGTTACGCTTGCCGGCCAGGCGGGCTATTTGGTGGTGCTTTTCATCTTGTGGCTCTCCGGAATTCTCACGCCGCTGGCAGCCGCGCTCTCAGCGCTGGGGAGTCAATTGCTTCAGTGCCTCCTGTACCTTATTCATTTCAAACCATCGCAGCTAAATAGAAAGCTCCCGCGTGGCGCCTACATTCAGTGTCTCGGATTGGGGATACGCTTCGCGGCTCCGAGCCTCGCGGCTGTCGTTCTGCTCAATGCGGATCGGGCCATTCTCATTCGCACAACGACGCTGGAGCAGATCGGTTACTTTGCCATCGCATTCGCGGTAACCATGCCCATCACGATAACCACTGAAGCGTTCACCCAGATTGGGTTTGTTGAAGTGTCAAGTGCCGAAAGTGCTCATGCGTCGTTTGCCCTTATGCTGCGGCGCTTCCAGATGGCGCAGGTGATCGCGGGAGCCGGCTTTCTTCTCGCCTGCGCCTTTATCGAACCGGTGATCCGGTTTGGTTTTGGAAAGGCGTACCTCAATGCCATCCCTGCGGCCTTTCCTCTGGCGCTGGCAATGTCACTGAGAGCGATGACGAAAACCCTGGAGAACAATCTTCGCGGTCTACGATTTATCGTACCGGGCACGCTTGGAGCCATGATCAACTTAGCGGCGCTCATTCTTCTAAGTGTGTTCCTCGTGCCGCGCTGGGGAGCGTTCGGCTTCTGTTGCGCAAGTCTCATTTCAGAGGCCATCTACCTGGCCTGTCTGGCTCTTTATCTCACCACGCAGCAAGATGTCCGATTCCGGTCGCTATGGGGTCTTCGGCCAAGTATCGCTCGCGCCATGGTGCTGGCATTGGTGGAGATATTCAGAGAGCGGCTTTTTGCCGTAAACAAAGAAGAGGTTGCAGAAAGCCCGTGCTAAACGAATCACACAAAACTCGGGTCATTCCGTGGCGTCTGCTTCTTGCGGTCATCGTGGTTCTCGTTGCTACCATTTTGCTGGTGCGGGGCGAGCGGCTTGATGCTCCTTACGCCGGATTACTGGCCGCGGTGCTTCTTGTGATTTGTTCTGCGATGCTGCTTCGCGCTGCTGTGAAGACCGGCAGTTTTATGAATGGATACACGCTGGTTCTGGGCACATTCTTACTCACTTATCCGCTATCGGCATTGGTGCACCTGACCGGCAGGAATTATGTCTCGCTCGGCTTCTATGAAACTGCCGCACTCGACCCTCACACACAACTTCATCACGCATATCTATCGCTGGCACTCGTTCTTGTGGCGCAGTTGGCGCTTTGGTGGGGATTAGCGCCTGCGCGTCCCGCGTCGCCGCGGAGGAGACCGCAACTGATCCGCGTTCGTTCCAAGCTATTCGCCCTTGCGGGATTTGTATTCACACTCATAGGCATTGCGGGCACAACCCTGCTGTTCTCTGGTTCCGGCCAACCGCTTGAGAACCTGACAACTGTGGACAGTACAAGGGTGCTCGCTGCAGGGAGCGCTCGCTTCGTGTTCATGTCCACATGGCTTTCCTGGGGCATCATTTTTCTTTTGATTGCTTTTCTGACCTCTCGGACCGGCAAGAATCATCCCAGGTTAGTTCTAGCCGCGCTCGTTGGCGGATCAACTTGCATGTTCCTGAATCTGTTTTGGACAGGCAGCCGCGCTGAGAATCTACTGGCGGTTTTGCCCCTGATCTTTGTCGTGAAGAAGATTGCCCCCCGGTATTTTCGCGGCTTCGCTTCCGTCATTGCCATCGGTGTCATGGGAATCATGGTGTTCGAAACCATCGCGCGAACGACAACATTGATGAATAGCGGTTTCGATTATCTCGCACAAAGCGGGATGAGCATCAGCCAGTTTCTCGCCAATCAATTGGCCGCAATTCTCGATTGGCAGATGGGAAGGTATCCCACGATTAGTCTGGCCTTCGATATGGTGAATCGATATGGCCATGCATGCGGCTCGACCCTGCTCCAGGGACTGGCAATGACGATCAACGCGCCGGCGACTTTGTTGCACATTCCTCTGAAGGTTGCCGAACCGCAGTCAATGACGTCGCTGGTGGGGCAGTATATTTACGACGATTCGTCGATCAATGGCGTGGTGCCCGGGACTCTCTCCGAACTCTACTTCAACTTCGGCGCAATTGGAGTCTTTGGTGGCTTTTTCGTCATCGGTAGAATTGCGAGATTCTGCATTTCAGTGACGCATTCCGCTGTTGATATGGGAACTGTGCTGCTTGGTTTCTACATTCTCACATTGTTGTGCGTCTGTACGGTGCCCATGACGGCAACGCTCGGCGTTTATCTGCTGGCTACGAGGGGTCTTCCGATCCTTGCCTTTTGTGTCGCGGAACAGACTCTGAGCCGATTGGTGAGCCCTGCGCCTCAGGCCGTCGCGAATGCACTGGCGGCTTAACGAGATGGGAGTGCGACGATTTCAGCCGGAACAGTGGTTGTGAGCGGCGCCCGCCGTGCCGATCACGTGCCCAAATGATCACACAAAGTCGATGAGATTTTCCATTTGTATTCCGGCGTTCAATCGCCCTCGGGAACTGTCGGAATTGCTTGGCAGCATTGCCTCTGAGGCGCCCGGAGATTGGGAGATCGTCGTCAGCGAAGATTGCTCGCCGAAGCAAGCCGAAACTGCGGAAGTAGTTCGTAAATTCGCCAGTGAGCACGGACTGTTGCATGTCCGCTTTCTGTCGACGCCAACTAATCTCGGCTACGACGGCAATCTGCGCTATCTCATCAATCACGCAGCCGGACGCTTTTGCGTCTTCATGGGCGATGACGATTTGTGGTGTGCCGGCGCATTGAGCGAACTTACGAAAGTGACAGAGGCTAATCCCGGCGTCGGTGTGATTCTGCGCGCGTGGCAAACGATCTCGAAGGATACCGGGGAAGTATTGGATGTGCATCGCTATTTCCCAAGTGATCGCGTCTTCAAGCCCGGCCCGGAATCGGTAGCAGCGTTTTTTCGTAGATCGGTCTTCATCTCCGGCCTTGCGATAAGTACCGATGCGGCGCGCGATTTAAGCACTGACAGATTCGACGGAACCTTGCTCTATCAGCTGTACTTAGTCGGTAATTTACTCATGGCAAAGCCCGGTTACTATGTGTCGCGAATGACCGCTATTCGCCGAGTTGGCGGTGAGCATTTCTTCGGGTCGAGCGTGAGCGAGCGAGAGCGGTTCGTCCCGAGACACTTGACTCCCGAACACTCGTTGAACTTTGTTCGCGGAATGTTCGAAATTGCCCAAAACCTCGAATCCGCACACGGTCCAGATGTGGGCCGCATGATTCGATCCGATATTGCGCGTTACTCGTACCCGCTTCTTGCCATCCAGGCGCGAACCAGCACTAAAGCCTCTTTCAAGCGTTACGCCTCGGAATTGGCCCAGCTCGGCCTCGGCAAATACCTCTCGTTTTGCATATACCGCGCATCTCTTTCCGTGGCCGGCTTCAGGATATGCGACGCTTTCATTGACTCGCTGAAGCGGCTCTTAGGTTCGACGCCGGTGATGGGTGGAGCGCGCGGCGTTCGCCCATCTTGAGCAAAGCTTTTCCTGGATGTAGCTATGGCGGCGTCTGGCCGGAGAAAAGTCGAGTCGGTTCTGATCGTCCGGTCGGCCTTTGGAGAAATCCATGAGCTCGCGTGGCTGAGGGCGCTGCGTGATCTCGGGATAAATGCCAATCTCTTCGACACGCACTCCTATATTCCTCACAATCTTTCCGGCCGGCTTGAACAGCGCTATTTGCTTGGCCCTCACATCGGCAAAGTAAATCGAATGGTGATTGACCGTGTAAGTGAGATGCGCCCCGACGTGGCGCATTTCTATCAAGGCCATCACTACACCGCCAACACGATCGAGCAAATTGCCGCGGCGGCGTTTGTCTCTGGCTCACACTGCGACGATCCATTTGCAAGACAGGATCTAAGGGAATACCGGTTGCTGACAAAAGCACTTCCGAAGTACGACGGGTACCACGTATTTCGCGAGTCCAATGTCGCCGAGGCTGCTGCACTTGGGCTCAAGCGCGTGCGAGTTCTCATGATGTATTACATTCCCTGGATGCACTACCCGTGCTCTCTGAGCGCGCAGGATCAACAGGCGTTTGGATCCGATGTTGTCTTCGCTGGTCATATGGAGCCGGATCTTCGCGTTGAGTCTCTGACGAAAGTCGTGCGAGCCGGCCTGAAGTGCAGGATATTCGGAGGGACTGCGGAGTGGAAATCGGTTTTACCACGTGACGTGTACGCGTCCGTAAAGCCAATCTCCTACGCAAGGAGCGCTGACTACCGACGGGCGCTTTGTGCCAGTAAGATCGCGACCTGTTTCTTCAGCAGATGGAATCGTGATCAATATACGACGCGATCGTGGGAGATTCCAGCTTGCGGTGCATTTCTTCTTTCAGAGCGGACCCTTGCCATGCAGGAGTTTTACCGCGAAGGAAAAGAAGCCGAGTTTTTCGAAGGTCCCGAAGAATTCATGGATAAGGTGAGGTTTTATTTAGACAACGACGCCGCACGAAAGAGGATTGCAGCGGCCGGATATGCGCGCGTGATTGCCTCCGGAAACGATATTTACAGCAGAATGCGGCAGTGGCTCGGGGATGTTGCAGACTGGCGCTGTGAAAAGCAGCTTGAGAATTGAGCACTATTGGGCAGCGCAGACTAATGGAGTTTGCATCAATCTGTAAACTTTGCGGCTCGGCCAAAGTCGAGAATGTGGCTTCCGAAGAACACGACCTTCACACATATCATGTTGTGCGTTGCTCCCACTGCGATCTCATTCAAACAGTCGAGCACTACGCGGAGGTATCTCCGGACTACGTTGACTTAGAGAATTCCGCACTTGACGAAAGCCGTCTGTGGTGTCAGGGCACGCATAAGCTCCCGTCATTCGACCAATGGCTGGCGTATGCGTCGCGAATCAAAACCCGACAAAGTCCAAAGCTGTTAGACGTCGGGTGTGGTACCGGAGGATTCCTGAAATTTGTTTCCGCCAATGGCTTTAGCGCCTATGGCTTCGACGCTTCAAGGGCACAGGCGGAACACGCACGAACTTACTTTCCCGAAGTCCGGCGCTCAAGCTCGCTTCAGGACTACCTCGAGCTCCTAAGTCAGCCTAATCTGAAATTCGATTGCATTACGCTGTGGGACGTCTTCGAGCACATCCGGAATCCCGTTCCTTTTTTGCAGCAGTTAGCGGAAGCTTTGGAACCAGGGGGACACTTATTCATCTCGGTTCCCAATGGCCGGGCAATTCCCTGGAAGATCCGAATTCATCGCGCATTGAATATGCCTTTGGATCTCGCACCCTGGGAGCACGTCTTCTATCACTCGATTCAGTCGCTTCACAAATGCATTGAAGCTTCTTCACTCGAGCGTGGCCGTTGCGGGGCGGTTGCGTGCTATCCACGGCCACTCTCGCTGTTTGAACTCTGCAGACGCACCGGCTTTTTCATGCTCAGAGCCGTTCCCAACCTGTCGCCTCAAATCTTTGCGTGGGCGCAGAAACCATGCACGTGACTACACCAGAAACGAAGTTGAATCGCGGTGCGCTCGCAATTCTGGTGAATCGCCGGCGTGAGCGATTATATGGTTGAATATGGCGCCGAGAGGACTTCAGAGATCCATTCGAAAGGCGCGGAATCAAAAACCCGTCTCAAGGTCGGATTTCTCATCTATGACTTGCAACGCAACACGGAGGATGCGCTTTTTGAGGTCGCTCAGGCAACGCCATTTTCGGTTAAGGCATTCCCGCTCTATGCGCATCTTGATCAGGAACATTCCCGAGTCGTCTATCGCCCCGCGATCGCTCGTGGAAAACACCTCGGGGTCAACGTCAAAGGCAGCACACCTGAGGGGTTTGTTTCCAATCCTGAATGGTGGGTGGGGCTGGCTTGCGCGCGCGAATCCGATGTCGTAATTCTGAAGGGGCTGCTGGGTCTGGGAGCAATCTGGTGCGCGCTTTGCGCTCGACTTCTTGGCCGCGTGGTGATCTCAACCAATCAGACACTTCCCGTGAAGTGGGAGAGGAAGCGGCGGTGGTGGATACGATTATCGAAGCGAATGTTGCTTCGCCTGTGTCACTACCATATTTATCAAAGTCCTGCCTCGTTCGAAGTTCTCACCGAGGTTTACAACTGTCCTCCAGAACGGATGATCTCTGCCCCTTACGAAGGCGGGTCCTCGTTATTCAGGAGAATCCTCGACGAGGTAGGAGAGGAGCGGGATGCTCCCGATCGGCACGGATTTGATTCAAGCGTGGTATTTCTGTACGCGGGTAATCTCGTTTCGTTTAAGGGAGTAGCCGATATAGTAAGGGCCGCCGCGCTGCTTCCCGAGGACGCTTCTTTCTTATGTGTTTTTGTCGGGCCCGAGGAGCCGGCAAACGAAGGAGGGGGGACGATCGAGCACTTCGTGAGACTCGCGCGGTCGATCGGGGTTGAGCATCGCGTGCAGTTCCTCGCCCCCCTGACACCGGAAAAACTCGCGGAACTCTACTGTGCAGCTGATGCCGTATTGCTGCCGTCGCATAGAGAAACCTTCGGAAAGGTTCTGGTCGAAGCCGGCCTCGCCGGCAAGCCGCTCGTCACGACGAGCGCTTGTGGATCGGCGGGGCTGATTGTGCAAGACGGCGTGAATGGGTTCGTCATCGAACCCGGCGACGTTTCTCAGCTTGCGCGGGCCATGACGCAGCTCTTTGACCCTGAGCTGCGCGCCAGAATGGGAGCAAGCTCGAAGGAGATCGTCGATCGGTATTGCAGGATGGATCTGGAAGCTCAAGGATATCTTGAGGCGATTGCGCGCGGTGCGGAGTACCTGGGTTTACGAGAAGGCGTCTGACCTCAGGGTAACTGGCACCAATCGATTAAACAGGCTTTTTTCCCTTTCGTGACCCATGCCCAGATCCCAATATCGACTATCCGTCCTGACCAATTCAATCTCAAGGATGAATGGCGGAATTTTCGAAGCGATGCGCAATCTAACCATCGCGATCGCTGCGGAGGATCGCTATTTGCCCGTCGTTTTCAGCGCCTGCGATCGTTACACAGAGAGCGACTTGCCGCTCTGGGAAAATATAACCACCAGGACCTTCCCCGTTCGCGCCCCGCGTATCTTCGGTTATGCGCCAGGGTTGGCGAATGCAGTCGAGGCAAGTAACGCGGACATTCTCCACATCCATGGGATCTGGATGTATCCGTCGTATGTTTCCCTTCGTTCGGCGCGGACGGCGAGACCCTTCATTATCAGCCCACACGGCCTGCTCAAGCCTTTGGCTCTGCGTAATTCCCGCTGGAAGAAACGGATTGCCGCTTTGCTTTTTGAGAATGAACATTTGCGCCGCGCCGCTTGCCTGCACGCACTGAATGCGGCCGAGGCGGATGCATTCCGTGCGTATGGATTAAAGATTCCAATCTGCGTTATTCCAAATGGCACGAATCTGCAAAACGATTGCGCCTCTCCAAATCCGCTTCCGGGCCGGTCAATTCTTTATCTCGGGAGGTTTCATCCTTTAAAAGGTTTGCGCAGATTGATTGAGGCATGGGGCGCAGTGCACGAGGAGGCGACGGCGGCCAACTGGCGCCTGACCCTTGCCGGATGGGATCAAAATCGTCATCGCTCTGAATTGGAGCGGCTTGCAGATCAGCTTCAAGTTCGTTCAACTGTTACCTTTGTCGGTCCCCAGTTTAATACCGATAAAGATCGCTGCTTTGCCGCGGCATCCGCGTTTATTCTGCCAAGCGAGAGCGAGGGCATGCCAATGAGCATTCTCGACGCGTGGTCGTGGCGACTGCCGGTCCTGATGACGGAGGCATGCAATCTGCCGGAAGGCGCGGAAGCGAAGGCGGCCATCGTGATGGCGCCGGAAGTGAACAGCATCGCGGCGGCATTGCGTCAGTTGTTTTCCTTCTCAGATTCAGAACGCGAGGCAATGGGCCGCAACGGACGATGCCTTGTCGAGAAGTACTACCAATGGCCGCGTGCCGGTAATTCCATGACCGAGGTGTACAACTGGATCCTGGGCCACGGACCGAGGCCAGCCTGCGTTCTGGTTTAACTAAAGCGGCGTGAAAGACGACCTTTGTGCGAGGAACATCCGACAGATTCGGGGTCGCAGGCTCTCCGAAGGGATTGAAATCTCGCGCGAGAATCATCGTCATCAGTCAGTTCTTTGGCCCGGACCAGTCGGCTGTTGGGCAGTTTTTGGCGGACTTCGTGGATGGTGCTGCGGCCGCGGGCCACGATGTCAGCGTGATCTGCGGCGCCGATGACTATTCCCCCGGCGATGCTGCGGCGCGCAGCAGCGACCAACGTAAAACACCTCAGTCCACTGCTAACGTTTGCACTGGCGGAGGAGCAATTCGCATCGCGAGAGTAAAAACCGCGGCTTTTTCGCAGAGCAAAATGCGAAAGCTGCTCTCGTACGCCACGTTCTATGCGGGAGCTGTTTGGAGAGCACTGAGTATCGCCAGGCCCGATTTAGTTGTGACTCTCACCGCGCCGCCGGGGCTGGCATGGATTGGATGGTTGGCACAGCGGGTACGCGGCTGCCGACATGTGGCATGGGAGATGGACTTGTATCCCGACATAGCCATCGCGCTGGATATACCCGTTGCCGCATGGACCTCGCGGATCCTGGATTTTCCGCGACGACGAGCGGACACGATCATCGCTCCAGGCGATTGCATGAAAGCGCGCTTGCTGCAACAGCGGATTCCGGAGGGTCGAATTGTGGTTGCGGAGAATTGGGCCGATGGCAGCATGATTTTCCCACAGCCATTTCCGGAACCACTACCCATGCGTATTCTCTACTCGGGAAACTTGGGGTTGGCGCACGATGTGGCGACCATTCGCGCTGTGATTGAGCATCTGGCGGATCGTCCCGATTTTCTCTTTGCTTTTGCCGGCGGCGGTCTCTCGCGCAAAGAGTTGATTGAATTCTGCGAGGAGCATGAAATTAGAAATATTTCTTTACGCGGCTACGTTCGTCTGCGGGATCTGGGAGCAAGCCTGGCCGAGTGTCATATAGGTCTTGTGACACAGAAGCCAAAGACTCTTGGCGCGATTGTGCCGAGCAAGATTTATGGATTGATGGCAGCAGGTCGACCGGTCCTCTATATCGGTCCTGCCTCGGCTACTCCGGCCATTCTCATTCAGAAGTTTGATTGTGGCTGGCACTTTGATTGCGGCGATGGAGCCGGAGTGGCGGCCCTGCTTTTACGCCTCATTGAAGATCCTGAAGAGCTTTACAGAAAAGGGCAGAACGGGCGCGAGGCGTTCATCAAGAATTACGATAAGCCCGCTGGAGTCGCACGAGTGATGCGAGCCATGGGACTGGCGACGCAGACCACTTGCTGAAATGACATTCCAACTTTTGTCGCTGTATGATCTGTTGCAATGAAGAAGGTGTTTCCTGACTAGCCCGCATGAATGAACGAGTATTGGTGACAGGTGCGGACGGGTTTGTGGGGAGATACGTCTGTCGAAAGTTGATTGAATCGGGCTACCCTCTCCGTGCCGGCGTACGGAATGTCGACTCAATTCCTGACCTGCAGCGCGCCATCCCGGGATTAAGTGATTCTTCCCTTCTGGGAGACCTGGGCGCGAATCCGGAACTGAGAGGTCCGCTCGCTGGCGTGTCTGCTGTCGTGCATTTAGCGGCTCGTGTCCACGTAATGAAGGATTCTTCCGGCAATCCCTTGCAAGAATTCAGGCGAGTGAATGTCGTCGGCACGAAGTCCCTGGCTCGCGCCGCTGCGGAGACAGGTGTTCGGCGGTTCATCTTTGTGAGCACGATAAAGGTCAACGGCGACTCAACATCCGGCGAGCCGTTCCACGTAGATATGCCCCCCGCCCCTCAGGATGCGTATGCGATCTCGAAATGGGAAGCCGAAGAAGCGCTTCGCTCCGTCGCGGCAGAAAGCGGACTGGAATTAGTCATAGTTCGTCCCCCGCTGGTCTACGGCCCTGGAGTTCGAGGGAATTTTCTGCGGCTCATGAGTCTCGTAGATCGCGCTCTTCCGCTGCCCTGGCCCAAAGGAAAGAATCGCCGCAGCATGATCGGTGCGGCAAATCTTGCCGATTTCCTGGTGCGATGCGTCGACCATCCCAATGCAGCCGGCCAGAGTTTCCTTGTAAAGGATTCCGAAGACATATCGACTCGCGAATTGATCTCCCGTTTAGCGCGACTCCTGGGTCGGCCCGTGCGGCTTGTTCCTATTCCAGAACCTTTGATTCGGTTGGCCGCGAGACTGACCATGAATAAGGAGGCGGCCGGCAGGGTTTTGGATTCGCTCGTGATCAACTCCGATTTCGCACAACAATTGCTTAAGTGGGCTCCGCCAGTGACGCTTGACGAAGGATTGGCAACAACTGCCCGGTGGTATCGAGAAAGCTACCTGCCATCGCGAGCGAAAGCTTTCTAATGCAACTTTTTGTTTTGCTCTTCGTCTTTTCGGCTCTCATTACTGCAGGCGTTCGTGCCTTCCTCGTTCGGCACGGCGTGATGGATCTCCCCAATGCCCGCAGCTCTCATTCAGTTCCGGTACCGCGCGGGGGGGGCGTAGGAATCGTCGTGGTTTTCTTGTCGGCGGTTGCCTGGCTCTTCTTGAGGCAAGTCATCCCTGCCAGACTCGCATGGGCGCTCTTGGGGGGCGGGTTCGCCATCGCTGTTGTCGGCCTCGCTGACGATCGTTTCAAGTTGGCGCCTTGGCCGCGACTCGTCGTTCACTCACTGGCGGCAGCATGGGCTGTTTGGAGTCTCGACCCCATGCACCCTTTTCAACTAGCGGACAACAACTTCTTTTGGGCCTGGGTGAGCCGAGGCATAGCGTTCATCGGATTGATATGGCTCACCAATCTTTTCAACTTCATGGACGGAATCGACGGATTGGCGGGAATGGAAGCTGTATGCGTGAGCGGGTTCGGAGCAATCCTGTTATTTCTAGATGGATTACCGAGTTATGCGCGCCCTTCATGGATGCTGGCTGCCGCGAGTATGGGCTTCCTTGTTTGGAACTGGCCGCCTGCCAAAATCTTTATGGGCGATGTAGGAAGCGGATTCCTGGGATTCACGCTGGGTACGCTCGCGCTCTTCTCCTCGAAGGCAAAGCCGGAACTCATTTGGCCCTGGCTGATCCTACTGGCCGCATTTTTTGTGGACGCGACTGTGACCCTATTGCGTCGTATATTTTCGCGCGCGCGCTGGCATGAGGCTCATCGAAATCACGCTTACCAACATGCCGCCCAGGCCATGGGCAGTCACGCGAAGGTAACCCTGGCGGTGGCAGCAATCAACCTTGGTTGGTTGTTCCCGCTGGCATGGGCTGCGTTGCGGTACCCCGGAGCCGCACCTGCGTTGGCCGCGGTTGCCGTCATTCCGCTTTTGTATATAGCAATTCGATTTGAAAGTGGCCTCGAACGGAATCCTTCAAACGCTGCTCTCCAGGACTAACTCGACTTATTTGCGCCGGAAGACTCCTGAAGAATCGCTCCATGCTTTACTGAGACACTTTTCCGCATAGATTCCCTTTACCTCCTGTGTGGTTTCGGAAGGTGAGTCCTCAATCATGATTAGGCAACCAGGTTTTCTTATTCGGAATATCGCCGTGCGCCGGGTTCTTATCTGGATCGCGCAGGCCGGCATTTTCGCGGTCTCAGTCATGGCGGCATTTCTGCTTCGCTTCGATTTCAGCGTGCCCGCGTTCTATCTTCGCTATATTCCTTATGCCCTTGCAATCTGGCTGCCCGTCAAATTGGTGGTGTTTTACGCGGCCAGGCTCGATCGAGGCTTTTGGCGCTATGTGTCTTCAATTGACCTGATCCGAATTTCAGTTGCAAATGTCATTGCCTCAAACATCGGCTTTTTTCTTATTCACTTGCTAGCGCCGGCTGGATTCCCACGATCGCTCTACGTGCTCGATTTGATGGTATGTCTCTTCGGCACATGTGGCCTTCGGCTTCTGGCGCGCGCAACTTCACGGCTCAGTTCGCAAGCGCGGAGCAACAAAGAGCCACGGAAGAGGACTCTGATTTATGGCGCGGGCGACGCAGGTAATACGCTCCTCAGGGAGATTCGCAACAACGCAAGACTGGCCTATCGAGTGTGCGGTTTCATTGACGACGATTCCAGCAAGGCAGGCCTGCACCTCGCCGGAGTGCCGGTATTTGGAGGAGGCGGCGCGATCAGCGCGCTTGTTGCACGATACAGAATCGCGGTCATTCTGATCGCAATTCCCTCTGCGAGTGGCGCCGAGATGACGCGGATTCTCGAGCTTTGCCATAACGCGGAAGTTGAGTTCAAGACCGTGCCCGGATTGGGTGAGGCGATGGAGGCGCGTGGCCTGGCCGGCCAGATTCGGGAGGTCGCGCTCGAGGATCTCCTGGGGCGCACCCCCGTACACCTCGAAGAAGATTCGATACGGGGCACGTTGCAGGGCAAAATCGTCCTCGTGACCGGCGCGGCCGGATCGATAGGGTTCGAACTCTGCCGGCAGATCGCCCGTTTTCATCCCGCTGGAGTCGTCGGATTTGAGATCGCAGAATCCTCGTTGTTCGAAATCGAACGCGAAATGCGTCAGTCCTTTCCTCTGGTTCCGTTTTATCCTGAGATTGGAAGCATTCAGAATCGCGATCGCCTGAACGAAATCTTTCAGTACTACAAACCGGCTGTGGTTTACCATGCCGCGGCCTACAAGCACGTTCCGTTGATGGAGACTCATGTATTTGAGGCCATCGAAAACAATATTTTTGGAAGTTACAACGTGGCCGTCGCGGCCCAGGATCATGGCGTCGAAGATTTTCTGTTGATTTCTTCCGACAAGGCGGTCAGGCCGACAAACGTGATGGGCGTGACGAAGCGCGTCGCCGAATTAATCCTGCTGGGGTTGCAAAACGGCCGCACCCGGTTCGTGGCTGTTCGCTTCGGCAATGTGCTGGGCTCGAACGGCAGCGTGATCCCGATCTTCAAAAAACAAATCGCCGCGGGAGGGCCCGTCACCGTCACGCATCCTGACATGCATCGTTTCTTTATGACCATCCCAGAGGCTTGCCAGCTTGTCCTGCAGGCTTTAGCCATCGGAGTGGGCGGCCAGGTGTGCGTACTGGACATGGGACAGCCGGTTAAGATTGTCGATCTCGCGAAGCACCTGATTCTGTTGTCGGGGCTTCGGCCCGATGAGGACATCAAAATCGAATTCACAGGAGCGCGCCCCGGCGAAAAACTTTCAGAAGAGCTCAGCACGTTGCTTGAAAACACGGTTCCCTCGAAGCACGACAAGATTCGGATTTTCGTCGGCAACGGCGTTCCGAAGGAAGATATACGCAACTGGCTCGATGCGCTTCACGAGATCTGCGAGGTGCGTGACCTTGGCCGTTTGGTTGTAGCGCTGAAGGAGCTCGTTCCGGACTACAGCCCAAGCGTTCACCTGCTCAAGCGCATCATGGCGCGAGATGAGCACAGGCGCACTGAAATTGGGGCGAATTGACTTCTCGGTGGTTCGAGTTTGTTTCCTGCGCAATGCGAGTCTCACGTTTGATCGTGCTTGAGATTATTCACATAAATTAGAAGTCTCTTAATTCCCTTCCCGCGCTCTTCATCTCTCGCACCCGGCGAGTCCCTGTGCCTCACCCCTCTCATCTCAAGAATCCAAAGCTCGTCGCGCTGTTGCGGCAGCTTTTTTAAATCTATTTGGGAGCGTGTGCGCCCAATTGTCGATGCTCGCCACGGTATGGCTTGAAATGGGTGACTTAAGTTTCGCAGAGATTTCTGGGATATACTTGCACTGTTGCCTGGAGAAAGTTGACCCTGATGTTAACTGGATCTTTCAACGATTTCGGGAACGCTGCGACTGAGAGCATTTCTAAAATAAAGGCGTAGAACGCGCCCAGTATTGCGGCTGGAAGTCCTGAAGCCTTTCCTGGTTTGTAAGGTTCTTATTGGAGCGTGCGATGTTCGAAAGTCCCTGGCGGGTTCTGCATGTTGTCGCAAACCATGAAAAGCGGGTTGCACAACATCTGACGGCGCGCTCCCTTGAGCATTATCTTCCCCTCTATGCGATGCGCTCCAAATGGACCGATCGCGTAGTCGACCTGGAACGCCCTCTCTTTGCAGGCTATGTTTTTGTGCGGTTCCCGAGCGAGGTGCGGATGTCCGTCGTGAGCGCACCCGGAGTTCTGCGCCTACTGGGGAGTGGCGTGGGCGAAACGGTGAGCTCCGTTGAAATCGATAGGATCCGCGAAGGCCTGGCCAGCGGATGCATTCTGCGGCCCCACGCGGCTGTTTCCGTCGGGGAAATCGTGCGCGTGCATCGAGGCGTGTTCGCGGGTGTGGAGGGGATCGTGACGGAACTTCGTCACGAGTGCAAAGTCATCATCTCGCTCGCTGCGACCAAGCAGTGCTTCTCTTTGGAAGTTGATCTAGACGAGATCGAGATCCTGCGCAAGCCGGTCGCAAGGGAAGCCGCTGCCGAGAGTAAGAATCCAGCGACGCTTCGGTCGTAGCGAACCGAGCGCAGCCAGCAAAGGACAAGCGGGCATATCTCGAATGAGATATGCCCGCTTGTTTTTTAAGCCAGGAGCAGTAAAAGTGACCCGAGCTTACGCGGCCTTTTCGCCGCCCTCGGGCTCGTCCGCGTCCTTTTTCTGTTCTTCGAGCTGCTTCTCGAGTTCCGCGCGCTTTTTTGCCTTCAGGTCGTCGCGCTTCTGGCGCTTGACTTCCAGCTGTTTTTCCGCGCCTAGCAATTCGATGAACACCTTTTCTGCGCCATCGCCCTGCTGGAAGCCGATGCGAACGATTCTCAAATAGCCCCCGTTGCGGTCGCCGTAGCGCGGAGCCACCACGTCAAAAAGCCGCTTGACGGCATCGTCAGTGCAAAGAAAGGCGTGGGCCTGGCGGCGCGAGTGCAGATCGCCCTTCTTGCCCAGCGTGATCATTTTCTCAATGTGCGGACGAACTGCCTTGGCCTTGGCCACGGTCGTCTGCACGCGGTCTTCGTTAATTACGGACGTTACGAGGTTCCGCAAAAGCGCGCGGCGATGGCTGGTGTTGCGTCCGAGTTTGTATCCTGCATTGCGATGGCGCATGATGAAAAACTCTCTTTCAGTGAACAGTAGTCAATGGTCAGCGATCAGCTTTCAGTTGTCGGCGATCACTTACTGACCACTGACAACGATCGCTGACAACTGTTTCAGAAATTCTCCGTTTCGGTGGGCAACTGGAGATCGACCGAATCCAGCGGCTCATCTTCATCGTCGAAGCGGCCGTAGCTTGCGGCCAGCGCCGTCTGCGGCGGAATGCTGGTTGGCCCCGGTACCGCGTTACCCTGCTCGTCGATCTTCATGCCTAGCGAAAGGCCCATCTGCGCCAGGATCTCCTTGATCTCGTTCAGGCTCTTGCGGCCGAAGTTCTTGGTCTTCAGCATTTCGGCTTCGGTCTTTTGCACCAGCTCGCCGATGCTCTGAATGTTGGCGTTCTTCAGGCAGTTGTAGCTGCGAACTGAAAGCTCAAGTTCTTCAACGGAGCGGTTGAGGTTATCGTTGCGCAGCAGGATGCGGCTTTCATCACCGCGCGCCTCTGCCTCGATTTCCTCTTCAAAGTTGATGAAGATGTTCATGTGGTCCTTGAGTAGCTTGGCGGCCAGGCCGATTGCATCGGCAGGCAGAACGGCGCCGTTGGTCCACACTTCCAGCGTCAGCTTGTCGTAGTCGGTGATCTGGCCCAGACGGGCCGCGTCCACGGAGTAATTTACGCGACGCACCGGCGAGTGAACTGAGTCGACGGGGATGAAACCAAGCCCCAGGTCAGCGTCAAAATTCTTGTCAGCCGAGACATAGCCGCGTCCGCGCTTGAGACGCATCTCCATGTCGAGCTTGCCGCTTTCTGAGAGCGTTGCGATGTAAACGTTCTTGTCGAGAATTTCGACGTCGCTGTCAGCCTCGATCATGCCGCTGGTTACAGGGCCGGGCTTGTCGGCGCGCAGATACAGCGCCTTGGGGCCCTCACCCTGGAGCTTGAAGGGGATCTGCTTGAGGTTGAGAATGATGTCGGTGGCGTCTTCGACCACTCCGGTGATGGACTGGAACTCGTGCAGCACGCCTTCAATACGAACTGCCGTGACCGCTGCGCCCTCAATGGAGCTGAGCAGCGTGCGGCGCAGCGCATTGCCGATGGTGGTACCGAAGCCCCGTTCAAAGGGCTGCGCGCTGAACTTTCCAAACGTTTCGGTAAGCGTCTCGGCTTCAACTGCAAGGCGCTTCGGTTTTTGAAATCCTCTCCACAACATATAGGTCTCTCGTTTCCCGCGTGGCATGTACGTCGCGATGCATTTTGCGGCGGCCGCGCAAGTTCTCCTTCGATTGAAATTCAGCTCTTAGCCATCGGCTAATAGCTGTTACTTCGAGTACAGCTCGACGATCAACTGTTCGTTGATCGGCAGGTTGACGTCCGCGCGTTTGGGCAGATGTAGCACGCGCCCGGACAGGTTTTCAAAGTTCGCTTCCAACCAGCTTGGAACAGGATTCTGCGCGGCGTACTGCGAGGCCTGCTCCACAATCAACAGCTTCTTGGCGTTCTCGCGGACAGCAATCTCGTCGCCCGCGTTTACCTGATACGAAGGAATATTCACCTTGCGGCCATTTACCGTGACGTGCCCGTGGCGAAGCAACTGCCTCGCCTGGCGGCGCGAGATGGCAAATCCCAAACGGTATGTGACATTGTCGAGGCGCCGCTCCAATTGCTGAATGAGCAATTCGCCCGTGACGCCGGCTGCGCGGCTGGCCTTCTCGTAGTACTCGCGGAACTGGCTTTCCAGCGTGAAGTACATGCGCTTGGCCTTCTGCTTCTCATGCAGCTGCAGGCCGTAACCCACGATCTTGGCTTTGCGGTCTTTGCCGTGCTGGCCCGGCGGAAAGTTGCGCTTCTCCAGCGGGCATCTGTCAGAGGTACACTTGGTGCCCTTCAAAAATAACTTTGTGCCTTCACGTCGGCAAAGGCGGCAAACTGGTCCGGTATAACGTGCCATTTCTTCTCCTGACTTCGGATGTCGGCCGGTTTACGTCCGTAGCGGACTTCGTCCCGGCCCGTTGTTAGCTTCCAGCTCCTAGCTTCTAGCCCCTAGCTTTCCCTTCCCAATCCAAGAGCCGCGATTTGAGCCGCCGGCACATTGGAGCTAGCAGCTAGAAGCTAGCGGCTAGTAGCTGTATTTACACTCTGCGTCTCTTCGGTGGCCGGCAGCCATTGTGGGGCACCGGGGTGACGTCGCGAATTACTTTCACCTCAATGCCCGCGGCGGCCAGCGCACGGATTGCCGATTCGCGGCCCGAACCTGGACCTGCGACCCGGACCTCCACTGCGCGGACACCGTGATCGCGTGCCAAGTTGGCAGCGCCTGAAGCCGCCTGCTGCGCCGCAAACGGTGTGCCCTTGCGCGATCCGCGGAATCCAAGCGAGCCCGAGCTCTTCCAGCTCAACGTGTTGCCCATTTGGTCGGTGATGGTGACGATGGTGTTGTTGAACGAGGCCTGAATGTACGCAAAGCCGAATGGCACATTCTTGCGCTCGCGCTTCTTGAACTTTTTGGTTTTGCCCTTCTTGCCTGCCTCGGGCTTCTGCTCTGGTTTCGCCATTAGGTCTTCGCGCTCGCTTTCTTCTTGCCCGCAATCGTGCCCTTACGCGGGCCCTTGCGAGTGCGAGCATTAGTGTGGGTGCGCTGGCCGCGCACCGGCAGCGACTTCCGGTGGCGCAGGCCGCGATAGCTCTGAATGTCGATCAGGCGCTTGATGTGCATCGAGACGTCTTTGCGCAGGTCGCCCTCGACGTCCCCCTGGTCCTCAATCACCTGGCGGATGCGGTTGACCTCTTCCTCGCCCAGATCCTGGACCTTCTTGAAGGCATCTACATTCGCCTTGTCTAGAATTTTGAGTGCGCGAGGCTGCCCGATCCCGAAGATATAAGTGAGCGCGATCCGTGCCTGCTTATTGCGGGGCAGATCGACGCCAGCAATACGTGCCATTCTCTGTTTCCTTCTCTAGGTTGTGTGCCTCCGGCCTCAACCGGTCCGCACTGGTTAAAAGGTGCAACTCCCGAGGTTCATCGCAAGCCTTGATTCCGGCTAACTAGCCTCGTGTTTCTGTGGAAGTCTCCCATCAATGCCAGGACTAACTTATCCCTGACGCTGCTTGTGCTTGGGATTCTCGCAGATCACGCGAACCACGCCGTTGCGAGTAATCACCTTGCACTTAACACAAATCTTCTTTACCGATGCCCGAACCTTCATTGCTGCTACCCCTCTGCGCGCGATTGTTGTGGCGCGGAAATATCTTTGGCCGTTAGTCGCTTGCTACTTATACCGGTAGACAATCCGCCCGCGATTCAAGTCGTACGGACTAAGCTCTATGGCCACGCGGTCGCCGGGCAAAATCCGGATGAAGTTCTTACGCATCCTGCCCGAGACATGCGCCAAAACCTCATGATTGTTCTCGAGCTTCACCTTGAACATCGCGTTTGGCAGCGTCTCAATGACGGTTGCCATGACCTCAATCGCATCTTCCTTTGACAATCAGTGTCCACTTCTGGCGCTTCCCGCGCCTTTACGTTTTGGACAGGAGCATTGCTACTCCGTCAGGATTCTTGCTCCGGTTGCGGTCACCGCAACCGTGTGCTCAAAATGAGCACTCATGCTTCCATCTCTGGCCACGGCGGTCCATCCGTCGTCCAACACTTGCACATCCGGCTTACCGGCATTCACCATGGGCTCGATGGCGATGACCATGCCCACTTTCAGCTTCATGCCCTGGCCGGCTTCGCCAAAGTTCGGTACCTGCGGATCCTCGTGCATCTGAGCGCCGATCCCATGGCCCACAAAATCCCGCACTACCGAAAATCCTTCGCCCTCAACCACGGTCTGCACTGCCGCTCCCACATCGCCCAAAGTTGCACCCGGCCGAACAACCGCAATGCCGGCCTTGAGCGACTCTTCAGTGGCCTTCAGCAACCGCGCTGCGTTGGCATCGATCGAGCCGACCGGCACAGTGATGGCCGCGTCGCCGTAGTAACCATCGACGACCACGCCAAAGTCGACCGAGACGATGTCCCCATTTTTCAGAACCCGCTTCGGCGACGGAATGCCATGCACCACTTCGCTGTTGACCGACGTGCAAAGCATACACGGAAAACCGTGGTAGCCCTTAAACGCTGCCTTCACGCCCAGTTCTTTGACCCGCGCTTCGGCGACTTTTTCAAGATCGTAGGTGGTGGCGCCTGGTTTCACCTGGCTGCGCACCAACTCCAAAACCTCGCGAACCACCTGGCCCGCGCGGCGCATCTTCTCGATCTCCTGCGTCGACTTCAGAACAACAGCCACTTAATTCCAGCCTTCACTTGCCGCAAACGCGCACAAACCTACCGTTACAATTACGCTGCGTGGCGTAACCTCTCGACGGCGGCAACAATTCCGGATGCGATCACTGCGATCGGCCGGTCCCCATCCACTTCCGCAAATCGTCCCTTTGCCCGATAGTGCTCAACGACAGGCGCGGTAAGAGCCACGTAGGCGCGCATGCGCTCCTTGAAAACCTCTTCCGTGTCGTCGGCTCGCTGGACCAGCTCCGCACCTTCAATGTCGCAAATGCCATCCTGTTTTGGAGGACGCATATAGACGTTGTAGATGGTCTGGCAAACAGGACAATTCCGGCGCCCCGTAATGCGGCGCAATAGCTGATTATAGTTCACTTGGATGTTGACCGCAACTACCGGCAAAGACTCGATTTGTGCCGCAATCCGGGCATCCAGCCACTGTGCCTGCCCCAGGGTGCGCGGAAAGCCATCCAGAATGTAGCCTCTGGCTGTGTCGGGCTCCAGCAGCCGGACAGCAACCATTTCGTCGACTAGCGAGTCGGGTACAAGCTCGCCCCGTCCCATGATCTCTTTTGCCACTTTTCCCACCTTGGTCCCGTCAGCGACGTTCGCGCGCAGCAGATCTCCCGTGGAGATCTGCGGGATATTCCAGACTTTGACCAGTTCTTTGGCCTGGGTTCCCTTGCCTCCGCCCGGCGCGCCCAACAAAAGAATCGGGCCGGGAACGGTGTCCGATTCCGTTGCCCGGCCAGATTCCATGGCGGTCTTAGATGAAGCCATTACCAGGTTTTCCTTCCGCGCACCCGACCGGAGCGCGGGGAAAACCCGTCATAGTGACGCATGATCAACTGCGATTCGACTTGATTGACCGTATCCATGGCCACACCCACGACAATGAGCAGCGAAGTGCCGCCAAAGTAGAAGTTGACGTTCATGCCGTGAATGACCCAGTTGGGAAGGTTCTCGAATAACCTTCCGACCAGCCAGATTTTGTCGAAGCGAATGCCCGAAATGAGGAAGGTCGGCACCATCTGCACCAGAATCAGATAAATCGCGCCCACCAGCGTGATACGCGTCAAAATGTCGTTGATATAGTCTGAGGTGCGCTTGCCGGGACGGATTCCGGGAATAAATGAGCCCGACTTGCGGAAGTTGTCTGCGATGTCGTCCGGCCGCATCACGATGGAAACGTAGAAATATGCGAAGAAGATGATGAACACAATGTTCAGCAGCTCGTACCACGGCATACCGGCTTGCAGCGCCTGCATCATGGGCTGAAGAATGCGGCTGTTTTGCACCCACTCCGACTGGCCGAAGAGCAATGGCGCGGAAAGAATTGAGCTGGCGAAGATAATCGGCATCACGCCGCCGGAGTTCACCTTCAACGGCAGATGGCTTGATGCGCCGCCCATCATGCGCCGGCCCACAATGCGCCGCGCGCTCTGGATAGGGATGCGCCGCTCGCTTTGCTCCACAAAAACTATGAACGCCACCACCGCCACCATGCCCGCAACCAGCAGCAGAACTACCAGGAAAGTCATCGGTCCCCAGGCGTCGGTCTGGATCTTCTGATAAAGGTCGCCGATGCCGTGCGGCAGGCCGGCCACAATGCCGGCAAAAATCAGCAGGCTCATGCCGTTGCCGATGCCACGGTCAGTAATCTGCTCGCCCAGCCACATGATGAATGTACTTCCGGCAGTGAGCGTGAGCACGGTCATCAGGATGAACCCCGGGCCGGGATCCATCACCACGCCCTGCTTGGTGAGAATGGTCGCAATGCCGATCGCCTGCAACGCGGCGAGAATGACGGTCACGTAGCGCGTCCACTGGGTTATCTTGCGCCTGCCCAGCTCGCCTTCCTTCTGGATGCGCGCCAGCGGCTCATAGACCACGGTGAGAAGCTGAAAGATGATGGAAGCGGTGATGTAGGGCATAATGCCCAGCGCGAAGATCGTCATGCGGCGCAAAGTACCGCCGCTGAACAGGTCCATCAGGCCGAGCGCGGATCCGCTCTGCGAGTTGAACAGCAGTTCCAGTTGACGGAAATTAACACCCGGCGTGGGAATCCACGCACCCAGGCGGTAAACCGCCAGTATGCCCAGCGTGAAAAGCACCCGCTTGCGCAGGTCAGGAATCCGGAAGATGTTGAGAAATTTCTCCAGCATATTGGGTAATCCGCTTCAGGCGCCCGAAGCGCCGGTCGAATCCTGCAATCAATCCATGTTAAGGCGCTTCCCGTTTTTTGGAGCCTGCCGAATCCCGGGAAACGCGGACTATACGTTGCGTCACGCCCACAAAACTGGCCTTTAAGGCGCAATTTTGTGAGTGTGCCAGGAAGAAGCCTTACGCCGCCGCGGGGGCTGCTTGGCCGCCCACAACCACTGCTTTGCCGCCAGCCTTCTCAATCTTCTCAGCAGCCGATTTTGAGAACTTGTGCGCGTGAATCGTAATTGCCTTCTTGAGCTCGCCGGAGCCGAGAATCTTGATGAGCACTTTTTTGTTGGAGGCAAGACCGTGCTTCTTATAGTCGTCGAGGCCTATCTCGGCAACCTTCAGCTCCGCGATCCGGTCAAGATTCACAACAGTGTATTCGGTGCGGAAGATGTTGGTAAATCCGCGCTTGGGCAGTCGCCGGTGCAGCGGCATCTGGCCGCCCTCAAACCCGCGCATCATATGCGAGCCGGACCGCGAACGCTGGCCCTTGTGGCCGCGGGTTGACGTCTTGCCCATGCCGGATCCCATGCCCCGGCCCACGCGCTTGCGTCCGGTGTTGGCCTTCTTCGGCGCGCGCAAATTCGATAAGTTTCTAGCCATTTTCCCCTCGCTATAGCGCCGGCGAATTTAGTACTCGCCGACTCGCGTTCTAAAAGCAGCTTCTAGCTCTTAGCTTCTAGCCGATCTTGCTCGGTCCGCGCCTTTAACCTCGCGACGAAAAGCTAGGAGCTAGCAGCTAGAGGCTATCGGGCCTCAGGCCCGACGATCCTCACCAGATGCGGTATAGCTTTCACCATGCCCCGCACTGAATCCGTATCCTCGCGCTCCACGATCTGATTGAGGCGCGTAAAGCCCAGGCCCTTCACCACCAGCTTGTGCTTGGTGGGCGTGGCGATCTTCGAGCGGAAATATTGAATGCGAATCATCTTCATCTTTGTCTTTACCATCACAGATCCCCTATCTGCTTGCCGCGCATCGTTGCCACATCGGCCCTGTCGCGCAACTGCAGCAGCGCGTCGAACGTGGCCTTGATGACGTTGTGCGGATTCGGCGAGCCGAGGCTCTTGGTCAGCACGTTCTGCACGCCGACCGAAGTCATTACCGCGCGCACTGCGCCGCCGGCAATCACGCCTGTGCCTTCCGGAGCCGGCTTCAGCAGCACCTGGCCTGAACCGAACCGGCCAAGTACCTGATGCGGAATCGTGGTCTCGGTCAGATGGACCCTAACCAGATTCTTCTTGGCGCTTTCAATTCCCTTGCGAATGGCCTGGGGAACCTCTTTGGCCTTGCCCGATCCGTAGCCCACCACGCCTGAAGCCGCGTCGCCCACAACCACCAGCGCGGCGAACGACATGTTCTTGCCGCCCTTCACCACCTTGGTCACGCGATTGATGGCCACTACCTGATCCTTCAGGTTGTACTGGTTGGCATCGAGTTTCTTCGTCAACATCGTCATTTGCTTTGTCTGTCCTTCCCGGCGCATGGCGCCGCGGAAAACCTTCCATTGCACTCATCCAGAGTGAAGCTCAGAACTCCAGCCCTGCTTCGCGCGCCGCATCGGCCAACGCCTTCACGCGCCCGTGATACAGATAGCCGCCGCGATCGAAGACCACCTGCTTGATGCCTTTGGCGACGGCCTTCTCAGCCACAGCTTTTCCAGTTTCCTTTGCAGCCGCCACGTTGCCGCCGCTCTTCAACTTGATGCTTGAGGCAGAAACCAGCGTCTGGCCGGTTTGATCGTCGACCACCTGCGCGTAGATGTGGTTGAGCGAGCGGTACACGTTCAGCCGCGGCCGCTCACCCGTCCCGCTTAGCTTCTCGCGGATGCGATTGTGAATACGTTGCCGGGTTGCATTTCTCTTGTGCTGCGTAATCATGTCTTCTCTCACCTATCGGCGGAGCCGCCCCGCGACCCCGTTCGGATTTCTTTCAGTGGTCAGTGAACAGTGCTCAGTGATCAGAACGTTGGCAAACCTGACTCGATCAAACTGACCACTGACTACTGACCACTGACTACTGATCACTGATTTACTTCGCTCCGGTCTTGCCGGCCTTCTTCTTCAGCCGCTCGTCGGAATAGCGCACTCCCTTGTTCTTGTACGGATCAGGCTTGCGCAGCGAGCGCATGTCGGCCGCCACCTGGCCTACCTTTTGCCGGTCGACGCCGAGCACGGTCACATGCGTCTGCTTGGGATCGATCGTAACCTCGATGCCGGTGGGCAGCGGAACTTCAATGGGATGCGAGTAGCCCAGCGTGAAAACCACTGTGCCCTTGCCCTTCAACTCGGCGCGGTAGCCGATGCCAACGATATCCAGCTCCCTGGTCCATCCCGTGGTCACGCCGTGCACCGCGTTATTTACCAACGCCCTGGTCAGCCCGTGCAGCGCAGCTTTGTCCTCGCTGGCTCTCTCCAGGTGCAGAGTGCCGTCAACGGTCTTTAACGTGATGCCGTCGGCAATCAGCGCCGTGACCTTGCCCTTGGGCCCCTCAACCAAAACGGTGTTGCCCTCGACCTTATACTTCACTCCCGGCGGCAGCGGGATCGGTTTTTTTCCAATGCGCGACATTGCTTGAAATCCTTATCTTGGCTTGCGAGTCCCGCAAGAGCGTTTCCGCTCCGCGTTCCACTGCAGCCTGAAAAATAGTTGTCAGTTCGAAGTTCTTAGTTCACAGTTGCCAAAGCTCAATCGTCGTTAAATATCTGTGAACTACGAACTAAGAACCGTGAACTGCCGTTACCAAACTTCGCAAAGCAGCTCGCCGCCTACGCCTTCGCGACGCGCCTGACGGCCAGTCATCACGCCCTTCGGCGTAGTCAAAATCGAAATGCCCAGGCCGCCCTGCACACGCTTGATCTCGTCGCGGCCAACGTAAACGCGGCAGCCGGGACGCGAGATGCGCGCCAGATCGCGGATAGCCGCTTCCGCGCCGCCGTACTTCAGGTACACGCGCAGCACCAGCTTGCCCTCTTCGTCCTGGACTTTGTAATTCGAGATGTAGCCCTCCTCCTTGAGGATGCGGGCGATCTCTGCCTTCAGCTTCGAAGCGGGAACATCCATCTTTTGATGACGCGCCCGAATCGCATTGCGAATGCGCGCCAGAAAATCTGCTACTGGATCCGTTAGACTCATTCCTTCTCCTTCATTCCCCGTTCGTCCGCCGCGGCGGAAACCTGCGGGAATGGTTACGGCAGTTCTCAGTTTCGAGTTCGTAGTTCGTAGTTCGTAGTCGCTCAGGCTTCGATGATCTGTGAACTGAGAACTACGAACTGTGAACTGTCTTTTTACCAGCTCGACTTGATGACACCGGGAATCTCGCCCTTAAGCGCGAGCGCCCGAAAGCATAAACGGCACACGCCGAACTTGCGCAGAAAAGCCCGTGGCCGACCGCACAGCTGGCAACGATTGTGTTTGCGGCTGCTGAACTTCGGCTTCCGCGCGTCCTTGACTCGTTTTGCAGTAGTTGCCATAAATTCTCGACTCTCTCCCTACGCGCCCTGGCGGAAGGGCATTCCAAAGTGGCGCAGCAGCGCACGCGCCTGGTTGTCGTCCTTTGCCGTGGTCACGATGGTGATGTTCATGCCCTTCAGCTTCTCCACCTTGGAGTAATCAATCTCCGGAAAAATCAGCTGATCGCGCAGCCCCAGTGTGTAATTGCCGCGGCCGTCGAAGCTCTTGGTTGACACGCCGCGAAAATCGCGCACGCGCGGCAGCGCAATCGAAATCAGACGGTCAAGAAACTCATACGCCTTGTCGGAGCGCAGCGTGACCATAGCGCCGATGGCGTTGCCGGCCCGCAGTTTGAAAGCTGCAATCGACTTCTTGGCCTTCGTTGTCACCGGCTTCTGGCCGGCAATCTGCGCCAGATCGGCCACCAGCGGATCCAGCAGCTTGCTATTCTGCGTGGCCTCGCCCAGACCCATGTTGATCACGATCTTGTCCAGCCGCGGCACCGCCAAGGCGTTCTCCAGGCCAAGTTCCTTCTGCAGCGCCTGCTTGATCTCGTTTTGGTACTTCTCTTTCAATCTTGCTGCCATTTTGCTCCACTCACTTTCTTCCGTTGCTCGGATTGGCTCGCCGCGGCGAACCGTTTACCGTTGCGGAAGCAATTCGAAAATCAGCTACCGGCTTCTCTACTTCTTCGTGGGCAATTCCTGCCCGCACTTCTTGCAGATACGCATGCGGACATCGCCTTCGATTTTGTGACCCACGCGCGCCTCGCCGCAGTTGGGGCAAACCAGCACAAGGTTCGAAACGTGGATCGGCGACTCCTGATCGGCGATGCCGCCCTGGGTTCGCTGACCGGTCTTGCCAGAAACCGTCTTCTTGACCACGCGCACATGCTCTACGAGCACTGCGTCCTTTTCCGGGAAAACGCGCAGCACGCGGCCTGTCTTGCCCCGGTCAGAGCCCGCGAGCACCTTGACCGTATCGTTGCGATGAATACTCAAACTTGGCATTTTCTTCTCCAAAACCAGTAGCCCGGCTCCTAAACTACTTCCGGCGCCAGCGAAACAATCTTCAAAAATTTCTTCTCGCGCAACTCGCGGGCCACCGGCCCAAAGACGCGCGTGCCGATGGGCTCATGATCGTCGCCGATCACCACCGCGGCATTCTCGTCAAAGCGAATGTAGGTGCCGTCACGCCGCCGATGCTCCTTGCGCGTGCGCACAATCACGGCTTTCACCACTTTGCCCTTCTTCACGGTGCCGTCGGGCGAGGCTTCCTTGACCGCGGCGGTTACCACATCGCCCAGCCCCGCCTTCGCGCCCAGCCCGCCGCCCAGCGGCAGAATCACTTGCAGCTTGCGCGCGCCGGAGTTGTCGGCTACCGCGAGCATCGTTCTCATTTGCACAGCCATGGTTTGCCCTCCTTTCGGCAGCCTTACTTCTCAGCGGAAACGGTGTCGCCTGGAAGCACGGCGTCTTCAATCTGTCCCAGCGCCGACCGCCGAACAATCTCTTCGAGCGACCACCGCTTCAGCTTGCTCAGCGGCCGCGTTTCGCGAATCCGCACCACATCGCCCATCCGCGCCGAACCCTGCTCGTCGTGGGCATAAAACTTCTTTGTCGAGCGCACGATCCGCTTGTACTTCGCATGGGCCTTGCGCATCTCCACAGCGACCACGATGGTCTTCTGCATCTTGGTCGAAACCACTTGCCCAACTTTTTCGTTGCGCCGCGCGCCCGTTGCGGCGGGCGCCTGTGCCGGGTTCTTGGTCGCCGTCATTTACTCGCTCCCTTTTTCTTCCCTGTCTTCTTCTTTGCCGCACCTGCCGCGGCTTTCTTCGTCTTGCCGGTTTTGGCTTTCGCGGCTGAACCGGCTTTCGACTTGACCTTCTTGGCTTTCGCGGTCTTCGACTTGGCCGGCGCATGGGTTTTCTTAACCGTTGCATGCTTCGCTTTTACGGCCGCTGCCGTTTCATGGACCTTCGCAGCCTTGTGCTTCGCGGGCGGCGCAGCCTGTTTCTCTTCGCCTTCTTCAGTGTGAATTCCCAGTTCGCGCTCGCGCGTCACGGTCTTTACCTGCGCAATCTCCTTGCGCAGCTGGCGGAGTTTCTTCACACCGTCGCTCTGCCCAAGAGCCACCTGGAAGCGGATGCGGAACAACTGCTCCGAGGAGATCGTCTCCTGGCGCTTCAACTCTTCGTCCGTCAAATTTCGAATTTTTGCCAATTCCATTTTCTTTTCCTAACTCCAGGCTTTCAGCTTTCCGGCTCGGCTTATTTACTCGGCCTTGGCCACGGTTTTCTCGGCTCCGGGGCGCATCACAAATTTGGTTCTCAGCGGCAGCTTGTGCGACGCCAGACGCATGGCCTCGGCCGCGAGCTCCGGCGTCACGCCTTCCATCTCAAACAGAATCTTTCCCGGCCGTACGACTGCCACCCAGTGATCGAGCGCGCCCTTGCCTGAGCCCATGCGGACTTCAGCGGGCTTCTTGGTGATGGGCTTGTCAGGAAACAGCCGCAGCCAGATCTTGCCCCCGCGCTTGATGAAACGCGTCATCGCGATACGGCTGGCCTCAATCTGCCGGTCAGTGATGTACCCGCACTCCAGGACCTTCAGGCCATACTCGCCGAACGACAGCGTGGAGCCACGCCACGCTTTGCCGCGGCGCTTGCCCTTCTGCTGCTTGCGAAACTTCACCTTCTTTGGCATCAACATAACGAAAACCCTCAAAAGCAGCTACTAGCTTCTAGCTACTAGCCTCTAGCTTCAAATCATTCAAATCACAGCCTGTCTTCCCACCGAACCAGCTAAAAGCTAGAGGCTAGAAGCTAAAAGCTGCCGTTAAAACGCTGTCTTTCCAACCTGCGGAACCTGGCGGCGCTTCTGCTCGTAAATGTCGCCGCGATAGATCCAGACCTTCACTCCGATTACGCCGTACGTTGTCTGCGCTTCCGTGAAGCCATAATCGATGTCAGCGCGCAGCGTATGCAGCGGCAAACGCCCCTGCAGGTACCACTCCGAGCGCGCGATCTCGTTGCCGTTCAGACGCCCCGACACGCGCACTTTGATTCCCTTGCAGCCGAAGCGCAACGCCGAATCAACGCTCTTGCGCATGGCCCGGCGGAAACTCACGCGCTTTTCCAGTTGCAGCGCAATGTTCTCGCTCACCAGTTGCGCATCCAGCTCCGGCTTGTTCACTTCGATGATGTCGATGAACACGTCGCGGTTGGTGCGCTTGGCAAGCTCGGTCTTCAGCTTCTCAATCTCCGCGCCCTTGCGCCCGATTACGATACCCGGCCGCGCAGTGCGGATGAGGAAGCGCAGCTTGTTGCCCGGCCGCTCGATCTCGACTGAGCTCACGCCTGCCGCTTTCAGCTTGTCGCGCAGCTCGGCTTTCAGTTTCACGTCCTCGACCAGCAGCTTCGCGTACTCGCGCTCAGAGAACCAGCGTGACCGCCACGGCTTGTTGATTCCCAGCCGGAATCCGTAAGGATGGACTTTTTGTCCCATATGCTTCCTCTCAAAAATCTCCCGGCTTATTTGCCGGACTTGCTTTTAGTTGCCGCCGCTTTGCCTGCCGGCTTGCTTGCTTTTGTCTTGCTCGTCTTCGTTTTGGCGGGCGCAGTCTTCTTTTGCTTGCCCGCCTTCGCTGCTTCCTTCGCGGACGCCGGCTCTTCCACCTTTGTCACCAGACCCGTCGCCGACTCGCGCTCCGCCACCGACAGCACGATGTGCGTGAGCCTGCGCTGATATCGATACGCCCGGCCCATCGGCGCCGGCCGGATGCGTTTCATGCGCGGCCCGTCGTTAGCAATCGCCGTCTTCACGTAGAGATTGTCCACGTCAAGGTCGATGCCCTCTTCGCCGGCTACGTACTTCGCGTTGTCCACCGCTGAAGTCAGCAGCTTGTGCACCACCGGGGCGATGCGCTTTTTGGTAAACGCCGCTGTATCCAGCGCATCCTGCACTCCGCGCCCTTTGATCAGTTCCAGCACCAGCCGCGCCTTCTGTGGCGACACGCGCTGAAACCTCGCTTCGGCTCTGTATTCCCTTGTTGCCACTGCCATACTCATGCCTTCCTCAAACTTCAGCTTTCAGGCCCCGATTTCCGTTGGCCTACGCCGCCGGCTTTGCCGCCGTCTCGGTTGACGCCTTGTTGGCGCCGGTGTGGCCCTTGAATGTGCGGGTCGGCGCAAACTCGCCCAGCTTGTGTCCCACCATGTTCTCGGTCACGTACACGGGAACAAATTTCCTGCCATTGTGCACGGCGATGGTGTGGCCCACGAACTCGGGAAAGATGGTCGAGCGCCGCGTCCAGGTCTTCACTACCTTTTTGTCGTTGGCCCGGTTCAGCGCCTCGATCTTTACCATGAGGTGCGCATCCACAAACGGCCCTTTTCTCGTCGAACGTCCCATAACTTCTTAGCTCCTGGCCTTCAGCTTTCAGCCGTCAGCTTGTCCGTGCTCAAGCTGTCTTAGAATATTTCCCTCAACCTTTTCCCTGGCTGCACCAAGCTAAAAGCTGAAAGCTGATAGCTGAGAGCTGCCCTTCTACTTCGCTCTGCGGCTGACGATGAACGTGTCCGTCCGCTTGTTGTTGCGCGTCTTGTAGCCGCGCGTCGGCTGGCCCCATGGCGTCACAGGATGGCGTCCGCCTGAAGTCTTGCCTTCGCCACCGCCGTGCGGATGGTCCACCGGATTCATGGACACGCCGCGATTCGTCGGCCGGATGCCCAGCCAGCGATTGCGTCCCGCCTTGCCGATCGAGATGTTCTCGTGATCCGTGTTGCCCACTTGACCAACCGTCGCCATGCACTCGACCAGCACCCTGCGCGTTTCGCCAGAGGGCAGCTTGAGCAGGGCATAATCGCCCTCCTTGGCCACCAGTTGCGCCTGCGCTCCGGCCGAGCGCGCCATCTGCGCGCCTTTGCCCGGCTTCAACTCGATGGCGTGCACTGTGGTGCCCGAGGGAATGTTCTTGAGCGGCAGCGCGTTTCCAATCAAAATGTCGGCATCGGGTCCCGAGGTCACCGTCGCTCCCACCTTGAGCCCTACCGGCTGCAGGATGTAGCGCTTCTCGCCGTCGGCATAGCTCACCAGAGCGATGCGCGCCGAGCGGTTGGGATCGTACTCGATGGTGGCTACTTTGCCGGGCACGCCATACTTCTCCCGCTTGAAGTCGATGAGGCGCAGCTTCTGCTTATGCCCTCCGCCCTGGTGGCGGATCGTCAGGTCGCCCGAGTTGCGGCGCCCGCCGGTGCGCTTGCGCGTCGTCAGCAGCGGCTTGTGCGGCGTATCTGTCGTCAGATCGCTGTTATCGAGCGAAGTCTGAAACCGCAGCGTCGGTGTGATCGGTCTGTATGTTTTGATTGCCATGATCGTTTTCCTTAACGAGCAGTCAGCTATCAGCCGTCAGCTTTCAGCCCATCCTGCTCAAACCAATTCCAAAACTTTCTTTCTGCCTTTTCACTTCGCTCTCACACCCAAAAAGCTGAAGGCTGAGAGCTGACAGCTAAGAGCTGTCTTTACAAATTGCTCACGTACTCCGGCAACTTTTCGCCGGCCTTCAACTTCACGTAGGCTTTCTTCCAATCGGGCCTGAAGCCCGCGAACTTGCCCCGCCGGCGTTCCTTGCCCGCGAAAGTTGCCGTGCGTACCGCGACTACCTTCACTTTGAAGAGCGTCTCCACGGCTTCTTTCACTTCAGTCTTGGTGGCATTGGGCGCTACTTCGAAGACCAGCGTGTTCTCGATTTCCTTTACGCCCAAGCCTTTTTCGGTAATTACCGGGCGGCGAATGACTGTGTGCAGAGTCGGCATTACACGGCCTCTTTCTCAGCAGCGGTCTTACGCGCCTCATGCTTGCGTTTTGACACGCTCTTCTCCAGCGTTTCTCCCAGCTGCTCAATCGCGGCCTTGGAGAAAATGGCCCGCTCGTAGCGCAACAGATCGTAGGGGTGAACTTCGTTATTCAGTACCAATTCAACGCCCTTCAGATTGCGCGCGCCCAGCACCAGCGACTGCACCAGCGTCTTGCCGTGTTCCACCAGCAGCACCGTCCGCTTGGCGTCCAGCTTATCCAGCGCCTCGCGGTAGAGCTTGGTTTTGCCTTCCTTGATCTCAAGAGAATCCACCACGATCAGCTTGCCGTCGGCCAACTTCGCAGCCAGCGCCGAGCGCAGCGCGCCTAAGAGCTTTTTGCGCGGGAAGGGATAGTCATAGCTGCGCGGCTGCGGACCGTGCACTGTGCCGCCGTGGCGCCAAAGGGGCGACCGGACAGAACCAACACGAGCGCGGCCCGTGCCCTTCTGCTTCCACAGTTTCTTGCCCGAACCGGCTACCAGCTTGCGGTTCTTGGTGGCTGCCGTGCCCTGGCGCAGCGAAGCGCGATAGTGCTTTACGGCCTCCCACAGCAGAGCCTCGTTCACCTGCTCCGGCGCGAACACCGCGTCGGCCAGATCAACCGTGCCCACCTTCTTGCCGCTCAAATTCACTACATCTACTTTTGCCATCGTCTTCTTCTTCTGCCGGAACTCTCTCTCCGGCTTGAATCTCATGCGCCCCAAGGCGCGTCTGCCCCACCGCAGGTGGTCACTTCTTCTTGGCTGCCTTCTTCGCCGCCTTCAACGGATCCACAGTGCCTAACCCGGCAAACCCACGACGCTCGCGCGGCGGAGCTTTGGCCTTCGAGATCAGCACATAACCCTCGCGCGGTCCCGGCACAGCCCCTTCAACCATCAGCAGATTTTCATCCACGTCGATGCCGCGAATACGAAGATTGCGCACCGTCACCTGGTCCGTTCCGAAATGCCCGGGCATGCGCTGGCCGGGAAATACGCGCGACGGAAAGCTCGATGCGCCGATCGATCCCTGCACCTGGAACATGTGCCCGTGCGATTTGGGGCCGCCGGCAAACTTGTGCCTCTTCACCACGCCCGCAAACCCGCGGCCCTTCGAGGTGCCGATCACGTCCACGAACTTGGCATCGGTAAAGATGTCCACCAGCACGCGATCGCCGGCCTTGGTCTGTTCGGCGCCCTCGGCGCCCTCGGCTGCGGCTTCAACGTCAACTTCCTTGATCACCTTCACCGGCGGAGCTTCGCTCTTCTTGAAGTGGCCGCCCTGCGCCTTGGTAATCCGCGAAGCCTTCACAAATTCAACGAGCCCAATCTGCGCCGCGTCGTAACCGTCCCTGGCCGCTGTCTTCAACTGCGTAATTACGCATGGGCCGGCCTGCAACACCGTAATCGGATGCACGTCGCCCTTTTCGTCGAAGACCTGCGTCATGCCGATCTTTTTTCCCAGAATCCCTGTGACTGCCATCTTTTTCCTCACCTCATCATGCGAGTTGAAATGCCTCGCACTGCCGGAAACTGCTAGTTCAAAGTTCATAGTTCAGAGTTCTTAGTTGTCCACGCCACTACCGCACTGTGAACTGCGAACTAAGAACTTACTTCACTTTTCAAACGCCTTGATCTCAACATCCACGCCGGCAGGCAGATCGAGCTTCATCAGCGCGTCTACCGTTTGTTGCGTCGGCTCCAGAATGTCGATTAGCCGTTTATGCGTGCGGATCTCGAACTGCTCACGAGACTTCTTGTCCACATGGGGCGAGCGCAGCACGCAATACTTGTTTTTGATCGTCGGCAACGGAATCGGCCCCGCCACCGTTGCTCCGGTACGCTTGGCCGTGTCCACTATCTCGCCGGTCGAGGTGTCCAGCACGCGATAGTCGTATGCCTTCAACCGAATTCGAATCCTTTGTCCTACCATTTGCTCCCCTTCGGGTCACAGTGCACAGTGATCAGTGAACAGTGATCAGTTTTCTTGCTGTCCGAAACCGCTTCGCTTTCCTGCCGACTTTCTCGCTCTTCACTGATCACTGACAGCTGACCACTGACAACTTTCACTTAATAATTTCCGAGATCGTCCCCGCGCCCACGGTCTTGCCGCCCTCGCGAATCGCGAAGCGCAAGCCCTTCTCCATAGCCACCGGCGTAATCAGATCAATCACCAGTTCCACGTTGTCG
>Ga0208849_1000261_pt1 | contig 51039 bp, 47 predicted proteins | sample NGESurdeep072012_10_FD_184470 | JGI IMG/M metagenome (GOLD analysis project Ga0208849, IMG submission 184470) | Arctic peat soil microbial communities from Barrow, Alaska - NGEE Surface sample 53-3 deep-072012 (SPAdes) | ecosystem: Environmental > Terrestrial > Soil > Wetlands > Peat ... | reverse complement strand
CCGACGACCACACCGAAGCCTCGGCCGCCAAGCCCCGATCGAGCGCCTACACACGCTCAACCGGAACAACGTCCTCGGGTCCTACAGCTAGGTCGCCGGCGTCGTCTTGTTCAGCGTGAGCGTGTACGCGCCGTAGCCAGGCGTGACCACCCTCGCCTCGACGTAGTACCAGCCGCGGCCCGGCGCCGTGAACGTGAGCCGCTGCGTCGCGCCTCGGGCGACGGACTGCGCGGCGCGCAGCTTCACCGCCTGCGCGTTGACGACGGTGGTCGTGCTCGGCTTCCAGAGGACGATGCTCACCTTCGCGCCGGGCCAGGTTCCGCTCAGCGTCGCGGTCAGCCTCTCGTGCCCCGTGAGCGCGATCCGGTAGACGTCCACCGGGTCGTCGTAGTAGTCGAGCGAGGCGTCGATGACGATGTGCTTGCCCCATTCCGTGTGCGCCTGCGTGCCCGCGTCGTCGTTCGTCTCGGCGCTGTCGGCCGGGGGCAGCGCGCCCTGGAGCGACGCGACGGCTGCGGCAACGTCGAGCCTGCCCCAGCCGCTGTAGAGGTCGCGGCCGACCCCGCACTTCGGGCAGCCGTTCGAGGCGTTCACGTCGTCCGCGGTGTGCTCGAGGATCGATGCGACCTGGCTGTTCGTCAGCGACGGGTCGACGGCGAACAGCATCGCCGCCGCGGCGGAGACCTGCGGCGCCGCGAACGACGTGCCCTGCGGCGTCGCGTACTCGTCCGGGCCGCAGTCGGAGAAGCCCTGGTCGGTGCACGTCGGGCGCAGGCTCGTGATCGTCGACGGGAACGTCGAGAAGATGCCCACGCCCGGCGCGGAGATGTCGTTGAAGATCGGGTCGCGGTCGGAGAAGTCCGCGACGTTGCCGGTGCGGGTCAGCGCGCTCACGCCGATCACGTGGGGCAGCGCGGCCGGATAGCTCGCGTACGGCCATGGCTCCGAGTACGCCTCGTCGGCGTTGCCGACGGCCGCGACGAGCACGGCTCCGTGCGAGTACGCATAGGCCACCGCCGCCGCTTCGAGCGTCGAGTACGTGTCCTTGCTCAAATCCTTGGGATCGCGGACGCCGCCGAGGCTGAGGTTGATCACGCGCGCCCCGTTGTCGACCGCCCAGCGGATTCCCGCCGCCTCGGCCGCGAGCGGGATCGTCCCGTCCGGCGTCACCACCTTCGCGATCAGCAGTTGTGCGCTGTACGCCATGCCGACGATCCCCTGCGTGTCGAGGTTCGCGGCGATCTCGCCGGCGACGAACGTACCGTGCCCCTCGGTGTCGACGTACGGGCTGCCCCCGACGAAGCTCTGTGCGTCGGCGATCCGCCCGGCGAAGTCGGGCAGCGTCGGGTCGATGCCCGAGTCGATCACGGCGACCTTCACCGGCGCGAGATTGGTCGGCGGCGTCGGCCAGGCGTCGAAGGCGTGATCCTCGTCGAGATACCACTGCTTCGGCGCGAGCGGATCGGTGGGCGTGAAGGCGGCCGCGGGCGCCGCGGCCACGAGCGCCCCCACGGAGACGAGCAGGGCCAGGAGGAGAGCTAGCCGGCCGCGACCCAGGGCGCCGTCGCGCCCGGCGCGTAGCCGTGCCCCGGGGCCATGAGGACGCGATACGTGCCGCCCACAGCGAGCTGAGCCGCGACGGAGAAGCTCCCGTCCGCAGCGACCGCTCCGGATGCGACTGTCGTCCACTTCAGATCGACCCCCTGCTGCTGTACCTGCACGAGCGCTCCCGGCAGGATGGGCAGTTCGGTCCCCCCTACGGTACCCGGCGTCGGAGCCGATGCAAGGGCGACGACGGGCGTCACCTTGACCCGGACGTACGCGGCCGCGACCGCGGGGGTGGCCAGCCGGTAGTCCGTCGTGATCGGCGGCTGCTCGGTCAGCTGCACGCCTCCCTGTCCGTCCGGCGTGACCGGTCCGACCGCGTGCCAGGAGCCGGCGGACGTGCGCTGCTCGAGGGAGACGCCGTCGATGCCGCGGACGAGCCCGGTGAGGGCGATCGACGAGCCGTACGGAATCGGCGCGGCCGGCGCCGGCGCCGCGAGCGAGAGGATGCCGACGTCGAACCAGGTCGAGCGAAGCCCGAGGGCGCTCTGCACCTTGCCGGCGGCGAGGGTCGTGTCTGCCGGGACCGCCGAGGCCGGCGACTGCGTGAGGAGGTCGAGCGCGCTGACGCGGCCGGTGTCGTTGAGCGTCGTCGACGCGTCCATGATCGTCCCGGGCACCTTCAGGGTCTTCGTGATCGTCTTCGCCGTCACCGGCACGGGGCCCCAGTCGTGGTACGGGGAGATGTCGTCGTACGGATCCGGCACGGCGACGAGGTACGGCAGCGGCGCGACGCCCCAGGCGTCGGCGATCGAGGTGGTCTCTCCGCCCGAGCTGGAGAAGAAGTACGTCGTCGCGACCGTGCCGGCGAAGAGCAGGATCTGGCGCTTCGTCGCGTCGACCGCGGCTGTCGCCGCGGGCGTCTCGACGGAGAGGCCGAGGTACATCTGACTGCGGGTGTCCGCGTACTCGTCGAACGGCGCGCCGACGAGGCGGGTGGCGAGCGCGTACGAGCGGGCGGCGACGGCCTGCGCCTTCAGCGCCTCCGCCGACCACGTCGACGGCATCTCGGCCGGGACGACGCCGTAGAGGTACTGCTCGAGCCCGAGGATGTCGATCGCGCGCACCTTCCCGTCCACGACGTCGACCTGGATCCGGCCGCGATAGGGCCGCCCGAGGCTGAGCGGGCCGCCCGGGCCCGGCGCGAACGTGAGCGGCGCGGTCAGCGGCTGCGGCGTCGCCTGCCCGTCGACGAGGAGCGTGAGCCCGGTGCCGAGGACGACGGGGCCGGCCGCGAGCGTGTGGACGGTCCCCGTTCCGTCCTTCACCGTCCACGGAACGGTGGAGGAGATCGTCAGGGCTTTCTTCTCGGCGAGCAGGACGCGGATCGTCGTCGACGGCGGCGCTGTGCCCGGTGTCGTGCCGGGGTAGTAGTGGGCAAGGATCTGTCCGGACGTCCAGCCGTGGAGCGCGTAGCCGTAGGCGCCGTACTGGCTCATGCCGACGCCGTGCCCCCAGCCGTGCCCGCTGAACAGGAGGAGCGCGCCGGAGCCGGCCGGGGCCGCGTAGCAGGAGACGGCGCAGACGGGGGCGCTCAGCGTGCGGCCCCGGGCGTGTGCGGACGCCGCTGCGCCTCCCGCGAGCAGGACGGCGACGGCGAGTGCGAGTGGGCGACGGGACATGGAAAGGAGGCGGCTCGAAAGCGCCGGGACCATACGTTTCGCGGCCGGCGCCCCGAAACCCTCTTGAGAGCCTCTAAACGGGTGTCGCCTTCGCGAGCCGGTCGGCGTATTGCCGCTCGTAATACGCGCGGTACTCGCCGGACTTGATCGGCTCCCACCAGGGGCGGTTGTCGCGATACCACTCGACCGTCTCGCGGACGCCCTCGGCGAAGTCCTTCGCCGGCTCCCAGCCGACGGCGCGGAGCTTGCTCGTGTCGAGCGAGTAGCGCCGGTCGTGGCCCGGACGGTCGATGACGCTGCGCAGGAGGGAGCGGTCGGCTCCGGTCAGCTCGAGCAGCTTCTCCGCCACCTCGATGTTCTCGCGCTCGTCGCCGCCGCCGACGTTGTAGATCTCGCCCGGCACGCCCTCGTGCAGGACGAGCTCGATCCCGGCGCAGTGGTCCTCGACGAAGAGCCAGTCCCGCACCTGGCGGCCGTCGCCGTAGAGCGGCAGCGGCTCGCCGTCGAGCGCGTTCGTCACGAACAGCGGGATGAACTTCTCGGGGTACTGGTTCGGCCCGTACGTATTCGAGCCGCGCGTGATCGACGCGTTGACCTGGAAGGTGCGCACGTAGGCGGGGACGAGGAGGTCGCCGGCGGCCTTCGCCGCGCTGTACGGGCTCGAGGGGCGCAGCGGGTCGGCCTCCGTCGCCGAGCCGCCCGCCTCCAGGTCGCCGTAGACCTCGTCCGTCGAGACCTGGACGAGCCGGATCCCGGCCGTGAGGACGTGCTCGAGCAGCACCTGCGTGCCGCGGAACTCGGTGCGCCCGAAGTCCTCCGCTGCGAGGATCGAGCGGTCGACGTGCGTCTCGGCCGCGAAGTTGACGATCGCCGCGCACCCGCGCGCCGCCCGCTCCACGTGCGCGCGCTCGGCGATGTCCCCCTCGATCAGCTCGACGCCGGCCGGCAGGTTGGCGGGATTGCCGGAGTAGGTGAGCTTGTCGAGGACGACCGGCTCGTCGCCGGTGCGCAGCAGATGCTTGACGAAATGAGAGCCGATGAAGCCGGCGCCGCCGGTGACGAGGACGCGCATCGACGGCAAGAGTAGTGTGTAGACTCGGCCCGTCTGTGAGGCGACGAAGCCTCGGCCGCCGCGCATGAGACGGTGTCCGGGGCTTTTCGTGTCTTCCGAGGAGGAACAAGCCATGGCGCAGGTCGAAAGCGAGAACCGGGCGACGTCCGACCCCGCCGCTCGCAAGAGCGTGCTGAAGGAGATCAAGGAGCGCGGCATCGATGATGTGCTGCTCTGGTTCACCGATCTCGAAGGGCATTTGAAGAGCTTCTCGATCACGACGAGCGAGGTCGAAGGCGCGCTCGACGACGGGATGGGCTTCGACGGCTCGTCGATCACCGGCTTCAACGCGATCGAGGAGTCGGACATGGTCGCGATCCCCGATCCGGCCACGTTCCGCGTGCTCCCGGACGGCCAGACCGGCCGGATGATCTGCGATGTGGTGACGCCCGACGGGAACGCGTACGACGGCGATCCGCGCCACGTGCTGCGCCTCGCGCTCGACCGGATGCGCTCCATGGGATTCGACACGTTCAACGTCGGCCCCGAGGCGGAGTACTTCCTCTTCAAGGACGAGAAGGGGACGGAGACGCTCGACGAGGGCGGCTACTTCGCGCAGACGACGATGGACGCGGCGACGACCGTTCGCCGCGACACGATCCGCGCGCTCGAGACGATGGGGATCCCGGTGGAGTACCACCACCACGAGGTCGGTCCGTCGCAGCACGAGATCGACATCCGCTTCACGAACGCGCTCGACATGGCGGACTTCATGCTCACGTACCGGTTGATCGTGAAGGAGGTCGCGAAGCAGCACGGGTACCACGCGACCTTCATGCCGAAGCCGCTGTTCGGCGAGAACGGCTCGGGGATGCACACGCACCAGTCGCTCTTCACCGACGGCCGCAACCGGTTCTTCGACGCGGACGACAAGTGGCACCTGTCCGACGTCGGCAAGGCGTTCATCGCCGGACAGCTCCGCCACGCGCGCGAGGTCGCCGCGGTGTTCGCGCAGTGGGTCAACTCGTACAAGCGGCTCGTGCCGGGCTTCGAGGCGCCGGTCTACGTCGCGTGGTCGCAGCGGAACCGCTCGGCGCTGATCCGGATCCCGCTCTACAAGCCGGGCTCGGAGCAGGCGACGCGGGCGGAGCTCCGCTGCCCCGATCCGGCCTGCAATCCGTACCTCACCTTCGCGTGCCTGCTGCACGCCGGGCTCGAGGGGATCGAGCAGGGCTACGAGCTGCCCGAGCCGATGGAGACGAACCTCTACCACCTCACGCCCGAGCAGCGCCGCGAGCGCGGCATCGTCTCGCTGCCGGAGACGCTGGGCGAGGCGATCGACGAGCTCTCGCGCTCGGAGCTCGTCCGCAAGGCGCTCGGCCCGCACATCTTCGACCGCTACATCGAGCTGAAGCGGAAGGAATGGGACGAGTACCGCGTCCAGCTCACCGACTGGGAGATGAAGAAGTACCTCGCGGTGCTCTAGTAGAGGAGAAATCGGCCCCGAAACGACCACGAGCCGCCAGAAGCGACTCGCAGTCGGCCGTCAGTCTGGCTCGTCTCCGCAGGGGACGAGCCGACGTCGATTGTGACAGGTCCGCGTCTCGCTTTAAAGGAAGCTTCGTATCGCTTCGCGATCGACCCGGAGGCCGATCACGCCGCTCGTGCCGTCGATCTGGTCGATCGTGTCGGCGGGCACAAGGCGGCGGCGCCGCGAGAACATCCCGGATTTGACGGAAAGCGCGTCGGGCACGTCGGGAGCGGTGCCGTACATCGGGCACTCGACCTTGCCGACGAGGCGTCCCTGCCGGTCGGCCACGATGTAGCCGGCAGTTCTGCGGAGGTCGATGGCGAGTGCGCTCATGTGACTGACGGTATGCCCGCCCTGCAAGAGAACTAACGGGCTGGGGTAAAGGGTTTGTTAAATCCGGGCAGAGTCCTCCTACGAGGGCTGCCAGACCATCAGCACGACGATCGCCACGAGCAGGACGCTGCTGAGGTAGCTCGCCCACAGCGACGGTCGGTGTGCGACGAGCGCCCGCAGCTCGACGCTGGGCTCGTCCCCTTCCTGCGCCAGCCGCTCCGCGAGCACGCGGGCGTGGCGGGCCGTCCGCCCGCCCAGGCCGCCGACCGCCATGCTCGCCACCCAGAGGCCCAACGAGGCCTGGAGCCAGGCCGGCGAGAGTCCGAGGCCGAGGTGCTCCGCGAGCGCGATCCCGAAGCCGAGGGTCGCGAGCGCACCGACGCCGACGAGCGCCACCCCGGCGCGCGTCAAGCGCAGGAGCGCGAGGATCTCGCTCGGCCGCTCGCGGCGGATCGCCGCCAGCTGGAGCGTCCCCGCGACGGCGGCGCCGCCGAAGAGGCAGAACGCCCCGAGCAGATGGAAGAAGAGCAGCCAGTGTTCCATGGGCGGGCGCTCCCTACGATATGCGCGTGGATGCAAGCGAGCGGCACCTGCGGCTGCTGACGGAGACGATCGCCGCCGTCAACTCGACGCTCGACCTCGAAGAGGTGCTGCACCTCGTGGCGACGAACGTCGCCGACGCGCTGCGGGCCGACGCCTGCTTCGTCTACCTCTACGACGAACGCACCGACGAGCTCGTGCTCCGCGCGACCCATGGGACGCGCGTCGAGGAGATGACGCGCCGCCCGCGCATGCGCCCGGGCGAGGGGATCACCGGCACGGCTGCCGCCGAGCGGTCACCGGTGATGATCCCGGCGCAGGCGCACCTCGATCCGCGCTTCAAGCCGTTCCCGAACCTGCCGGAGGAGGAGTACGAGTCGATCCTCGCTGTGCCGATCCTCGTCCACGGCGAGCGGCTGGCCGGGGCGCTCAACGTCCGCACCCGTGAGCCGCGCATGTACGGCGAGGCGGAGATCGGCCTGCTCACGGCGATCGCCGGCCAGGTCGCGCAATCGATCGTGCACGCGCAGCTCTACGCCCAGGCGCAGCGCCGCGTCGTCGAGCTCGAGGCGCTCGCGCGGATCTCCGAGGCGGTCTCGGAATCGCTCTATCTCGAGGAGTCCCTGCAGGCGATCGTCCGGACGACGATGGACGCAGTGCAGGCGACGGGCGCTGCCCTCGTGCTCGAGGACGGACGCATCGCCTGGCCGGAGGGGCGCGCGGGCACGCATGCGGTGCGCACGCCGCTGCGGTGGAAGCGCCGGCAGATCGGCGAGCTCGTCGCGGACCGCGACGCGCCGTTCTCCGACGACGACCGCGCGCTGCTCGAGGCGATCGCGCACCACGCGGCGGTCGCGCTCGAACACGGACGAGCCGTGATGCGCGGCGTGCTCGCGCAAGAGATCCATCACCGCGTGAAGAACAACCTCCAGACGGTCGCGTCGCTGCTGCGTCTTCAGTCCCGCGCGGAGGGAGTCGACCCGCGCGAGGCGCTCGAGCACTCGGTGAACCGGATCCTCGCGATCGCCGCGGTGCACGAGGTGCTGACCGAGCAGCGCGACGAAGACGTCGAGCTCGCCGAGCTGATCGACCGCCTGCGCGCGATGCTCGTGCAGGGGATCGGCGCCGGGCGCGAGGTGGAGGCGCGCCTCGAGCCGGTCTCGCTCGGCGGCAGCCGCGCGACGGCGCTCGCGCTCGTGTTCAGCGAGCTGCTCCAGAACGCGCTCGAGCACGGCACCGGCGGCGTGCGCATCGAGCTCGCCCGCACGAACGGCGACGTCGTGCTCGCGATCGGCGACGACGGCCCGGGCCCGGACGGTGCGGCGGCCGGCACCGGCCTCTCGATCGTCCGCGCGCTCGTCCGCGACGAGCTGCGCGGCACCTTCGACCTGCGGAGCGAGAACGGCACGCGCGCGGAGGTCGTGTTCCCGGCGTGAGCCGGCTCGCTCTCCTGCGGCCGTTCCGAGCCGCCTAGACTCGCGTCATGCGCATCCTCGTTGCGGAAGACGAGACGATCATCCGGCTCGACCTGCGCGACCTGCTCCAGCGCGCGGGGTTCGAGGTGTGCGCGGAGGCGCGCGACGGCGAGGAGGCGGTCGAGCTGGCACGGTCAGAGCAACCCGACCTCGCGATCCTCGACGTGAAGATGCCGCGGCTCGACGGGATCGAGGCGGCGCGGCGGATCCTCGACGAGCGGCCGATCCCGATCGTGATGCTCACCGCATACGGGCAGGAGGAGCTCGTCTCGCGTGCCGTCGAGGCGGGTGTGTTCGGCTACCTCGTGAAGCCGTTCCGCGAGCAGGACCTTCTACCGGCGATCGCGGCAGCGCGAGCTCGCCACGACGAGCTTCAGGCGCTCCGTGAGGAGGCGGAGTCGCTCACGGAGGCGCTGGCCGCGCGCAAGGTGATCGAGCGGGCGAAAGGACTGCTGATGGAGAAGGAGCGGCTGTCCGAGGACGAGGCGTTCGCGCGCCTGCGCCGCGCAAGCCAGGCGTCGCAGCGGCCGTTGAAGGTGATCGCGGAGGCCGTCGTCGCGACGCTTGGAGGGGACGCGTGACCGAGGAGCACCCGAACGCCGCCCTGACGCGGCGGGTCTTCGCGTCGTTCGGGCAGAACGCGATGGCGATCTCCGCCGCGCTGGCCCGGGACATCGTCTGGCGCGTTCCCGGCGACACGGTGATGAGCGGCGAGTACAACGGCCGGCGCGAGGTGGTCGAGTTTCTCCAGCGGACGAAGTCCGAGACCGGCGGCACCTACAGCAGCTCGCTGCACACGGTGTTCGCCGACGACGAGTGGGCGATCGCGATCTACCGCGCGACCGGCACCCGCAACGGCATCGAGCTCGACGTCGACCAGGCGTTCGTCATCCGCTGCGAAGACGGCCTCTGGAAAGAGGTGACCGCCGTCCCGCTCGACTCCGCCTTTGAGCGCTTCTGGGCCTGAAACCGCGGGGAACCCCCGGTTCCCCCGCGTGCCCCCTCCTCAGCGGGTTCGGAGTGGCTACTCGTCGTGAGCGCTGCGGCGGGAGCGCGGTCCCGCCTCCGCGCGGCGAAGGTGGTCGTGTCCCACGGTGGACCGGGGCGACGCTGGTCGTAGCACGGCCGGTGGCGCCTTCGGCGTCCCCGTCCGCGTGGATCCGCCTGCGGCCACCGCGCCTGCGGCCGCGTTAGCCTCGGGCCGTGGCGGACTCTTCGAGCGGCGCGTTCGAGCTTCTCCCGGCGACATCGGCCCTGCGCGCAACGCGGCGACGTTATGGCTTCGCGGCAGCCTCGAACAGCTCTTCCCAGCGCTCGAGCAGCGCCTGCAGCGCATCTCGCCCGCGCTTGTGTGCGGCCAGCATGTCGACGTCGGACCAGTCTTCCGCCAGCTTTGCCTCGAGCCTTGCGACGTCCGCCTCCTGCGCGGCGATCTCCGCCTCGATCCGCTCGAGCTCGCTCGGGCGCCGCTTCTTCGGCGCCGGCGCTTTCTGCTTCGCGAGCTTCTCCGCCTTCGCCGGAGGCGCGGCCGCGTGCCGCGCCCGTTCCTCGCGCCGGCGCAGCATCTCGGCCCAGCCGCCGTCGTAGCCGCGCAGCTCGCCGTCCTCGATCGCGAGCGTCCGCTCCGCGATCGCGTCGAGCAGCGCGCGGTCGTGCGAGACGAGCAGCACCGTCCCCGGGAACGCGTCGAGTGCGGCCTCGAGCGCCTCGCGGCTCTCGAGGTCGAGATGGTTCGTCGGCTCGTCGAGCACGAGGAAGTTCGCACCCGACGCGACCGTGACCGCGAGCGCGAGCCGGCGCCGCTCGCCGCCCGACAGCACCGACACGGGTTTCTCGTGCTCGTCCCAGCCCGAGAAGAGGAAGCGCCCGAGCAGCGACTGCGCGTCCGGCCGCGAGAGCGACGTCATCGTCTGCACGCACTGGAGCACGGAGCCGCGCGCGTCGAGCTCGACCTCCTGCTGCGAGAAGTAGGAGGCCTGGACGCCGTGCCCGAGCGAGATGCGACCAGCTGCCGCGTCGCGGCGCCCGAGGATCGTCTCGAGCAGCGTCGTCTTCCCGGATCCGTTCGGCCCGACGAGCGCCACGTGCTCGCCGCGTTCGAGCGCGAACGTGGCTCCGTGCAGCAGCTGTCGCGAGCCGATGCTCACGTCGAGCGCCTCGACTTCGAGCACCGTGCGCCCGCTGCGCGCCGGCTTGAGGAACTCGAACCCGAGCGTGCGCGTCCGCCGTGAGAGCAGCGCGACCTCGTCCGCGGCCGCGCTGTGCTCCTTCTGGAGCCGGCCGATCTGGGTTAACTTCGCCTGCGCCTGCTTCGCCTTGTCCTTCTTCGCGCGGAAGCGCTCGACGAAGCGCTCGAGCCGCACGATGTCGGCCTGCACGCGGTCGGCCTCCTTCTGCGCGTGTAGCGCCCGCGATGCCTTCTCGAGGCGCCAGGTGTGCCACGGCCCGGGGAAGAAGGTGGCGCGGCCGGCGGCGAGCTCCAGGGTCGCGGTCGTGACCGCCTCGAGGAACCAGCGGTCGTGCGCGACGAGGATCACCGCGGCGTCAAGCGACTGGAGCTCCCGCTCGAGCCACTCGAGGCTCGCGACGTCGAGGTGGTTCGTCGGCTCGTCGAGCAGGAGCAGGTCGGGGTCGCCCCCGAGCGCACGGGCGAGCGAGGCGCGTGTCAGCTCGCCGCCCGAGAACGTGCGCAGCTGGCGGTCGAGATGCTCGTCGGCGAAGCCGAGCCCGCGGAGCACGGAGGTCGCGTGGTCGCGCCAGCCGTAGCCGCCCGCGTGCTCGAGCCGCGCCTGGGCGGCCGAATACCGGTTGAGCGTCGCCTGGTCGTGGACGCCCCCCGCCATCGCCTGCTCGAGCCCGGCCAGCTCCTCCTCGAGCCGGACGAGGTCGCGCGCGCCCGAGAGCACGTACTCGCGGAGCGTCACCTCCTGCTCGAGCGGCGGCCGCTGGTCGTGCAGCGCGACGCGGGCCCCCTTCTGGAAGGCGAGCTGGCCGCCGTGCTTCTCCGTCTCGCCCGAGAGGATCCGCAGCAGGGTGGTCTTGCCGGCGCCATTCGGCCCGGAGAGCGCCACCCGATCGCGCCGCTCGACGCTGAACGAGACCCCGTCGAAGAGGAGGTTTCCGGCGAGCTCCTTGCGGAGATTCGATGCGATCACGACCGCCATGACGCCTCAAGGGTAGTTCGCATATCGTTCCGCACGGTGGCAAAGACCGATACGGAACAGCTGTCGATCGACACGATCCGCACGCTGGCGATGGACGCCGTCCAGCAGGCGAACGCCGGCCATCCCGGCACGGCGATGGCGCTCGCGCCGGTCGCGTACCTCCTCTACACGGAGGTGATGGATCACAGCCCCGCCAATCCGGGCTGGGCCGACCGCGACCGGTTCATCCTCTCGGCCGGCCACGCGTGCATCCTCCAGTACGCCGCGCTCCACCTCGCCGGCTACGCCCTGCCGCTCGAGGAGCTGAAGCGGTTCCGGCAGTGGGGGTCGCTGACGCCCGGCCATCCCGAGGTGCACCACACGCCCGGGATCGAGGCGACGACAGGGCCGCTCGGCCAGGGGTTCGCGAACGGCGTCGGCTTCGCGATCGCGGAGCGCTTCCTCGCCGAGCGCTACAACCGTCCGTACGACGAGATCGTCGACCATCGTGTCTACGCGATCTGCTCCGACGGCGACCTGATGGAGGGCGTCTCGAACGAGGCGGCCTCGATCGCCGGACAGCTCGGACTCGGCAAGCTCGTCTACTTCTACGACGACAACCACATCACGATCGACGGCACGACCTCGCTCTCGTTCACGGAGGAGGACCGGGGCGCACGCCTGGCCGCCCAGGGCTGGCACGTGCAGCACGTCGACGACGCCAACGACCTCAAGGCGTTGCGCGCCGCGATCGCTGCGGCACAGGACGAGACGGCGCGGCCGTCGCTGATCGTGATTCGCAGCCACATCGCGTACGGCGCGCCGCACGCCGTCGACAACGCGAAGTCGCACGGCGCGCCGCTCGGCGAGCCCGAGGTACGTGCGGCGAAGGAGGCGCTCGGCTGGGATCCCGACGCGCACTTCCTCGTCCCGGACGCGGTGCGCGAGCACATGAACGTCGTCGACCGCGGCATCGCGCTCGAGGACGCATGGAACAAGAAGCTCGAGATGTGGACGGCGAAGTTCCCGGACGTGCGCGAGGACTGGGACCAGGTCCACACCGGCCGCCCGCGCGGGGGATGGGTCGAGGCGCTGCCCGAGTTCCCCGTCGGCGAAGGCGTGGCCACGCGTGACGCGGGCGCAAAGGCGATGGCGGCGTTCAAGAGCTTCACGCCGACGATGATCGGCGGCGCCGCCGACCTCGTCGAGTCGACGAAGACCGAGTTCAAGGGCGGAGGCGTCTTCTCCGCGACCCACGCCGGCCGCAACATCGCGTTCGGGATTCGCGAGCATGCGATGGGTTCGATCGTGAACGGCATCGCGCTGCACGGCGGGATGGTCAAGCCGTACGGCTCGACGTTCCTCATCTTCTCCGACTACATGCGGCCCGCCGTGCGCCTGTCGGCGCTCTCGAAGATCCCGGTCGTGTGGGCGTGGACGCACGACTCGGTCGGTCTCGGCGAGGACGGGCCGACGCACCAGCCGGTCGAGCACTACGCGGCGCTACGGGCGATCCCGAACTTCTGGTTCGTGCGGCCCGCGGACGCGACGGAGACGGTCGGCGCGTGGAAGGTCGCGCTCGAGCGCGAGGACGGCCCGGTCGGGCTTGCGCTCTCGCGGCAGAAGCTGCCGACGCTGGAGCGCACGAGCGTGGACGGCGTCGGCCGCGGCGCGTATGTGATCTGGGAGGCGGACGCGGCGAACGGCGTCCCCGACGTGATCCTGCTCGCATCGGGCTCCGAGGTGCATCTCGCGGTCGAAGCGGCGCAGCGCCTCGACGCGGAAGGCGTGCACGGGCGCGTCGTCTCGATGCCGTGCTGGGAGCTGTTCGAGGAGCAGCCGGCCGGGTATCGCGCCCAGGTGCTTCCCCCTGAGGTGAAGGCGCGCCTCTCGGTCGAGGCCGGCGTCGCGCTCGGCTGGAAGCGGTGGGTCGGCGACGAGGGCGACTCGATCTCGATCGAGCGCTTCGGCGCCTCCGCCCCCGGCGAGACGGTGCTCGAGCAGCTCGGCTTCAGCGTCGACAACGTCGTCGCGCGGGCCCTCGCCCTGCGTGAGCGCGTGTCCTGATGAACGTCGCCGTCGCGTTCGACCACCGCGGCGTCCATCTGCGCGACAAGGTGCTCGAGACGCTCCGCGGCGAAGGTCACGCGGTCGTCGATCTCGGCACCGACACGGACGCGGTCCGGATCGACTATCCCGACAAGGCGCGCGAGCTCGGCGAGGCGATCAAGGACGGGCGCGCGGAGCGCGGCGTGCTCGTCTGCGGCTCCGGCGTCGGCGCGTCGGTGGCCGCCTGCAAGATCGCCGGCATCCGCGCCGCGATCTGCCACGACGGCTACTCCGCGCATCAGGGCGTCGAGCACGACGACATGAACGTGCTCTGTCTCGGCTCGGAGGTGGTCGGACCGAGCCTCGCAGCCGAGCTCGTGCGCGCGTTCCTCGGTGCGCAATTCGACGGCGGCGCGCGATACGTCGAGAGACTGGCAAAAGTCGAAGCGATGGAAAGGCAGATCACACATGGCTAAGTCGAACCTGCACAAGCTGTCGGAGCGCGGCGTCTCCGTCTGGATCGACTACCTCTCGCGTGACATGCTCGAGTCGGGCGAGCTCGCCCGGATGATGAGAGAGGACGCCGTCGTCGGCCAGACGTCGAACCCGACCATCTTTCAGAAGGCGATCTCGCAGGGCGACGCGTACGACGCGCAGCTGAAGGAGCTGCTCGAGCACGAGACCGACCCGAAGGAGATCTTCCTGCACCTCTCGGCGCGCGACGTCGAGGCGGCCCTCGAGCTGTTCTCGCCCGTCCACGAGAAGACCCCTGAGGACGGGTTCGTGTCCTGGGAGGTCGACCCGACGCTCGCGTACGACCGCGAGGGGACGTTCGACGAGGCGATGCGCCTGCACGCGTGGATCGACAAGCCGAACCTCTACGTGAAGATCCCCGCGACGAAGCCGGGACTCGGCGCGATCGAGGACTGCATCGCGCACGGCAAGAGCATCAACGTCACGCTGATCTTCTCGCTCCAGCGCTACCGCGAGGTCGTCGAGGCGTACCTGCGCGGTCTCGAGCGGCTCGTCGCGAGCGGCGGGAACCCGGCCGGCGTCCACTCGGTCGCGAGCTTCTTCGTCTCGCGCGTCGACACGGAAGCCGACCGGCGCCTCGAGGAGATCGGCTCGAAGCAGGCGCTCGAGCTGCGCGGCCGCCTCGCGGTCGCCAACGCGAAGCTCGCGTACGCGCACTTCGGCGAGGCGTTCTCCGACGCCCGCTGGCAGTTCCTCGCGGGCAAGGGCGCGAATCCGCAGCGCTGCCTGTGGGCGTCCACGTCGACGAAGAATCCGGACTACCGCGACGTGATCTACGTCGAGGAGCTCGCCGGTCCGCACACGGTGAACACGATGCCCGCCGAGACCATGGTCGCCTTCCAGGATCACGGCAAGGTGCGCGGCGACACCGTCGAGGAGGATCTCGAGGCGGCGCACAAGCTGCTGAAGAAGCTCAAGAAGGTCGGCGTCGACTACGACGACGTCACCGAGACGCTCGAGCTCGAGGGCGTGCAGAAGTTCGCCGAGTCGTTCGAGCAGCTACTCGCCGGCGTGCAGTCGAAGCGCGCGGCCGTCCTCGCATGAGCGAGCGCAGCGCGCTGATCGACCGGATCTGGGAACGCGATCCGACCGTCTGGACCGGCGCCGACGAGGCGAAGTGGCTCGGCTGGCTCGACGAGCCGCGCCGGATGGGCGAGCGCGTCGGCGAGCTCGCCGCATTCGCGGACGCGGTGGCGGAAGAGGAGCTCGACGCGATCGTCCTGCTCGGCATGGGCGGCTCGAGCCTCGCGCCCGAGGTGCTGCGGCGCACGTTCGGCTCGTCCTCGTTCCACGTCCTCGACACGACGCACCCGAAGGCGATCCGCGCGCTCGAGGCGGCGATCGATCTCGACCGCACGCTGTTCGTCTCCGCCTCGAAGTCGGGCTCGACGCTCGAGACGCGCTCGCACACGGACTACTTCTGGGAGAAGACCGGCAAGCGCGGCTCCGCGTTCGTCGCCATCACCGACCCGGGCTCCGCGCTCGAGCAGCTGGCGCAGGAGCGCGGTTTCCGTCACGTCTTCTCCGGCGAGCCGACGATCGGCGGCCGCTACTCGGCGCTGTCGGCGTTCGGGGTCGTCCCGGCGGCACTGCTCGGGATCGACGTCGGCCGGCTGCTCGCGAGCGCGGAGAAGATGGCGGAGGCATGCCGCAGCGACGAGGGTAACGTCGGCTACGAGCTCGGCCGGGCCTTCGGCACCGGGTGGCAGGAGGGCCGCGACAAGATCTGCATCGCGGACACGGAGGGCGGCTTCGGCCTCTGGGCCGAGCAGCTGATCGCCGAGTCGACCGGCAAGCTCGGCAAGGGCCTGATCCCCGCACCCGGCGAGTCGCCGGACGGTCCCGACCGGCAGGCTGCGGTGCCGCAGATCGCCGACCCGTACGACCTCGGCGGCGAGTTCTTCCGCTGGGAGTTCGCGGTCGCCGTCGCCGGCTCGTACCTCGAGATCAACCCGTTCGACCAGCCCGACGTGCAGGCGGCGAAGGACAAGACGAACGAGGTGCTCGCCACCGGCAAGGAGCCCGAGATCGAGAGCGAAGGCTCGCTCGACTCGCTGCTCGCGCAGGCGCGTGACGGCGACTACCTCTGCGTGCAGGCGTTCATCCAGCCGTCGGCCGAGAACGACCGGCGCATCGCGGAGCTCGTGCGGACGATCCGCGAACGCACCGGCCTTGTCGTCACCCACGGCTACGGGCCGCGCTACCTCCACTCGACCGGGCAGCTGCACAAGGGCGGCCCGAACACCGGGCTCTTCCTCCAGGTCGTGGACGATCCCGGCGACGAGCTGGCCATTCCCGGGAAGCCGTTCGGCTTCCGCCGCTTGATCCGCGCGCAGGCCGCGGGGGACTATGCGTCGCTGCAGGAACGCGGACGCCGCGTCGCCCGCATCCACCTCGACGACACTTAGGAGAGAGACGCGATGCAACTGGGGATGATCGGCCTCGGCCGCATGGGCAACGGGATGACGGAGCGCCTGCGCGGCGACGGCCACGACGTCAAGACGTACGACCCGGCGGTCGAGTCTCGTACCGCCGCCTCGCTCGGGGAGCTGAAGTCGCAGCTCGACGCACCGCGCGCGTTCTGGATGATGATCCCGGCCGGCACGATCACCGAGGACACCTTCCAGGAGCTGCTCGGGCTCGCCGAGCAGGGCGACACGATCGTCGACGGAGGCAACTCGAACTTCCGCGACTCGCAGCGCCGTTACCGCGACGCGCAGGCGAAGGGCATCCACTTCGTCGACGCCGGTATCTCCGGCGGCATCTGGGGTCTCAAGGTCGGCTTCTGCACGATGGTCGGCGGCGACGACGGGCCCGTGCAGCGGCTCGAGCCGGTGTTCAAGACGCTCGCGCCTCCGGACGGCTACGCGCACGTCGGCGCGTCCGGCGCGGGCCACTTCACGAAGATGGTCCACAACGGCATCGAGTACGGCCTGATGCAGTCGTACGCCGAGGGCTTCGAGATCATGGAGCACTCCGAGTTCGGGCTCGACCTGAACGAGATCGCCGGCATCTGGCGCTACGGCTCGGTCGTCCGCTCCTGGCTGCTCGAGCTTCTCTATGACGCGTTCCAGCAGCACGGAGCGAAGCTCGACGACATCGCGCCGTTCGTCGAGGACTCCGGCGAGGGGCGTTGGACGATCTTCGAGGCGATCGCCGAGAACGTGCCGGCGCCCGTGATCTCTGCCGCGCTGTTCGCCCGCTTCGCGTCACGCGACGACCTCAACTTCGCCGCGAAGGTCAACGCGGCGTTGCGCAACCAGTTCGGCGGCCACGCGGTGAAGGCTGCCGACTGATGGCCTCCGCCACGCAGGAGACGAACCCGCTCGAAGAGGGGCTGTCGCTCCGGCGGACGCCCGATCCGTTCGCGCTCGTGATCTTCGGCGCGTCCGGCGACCTCACGCACAAGAAGCTGATGCCCGCGATCTACGCGCTCGCGTCGCGGCGCCTGCTGCCGGCGCGCTTCGCGATCGTCGGCGTCGCCCGCACCGACGGTGACGACGACGAATTTCGCGAGGACATGAAGAAGGCCGTGCAGCAGCACGCGCGAGACGAGTTCCGCCAGGACATCTGGGACGAGCTGTCGGGGGCGATGCGCTACCTCGCGACCGACTTTGCCGACGAGGGCGGCGAGGACAAGCTCGCGAAGCTGCTCACGTCGCTCGACGGCGAGCTGAACCTCGGCGGCAACCGCGTCTACTACTGCGCAGTGCCGCCGCCCGCGTTCCCGACGATCGTCGAGGCGCTGGGCAGGCGCCGCACGACCACCGGCTGGACGCGGCTGATCGTCGAGAAGCCGTTCGGCCACGACCTCGAGTCCGCGAAGGCGCTGAACGCGATGCTGCTCGAGCACTTCGCCGAGAACGAGATCTTCCGGATCGACCACTACCTCGGCAAGGAGACCGTCCAGAACATGCTGGCGCTCCGGTTCTCGAACGGCATCTTCGAGCCGATCTGGAACCGCCAGTTCATCGACCACGTGCAGATCACCGTGGCCGAGTCGATCGGGATCGAGGGCCGGGCCGGCTACTACGAGGCCGCAGGCGCGATCCGCGACATCTTCCAGAACCACCTGCTCCAGCTGCTCGCGCTGACGGCGATGGAGCCGCCGATCGACTTCACCGCCGAGTCGGTCCGCAACGAGAAGGTGAAGGTGCTCAAGTCGATTCACACGCCGGGGCCGAAGTCGGTCGTGCGCGGCCAGTACGGGCGCGGGTTCGTCGAGGGCGAGGAAGTGGTCGCGTATCGCGAGGAGGACGGCGTCGCGCACGACTCCATGACGGAGACGTACGTCGCCGCGAAGTTGTACGTCGACAACTGGCGCTGGGCCGACACGCCGTTCTACGTGCGCATGGGCAAGCGGCTGGCGCGACGCGAGACGACGATCGCGATCCAGTTCAAGCGCGCACCGCATCCGCCCTTCGAGGAGACCTCCGCGGAGGGCCTACGGCCGAACGTGCTCATCGTCCACGTGCAGCCCGACGAGGGAGTCTCGCTCGCGATCGGCGCGAAGGTGCCGGGCCAGGGGATGACGATCCGCACCGTGCACATGGACTTCCTCTACGGCGGCGCGTTCCGGATGGCGATGCCGGAGGCGTACGAGCGGCTGATCCTCGACACGCTGCTCGGCGACGGGACGCTGTTTACGCGCGCGGACGAGGTCGAGGAGCAGTGGCTGCTCGTCGACGCGATCGTGGCGGCATGGCAGCGCGACCGCCCCGGCTTCCCGAACTACGCGGCCGGCACGTGGGGGCCGCCGAGCGCCGACGATCTGCTCCATCGCGACGGTAGGTCGTGGCGACGCCACTGACGGACAGCTGGACCGGCGAGGACGTCCGGCTCGGCGAGGTCGACACCGAGCTCGCGCGGCTGCGGGCCGCGACCGCGACGGACGGCTCGCCGCCGAGCATGCGCACGAGCGTGCTCACGCATATCGCCTGGGTGCCGGAGCAATGGAGCGACAAGGCTCGCTCGGCGCTGGCCGGCATGGCGGAGCGCCACCCCTCGCGCACGATCCTGCTGTTCCCCGAGCTCGACTCCGGCGGCGACCGCATCGACGCCGCACTCACGCTCGAGCGCCACGCGATCCCCGGCGTCGAGCGCAGCATCTGCTCGGAGGTGATCGAGCTGCATCTGCACGGCAAGCGTGCGAAGGCGCCCGCGAGCGTCGTCGAGCCGCTGCTCGTCTCCGACCTGCCCGTCTTCCTGCGCTGGCGGGGCGAGCCGCCGTGGGGCGCGCAGGAGCTCGACCAGCTCGTCGGCATCGTCGACCGCCTGATCGTCGACTCGACCGAGTGGGAAGACCTGCCGTTCCCCTACCGCCACCTCGCGGGGCTCTTCGGCCGGACGGCGGTGTCGGACATCGCCTGGGCGCGGACGTCGCGCTGGCGTGCGCTGCTCGCGACGCTCTGGCCCGAGATCAGAGACGTCGGCACCGTGCGCGTCACCGGGACGCACGCGCAGGCGCTGCTGCTCGTCGGCTGGCTGCGCTCGCGGCTCGGCCGCGACGACATCGCGCTCGACCACGTCGAGGCGGAGCGCCTGGAGGGGATCGCGCTCGACGGCGAACCGGCGCCCTTCCCGCCCGGCGACCCGCCGCAGCCGAGCGACGTTCTCTCGGACGAGCTCGACCGCTTCACGCGCGACCCGGTGTACGAGGCTGCGGTGCTGGCAACCGCCGCCGGGTAAAGAAAACCGCCCGCGGGGTAGTCGTACGCTCGGATCATGCTGGCCGAGCTCGAGCTCCTCTACCGCGAGCGCCTCGCCGACTTCTGCCGCGCAGCCTCGGCGATCACGGGCGACGTCGAGCTCGGCCGAGATTCCGTGCAGGACGCGTTCGCGCGGGCGGTACGGAAGCGCCGGCGCTTTCGCGGCGAAGGCCCGCTCGAGGCATGGGTCTGGCGAATCGTCGGCCGTCGAGGTGCTCGGCGCCGGCGGCAACGTGCTCTACCCACCTTTCCTCGAGGTTCCCGCTCCCTCTAAATGAGCGCGAGCACTGCGTCGTGCAGGAACCCGTTCGAGCTGACGACCTGCTCGCGCACGCGTGGCGCGCCGCCGTCCGGGGCGCTCGTGCGGCCGCCCGCTTCCGTGACGATCGGGGCGAACGCGGCGAAGTCGTAGAGCGCGAGCGGCGCGTCGACCGCGGCGTCGAGGGCTCCCTCGGCGACGAGGACGTGCTGCCAGAAATCGCCGAGGCCGCGCGCGTGCGCGACGTGCGGCTCCAGCATCGCGAGGTCGCGGGCGCGGGAGCACGACGCCGACGCGTCGCGCAACTCGGCGATGCCGGAGACGTGGATCCGCTTCCCGTCCGCGAACGCGCCTTCGCCGCGCGCCGCCCACCAGCGGCGGCCGAGCGCCGGCGCGGACACGACGCCGACCGTGAACTCTCCGTCCCGCTCGAGCGCGATCAGCGTCGCCCACACGGGAATGCCGCGTGCGAAGTTCTTCGTCCCGTCGATCGGGTCGAGGATCCAGCGGACGGCGCCGCCTCCGTCGCCCTCCTCCTCGCCGAAGACGCCCTCGCCGGGACGCGCGGCCGAGATCCGCTCGCGCAGCGCGCGCTCGACCGCGCGGTCGGCGTCGGTCACCGGCGTGAGGTCGGGCTTCGTCTCCACGTGCAGGTCGGAGGCGCGGAACCGCGGCAGGGAGAGCGAATCGGCGAGGTCGGCGAGCTCGAGCGCGAAGACGAGGTCGGGGCCGGCCAAGGGCCGAGCTTATCGTCCTACTTGGACTTGCCGAGGATCTTGAACTTCGTCTTCGGCTGCGAGGTGATCGCGAACTTCGGTTTCGCCACGACGATCTTCTCCGGGTCGGACCACGTCATCTGCTGCACGGATGTCGGCAGCGAGTAGTCGTAGCCGCGCACGCGGTAGTACCACGTACCGGGGCCGACCGGGAGTACGGCGGACGTGGTGGCGGTCATGAAGCCGGCGAAGGTCGCGCCAGGGTACTGCTGCGGCACGAAGGGATAGCTCGTCTTGCTCCACTGCACCTCGTATGCGCCCGCTCCGAGCGCGGGTGTCCACGAAACGAGCGGCGCGCCGTAGAAGGCGGTCGTATGCAGGGCGGAAGTGAGCCGGCCGGTCGAGGAGAGGCCCGTCGCGAAGAGATCGCCCTCGGAGGTCAGCGCCGGCTCGCTCGTCACCCCGAAGCGTGCGATACGGCCGGCCGCGCAGGCGTCCTGCGGGAGTTCCATGTCGCGGTAGATCAGGCTGCCGCCTGACCGGGCGACGAGCTCACCGGCGCCGTGGTTTGACGCGAGCTTGTCGGTGAGCGTGAGCGTGCCCGTAGCCACGCCGGCGACGGTCGCGTTCTCGGCGCTGCCGCCGGAGCCGATCGTGATCGCGTCGCCGACCTGGAAGCCGGCGCTGTTCGCAACGGGCAGCGACGAGGAGCCGAGAGTCGCGCCCGGAGAGGCGACCGAGGTCTGGAGCGCGCCCGGAACCTCGGCTGCGACCGGAATGACCGTCCAGTAATAGCCGCTCTGCGGCCAGTCCGTGTCCCACAGATCGACCGGCGCGCCGAAGTCGCCGGACCAGACGAGCGTGCCGGCGGCCGGGCGGCCCGATCCTGGGGACGATGAGCTCGACGTGGACGTGGACGTCGATGTGGACGTGCCGGTCGTGCTCGTGGTGGAGCCAGGCGTTCCGGCAACCGTCGTCTGCGGGTTGACGTGAGGCTGGTCCTCGTTCGGCTTCAGCGCCGTGTAGTCGTACATGTAGCCCTGCGGCTCCGTGCCGTCCTGGAGATACATGTTCCGAGCCTGGGCGATGCCGGCGGGCGAGTTCGGGAGGATCAGCGACCCGTACGGCCGCGGGGCGTACGCGGGGCTGCCGACGACCGAGCCGACGAAGACCGGGTTCAGGCACTGCTTGTCCGAGAAGACGTAGACCCGGTAGAGCTCCGCCGCAGTGCCGCCGAGCGACTGGTTGCCCGTCCAGAGGAAGGCCGGCATCAGCTCGTGCGCCGGCGAGCCGTCGCTTCCGTCCGAAAAGACGTCGGAGAGCGTGCCGACGAGCTTGATCGGGCCGCCCGTGAATGCCGGGTTGCTGGAGCTGTAGATCGGGCTCCAGGGGCCGTATTGCACGATCGGAATCTGGTTGTACCGGCCCGTGCCGGTCGTGCCCGCAAACTGGATGTCGTCGCGGATCGCACGGATGCGCCAGCGAACGGTGCCCGTCCAGTTCGCGCTCTGGTGGAACGTGTAGAAGTCTCGTTCGTCGAGGACGTTCGTCGTCACCGCGACGAACTTCGGAATGTCGACGAGCCACACCTCGTACGCGGCCGCGCCCTCGACCGGTGTCCAGCGCAGGGCTCCCGGGTAGCTCGGAAGCGGCGCAGGCGCCGCAGGCGGGACCATGTCGAAGCCGAAACCGGCGCTCCACGGCGTCGCGCCGGCGGTCGTGATCGCGCGGACGCGTGCGTAGAGCGAGTGCGGGTCGCCGGTGATCCACGGCAGCGTGATTCCGGGCGCCTCGACAGGCGCCGTGACGCTCAGGTCGGCATAGACGACGGCGTTGTCGCGGAACGTGTTGCTCAGCGAGAGCTGGAACTCGTAGTGGAGCGCGCCGGGCACCGGGTTCCAGGCAAAGGCCGGGGTGCGGGAGAAGCTCGTCTGCGCCGGCTCGTCGGCCCGCAGCAGGAAGGCGTGCAGCCCGGTCGGAGCGCTGACGCCGGCCGAGGAGGTCGCAGCCGCGACGCCCGCGACGGCGAGCAGGGACAGGAGGGCAGCAAAACGGGCGATACGCATCTATCCCTCGTTTTCGGCATACCGGGGGTCGCAGCCGTCCCTCAGATGAGGGATGCGAGCACGGCGCCCGCCGAAAGAACGCGCGAATCGTCGCCTGTGCGGCCGATCAGCTGCACCGAGGCCGGCAGCCCGCCCTCGGCGCCGCCGCACGGCAGGGCCAGCGCCGGCCAGCCGAGGGAGTCGAACGGATACGTGAAGCTGATCGCGCGCTCGCGGATCGCCAGCTCCTCGACGTCGGCGGGCGGAGCGACGAAGCCGATCGTCGGCGTCAGCAGCAGGTCGAGGCCTTCGAGCAACGTCTCGCAGCGCTCGCGGTAGGCGGTCCGGGCCCGCTCGGCCGCCGCCACCTCGGCGTCGGTGACGGTCAGGCACCGTTCGAGCTTCGCGCGGACGTTGTCGCCGTACGCATCGGCCTGCTCGGGGAACAGGCCGCCATGGACGTCGGCGACCTCGCGCATGAACAGCGGGTACTCGTCCGCGTCGCGGAGCGGGAAGTCGACCGTCCGCCGCCGCGGGAAACGCACCGCCGCCTCCTCGACGCGCGCGCGGACGAGCGGGTCGGCATGCTCGAGCCACGCGACGCCGATCTCGAGCTCTTCGAGCGACTCGAGCGCGTCGACGCCGAACCCGGGCACGAGCGCGGCCATCAGCTCCACGCACCCTGCGACGGTCGACGCCATCGGTCCCACATGGTCGTAGCTCGGTGCGAGCGGAAAACACCCGTCCGCCGGCACGAGGTCGAAGGTCGGCTTGAACCCGGTGACGCCGCACCACGCGGCCGGGATGCGAATCGAGCCGCCGGAGTCGGTGCCGAGCGCGAGCTCGACGTCGCCGGCCGCGATCGCCGCGGCAGAGCCGCCGCTCGAGCCGCCGGCGAGCCGGCCCGGCGCGCGCGGGTTCGGCACCGTGCCGTAGTGCGGGTTCTGCGATGAGACGCCGTACGCGAATTCGTGGAGGTTCGTCTTGCCGGCGACCGCATATCCGGCGGCCTCGAGCCGCAACACGGCCTCGGCGCTCCGTGTCGGCACGTGCTCGGCAAAGATCGCGGAGCCGTACGTCGTCACCAGGCCGGCCGTGTCGAGCAGATCCTTCACCGCAACGGGAACGCGATCCGGAATCTCGTCGGGCCGCGCGAGCCACACACCGGGAAGCGCCGTCACGGCGCCGACTCTACTTGTGCGACTTGGCCTTGGCTTTCGCCTTGGCCTTGGCGGCGGCCTTCGCCTTGGCCTTTGCCTTTGCCTTTGCCTCGGCCTTGGCCTTCGCGCTCGCCGTCTTCTGCACCGTCGTCGCAGGTGCGATCGCGACCTGACGCGTCACGGCCGGTCCTTTCGAGGTGCCGTCGGTTGAGGCGGGCGTGAGCGTGAGCACGTCGGCGGCGGCGGAGCGGCGGATGGCGCTGAGTACGCCGGCGGGCAGGGTGAAGCGGAGATCGTTGTTGCCGGGGCGCAGCGCGCCGCTGCCGAGGGCGGTGCCGCCAAGGCTGGCCTGGAGCGTCCCTTCGCCGTTCGATTCGACGATCAGCCGGATCTGCTTGTCCGTGGCCGAGAGCGTGAGCAGTTCCGGGCCGTACACGACGATCGACGGGGCGGCCGCGACCGAGGAGACCGGGTACACCGTTCCCCAGGTCGTGATCGGCGGCGGCGGCGCTCCGGCGTTCGCCGGATGCGTGGTGTCGACGCTCAGCGAGGACGTCACGTTGAAGATGGCGGCGTCGACGTTCTGGGAGGCATTCGGCAACGAGAGGAACGCCTCGTTCAACACGTACGTACACGTGTCCCACGGCACGGTCAGCGTCGCGACGTTGCCGTTGATCGACAGGGGCACGGGGTTGCTGCCCGTGCCGTTCCAGTAGAAGGTCGGCTGCGAAAGCGTGCCCGCGGGCATCGTCACCGTGACGGTGAGCGTGGCCGCGAAGCAGGGCGCGGAGTCGTCGCCGCTGCCGCGCAGGAACTCGATGTAGCGCGTCGCGAGGTGGTTGACTGCCACCGACTCCGACGGCAGGGTGCCGCTCGTCATGCCGGTCGGTATCGCCGCGTACGGCGTCGGCGTCTCGGTCTTGAGCTGGGCGACGGTGTAGCCGCCGGTCATCTCGACGGTCGACCAGGCGTTGTACACGTCGGCGAGTGTCGTGCCCTTCGCCGCGATCGCGTTCGCGAGCGCGGCGGTTGCGGTCGCTGCGCCGGAGCCGCCCTGCGCGAAGATCGACTGCATGAACGAGTAGCCGAACCGCTCGCCCAGGTACTCGAAGAACGGCCAGCGGGAGTAGCCGTTGTTCTCATAGACGCCGGAGAGGTTGCAGGAGCCGAGGCCGTTCGGATCGCGGCAATCGAGCGACATGTCGTCGGGGCCGAGCTCGAACTCGCCGCCGTAGCCGTCGACGCGGTAGCCCATCCATTCGGCGCTGCCCTCGTAAAGCCAGTAGTCGGAGAGGTTCGGGGAGTTCCAGAGTCCGAACTGGAAGATGTGGAAGAGCTCGTGCGCGATCGTGTGCTGGTTGAGTCCATCTCCGGAGTTGGCCCCATCGAGGAGGATGGAGCCCGTCGATGTGATCGCGCCCGTGTCGGAGACTGCCTCGCCGAGCGTGCCGTCGGTGGTGAGGTCGACGATGTAGATGTCGATCCGGCCGTCTCCGCCGAGCACGCCGTCGGAGGGCGGCGCCGTGTAGCCGTCGCCGATCTCCGCCGTGTAGGCGTGCTCCGCGAGCGCGGCGATATCGGCGGCGTTCGTCTGCGTGATCGCGTACGTCGTCGACGGGTCGCTCTGGAAGTGCACGAGGAAGTGCGTCGAGCCGATCGTGTTCACCAACCCACTCGGCCGGGACGCGAACGCAGGGCTCGTGAACATCGCCGCGCCGAGGCAGACGAGGACGAGCAGGATCAGGTTCCGTGGACGCAGCATTCCTTGCCGCTGATCGGCTCGGGCGTCCCTCGACTTGAGGATTACCCCTCGTCAGGAGAAGTGCAGGTACAGGAACGCAACGCCGAAACAGCCTGCAAAAAGCAGCCAGAACGCAGCGAAGAGGAGCCAGCCGAGGCGGTTGTTCCTGCGGGCGAGATCGGCGTCCATCAGACGACGAGGTCGACGGCCATCGCCACGAACAGCAGCGCCAGATAGGCGAGCGAGTAGTGGAAGAGCACTACGGCGCGGCGCGACGTCGTGTCGCGGCGCAGCCGTTCGGCGAGCCAGATGAAGACGGCGCCGAGTCCGAGGGCCGAGGCGAGGTAGACCAGGCCGACGGTGCCCCAGGCCCACGGCAGCAGGGTCACGACGACGAGGCCGAGCGAGTAGAGGACGATCTGCCGCGTCGTCTCGCGCTCGCCCCGCACGACCGGCAGCATCGGCACCTTCGCCCGCGCATAGTCGTCCTTGATCAGCAGCGCCAGCGCCCAGAAGTGCGGCGGCGTCCACACGAACACGATTACGAACAGGAGCAGCGCGGGCACGGTGAGGTTTCCGGTCGCAGCCGCGTAGCCGACGAGCGGGGGTACGGCGCCGGCGGCGCCGCCGATCACGATGTTCTGCGGCGTCGTCCGCTTCAGCCAGCGTGTGTAGACGAGGACGTAGAAGAGGTTGCCGACGAGCGCGAGCACCGCGGTGAGGACGTTGACCGTGCTCGCGAGCAGCACGAACGAGAACGCGGAGAGCGCGAGTCCGAACTCGAGCGCCCGGCTCGGCGCCACCCGGCCCGAGGCGACCGGGCGTGCCTTCGTGCGCTTCCCCATCAGCGGGTCGATGTCCCGGTCGAGCACGTGGTTGAGCGCGCTCGCCCCGCCGCACGCGAGCGCGAGGCCCGTCATGGCGGCGGCGGCGGTGCCGGTGCCCGGCCAGCCGCGCGCGCCGACGATCATCCCGCAGAAGCCGGTGACGAGCAGCAGGCTCATGATCCGCGGCTTCGTCAGCGTGATGTAGTCGCGCCACGAGCCCCAGGGCACGTGCTCGCCGCCCCGCATGCTCTGAGCGGCGACGACGACGAGCGCGGCGAGCGCCCACGCCGCGAACGCCGCGTGCAGGTGGCGCTCCGGCAGCGCGGCCGCGGCCGTGAAGAGCGCCGCCGCCGCCAGCACCCCCGGCACGAGCTCGCGGTGCGACAGCCAGGCGGCGACGAGCAGCGCCGCGAGCGGCGGCGCGACGAGCGCCGCGAGCAGCCGGTGCGCCGTGCCGAGGTCTGCCGCGCCGGTGACGACGGCGAGCAGCGTCCCGGCCGCCGCCGTCAGGGCGGTCAGGAGCAGCCACGGGCCCGGAGCGACGCGCGTGTTCACGCCTGCTCCGCGAGCCGGCGGCGAAGGTCGCGCAGCGGCCGCGCACTCGTCACGTAGGGGACCGTATCGAAGTTGTGCTCCGGAGGTGGCGAGGTCGTGTACCACTCGAGCGTGTCGGCCAGCCAGGGGTCGTTGCCGGCCCGGACGCCTCTGCGGAGGCCGTGCGTGATCCAGACGCTCGCGAGGAACACCCCGACCGCCACCACCATCACGCCCGAGCCGATCGTGGAGATCATGTTGTAGGCCTCCCAGAGCCCGCCGTGGTGGTACGTGTAGACGCGGCGCGGCATCCCGAGCAGGCCGAGCATGTGCTGCGGCAGGAACGTGAGGTTGAAGCCGACGAACAGCAGCCAGAAGAACCACTTGCCCAGGCGCTCGTCGAGGATGCGTCCGAACATCTTCGGCCACCAGTAGTAGAGGCCGCCGAAGAAGCCGAACGCGCTGCCGCCGAACAGGACGTAGTGGAAGTGGGCGACGACGTAGTAGCTGTCGTTCAGCTGCCAGTCCACCGGGAACGCGGCGAGGAAGATCCCCGACAGCCCGCCCATCGTGAACAGGGCGATGAACCCGATCGTGAACAGCATCGGCGTGTCGAAGATGATGTTTCCGCGCCAGGTGGTCGCGACCCAGTTGAAGATCTTGATGCCGGTCGGCACCGCGATCACCATCGACGAGATCATGAAGAAGCTGTCGAGGCCGGTGCCGAGGCCCGACGTGAACATGTGGTGCGCCCACACGAGCATGGAGAAGAACGCGATGCCGACCGTCGAGAACGCGACCGCCTTGTAACCGAAGATCGGCTTGCGCGAGAAGACGGGCAGGATCTCCGAGACCATGCCGAAGACGGGCAGCACCATGATGTAGACCTCGGGGTGCCCGAAGAACCAGAACATGTGCTGGTAGAGGATGACGCTGCCGCCCCGCGACGGTATGAAGAAGTGCGCTCCCGCCTGCCGGTCGAGCAGGAGCATCGTCACGGCGGCCGACAGCGCCGGCAGCGCGACGACCAGCATCACGGCATAGGCGAGCATCGACCAGATGAAGAGCGGCATGCGCATCCACGTCATGCCGCGCGTGCGCATGTTCACGATCGTGACGATGAAGTTGATCGCGCCCGCGAGCGACGCGAGCGTGAGGATGTGGATGCTGAGGATCCAGTAGTCCTGGCCGTGCCCGGGGCTGAACTGGAGCTCGGAGAGCGTCGGGTACGACCACCAGCCGGCCTTCGCGGTACCGCCCGTGGCGAACCAGCTTCCCCACAGCACGATGCCGCCGAGCAGGTAGAGCCAGTACGAGAGCGCGTTCAGCCGGGGGAACGCGACGTCGCGCGCGCCGATCATCAACGGCACGAGGTAGTTGCCGAAGCCGGCGAGGATCGGAACGACGACGAGGAAGATCATCGTCGTGCCGTGCATCGTCAGCACCTCGTTGTACGAGTTCTTCGTCAGCAGCGTCTCGTTCGGCGTCGCGAGCTGCGCGCGCATCAGCACGGCGAGGATGCCGCCGAGCACGAAGAAGAACAGCGACGTGACGATGTACATGATCCCGATCCGCTTGTGGTCGACGGTCACGAGCCAGCTCGCGATCCGGCCGCTCTTCCACGACACGGGGTAAACCGCTTCCGACCTAGCCGCCACTCGTCGCCGCCCCCTTGTAGACGTCCGTCTTCACGTACTGCACGAGCGCCTTCATCTGCGCTGCCGTCCACGTGTTGCCGACGGCGGGCATCAGGCCGCGTCCGTTGCGGACGATCGTGTCGAGGCCGGCCGGCTGGATGAGCAGCGGGTTGCTCGAGAGATTGGGCCCGTAACCGCCCTGGCCTTGCATGCCGTGGCACGTCGCGCACACGCCCTGGAACTCCGCCTTCCCGAGCACGGCCGGCGCGGTCGACGTGACGAACGTGTGGTACTCCGCGCCCGTGCCGACGATCACACGGGCAGTCATGTCGGCGTGGTAGAGGCCGCAGAGCTCGGCGCACTGGCCGGTGTACGTTCCCTGCGCGTTCGCCCTGAACCAGATGTGGTTCGTGCGGCCGGGGATCGCCTGGATCTTGCCGCCCAGCTCGGGGATCCACCAGCTATGGATGACGTCGGCGGACTTGACCTCGAGGTCGACGACCTGGCCGACGGGCGCGTAGAGGTCGTTGATCGAGCGGGCGCCGTTCGGATAGTCGAACTGCCAGTAGAACTGATGCCCCTCCACGGTGACGCGGATGGGGTTCGCCGCGGCGGGTGCGCTGGAGATGCCGGGGAGCTCGTAGAAGACGACAAGACCGATCGCGCAGAGGATGATCACGGGGATCACCGTCCAGATCAGCTCCAGACGCGTGTTGCCGTGCACCTGGACGGCGTCCACCGTGCGGCTGCGCCCGCGGCCCCGGTACCTCCAGATGAAGGTGACGAGCGCGCCCTCGACGATCAGGAAGATCGCGCCCGTGAACGCGAGGATGACGTAGTATGCGTCGTTCGTGCGGGCGGCGTTCGGCGAGTGCGGAGTGACGGGCGTAAAGCCGCCGTTCGCGGCGGCGGCGACTCCGGCCGTCGCCAGCAAGGCCACGACCCCCACCAGCAGCAGGAACAGCTTCCGGCGCACCCGAACGGCATTCTATGGAGGTGGACGCGCAAACGCGGGTCGAGGTGCCGGGGCATGTCCCCATCGAGTTCGACGTCTTCGTCAACGGTGTGCGGCAGGTTCGTGGCGCCGATTACGAGCTCGTCGGACGAACCCTCTTCTTCCCGCGCCCGATCGCGCAGGAGGGCGACCTCGGCTTCTGGCGCTGGGCGCTGATGTGGCTCGGCGTCGTCGGCTCGTACCGCAAGCACGAGACGGTCGACCTCGTCTACGAGGTCGACGGCCACCGTGAAGTAGAGACCGGCCTTATTCCGCACGAATAGCTGCGCTCTCCGCCTGAAACCTGCCGGGAGAAGTGCTGCGCACTTCTACCGTGAGAAGTGCTGCGCACTTCTCACGGGGGGAATGTTCGGCTTCGCTTGGGCTGACGCCGGGGCGGTGGGGGCGGTGGCGCGCGCGGGGGTGGCTGCGCCATCCCCACGCGCGTGCATCCGGCCTGCACGAACGCGGCTGCGCTCGCGTTCGTTCCGGCCCTGGACCGGTTGAACCGGAGAAGGCTTTAAGGCCGCCGCTCGCCGCGCTCGCACAACCCGACGGCCCTCCGCGAGGCCAAAAGCCCGTCGGCTTGGCCGACGGGCGCTCCGCGAAGCGGTGCCTATCCCCGTGAGAAGCGCAAAGCGCTTCTCACGGTTTAGGGATGGCCTCGAGCTTGTAGCCGACGCCGTAGCGGGTCTGGATGAACGTGTGCCGCGAGGCGCGCCGGTCGATCTTCTCCCGCAGGCGGCGGACGAACACGTCCACCGTGCGGTCGCGGTGCGACTCGCGGCGGCCCCACAGCTTCTGGAGGAGCTCGTCGCGGGTGGAGACCCGGCCCCGGTCGAGGCCGAGCTGGTAGAGCAGGCGGAACTCGGTCGGCGTGAGCTCCGCGCTCTCGCCGTCGACGTACGCCTGCACCTCGCGCGGGTCGATCACCAGCTCCTCGATCTCGATCGGCTCGCCGCGCGGTGTCTCCTCGCGGCGGATGCCCCGCCGGGCGGCGGCGCGCACGCGCGCGACGAGCTCCTTCATCGAGAACGGCTTGACGAGATAGTCGTCCGCGCCGATCTCGAGCGCGTGCACACGGTCGTACTCGGTTCCGCGCGCGGAGATGACGACGATCGGCGTCGCGATCCCCTCGTTGCGAACCGTCTCGATCAGCTTCCAGCCGTCGAGTCCGGGCAGCATCAGGTCGAGCACGCAGGCGTCGGGCCGCTCGTAGCGGAGCCGCGCCAGCCCCTGGTCGCCGTTGCCGACCCAGGTGGCGTCGAAGCCGGCCGCGCCGAGGTGGCGCGCCATTCCCTGGGCGATGACCTCGTCGTCCTCGACGATCAGGACCTTCGGCATCGGTGTCATTATCGGGTTCTGGCGGATGCCGACGGGGTGCCGAGGGGTGAAGGAGTGGTGAAGGGGTGGTGAACGAAGAGGCACGGGCCCGGGCGCTGGTCGAATCGCTGGCCGAGCCTGTGGTCGTCCTCGACAGCGAGCGGCGCCTCGTGGCGGCCAGCCCGCCCGCGCGCGCGGCCCTCGGCGACGCGACGCCCGGCCGCCGGGTGAGCGAGGACGCGCTCGCCGTCGAGCCGCCCGTGCTCGTGCTCTATCTTGCGGCGCTGCCGGAGCTGTCCGCGTACCAGGAGCTCCGTGCGGGCTTCACGGCGGCCGTCTCGCACGAGCTGCGGACGCCGCTCGCGCGGCTGCTCGCGTTGCTCGAGTCGACCTCGCTCCCGGGCGCCGACGTGGACGGGTTGATCGAGCAGGCGCGCCAGGAGATCCAGGCGGCCGGCGACCTCATCGACGACGTCCTCTTCCTCGGCGAGCTCGAGACCGGACGGGAGGTCGTCTCGCTCGGCCGCACGCGCGCGCTGCCGATCGCCGAGGAGATCGTCGCGTCGCTCGCCGACCGCGCCGCGGACACGGAGATCCGCCTCGTCCTCACCGGCGGCGCCGAGGTCGAGCTGCCGCTGCGGCCGCGCATGCTGCGCGTCGTGATCGAGAACCTCCTGATGAACTCGCTGCGCTACGCCGGCCCGGGGAGCACGTGCACGCTGACCGTGTCCGAGGAGAGCGCCGGCCCGGTGCTCGTCGTCGCCGACGACGGCAAGGGCGTGGACGAGAGCGACCTGCCCCGTCTGTTCGAGCGCTTCTACCGCGCCGACCAGGCCCGGACGTCCCGCGGCACCGGCCTCGGCCTCGCGATCGTCAAGCACGTTGTCACCTCCGCCGGCGGGACGGTCGAAGCGCGGGGCACCCTGGGGCTCGGGCTCGAGATCATGTGCCGCTTCGCGCCGGGCTGAGGTCCAACACGTTCCTTCGCAGCTTCAGCCACGCCAGGTTCGTTCGGCTCACACCGCCGCGGGCTGGATCAGGTCGGGCTCCCGCGTGAAGAGACGGCGACTCGCCCAGAGGGAGACGTAGACGAGTCCGACGAGGACGGGGACCTCGATCAGGGGGCCGACAACGCCTGCGAGCGCCTCTCCGGACGTGGCACCGAAGACGCCGACGGCGACGGCGATCGCGAGCTCGAAGTTGTTCGACGCACCGGTCAGCGCGAGCGTCGCGGTCCTCGGGTACGAGAGGCCGAGGAGCCGCCCGGCGGCAAAGCCCGCAGAGAACATGATCGCGAAGTACGCGAGCAGCGGAAGCGCGATCCGGGCGACGTCGAGCGGGCGATGCGTGATCTGCTTGCCTTGGATCGCGAAGAGCAGCACGATCGTGTAGAGCAGCCCGTAGAGAGCAAGCGGGCCGATCCGGGGCAGGAAGCGCTGCTCGTACCAGGTCAGACCGCGAGCACGCAGTCCGATCCGGCGCGTGAGGTAACCGGCTGCGAGCGGAATGCCGAGGAAGATCAACACCGTGCGCGCGACCTCCCAGATCGAGACGGAGAAGCCCTGGGTATCGAGGCCGAGCCAGCCGGGGAGCACGGAGAGATAGAACCAGCCGAGCAGCGAGTAGGCGGCGATCTGGAAGAGCGAGTTCAGCGCGACAAGCACCGCGGTCGCCTCGCGGTCTGCCCCGGCGAGATCGCTCCAGATCAGCACCATCGCGATGCAGCGCGCCAGGCCGACGACGATCAGCCCGGTGCGGTACGCGGGCTGGTGCGGGAGCAGCGTCCAGGCGAGAGCGAACATCAGCGCCGGGCCGATCAACCAGTTGAGAACGAGCGACGCTCCGAACAGCCGCCACTCGCCGTGCAACGAGCCCAGCTCCTCGTAGCGGACGCGCGCGAGTACGGGGTACATCATCACGAGCAGGCCGATCGCGATCGGAAGCGACACGCTTCCGACCTGGAGGCTCGCGAGGTGGTGCTCGAGTCCGGGAACGAGCGAGCCGAGCCCGAGACCTGCCGCCATCGCGACGCCGATCCACACGGGCAGGAAGCGATCGAGCGTGGAGAGCCTCGCCACGACCGCGGGCTCGTGCACGTTCCCGCTCAAATCTGTGCCGCGCAACGGCCCTCGCGCAGACACACTTGTGCATTGCGTCGTGCGAGGGTGAGGACGAACGAGCGGACGGGCGCGTCGCTGTACGGCTGGAGCATCAGGTCGGCACACACGCGGATCTCCTCGGCTGCCTTCTCGTTGCCGAACTCCTCGATCAGCGACGGCAACAGCCGCTGGAGGCGCAACGTGTGCGCGGTGCTGTCACCGCGGATTGCGTCGAGGCGGTTCTCGATCAGCTCCTTGACGTTCTCCTCGATCAGGTCGCGGATCGGCCGGGTCTGCTCGAGCGTCAGGCCGGCCGGGTCGGGGATCTGCCAGTCCTCGACCATCGTGGGGACGTACGGACAGGCGCCGCCGCAACCGAGCGTGATCGCCCAGTCGGCATGGAGCTGCATCTCGAGATCGAGCCTCTTCGGGCGGCGGCCGGCGATGTCGATCCCGGCCTCGGCCATCGCCTCGACGACGTTCGGCCACACCTGCCCGGCAGGCTCCTGGCCGGCGGACTCGGCCCGCATGCCTTCGGGCGCGTGGCGCTCGAAGAAGCCCTGAGCCATCTGTGAGCGGCCGGCGTTGTGGGTACAGACGAACAGCACGTATTTCATGGCGACGTCCTCTCCGCGGCAGCGACCGGCGACGAGTCGAGCTCTGCGACGAGCGTCTCGACCTTGCGTGCGATCTCGTCTCGCAGCGTCCGCACCTCGTCGAGCGGGCGGCCGTTCGGGTCGGGAAGCCGCCAGCTGATGTAGCGCTTCCCGGGAACGACCGGGCAGGCGTCGTCGCAGGTGGCGACGATGACGTCCGCCCACGCGATGTCCTCGGCGCCGAGGAGATGTGGAACATGGTCGGAGGCGTCGATACCGGCCTCGTGCAGCGCCTCGATCACGACGGGGTGCGCTTGCTCCCCCGGCCGGCTGCCGGCGGAGCGGGCGTCGTGGCGGCCTGCCGCAGCGCGGCGAAAGAGCCGTTCCGCGATCACGCTGCGTCCGCCGTTCGCCACGCAGACGAACAGGACGTTCACGCGGCCTTGTGCGCCTTCACGATCGCCCCGTGCATGCCGTCCGCCACCTCGTGCGTGAACTCGACGCTGATCTCGTCGAAACCGGCTGCCTCGAGTCCCGCGACGTACTCCCCGCGCGAAAGGGCGCCGGCGATGCAGCCGAAATAGCTGCCGCGCTCGGCGCGCTGCTCGCTCGTGAGCTCGTCCTCGGCGACGACGTCGCTGATCCCGATCCGCCCGCCGGGCTTGAGCACGCGCGCCATCTCGGTCAGCACCGCCGGCTTGTCCGTCGACAGGTTGATCACGCAGTTCGAGATCACCACGTCGACCGAAGCCGCCGGAAGCGGGATCTGCTCGATCACGCCCTTGAGGAAGTGCACGTTCGTGACGCCGGCCCGCTCCGCGTTGGTGCGCGCGAGCGCGAGCATCTCGTCGGTCATGTCGAGCCCGTAGGCGACGCCGCTCGTACCGACCCGCTTCGCCGACAGGATCACGTCGATGCCGCCTCCGGAGCCGAGATCGAGCACGGTCTCGCCTTCGCACAGGTCGGCGACCGCAGTCGGGTTGCCGCAGCCCAGAGACACGAGTGCGGCCGCATCGGGAACCTCGCCGCGCTGCTCGGCGCTGTAGAGCGCCTGACCGAAGTCCGTGCTCGCCGATTCACCGTCGCAGCACGAGCCGCTCCCGCAGCCGGCGCCCGCGGAAGCGGCGCGCGCCGCCCCTGCGTAGCGCTCGCGCACCTGCTCGCGCAGATCGTCCGCGCCGGTCATGTGACGGTCTCCGTCATCCGGACGAGACCCGCGAGGCGGGAGATTGCCTGCGCGTTCAGGGAGAAGTACGCCCACTTGCCGCGCTGCTCGCGTTCGAGCAGACCCGCGGCGGTGAGTTTCGTCAGGTGGTGGCTCACCGTGGCCTGCGCAAGCCCGAGCGCAGGCATGAACTCGCATGCGCACACCGGCCCGTCGCTCTGGGCGAGGACGTTGATGATCTTCACGCGCGCCGGATCGGCGAGCGCCTTGAACATGCGCGCGGTCGCCTCGGCCTCCCCGGTGGCGAGCGCCTCGCCGCCGAGCGGCCGGCAGCTGTCGATCAGTTCGAGCGAGGTGGACATATCGACGAATATCGTAACGACGGACGTCGATATGAGCAAGTCCTAGCCGAACCGCCCCGTGACGTAGTCCTCGGTCCGCTTGTCGTTCGGGGCGGTGAAGATCTTCTCCGTCGCGTCGTACTCGATCAGTTCGCCGTAGCGCTGGCCTTCGTCGCCCTGGGAGATCGAGAAGAACGCGGTCATGTCGGCGACGCGCGCGGCCTGCTGCATGTTGTGCGTGACGATGATGAACGTGTACTCGCGCTTGAGGTTGTGCATCAGCGCCTCGATCGCCTGCGTCGCGATCGGGTCGAGCGCCGAGGCCGGCTCGTCCATCAGCACGACGTCAGGCTCGACGGCGATCGCGCGCGCGATGCAGAGGCGCTGCTGCTGGCCGCCGGAGAGCGAGAGCGCGCTCGCCTTCAGCCGATCCTTCACCTCGTCCCAGAGCGCAGCCTGCGTGAGCGCGCGCTCGACGCGCTCGTCGAGCCGGTCCTTCATCCCGAGCACCTTCAGGCCCCACGCGACGTTGGCGTGGATCGACTTCGGAAACGGGTTCGGGCGCTGGAAGACCATGCCGATGTTCCGGCGCACCGCCACCGGGTCGATGTTCGAGGCGCAGATGTCCTGGCCGTGGTAGCGGATCGTCCCTGTCTGCGTGAAGCCTGGGATGAGGTCGTTCATCCGATTGAAGCAGCGGATGAACGTGCTCTTGCCGCACCCCGACGGGCCGATGATCGCCGTGACGAGGTTCTTGTAGACCTCGATGTTCACGCCCTTGATCGCGGCCCTGCCGCTGTAGATCGCGTCGAGGCCCTCGACCTGGAACGTCGTTTCGAGCCGCTCCCGCGGCGGCATCGGCTGCCGGCGTGTCTCGACGCGCATGACCGGCTCGATCGTAGTGGACATCTCGTCATCTCCTTCCATCAACGGGCGGTCGTCTTGGTGCGCTTCCGCGTTGCGATCCAGCGCCCGCCAAGGCTTGCAAGCAGGATGAATATGAGAAGGACAAGGGCCGCCGCCCAGGCGCGGGCGTGGTCGGCGGGATCTGGCGACTCCGAGAGCTCGAAGATCGCCACCGGGATCGTCTGCAGTGCGTGATGCGGATTCCAGCTCGTCTGTGTCCCGACGAGCGAGGAGGTGAAGAGCAGGGGTGCGGTCTCGCCCGCAACTCGTGCGACCGCGAGCACGGTGCCGGTGACGATGCCCCCGATCGTCTGCGGAAGGACGATGCTCAGCGTTGTCCGCCACTGAGGGCTTCCGAGCCCGAGACCCGCCTCGCGCAGCGAGTTCGGCACGAGCGCGAGGACCTCCATGGTTGCGCGCGCGACGAGCGGAAGCATCAGGCACGCGAGCGCGAAGGCGCCGTCGAAGCCGTTCTGTCCATGCCCGACGACGAGCAGCCCGAAGACGAAGATGCCGATCACGATCGCAGGTACGCCGTTGAGGAGGTCGAGCACGAGGCTGACTCCGTTCCGGATCGACCCCGGCGCGAACTCGTTGAGGTAGATCGCGACGAGGATCCCGACAGGTAGCGCCATCGCCGTCGCGAGACCGACAATGACGAGCGATCCGGCAAACGCGTTGGCGAGGCCTTGCGGCGCGTTCGTGAGGCTGAACGGGATCGGATCCTTCGTCAGGAGCGAGAAGTTGAGCTCGCTTGCTCCCTTCCGGGCCACGGAGAAGACGACGACACCGAGGATCGCGATCGCGATCGCCGCCGCGAGCCAGGCGAGCAGCTCCATGACGCGGTTCACGCGCCGCCGGCGTGGCAACCGGTCGAGATGCAGCGCGGGGCCGGTCAGGCCTTGCGAGCTCACGCACGTCCTCCACGCGTGACGCCGTGACCGCGCGCGACGCGGCGAACGATCCACTGCGCAGTGATATTGGCCAGGAGCGAGAACACGAGCAGGATCAAGCCGAGATAGACGAGCGACGACGTCGAGAGATTCGTCGTCGAGCCCTGGTAGGAAGCGGCGATCTTGCTCGCGAGCGTGTCGCCGCCGCCGAACAGGTTCCATTGGATGAAAACCCCGCCGCCGATCACCTGCGTGACGGCGATCGCCTCGCCCATCGCGCGCCCGGTGCCGAGGATCAGCGCCGCTGCGATGCCGCCGCGGGAGTACGGGAACATGACGCCGCGCACCATCTCCCAACGCGTCGTCCCCAGGGCCAGCGCGCCCTCTTTGAGCTCGTGCGGAACGCCGAGGAAGAGCTCGCGGCTGATGCTCGAGACGATCGGCAGGATCATGATCGTCAGGACGATGATCGCCGTGAAGATGCTCGCTCCCGCCGCCGACGGCGCTCCGAACAGCGGGATGAAGCCGAAGGCGCTATGGAGCCACGGTTCGATCGTCGTGCGCAGGGCCGGCCCGAGGACGAGGATTCCCCACAGGCCGATGACGACGCTCGGTACGGCGGCGAGCGTCTCGACGAGCGCGGTCACCGGCGCTCGCAGTCCCCGCGGCGCGAGCTCCGTCAGGAAGAGTGCGATTCCCATCGCGAGCGGCGCGGCGAGCAGCAGCGCGAACAACGACGTGACCACCGTGCCGAAGAGGAAGCTTCCGGCGCCGTACAGCTCACGTCCGACGACGGGGTTCCACGCGATTCGCCAGATGAAGTGGAACCCGTACCTCGAGATGGCGAGGCGTGCCCCGTCGATCACCTTCCACGTGATCAGCCCAACGAGGACGGTCACCGCGAGGGCGGCTGCCCCCGCGACGACCTGGAGCGCGACGTCACCGAAGCGCACCCGCCGCCCCGTGAAGGGGCGGCGGGTGCGGTCAGCGAGATCGAGGCTGGCCACTCGGGGTTACGTGTGGATCTTTGCGATCGCCTTCTCGTCCACGACGAGCACCGGATTCGGAAGCGGCTCGAAGAGGATCCGCGGCCCGTACGTCTGGCCCTTCGTGACCGCCCAGAAGAGGAACTTCTTCAGGTCGGCTGCCTTGCTCGACTTGAGCGGGACGATCACGTACGTGAACGTGCAGATGGGATACGCATTCGCGTACTTCGCCGCCTTCGGCGGGTTGACGATCGAGAGGGAGTTGTCGGCGGCTGGATGCACATCGCTTTGCGCGGCCGAGAGCATCGCACGCAGACCCGGCGTCGTGAACCTGCCGGAGGCGTTCTTCATCGCGAAGTACTTGAGGTGGTTCGTCAGCGCGTACGCGATGTCGGCGTAGCCGATCGCGCCCGGCGTCTGCGAGACGATCCCGGCGACGCCGGAGCTCCCCTTGCCGGCGGAACCTACCGGCCAGTTGACCGCGACCCCGGTCCCGATCTGCGACTTCCAAGGGCCGCTGACATGCGAGAGGTAGTCGGTGAAGTTGAACGTCGTGCCCGAGTTGTCCGAGCGATGGGCGGTGGTGATCTTCGTGCTCGGGAGCGAGACGCCCGGGTTCAGCTTTGCGATCGCCGGGTCGTTCCACGTCGTGATCTTGCCCATGAAGATGCTCGCGAGCGTCGGGCCGTCCATGTGCAGCAGGTTCTTCACGCCGGGCAGGTTGTAGAGAACCGCAGTGGCGCCGAGCGCCCACGGGATCTGTTCACAGCCGTTGCAGGCCGCGAACTGGTCGGAGGTCAACGGTGCATCGCTTGCACCGAAGTCGACGGTGCGGGACGTGATCGACGTGATGCCGGCCCCTGAGCCGACCGCGCTGTACTGCAGCTCGTAGCCGTACGCCGAGCCGAGCGGTGAGATCCATTGCGCGATCAAGGGCGCGACGAATGTGCTGCCGGCGCCGGAAATCGTGGTGGTGGCCTTCCTGGCCGGTGCGGCGCCGGCGCCGCTGACGGCCGCGAACGCGAAGGCGGCCACCGTGGCGAGAACGACGAGTGTTCGGAACGGGTTGCCGAGCTTCGGCATCGGTATCTCTCCTCCTTCGGGGTTCGGGGCCAACGTACGACCGGGCCGGAAGCGGGTGGGATACGGGGCTGTTGCAACGGGGTAACGAAGTGGTGACACACCCTCTAAAACGGCGTGGACGCGGGTGTACGGTGTCGCAATGGCGATCGACGAGGCCCTCGACCGGATCGAGGCTCAGCTTCAGGAGGAAGGCCAGCGGGTTCTCTCGGCCGTGCACGGCGCGATGAGGGCGATGCAGGAGCGGGATGTCGAGCTCGCCGACGAGGTGATCGCCTTCGACGACGAGATCGACACGCTGTTCCTCGGCATCGAGGCCGCGATCCAGTCGCTGCTCGCCCTCCAGACCCCGGTGGCCCGCGACCTGCGCCTGCTCCTGGCCATCCTCCACATCAATCTCCTGCTCGAGCGCCAGGCCGACAGCTGCGTCACCGTGGCGAAGCTGTCGAAGCTCGTGTCGGAGGTCGACCCGGACCCGGCGCTCGTCGGGATCCTCGTCGAGATGGGCGAGCGCGCGGAGGAGATGTGCCGCGTCGCTCTCGACTCGTTCTCCGGTCGTGACCTCGCCGGCGCGGAGAGCCTCGTCGAGCTCGACGAGCTGATCGACCGTGCGAACCGCCGCTTCGTCGAGCGGCTCGTCGACGTGATGGGCGAACCGCCGATGCACGAGTGGGGTCTCCGCATGGTCGTCGTCGCGCGCACGATCGAGCGCATCGGCGACCGCGCCGTCGACATCGGCGAGCAGACGGCATACCTGCTCACGGCCGAGTTCCGTGAGTTCACCGACGCGTCGCATCCGACGCCGCACCAGTAGTGCGCACCCCGTACACTCGGCACCGATGAACCGCCGCAGGCTGCTCGTCGTGCTCGCGATCGTCGCCGGAATCGCTCTGATCGCGATCGCGGTCGTCTACTGGGTCGAGCCGGCCGGGTCTCTCCCGTCCTTCTTCCCGGGACACCAGGCGGGGTCCAGCCACCACCACGCGAAGCACGGCATCGCGGCGTTCCTCGTCGCGCTGGCCTGCTTCGTGTTCGCCTGGTTCAACACGGGGACGAAGAAGACGCCGGCCGCGGCCGGCTGACGGCACCGTGCCGATCAGCTACTTCCAGGGCGCGCTGCTCGGGCTGCTCCAGGGCGTGTCCGAGCTGTTTCCGGTCTCGAGTCTCGGTCACAGCGTGATCCTGCCGCGGCTGCTGGGCTGGCACATCCACCAGAACGACCCCTTCTTCATCACCTTCCTCGTGGCGACCCACCTCGCCACCGCGATCGTGCTGCTGCTCTTCTTCCGGCACGACTGGTGGCGGATCCTCAAGGGGATCGGCCGCTCCCTGCGCGACCGCGGCATCGGCCCGGACGACACGGACGCGAAGCTCGGCTGGCTGCTCGTCGTGGGGACGATCCCGGCCGGGATCCTCGGCCTCCTGCTCCAGGACAAGCTCCGCACCGTGTTCGCGTCGGCGCAGTCGGCGGCGATCTTCCTGTTCCTCAACGGCCTGCTGCTCTACGGCGCCGAGCGGCTGCGGCGGCGGGCGCCGCAGGTCGACGAGGACGACGACGCGCGCATCGCCCGGCAGGTGACGTGGCGCAGCTCGTTCCTCGTCGGGGCGGCGCAGGCGCTTGCGCTCATCCCCGGCTTCTCGCGCTCCGGCGCGACGATGGCGGGCGGCCTGTTCGTCGGCCTGTCCAACAAGGATGCGGCGCGGTTCGCGTTCCTGCTCGCGACGCCGATCATCGGCGCGGCGGCCGTCCTGAAGCTTCCCGACCTGGCCGGCAAGACGGGGAACGGCGTCCGCGGCCCCGCCGCCGTCGGCGCGCTCTGCGCGGCCGTGACCGCCTATCTCGCGGTGCGCTTCCTCATGCGCTTCTTCGAGACGAGGACGCTGACGCCGTTCGCGGTCTATTGCTGTGTCGCCGGGGCAGCGGCCGCGCTCTGGTTCGCGTTCTCGTAACCAGAACTCAACAAGTCCGTAACCGAAAAGTCGCCCCCTCGGCGCCGCTGTGCGAGGATGATGGCAGGTCCCTCATGGCAGCCGTTCGCCCGAAAAAGCGTGCGGCAGCTGCGGCTGACCGGTTGCTCAACCGCGAGCTGTCGTTCCTCGACTACGCCGCCCGGGTGCTGCAGCTGGCCGAGGATCCCGAGGTGCCGCTGCTCGAGCGGGTCAAGTTCTGCTCGATCTGCGCGACGATGCTGGACGAGTTCTTCATGGTTCGCGTCGCCGGGCTCACCGGCCAGGCCGCGGCCGGCATCACCGTCCGCTCACCCGACGGCCGAACGGCCGAGGAGGCTCTCGCCGACGCGCGCCGGCAGGTGATCGACCTGTACGCCGCGCAAGCGGAGATCTGGACACGGCAGCTCGCGCCGGCGCTCGCGGAGCAGGGGATCGTCGTGTCGCGCGTCGACGATCTCTCGGCGGAGGAGCTCGCGGTGCTGGACGGCCGCTTCGAGCACGAGATCTTCCCCGTGCTCACCCCGCTCGCGGTCGGGCCCGGCCAGCCGTTCCCGTACATCTCGGCGCTCTCGATCAGCCTCGCCGTGTTCGCGCGCGATCCGCAGACGGGCGAAGAGCGCTTCGCGCGCGTGAAGGTGCCCGAGGGCCTGCCGCGGTTGATGCCTGTCGGCACCGCCGGCAAGCTCGTACCGCTCGAGGAGGTGCTGACGCACTATCTGCCCAGCCTCTTCCCCGGGATGGAGATCCTCGAGCGCTCCGCGTTTCGCGTCACGCGCGACGCCGACCTCGACGTGTCGGACGAGGCGGACGACCTGCTCGAGGCGGTCGAGCTCGAGCTCCGCCGCCGGCGCTTCGGCGAGGTGACGCGCCTCGAGGTCTCGCGCGCGATGTCGCAAGGGCTGCGCGAGCGGCTCCAGCAGGGCCTACGCGTCGCCGACGATCTCGTCTATCCGATCGCCGGCCTCCTCGATCTCGAGGACGTCATCGAGCTCCGGAAGCTCGACCGGCCCGACCTGAAGGACGAGGCGTGGCTGCCGGTGGCGCGGCCGCCGCTCGCGAACCTCGAGGCCGGCGAGCAGTTCGCCGTCATTCGCGCCGGCGACGTTCTCGTGCACTACCCGTACGACTCGTTCGCGGCGAGCTTCGAATCCTTCCTCAACGTGAGCGCCGAGGATCCGTACGTGATCGCGCTGAAGTCGACCGTGTACCGCACGAGCGACGAGACGCCGCTCGTGCCGGCGCTGATCGAGGCGGCGGAGAACGGCAAGCAGAGCGTGTGCCTCGTCGAGATCAAGGCCCGCGGCGACGAGCGGCGGAACATCGAATGGTCGCGCGCGCTCGAGCAGGCAGGCGTGCACGTCGTGTACGGCTTCCCGACGCTGAAGATCCACGCGAAGACGACGCTCGTCGTGCGCAAGGAGGGCGGCGTCCTGCGCCGCTATGTGCATCTCGGCACCGGCAACTACAACAACGTCACTGCGAGGCTCTACGAGGACTTCGGCTTCTTCACCGCCGACGAGGAGATCGCGGCCGACGTCGCCGATCTCTTCAACTACCTGACGGGCTTCGGCCGGCCGGCGCAGTTCCGTAAGCTGCTCGTCGCGCCGTTCACGCTGCGACAGCGGCTGATCGAGGAGATCCGCGCCGTCGCCGACGCCGCGCGCGCCGGCCGCAAGGCGCGCATCCGCATCAAGGTGAACGGACTCACGCACGTCGAGGTGATCGACGAGCTGTACGTCGCCTCGCAGGCGGGCGTCCGCGTCGACCTGATCGTGCGCGGCCCGTGCTCGCTCCGTCCGGGCGTGCGCGGCCTGAGCGAGAACATCCGCGTGCGCTGCGTGCTCGGCCGCTTCCTCGAGCACAGCCGCCTGTTCGTGTTCGAGGCAGGCGACCGCACCGCGACCTATCTCGGCAGCGCCGACCTGATGCCGCGCAACCTCGACCATCGCGTCGAGGTGGTGACGCCGATCGAGGACGTCGGCATCCAGTCGGAGATCGCCGCGACGCTCGACACGGCGCTGTCCGACACCGCCGCCTCGTGGGAGCTTGCCGGGAACGGCACCTGGACCCGTATTCGACCGAAGAAGGACGAGCGGCCGCGCTCGGGCCAGGCCACGCTCATGCGTCGCGCCCGACGGCGGCTGTCGCTCGCGCGCGCGCGATAGCGAGGTTCGTACGCCGGTTCGTCGCCGCGCGGGCGGGAGCGCGCGTCACCGTCCCTCCGACGGCGGACCTAGCATGGGCGCGGATGCGAATCGGCGTCGTCGACATCGGCTCGAACACGATCCGCCTGCTCGTCGCGCAGCTGGAAGGCGGCGACGTGCTCGCCGTGGCGAAGGCGCGCGTCCGGCTGGCGCTCGGGGAGGAGATCGAGCGGACGGGAGCCGTCTCCGATCTGAGCATCGCCGCCGCCGAGAAGGCGGTGGCGAAGATGTGTGGCGCGGCTCGCCGGCACGGCGTCCAGACCCTCGACGTCTTCCTCACGGCGCCGGGACGGCAGAGTGGAAACGCGGGGGTGCTCGTCGCCGCGCTGACGCGCGCGGCACGGCATCCGGTGCGCGTGCTCACGACCGACGAGGAGGGACGGCTCGCCTACGCAGGCGCGGTCGCCACCGCGGACGTGCCGCTGCCGGCGGTGGTCGCCGTCTGCGACGTCGGCGGCGCCTCGACCGAGATCGCCGTCGGGCCGCCGCGCACGGATCCGGCCTGGGTCTGCTCTGTCGAGCTCGGCTCCGTGCGGCTCGCCGCGCGCGTCGACGGTCTCGTCGAGGCGCGACGCGAAGCCGCGCGGGCCTTCGCCGACGTCGCGCCGCCGCGTGTCGAAGCCGCGCTCGCCGTCGGCGGCAGTGCGCGCGCGGCGCGCCGCCTCGTCGGCCCGTGGCTCGGGAAGGCGGAGCTCGAAGAGGCGATGCGCCTCGTCGAGACGAAGCCGGCGCGCGCGATCTCCCGCCGCTTCGGCGTCGATCGCGCTCGTGCGCGCATCCTTCCCGCGGGGCTCGCGCTGCTCGCGGAGGTGCAGGGCCGGCTCGGCGTGCCGCTGCACGTCTGCGACGGCGGCATCCGCGAAGGCGCGGTGCTCGCCTCGGCCGCGCTCAGCGCGGCGACCGCGTAGCTCAGCGCACGCGGTCGAGGAGCGCGACGTCGCGGTCGTACGTGAGCAGCCGCGCCGCGTCGCCGAGCGTGAGCCAGCGGAGCTCGTCGACTTCGTCGTTCGGGGTGAAGCCGCGGTCCTCGAGCGGGCGCATCAGCCACCAGCGCACGCGCTTCGGCCGGCCCTTCGAGTCGACGTACTCGGTGATGCCGGCGCCGGACTCGAGCACACAGCGAAGCCCGGTCTCCTCGATGACCTCGCGCAGCGCGCAGTCCTCGTCGAGCTCGCCGTCGTCCGCCTTTCCCTTCGGGAACGTCCAGTCGTCGTACTGCGGCCGGTGGACGAGCAAGACCTCGAGCCCCTGCCCGCCGTCGCGGCGGACGAGGCCGCCGGCGGCCCGGACGAGCGTCACGCCGCCGTGCGCTCGAGCTGTTTCCACGCCTTCCGCCAGGCCGCGCGCGCGCCGTCGCGCCGTCTCCGCTCGCCGCAGATGAGGAGACCGGCGGCGAGCGCCTGCGCCGGCGGCGCATTTGCGGCGAGCGTGCGTAGCTGCGCCTCCGCGACGACCGCGTCCTGGTGCGCCCCGAGCACCTCCTGGAGCGCCTTCGCGCGCCGCACGACGCGGTCGTTCCCGGCGAGCTCGAATGCGTAGCGCGTCCGCTTGCAGAGCTTGCGCAGCTCGTGGAGCTGCGCGTCGACAGGCTCGTCGCCGAGCGCCTGGGCTGCTCGGGCGAGCTTCTTCAGCTGCCGTCGCGCGAGTGCGTCGAGCGTCGTCGTGCTCGCGCCGGGCTCCATTCCCGCCACCGCCTCCTCGAAACGGTCGAGCAGCCGCAGGTAGCGATCGTCGTCGAGCATCTTCAGCAGCGTCTTGCGGGCACGCGTCCGCGCACGCTCGAGCGCGCGCAGCAGCCGGCCCGCCGCGGCCCGGTCGGCCGGATCGAGTAGCGCCGCCTCCTCGCGCAGCCGCTCGAGCAGGACGTCGAGGTCGCGGACCGATCCGAGCACTTCGCCGAGCCAGCGCAGCTCGCTCGCGAGCACTGCGGTATCGGTGCCGGTGAGCGTGCCGCCCGCGCGCAGCAGCGCGCGTGACCGGCGAACCGCGACGCGCATGTCGTGCAGGCTCTCCGGATCGGTGCCGAGGCGCGTGCCGGGGTCGTGCGCGAGGATCTCGCCGAGCTGGCGGCGCAGCAGCGAGCGCAGCGCCTTGAACGGATCGCGGGGCGGGCGGGCGCGGTCGCGCTCGAGGCCGAGCGCGCGGAAGAGCTTCGGGGTGCCGTCGGTCGGATGCGCGCCTGCGCCGGCGACCTCGCCCACGAGCCTGTCGAGATGCTTCGGGTCGCCGGAGCGGAGCTCGATCTCGACCTCGACGAACTCGTCGGTGACGCGCAGCGCGTCCATCACGGCGACCTCGTCCACCGTGACCTCGGCGGTCGTGCCGTTGCGTGCGACGAGCGAGCCGTGCCGGCGCGTCCGCAGCTCCGCCACCGGCGCGAGCCCGCCGTGGCGCAGGTGGGCCGTGAGCAGCCGCCCCAGCTCCACCGGCGGCTCGCCCGGACCCCCGGCCTGCTCGAGCTCGAGTCGCGAGTCCGCGGCAGGGAGCTTCAGCTGCCAGACGCTGCGACCCCGCTCCGTGCGGCGGCGCAGCGTGATCCCGGCGCGGGCGAGAGAGCCGTCGGCCGTGTCGTGGTAGATCGAGGTGAACACCCGGGGCTCGAGCGGGTCGCCGCCGAGGTCGGGCAACTCGAAGCCCTCCGGCGCGTCCAGCTTGCGTTCGTACTCGGCGGTGACCTCCACGGGCTCACGATAACCGCGATACGCCGCTTGAACCCCCGTCACCAAACCGTAACCCGATCGCCGCCCACCGTTTCCATGCGTCCGGCATACGGTCGTAGTCGAGACCCTCCGCAGGAGCGAGGCGGCGCCCTTCCCGACGGGGCGCCGCCTCGCCGCGTCAGGCAGCGACGGGAAGCTCGAGCGGAGCGGCGATGCGTGTGAGGAACGCAGGGCGGATCGAGCGGAGGTAGGCGACGACGGCCTCCTCCTCCCGGGCGCACGGGAGCAGCGTCTTCCAGCCGTAGAGGTGCTCGGGGCGGTGGAAGTCGCCGCTCGCGACGGTCGGCAGCCCGCGTTGAGCCACCCAGCCGAACAGCTCGTCGCGGTTGAAGAGCTCCCACCGGTCGACGCGGTTGCGCAGCCGGCGCCACTCGCGGGAGAACCGCAGCGTCGGGCGCCGGAGCGCGCTGCCGCTGCGGAGGCGATGCGGATGGGCGGCGACGAGCGCCGCCCCCTCGCCGCGCGCCGCGCCCAGGGCGGCGTCGAGCCCATCGTCGACGTGCACGAAGGCACGGCAGCCGACGGCGACGGCATGCGCGGCGAGGTAGGGGTCGGGGTCGTTGTAGGTCAGCTCGAGCCCCGGAACGACCAGCAGGCCGTACTCGCGCCGGGCTCGGAGCGCCTGCGCCTCGATCTCGGTGAGGTAGTCCGCATACGTTGCAGCGTCGATGCGATGGTGCCGGCCGGCGGCGACGAGCCACGGGTCGTCGCGGCGGACGACGTGATCGGTGATGCAGAGCACGTCGAAGCCGTTGCGGCCGTACAGGTCGACGAGCGCGGGAACGGTCAGCTCGCCGTCGCTCCACCGCGTGTGGGCGTGCAGTTCGCAGAGCAGCGGTTGGATCTTGCGGTGCATCTGCTCCGAGCGTGTCCGCAGCTCTCCCGGCCGTGGTCGGAGAGGTGGTGTCGAACGGGAGGCGGCGTGGTGAACGCAGCGCAGGCCCGGCTCCCCCAGCCGGGCCTGCGCGCGCCTTCTGCCCTAGAGGTGACCCTGGCAGCTGTTGCCGTGGCTGTTGCTGTTCGAGCCGTCCGGGCAGGTCGTGTTCGACCACGTCACGCCGGTCACGTCGGCGTGACGAAGGTCCGCCCCTCTCGCGTTCGCATTCGTCAGGTTCGCGCCGGCGAGGTCGGCGCTCGCGAGGTCGGCGTGACGGAGATCCGCGCCGGTGAGGTTCGCGTTGGGCAGGAATGCACCGTCGAGATGCGCGCTTTCGAGGTCCGCCCCGGTCAGGATCGCGCCGGAGAGGTTCGTCTGCTCGAGATTGCGGCGGGACAGGTCGGCGTTCTCCAGGTCGACCTGGCCGGTGACCGGGTCGAGCTGCACAGCCGGGACGAGCCCGAAGCGCCCGAAGCCGGGCCGGAAGTCGAACATGCCGGCGAGGTCGAACGGGATGTGCTCGGCCCTGTCCGTCTGCGCGAGCGCCTGGTCGAACGAGCCGGGGATCGCCGGCAGGTGCCAGTTGTACTCGATGAAGTTGATGATCGACGCCTGGTCGCTGAGGTTGTGGTCGACGTAGTTCGACTTCGCCCACGGCGAGATCACGAGCATCGGCAGCCGCGGGCCGAGCCCGCAGCGGCCCTGCTCGTTCGCGAGCGGCTTCGACGCCGGCGACTCGGAGCCGCACTGGCCCGAGGTCGGGTCGGTCGCCGAGATCTTGCCGAGCGTCGTGTGCGTGAGGTTGTCGGCGACCGACAGCGACGGGTTGGTGACGCCGCTGTACGCGTGGTCGTACCAGCCGTCCGAGTCGTCGTAGTTGACGATCACCGCGGTGCTCGACCAGTCGGGCGTCTGCTCGAGCGCGTCGACCTCGTCGACGATGAACGCCTGCTCGTCTGCGGGGTCCGAATAGCCCGCGTGGCCGTCCTCGTACCCGGGTGCCTTGAGGAACGTCACCGCCGGCAGCGCGGAGGCAGGCAGCTGGTGGTGCGCGATCGCCGCGACGAGCTGGTCGAAGTCGCTCGTGTCGTAGTTGTGGTTCGGCGTGTTGAACTGCGGGCCGACGCCGTAGCTGCCCGAGAACGACTGCGTGTCGTTCCCGATCTCCTGGAGGCCGGCGACCGTGTCGTTCCCGCTCGCGTCCGTCGCGACCGACAGGTGGTGCGGATTCGCGGTCGACGCGTAGAACGCGAACGGCTCGTGATGGGGGATGTAGTCGTCTTTGTATCCCCACGGGGCCGTGGCGAGCGTCGCGCCGAAGGCGACGCCGACCGGGTGCACCGCATCGCACAGCCCCTGGTTCGAGGAGTGCGGAACGCCGCTCTGGAAGCCGGCAGTCTTGAACTCGTCAGGGACGAACGTGCTCGTCGCCTGGCCGGTGTCGCCGGTGGCCGCAAGCGCGGCCTGGAAGCTCTCGGTCGGCTTGAAGCCGCCCTCGAACCAGCCCCAGGACAGTCCGGCGGCGTTCAGCTCGTCGCCGATGTTCGAGCCGCTCAGAGCGACGGCGTCGCGCGTCGAACAGTCGTCCCAGTACGGCTGCGCGTCGCTCGTGAGCGAGAAGCCGCCGTTGCCGTCAGCCGTGATGTCCGCGTTCGGCGCTGCCGACGTGGCGACGGACGGTGCGTTCGCCTCGTGCGTCGTGTCGACGTTGCCCGTGTCGCCCGACGCAAGGTTGATCGCGCCCGGGGCGGAGGGCCCGAACGTTGTGCCGTACGAGTTGTCGCTCATCGCGAAGCGCTGCGCGTAGTTCCACAGCGCGGTGAGTGCGTTTCCGTCGTAGTAGTCCATGACCGTCTTCGGATCGCACAGGACGGTGCCGGCCGGGATCTTCGAGCCCCCGTCGGTGCCTACGCTCTGGACGAACTGGTCCATCAGGCCGCCGTCCATCGCCTGCTGCTCGTCGCTGTAGTTGTGGTCCTGGTCGCAGGTGAGCTCCCCGTTGCCGTTTCCGCCGGGGCCGTTCGCGCTCGTGTCGAGCCGTACGGGGAGCGAAAGGTTCGGGTTGGTCGCGGTCAGGTCGGCGCTGTGGCGAAGGCTCGTCGGGATCGTGAAGCTCGTGGCCGGCTTCAGGCCGTCGACGGCGGGCGTGTGCGGAGCCGCGACGAACGGCTGCCCGTCCGTGTTGGCCGCGTTCGGGTACGTGCCGAAGTAGTGATCGAACGACACGTTCTCCTGGAAGATCACGACCAGATGCCGGATCGGCGTCTGCGTCGCGACGCGGTCGTCGCCGTGGTTCGTCACCCCGGCGTGCGTCGATGCCGCGAGCGCGGCCGCGACGGCCGCGAGTGCGACCACCGCCGGCACGAACAGCCGGTGGGAGCGTCTCCTCATGGTTCCCCCTTCTGCGGAATGGGCAGGAATCGCATCGATCGTCGGCGCCGCGCACCGGTCCGTGGGCATCTGCCCGGCGAACGAGTGGAGACGGAGCGGTGACGGTCAGGCTGCGTCGCCGGGATACGCTCCGGGCGTGTTCACCACCCGTCCCGAGCTACGCGGCACCTTCGGCATGGTCGCTTCGACGCACTGGCTCGCATCGGCCGCGGGCATGGCGGTGCTCGAGCAGGGCGGGAACGCGTTCGACGCGGCCGTCGCAGCCGGCTTGACGCTCCAGGTGGTCGAGCCGCACCTGAACGGGCCGGGCGGCGACCTGCCCGCACTGCTCTGGCCGGCCGCCGAGGGGAAGCCCGTCGTGCTGTGCGCGCAAGGGCCTGCGCCGCGTGCCGCGACGATCGCGCGCTACCGCGACGAGCTCGGCCTCGAGCTCGTGCCGGGAACGGGCCCGCTTGCCGCGGTCGTGCCGGGCGCGTTCGGCGGCTGGATGGCGATGCTGCGCGACCACGGCACGCTGCCGCTGCGCGACGTCCTCCGTTTCGCGATCGGATATGCCGAGGAGGGCTATCCGTTGCTGCCGCAGATCGCGGGCGCGATCCGCAACGTCGAGCAGCTCTTCCGCGACGAATGGACGCCCTCCGCGAGCGTCTATCTCCCGGTGCCCGCGCCGGGCTCGCTCCACCGCAACCCCGCGCTCGCGGCGACGTACCGTCGCATCGTCGCCGAGGCAGAGGCGCACGCGAGGGGGCGCGAGGAGCAGATCGAGGTGGCACTCGACGCGTGGTACAGCGGCTTCGTCGCCGAGGCGCTCCTTGCCTTCCAGCAGCGCGAATGGATGGACAGCTCGGGGGAACGGCATGCGGGCCTGCTCGCGGAGGAGGACCTGCGCGACTGGCGGGCCACCTACGAGGAGCCGCTCGCCGTCGACTACCACGGGCTGACCGTGCTGAAGGCGGGGCCGTGGAGCCAGGCACCCGTGTTCCTCCAGCAGCTTCGCCTGCTCGAAGGCTTCGATCTCGCTGCGCTCGGACACGGAAGCGCCGAGTACGTGCACACCGTCACCGAGTGCGCGAAGCTCGCGTTCGCCGACCGCGAGGCGTGGTACGGCGATCCCGCCTTCGCGGACGTGCCCATGGGTACGCTGCTGTCGCGCGGGTACGCGGACGAGCGTCGCGCCCTCGTCTCGGAGCGCGCGTCGGCGGAGCTCCGTCCCGGCAGTCCGGACGGCCGCGAGCCGCGCCTCGCGGCGCCGGTGAGCGCGGTCGAGCTCGCTCCAGGCGTCGGCGAGCCGACCCGCGGCGACACGGTGCACCTGGACGTCGCCGACCGCTGGGGCAACATGGTCGCGGCGACGCCGAGCGGCGGCTGGCTCTGGGGCGCGCCGGTCGTGCCGGAGCTCGGCTTCTGCCTCGGCACCCGCGCGCAGATGTTCTGGCTCGAGGAGGGCCTGCCGAATTCGCTCGAGCCGGGGAAGCGTCCGCGCACGACGCTCTCGCCGACGCTCGTCGAGGGCGAGGGCGAGCCCGTCCTCGCGCTCGGCACGCCGGGCGGCGACCAGCAGGACCAGTGGACGCTGCACGTCTTCCTCGCGCACGTCCACTTCGGGATGGACCTGCAGGCGGCGATCGACGCGCCGAACCATCACACGGACGCGTTTCCGAGCTCCTTCTACCCGCGGGAGACGCGGCCGCTGCACGTAGCGGTCGAGGAGCGCGCGGGCGCGGAGACGGTGGCAGGGCTGAGGGAACGGGGCCACGACGTCGAGGTGGCTGCGCCGTGGTCGCTCGGCCGCGTCAGCGCCGTCGGCCGCGAGCCCGACGGGCAGCTGAAAGCGGCCGCGAATCCGCGGGGCATGCAGGGGTACGCCGTCGGGAGGTAACTAGTGGTCGCCGCCGTGGAACGAGCTCTGCCAGTGCACCCACGGCTGCGCATAGCGGTACGTCGCGACGGCGAGGATCACGCCGGCTACGAGGGCGCCGGCCAGCAGGGTGCGGCGGGCGAACG